>OFDC01001429.1_pt1 | contig 12716 bp, 7 predicted proteins | sample 1520941 | NCBI WGS metagenome assembly OFDC01 (sample SAMEA94258168, study PRJEB24077) | hot springs metagenome | biome: Aquatic biome; feature: Water | place: India | collected 2012-12-06 | depth 5 m | reverse complement strand
GCAATCCAAAGTCACGAAAGACCAAACCAGATGGTTTTCAGATGAGTGAAGTCGAGAGCGAGATCCTGACGCTGGAGGAAGTCGCGGCCTACCTCAAAGCCGGGAAAAGAACGGTCTATCGCTTAGCTCAGAAGGGCGAGATTCCAGCCTTCAAGCTCGGAGGGACCTGGCGGTTTCGTCGCAGCGAGTTGGATCGCTGGATTGCCGCGCAGATCGCCGAGAAAACGCGGGACAAGACATGAGCGCCCCGAAAAACGATAGCAACCAGGCGGCCTCGCTCCGAGGGGAGGCTGCACGCCCATGAACGCCGTAGAAATCGAACAGGCCATCACAGATCTTGCGGAGCAGCCCTTTGACCCCGCAGAGTTCCCCTACGCCTTCCTTGAAGCCTTTGGCAACAAGGCGACGACCATCAAGCGCCTGCGCGCGGGGGCGTCGAACAAGTCCGACCTCGGCGGTGTTCTCCAGACCAGCAACATCCACATCCTGACCTGCGACGCTGGGCGGGTGACGCAGACGCTGGCCGCTCTTAAGGCCAGCCCGGCTACGGCCAAGGCCAAGGCGAAGTTCATCCTCGCCACGGACGGGGCGGACTTCGAGGCCGAAGACCTGACCAGCGGCGAGACAGTCGCCTGTGCCTTCAAGGACTTTCCCGACCATTTCGGCTTCTTCCTGCCGCTGGCGGGCATCAGCACTGTCCGCCAGATCAGTGAGAACGCCTTCGACATCCGGGCCACCAGCCGCCTGAACCGTCTGTATGTCGAACTGCTGAAGGACAACCCGGAATGGGGCACGGCGGAGCGTCGCCACGACATGAACAAGCTCATGGCGCGGCTGATCTTCTGCTTCTTCGCCGAGGACACCGACATCTTCGTCGGCAGGGGCCGTTTCACCGAAACCATCGCTCAGATGAGCGCCAAGGACTCGTCCAACACGCACGAGGTCATCGCCACGCTGTTCCGCACCATGAACACCAAGCGCGAGGACCGGGCCGCCGCCAAGATTCCCCGATGGGCCGAAGACTTCCCCTACGTCAACGGGCAGTTGTTCTCTGGTGGCGACGAGGTGCCGCGATTCAGCAAGATCGCCCGGTCCTATCTGCTGCATGTCGGCGGATTGGACTGGACCAAGATCAACCCGGACATCTTCGGCTCGATGATCCAGGCCGTTGCCGAGGACGAGGAGCGCGGCGAGCTGGGGATGCACTACACCAGTGTCCCCAACATCCTGAAGGTGCTGAATCCGCTGTTCCTCGACGACCTGCGTTCCAAGCTGGAAGAGGCGGGCGACAACCCGCGCACCTTGCTCAACCTGCGCAAGCGCATCGCCAAGATCAGGGTCTTCGACCCGGCCTGCGGTTCGGGCAATTTCCTAGTCATCGCCTACAAGGAAATGCGGGCCATCGAGGCCGAGATCAACCGGCGGCGCGGCGAGCCGGATCGTGCATCAGAAATTCCGCTTACCAACTTTCGCGGGATCGAGCTACGCGACTTCCCGGCGGAGATTGCCCGCCTCGCACTGGTCATCGCCGAGTACCAGTGCGACGTGCTGTACCGGGGCCAGAAGCTGGCTCTGGCCGAGTTCCTGCCCCTGCGCAATGAGAACTGGATCACCTGTGGCAACGCGCTGCGTCTTGATTGGTTGAGCGTTTGCCCGCCGACTGGAACGGGGGTGAAGTTGCAGGCGGATGACCTGTTCAGCTCGCCGCTGGACCAAGCCCAGATCGACTTCGAGAACGAAGGGGGCGAAACATATATTTGTGGCAACCCGCCGTATCTGGGAAGCAAGTGGCAGTCAGACGAACAGAAGGGCGAGCTTAAGGCGATCTTCGAACGCAGCGGTGTCGCGTGGAAATCTCTGGACTACGTTGCCGGGTGGTTCATGAAGGCTGCATCATATGGCGAGCGCACTAATGCGGCCACTGCCTTCGTTTCTACCAACTCAATCTGCCAAGGCTTGCAGGTTCCTATTTTGTGGCCTGCAATTTTTAGCACCGGACACCAGATCGTGTTCGCGCACACATCCTTCAAGTGGACCAATCTCGCAAGCAATAACGCTGGTGTGACTGTGGCCATCGTGGGTATTTCGTCCACGCCACAACCTATTAAACGGTTGTTCTCCGTGAGTGAGGATGGCTCCGTGCAGGAGCGGCAAGTTGACTACATCAATGCCTACCTTGTGCCGGGGCGCGTCAACTCGGTGGAGCAGGAGCGTCGACCGATTTCTAATGTATCGCCCATGCTATTTGGCAACATGCCGCGTGATGGCGGTGCATTTGTTTTAGACGGCGGGGAACGAGCACGTGTGCTGATGCAGCACCCCGAACTCGAACGCTTTGTTCGCCCGTACATGGGCTCTGAACAGATGATCCAGGGAAAACCTCGGTGGTGCCTGTGGATTGAGGACGACGATGCGCCTTATGCGCAGCAACACCCCTACCTGAAGACGGTGTTGGACCAAGTTCGGAATTTTCGCCTGTCAAGTGCTGCCAGTTCTACCCGCGACTTCGCGGCACGGCCTCATCGCTTCGTCCAAATTGCCGGTACCGCTAAGCAGCATTCGCTTGTCGTGGCGAAAGTCTCGTCGGAGCGCCGACCATACCTGCCTGTGGACCTTTTAGACGGCAGCGTGATCGTTAGCGATCTCTTGTTCGCGCTGTATGACGCGCCGCTATGGAACTTGGCGGTATTGGCGTCACGACTTCATCTCGTGTGGATTGCAACCGTGTGCGGAAAAATGAAAACCGATTTCCGGTATTCGAACACCATCGGCTGGAATACCTTCCCACTGCCTAAGTTGACAGAGAAGAATATCGATGACCTCACCAGATGCGCACAAGAGATCCTGCTAGCGCGTGAGCGCCACTACCCGCAGACTCTTGCCGAACTCTATGCGCCTGACGCAATGCCGACAGATCTACTTCGTGCACATGAACGTAACGATGAAATCGTGGAGAGAATATATATAGGTCGCCTATTCAAGAATGACACGGAGCGCCTTGAAAAACTCTTTGAGCTTTATTCACGCATGTCCGGTCAAGCGGGTGCCGGGCAGCGTCGAGTCAAACGAGCGTAATTGGGGGGCATCTTGAATTTTTCGACTTTCCTACACCGCGACGCGAATGCGCCGACCACGCTATCGGAGATTCGACGCATCCATGGAGAGATCGCAGCCACCGGCTTCCTGGGGCTGTACGCCTATGCGACCCAATCTGGCGCCGCCTTGTTCGATTTGACGTTTGGCGGAAACTTCTGGGCGGATACACGTTCGCGATGGCTCTTTGGCATTGACTATGGCCGCACCCAGCCGCAGGCCCTTCGATTGTTGTGCTCGCGACCGAACGTGGACGTCAGGATTCACGATGGGATGTATGTTTTAGACCAAAGCGGTTTTGTCCCCCGGCGCGATTTTCACGCCAAGATGGCCATGCTGCTGAACCAAGAGGCCGGGCTGTCTGGCGCAGTAGTTGGTTCCGGAAACTTTTCGTCGAATGGCCTTCGCAAGAGCGTCGAAGCAGGTGCCTCCGTTATCACGCATGGCATCAACGAGTTCGACGTAGTGCTTCTTCCCACCCTCGTAGCAGCCGAACTTCTATGGGAACAGGCCACACCTGTTGCCGATATCTTGGATGTTTACGAGGAGCGATGGAGTACCTCCTTTTTTCGGCGGGTCATTGAGAACCAGCCCAACGTCGAAGCCAACCATGCTGTGACACCTGTCTTCTGGATCGAGGCAGGGTATGTCACCAAGAATCGCGGTCCTCATCGCCCAGGTAACCAGATCGACTTTCCTCGGGGAATGTCCAGATATTTTGGGTTTAACCCTCCGGCAGACCTGCCAGCCAACTCCGTCATCGGGCAGATTGTCTTCGAAACTCCGATTGGCGAGCCCGTAGCGAACAACCTCCGTCTAGGGAACAACATGATGGAGAAGATCTCGCTGCCGATCCCGGAAACGCATGGTTTCGACATCTACGATGGCAAGGTCCTTTTGTTCCAACGAGCCGAAGGTCGATTCGTCATGAGGGCATTGGAGGCGGACGATTTCGAAACATCTTTCGGTGACCGTCTGGCGGAGGTTCGTGTCATGAACAGCGGCCGGCGTTATGGCCATATCACATGACAGCAAAGCCGGCACAACACAGCACCGAAGCGAGACCTTCCTCATGAACAACATCAAACCTCGGAGCGTCCCCTCCGTATCTGTTACGTATGCGCGTAACGGAGCATCAACCAAGGCTAATGCGCTCGGTATGCGTCCGATGCAGGAGCGGGCCTATGACAAGCGGGGCGAGCAGTACCTGCTCATCAAGTCGCCGCCCGCTTCGGGTAAGAGTCGCGCTCTGATGTTCGTGGCGCTCGACAAATTGCAGAACCAGGGCTTGAGGCAAGCCATCATCGTCGTGCCCGAGAAGTCCATCGGGGCCAGTTTCAACGACGAGCCGCTGTCGAAGTACGGCTTCTGGGTTGATTGGCACGTCGAGCCAAAGTGGAACCTGTGCAATGCGCCAGGCAACGACAACGGCGGTAAGGTCAAGTCCCTCGGCGCGTTCCTCGAAAGCGACGATAAGGTGCTGGTCTGCACGCACGCCACTTTCCGATTCGCGGTCGATGCCTATGGCATCGAGGCATTCGACGACCGTCTGATCGCCGTCGATGAGTTTCATCACGTTTCGGCCAACCCCGACAACAAGCTGGGCACGCACCTGGGCCAGTTCATCGCGCGAGACAAGACTCACATCGTCGCAATGACCGGCTCCTACTTCCGGGGCGACGCGGAGGCCGTCCTCGCTCCGCAGGACGAATCAAAATTCGATACCGTTACCTACACCTACTACGAACAGCTCAACGGCTACGAGTACCTCAAGCAACTCGACATCGGCTATTTCTTCTACAGCGGGCCTTATGTCGATGACATTCTCAATGTCCTCGACCCTGTTGAGAAAACCATCATCCACATCCCCAACGTCAATTCGCGCGAAAGTACGAAGGACAAAATGCGCGAGGTGGAGCACATCATCGAGGCGCTGGGGGAGTGGCGGGGCATCGACGCCACCACAGGGTTCCAGCTCGTTAAGCGCCCCGATGGCCGCGTGTTGCGCATCGCTGATCTGGTCGATGACGATGCCTCGAAGCGCGACCGGGTGTCCGCCGCGTTGAAAGACCCGGCGCAGAAGAACAACCGCGACCATGTGGACATCATCATCGCGCTAGGCATGGCGAAGGAAGGCTTCGACTGGATTTGGTGCGAACACGCGCTGACCGTAGGCTACCGTGCCAGCCTGACCGAGATCGTGCAGATCATTGGCCGCGCTACCCGCGATGCGCCGGGCAAGACCCGCGCGAGGTTCACCAACCTGATCGCCGAGCCAGATGCGACAGAGGAAGCGGTCACCGAGGCCATCAACGATACGTTGAAGGCCATCGCGGCAAGCTTGCTGATGGAGCAGGTCCTTGCACCGCGCTTCGAGTTCAAGCCCAAGAACCCCGACAGCGGCCCGACGCCAGGCTTTAACTATGGCGAGGGTGGCTATGACCCGGACCGCTGCAATATCGGTGTCAATGAGCAGACAGGGGCTTACCAGATCGAGATCAAGGGCCTCGCCGAGCCCAAGAGCAAAGAGGCCGCACGCATCTGCCAGGAAGACTTGAACGAAGTCATCGCGGCTTTCGTCCAGGACAAGCCCACCATCGAACGTGGTCTGTTCGACGAAGAGTTAGTGCCCGAGGAGCTGACGCAGGTTCGCATGGGCAAGATCATTAAGGACAAGTACCCCGAGCTTGACGCCGAAGATCAGGAGGCCGTGCGCCAGCACGCCATCGCTGCCCTCAACCTCACGCAACAGGCCAAGCGGCTTGTCACCGAAGGCGAGGGCAACGGGTCGCCCAATACGGCTTTAATCGACGGCGTGCGCCGCTTCGCGATGGATGTGCGCGAGCTGGACATCGACCTTATCGACCGCATCAACCCCTTCGGCGAAGCCTACGCCATTCTCGCCAAGACCATGAGCGAGGAGAGCTTGAAGCAGGTCGCGGCGGCCATCTCGGCCAAGCGCACCTCAATCACGCCTGAAGATGCCAAAGTGATCGCCAAGCGAGCGGTTGAGTTCAAACGCGAGCGTGGGAGGGCTCCATCGGTTACCTCGCAGGACGCCTGGGAAAAGCACCTTGCCGAAGGCGCGGCCGCCTTCATGCGTTTCAGGGCGGAGGGACGCTATGAGTAACTCCGATCTTGACGACCTGGCGGCAGAGCTGGCCGAGTTCGCTCCGGCCGAGAAGAAAAATGGCCGCCCAGCCAGTGAGGAGCGTGTCATTGCTGGCTTCGAGGATATCCAACGCTTCACAGAGCAGCACGGGCGTGCGCCGCAGCATGGCGAAGACCGCGACATATTCGAGCGCCTATATGCCGTGCGGCTCGACCGTCTACGCGCGCTCCCGGATTGCCGCGCCTTGCTTGAGCCGCTAGACCATCAGGGCTTGCTTGCTGGGGCACCGACCGTTGCCGCTTCGGCGGACGAAACTATCGACATCGACGACCTGGCTGCCGAACTGGCGGATGTTGCCGGCACGGACGACATCACGGTCTTGCGCCATGTCCGTACCAGCGCCGAAAAGCGCGCCGCCGAGGAGATCGCGGATCGCAAGCCCTGCGAGGACTTCGAGAACTTCCGACCCTTGTTCGAGCGCGTGCAAGCGGAAGTCAAAACCGGTATGCGCCAGTCCCAGCCCATCGAAGCAGGCCGCCGCGCGATTGAAGCCGGGGACTTCTTCGTTCTCGATGGCCTTACGCTCTACGTCGCCGAGGTCGGCGAGCCGCTGAAGACGACGGCCGGGGAAGTGGACCGTCGCCTGCGCCTCATCTTCTCCAACGGCACCGAAAGCAATCTGCTGCTGCGCTCGCTCCAGCGCGCGTTCTACAACGACCCCGCCGCGCGGCGGCTGGCCTCGCCCGAGAGCGGACAACTCTCCTTCGGTGGCGAGCTTGAGGCCGATGATGTCGAAAGCGGCACGATCTACGTCTTGCGCTCCCTCTCCGATCATCCTTACGTCGCGCAGCACCGCGACATCATCCACAAGATGGGCGTAACCGGCGGCAGGGTTGAAACGCGCATCGCCAACGCCGAACACGACTCTACCTATCTGCTGGCGAAGGTCGAAGTGGTGGCGACCTACAAGCTCGCCGGCATCAACCGCACCCGGATGGAGAACCTATTCCATAGGCTGTTCGCGCCCGCGCGGTTGAACATCACCATCAACGACCGCTTCGGTCATCCTGTGCAGCCTGAGGAATGGTTTCTCGTTCCGCTGTTCGTGATCGACGAGGCCGTCGCGCGCATCAAGGATGGCAGCATCACCGGCTACATCTACGATCCCAAGGCTGCGAAGCTGGTGAAGGCGGAGTAGTAGACCAATGATAGTCCGTAGGGGAGGACAGTTTATTAGCTCAATACGATCCATCGACCTGCGCTTTGTAGATGACCTCGTTGACTTCGTCCGTGGTCCTGGGTTCGTGCTCGACTTTTCCGACACGAGCTTCGCGGATTTTTTCGCCTTGGAGCTGAAGGTCAATATTGACGATCCCAAATACGCGGCAAACGGCGGCTCCAAGGGGAAACGGCTGCGCTATTTCCTGCAAAACTGCGACGATGCCACTGCCGTTCGCGTGCTTACGGCCCTCTGGGAGTACCGCTCCGACTATCTTGCCCGCAGCGGCAGCAAGGACCCGGTAATCGATGTGCAGTCGCGCTATCAAGGCTTGATCAATCGTCTATCCAGCGGTGCGGCTCCGAAGCCAGCCCAGCCCCAACCCGTTGTCGATCGTCAGAAGATCGCCACCATAAAAGCCGAGCTACTGAGGGTCTCCTCGCTCAGCGCACAGGCACGCGGCTTTGCCTTCGAGGGATTCCTCAAGGGCCTGTTCGACGCATTCGGTTTGGCCGCCCAGGAACCGTTCCGCCTTTGCGGTGAGCAAATCGACGGCAGCTTTCAGCTCGGCAGCGAGACCTATCTGCTGGAAGCCAAATGGCATGGTCAGCCAATTGGCGTCGCCGATTTGCACACGTTCCACGGCAAGATTGAACAGAAGGCCGCCTGGACGCGAGGCCTGTTCGTGAGCAACAGCGGATTCTCCGATGACGGCCTCGTCGCCTTTGGTCGAGGCAAGCGCGTCATCTGTATGGACGGTCTCGATCTCTATGATCTGCTCGACCGCGAGATACCGCTCAACCAAGTTCTTGAACGGAAGGTGCGCAGGGCAGCCGAAACCGGCACGCCCTTTCTTCGCGTTCGCGACCTCTTCCCGAGCTGAGGAGGAGGCGCATGGTGCAGTTCAACGATTGGTGCGACTCCGCGGACACGCCCCTGGGAAATCATCACGTTCGGGTCATGACGGCCCGGCCGGCGGACGCTGCGATCGGCATCCAGGTGACGGCCACGGCCGTCCCCGCCCACTACGCCGCCGAGGAACGCATCGCCGCAGCGCTTGCGAGGCTGGGCAAGGTCGCTGCCGCGCAGATGATCACCAATCTTCTCCCGCAAACGCCGCAGATCCGATCAGGCGATCTCGGCGAGATCTACGCTACGGAATGGATCGACGCGCACAGCGGCTATCGCGCCCCCATCAAACGGCTGCGCTGGAAGGATCACCGCAACATGGCGATGCGCGGCGACGACGTCATCGGCATGCTTCTCGACCCGGCAACACAGCGCCTCCGCTTCCTGAAGACAGAAGCCAAGAGCCGCATCGCCCTGCGCGCCCAAACGCTGGAGGAGGCGCGGACCGGCCTGGATAAGGATGGCGGCCTTCCCTCGTCGCATGCATTGTCCTTTATCTCAGCCAGACTGATGGAGCTGGGCACCGACGCGCCGCTCGTCGACGCCATCGACGAGGCGCTCTATCGGCACGGTATCCCGCCCGAGAGCGTGAAACATCTCCTCTTCACCTTCTCCGGGAACTCCCCGCAAGCGCTGCTGACGCAGGCGCTGCAGGCCTATCCTGGTTCATTCGGACAATTGGGTATCGGTCTGCACGTCGACGGCCATGCCGCCTTTGTTGGGGCCGTCTACGATCGGGTCATAGCCGATGCCAACCACCCCTGACGCGATCACAGCCGCCATCACGGACGCGGCGACGGCAGGCTTTCGCGGCAGGCTCATCGCGCGAGGCCAGGCGCGCGCCATGATCTGGCGTGACGGTGTTCTGCCCCCTGGCGCGCCCGCCTTCTCGCCGCAGCTCAGCTTCGATCTCCACAGTTACGCCTATGGCTTGCTTGGGCTGGGGCTGCGCCTCCTCGAACTCGATGGCGATCCGAACCAGGCACGGATCGCATTCGAACAGGCGGCGACCGCCCTCGAAGCGGTTATGGCCAAGGGCAACCGCGACGAAGCAGACCGCGATTTCCATTTCGTCATGGCGGCGGCCAGCTATCACCTCGCACACCTGTCTGCCCGAGCCTATTCCCTCCTTGCGATCGTGGCCGCCGAGGAGAATTTCTCCCCGATCGAACAGGCGCTCGCGCTGTTGATGCGCCGAGACGTCAACGAGCTGCGCGCACGCGTGTACGCCTTCCGCCTGGATGGTCGAGGATCGGACGCGACCATTGCAGCGCTATTCCAACAACGACTTGTGGAGCCTGTCGCCGCCGACGCGCCGGAGCGCGATGGTCAGGACTTCCTCTTCGAGGGCCTCGATCTCGCCCTGACCGATGCCTTCTTCGGCGCATTCGCGACATTCCTGCTCGCGCTGGATCGCGGCGAGAGAGCCCTAGTCGACCGGGCGATCGCGCAGCTTCGGGAAAACCTCGACATCTGCGCGGAATTGAACCTTCTGCCGCAATGGTGGGTGCATCGGGTCGCCATCCATCTGCTCTCCGACCTCTGGTCGAACACTTTCCACGAGAAGGTCCCGCTACTCCCCGCCGGTGGCGCCGCGGCGTCATGGCCCGGCCTTCGCGAGCTCTTCATCGCCCTGCTCGCTAGCCGCCCGAGGGCCGAGATCGACCTGTGGCCTTCGCAGACCGAGGCGGCGTCGCGCGCCGTCGATCAGACCGACAATCTCGTCGTTTCGCTGCCGACCAGCGCCGGCAAGACCCGGATTGCCGAATTGTCAATTCTGCGGTGCTTGGCTGGTGGCCAGCGAGTTATGTTCGTGACACCGCTTCGCGCCCTGTCGGCGCAGACGGAAACCACGCTCCAGCGCACCTTCGGTCCACTCGGCAAGACCATCTCCGCGCTCTACGGCAGCATTGGCGTATCCGGCTTCGATGAGGACGCTATCCGCGAGCGTGACATCGTCGTCGCGACCCCTGAGAAACTTGACTTCGCGTTGAGGAACGATCCATCGGTCCTCGACGACGTCGGCTTGCTCGTGTTCGACGAAGGCCACATGATCGGACCTGGGGAACGCGAGGTTCGGTACGAGGTGCAGATTCAGCGCCTTCTGCGCCGCCAAGACGCCGGTCAACGCCGGATCGTTTGCCTGTCGGCGATCCTTCCTGACGGAGATCAACTCGAGGACTTCTCGGCATGGCTGCGTCGCGACCAGCCCGGAGGCCCGATCAAGCACGACTGGCGACCGACGCGCCTGCGGTTTGGCGAGGTAACCTGGAACTCGCCAACGGCGCGTCTCAATCTTCGCGTCGGCGATGAAAGACCCTTCGTGCCTCGCTTCCTTACCGGCGCGGCGCCGCCGCTGTTCGTACCGCCGAAGAAATTACGCACTCGGCTCTTTCCGGACAGCCAACAGGAATTGAGCCTTGCAACGGCGTGGCGGCTCGTCAGCGATGGCCAGACGGTGCTGATCTACTGCCCCGAGCGCCGAAGCGTCGAGCCGTTTGCCAAGGTTGTCGTCGACTTGCACTCGCGCGGCGCGCTCGCGTCCCTGCTAACGGTTGACCCCGCCACACTCCAAACCGCTATCGCGCTCGGCGAAGAATGGCTTGGCCCGGACAGCGACATCCTCAAATGTCTGCGGCTTGGCGTGGCGCTTCACCATGGGGCCTTGCCGACCGCCTATCGCAAAGAAGTCGAGCGACTGCTGCGCGACAGCGTGCTCAAGGTAACGATCTCATCGCCGACGCTGGCTCAGGGCCTCAACCTGTCGGCCACGGCGGTCGTTATGCATTCGCTCTATCGCCACGGCGAGAAGATCAAGGTCTCTGAATTCAAGAATGTCATCGGGCGCGCCGGCCGCGCCTATGTCGATGTTGAAGGGCTAGTCCTCTTTCCCATTTTCCAGGATTCGCGGAACAAGAAGCATGACGAATGGGTCGAGTTGATCGAGGATCTTGGCGCCCGCGAGATGGAGAGCGGGCTCATTCAGCTCATCCTCTCGCTTCTCATGCGCATGCATGCCCGGCTTGGCGGCAATCTCGATCAGCTAATGGACTACGTCGTCAACAACGCCGCGGCATGGACCTTCCCCGAGGTCGCCGGCGAGAAGGCCGACAAGCGCGAGCGGGCGCTGAAAGAGTGGGAGCGTCATATGGCGACGCTCGACACCGCCATTCTCAGCCTCATAGGCGAGTCCGACGTGCCCGATGACCAGATCGAGGCTGCGCTCGACAACATCCTTCAATCTTCGCTCTGGCAGCGTCGCCTGCTTCACGTCGACGACGCATCACGCGCCGCCTATCGCGCCACGCTGCTCACGCGGAGCCGGTATATCTGGGTGAATTCGACTGCCGCTACACGACGCGGCTACTTTCTGGCCGGGCTCGGCCTCGAAGCTGGACATGCGCTGGACGCAATTGCGGCTGAGGCAAACGACCTTCTCATACAGGCCAACGCAGCCCTCGCAGCATCGGACCATGAGGCGGCAATCGCTGCGATCACCGGAATCGCCGAACGCGTGTTCGCCTTCTACCCGTTTGAGCCGGATCCATTCCCGGCGAACTGGCGCGACATCCTCAGATGCTGGCTGCTCGGGCAGCCGTTGGCAGCGATCGTCGCCGGACAGGAAGCTGAGGCATTGCAGTTTATTGAGGGTGGCCTGGTTTATCGCCTGCCTTGGGCCATGGAGGCCTTACGCGTCCGTGCCGCCGCCAATGGTGATGTCGTCGGCATGTTCGCACTGGCGTTGGACGACTATGAGCTCGGCCTGGCTGTGCCGGCTGTCGAAACGGGGACGATGAACCGCTCCGCCTCGATTCTGATCCAGGCGGGTTTCAATTCCCGACTGGCGGCCATAAAAGCCGTCACCGACACGGCCGCCACCTTCACGACTGGCGCGGAATTGCGCGCGTGGCTGCGCTCACCCGGCCTCGCGGTCTGGTCGGCGCAACCCAACTGGCCAACGGCCGAGACGCGGGCCATATGGCTCGAATTCATCCAGGAGTTCGCCCCGTCAGACAATCGGACCTGGGCGCGATGGGATTATCTTGGAAACGTCCAGTGGTTCGCCGCACCCGCGCCTCCCGGAACACCAGTCAGCCTCTTTCATAGGAACGGACAGCCGCTGGTGCTGGCGCCCGACGGGCACGCGATCGGTCTGCTACAGCACCCGCTCAACCCGAATCGGCGCGGTCTTGTGCGAGCGACTGTCGCTCTGAATAGCGGCCAGCTCGATCTGAGTTATCTCGGCCCCGATGACTTGTGGGAGGGTTAGAACCGCAGATGACGAAGCCACCTACATACTTCGGCGCATGCGGGTGTACTGATCTTACTGAACCGCCCCGGATTTTGCGGAGGCTCCAACTCTTGAGAAGATGGAGCCATGAA
>OFDC01001428.1_pt1 | contig 12731 bp, 10 predicted proteins | sample 1520941 | NCBI WGS metagenome assembly OFDC01 (sample SAMEA94258168, study PRJEB24077) | hot springs metagenome | biome: Aquatic biome; feature: Water | place: India | collected 2012-12-06 | depth 5 m | reverse complement strand
CAGGCCTTGTTGGCCGGGTTGGGGCCCCCGAGCGACTGGATGGTCACCGGCGTGCCCTGCGTCCAAGGGTGCCCCGCGAACTTGCCGTTGATGAAGGCGGTATAGGTCTGGCCAGGGCCGGAATAGGGCCAGTGGGTGTCGGTGGCGCTGTGCAAGCCCACGAAGCCGCCTTGGCCGCTTTCGACCCAGCGCTGGATCGCCTGCCAGTTGGCTTCCGAGATCGGCAGTTCGCCCGTGGTGTAGAAGATCAGGACGTCGATGGACTTGAGCTTCTCGGGCGTGATCTCGCGAGCGTCCTGCGTGGACTCCACGCTGAAGGCGCCGCTCTGGCCGCCAATCTCGGCGAGGGCGACTTCGGACAGTGTCGGACCGTTGCTGTTCTTGGGGCGGGCGACCGGTGCGTGCAGCCAACCGACCGACTGGTCGAGATAGAGCACGCGGATCTTCGGTGCGGCCTGCGCGCCTGAACAGGCGAGGGCGGTCAGCAGCGCGACGAGGGTCAGAAGGCGGGTCATGGCGCTCTCAGGCCTTGGGTTGCAGCAGGTCCCAGCGATTGCCGGACAGGTCTTCGAAGACAGCGACCGTACCGTAGGCTTCGTGCCGGGGTTCTTCCAGGAACCGCACTCCGGCCTCGCTCATGCGGGCGTAGTCGCCAGCGAAGTCGTCCGTATGCAGAAACAGCCAAACGCGCCCGCCGCCTTGGCGACCGATCGCCTCGGCCTGCTCGCCCATGGCGCGGGCGAGGAGGAAGTTCGTCCCGTCGCTCCCCGGCGAGACGACGACCCAGCGTTTGCCGTGACCCATGTCGGTGTCTTCAACGAGCGTGAAGCCAAGCTTGCCGACATAGAAGGCGATCGCCTCGTCGTAATCAGCGACCAACAGGGAAACCAGCGCGACACGGCGGGCCATTCTTGCGACTCCAGATGACGACGGAACTGATAGCACGCGTCTGCGATACCGCCTTTGCATCGTTTCTCGGCCGGAAGGCGGATATGGTCGGGCGCCCTGTTTCAAGAAGAGGCTCCCATGATCCCGCATCTGATCTCGGCTCTTGCCTTCGTCCTCGCGCCCGCCGTCGAGACCAAGATCACTCCTGTGGCCGCCAAGGATCTGCCGGCCGCCGTGGTCGCCGTCGTCAAGGGCGCCGCGCCGGGCATGACCATCAAGGAAGCCGAGCTCAAGGAGCGCGAGAACCGCCGCTACTTCGACGTGGAAGGCGTGATGCCCGACGGTTCGGAGATCGAGTTCGACCTGCTCGAGAAGGACGGCGTCTGGGCCATCGTCGAAACCCAGCGCGACATCGCCTGGTCCGACGCCCCCAAGCTTGTGCAAGACGCCGCTGCGGCGTCGGGCAAAGCCATCACGCCGGTGCGGGTGATCGAGAGCAAGCAAAACGACGGCATGGTCATCTACGAACTGTTCGCCGCCGGGAAACCCAAGGATCCTTCTATGGAGGTCAGCTTCAAGGACGGTCAGGCCAAGGTGCTGACCGAGGTGTGGCCGCACTAGAGCGTGAAGCCGAAAGTGGGAACCAAAACCCGCTTGATCATCACAGATACTCTAGCCGGTTGCCGCTGAAGAGAGGTTCTGGCGGGCCAAGGCTGGCGCTTTGCGTCCAGCGCCGCTAAATGCGGATTGCTCGAAAAGCGGGCATGGGCAAGCTTGCCCCCTTCTTTGACAGTGGTGACGACCATGCCGCGCGACGCGGCCGGAACGGCGCTCTCTCCCGAGCGGCCGCGCGGCCCCATCATGACCGATCTGATCGAACTGCTCCGCCTGGCGGGGCCGGTCGTGCTGTCGCGTCTGGGCATCATGGTGATGGGCCTGACCGACGCGATCGTTGTGGGACACTTCTCGGCGCAGCAGCTTGGCTATCACGCCATGGCCTGGGCGCCGTCCTCGGTGTTTGTCACTGCGACGGTGGGCCTTCTGGTCGGCGTTCAGGTGATGACCGCGCGGGCGATGGGGGCGGGCAATCCGCATGAGACCGGCGCGGTGCTGCGGCGTGGCCTCGTCTACGCCGCGTGGCTGGGCTTTGGCTCGATGGCCCTGCTAGCGCTCTTTGGGCCGATGTTCTTGCAGGCCATGGGCCTGAAGGACGGTCTGGCCCAAGGCGCGACCCTGCCGCTGATCGTCTTTTCACTGTCCCTGCCGGTCTATGCGATCTCGGTCGTCCTCACGTTCTGGCTGGAGGGCTTGTCCAAGCCAGGACCGGGCGCGGCGATGATGTGGCTGGCCAATGTCGTGAACCTGGGCGCCAACCTCTTACTGGTGCCGGGCGTGATGGGGCTTCCGGCGCTGGGCGCTGTGGGCGGCGCCTGGGCGACGTTTATCGCGCGATCGGCCCTGGCGCTGGCGCTGGCCATCTTTGTGATCCGCATGAAGGAGGCGCGCGAACTGGGCGTATTCGACAAGCCCGCGCGCAATCGGTCGGCCGAGATCGAGCAGCGTCGCATCGGCTATGGCGCCGGCGCGTCCAACTTCTTCGAGGTCTCGGCCTTCGCCGGCATGAACCTGATCTGCGGCTGGATCAGCGCCCTCGCCGTAGCCGCCTATACGGTGGTGCTGAACGTCTCGGCGATCATCTTCATGGTGCCGCTGGGCGTGGCCTCGGCGACGGCGGTCCTGGTCGGGCGAGCCTATGGCGCCCGCGACCCCGCTGGCATGACCCGCGCCGGGTGGATCGCCTTTGCGGTGATCGCGGTGATCGGCGTGTTGTTCGGCCTGCTGCTCTATCCCACCAAGCATTGGGTGGCCCTGGCCTACACCACCGATCCGGCGGCGTTGGCGCTCATCTTGCCGGCTCTGGTGCTCGCGTGTGTGTTCTTTGCACCCGACGCGGTGCAGGTTGTCGCGGCCCAGGCGCTGCGCGCGCGGGGCGAGGTCTGGGTCCCAACGATCACGCACCTGATCAGCTATGCGCTGGTCATGGGGCCGCTGGCCTGGTGGCTGGCGATCCCCAAGGGCATGGGCCTGAACGGCGTGCTGATCTCGATCATCGTCACCAGTTTCCTGGCCGCCGGCTTCCTGCTGATGCGGTTCAGGATGCTGGACTGGCGAGATCGCAAGGCGGCGCTGGGGGCGGCTTAAGCCCCCAGAATCCAGCCTTCCTCGGTGGCGGCGGCGACCAGCGCGTCTTCGTCCAGGCCCTTGGGTGCGTCGAACGACACCCCCAACTTGCCGGCCTCGTCGAGCTTGGCGAAGTGTTCGGCCAGACTGCGGACCTGGGCCAGATCCTTGACCTCGCCCGGCGCCGGCGTCGGCTTCAGCAGCGAGGGATAGACCTCCGCCACCATGGCTTCGACGCCTTCCAAGTCGGCGTCGGTCAAGGCCTTGAAGCCCGTCTCGAACGGCCAGATGCGAACGGCGTCGCCGCGCGTGTCCTTGAGACGTCGCACGGCCGGGATGCCCATGATCGCCTGACCGCCCACCGAGCCATTGTAGTAGAGCTTCCAGATCGAATGCGCGCCCTTGGCCGCCTGGTCGGCATAGCGGAACTCAGGCAGATCCTCAGGACCGTGCTCACGCGGACGCTTGGGCTGAAGGGTGGTCAGGGCGTCCTTCGGCGGGCAGCCCCAGAACGGGAAAGGGCCGCCAGTCAGGCGCCGGTTGATTTCCGAGCCCACGCCAAAGCGGTTGTTGGTGTTGTCGGCCTTGTCCTTGACCATCTTGGCCAACTGGTCCCAGACCGCGCGCCAGGGCGTCTCGCCCGGCAGGGCCAGGGCATGGGCGAGGCCGCGCGGAAAGCCGAGCGGGAAGTCGAAGCCCACCAGAGCGCGTTCGCCGCGCTTTTTCAGGTCGTCGAGAATTGCCGCCAGCTTGGCTTCGGCCTCGCCGCGCGTCGCCGGATTGTAACTCTCGAAACTCAGGCGGAAACGCACGTCGCGCTTGAGCACGCCGATCCAGATCGAGTCCGCGCCCGTGGTCGGCTTGGCCGCCGCGCTCCAATCGACGATTACATAGGCGCTGAACAGACGCGACACGGCACGCGGCTCCTTGGACGGAAACGAAGCCGCGCTTCTACCCCTCCGGGAACGTCAGGACCAGCCCGGTTCAGCGTTACCGGCGATCAGGCCGCGTCACGAATCTTGGTGGTCGGGCCGATCGGACGGCCGTGACGTGCGAACCAGCGGATCGGTGGCTCGCACGCGGAGCCCACGGCGGCGCGGACGATCGCCGGCGGACGGCGCTCTTCCGGCGTCATGAACAGGCCATTGGTCTTCAGCTTCAGGCCGGCCACCTTGTGGGCGCCCAGCATGGTCAGTGGAACGGCCAAGACGAGGCCGGCGAGAATGGGCGCGGTGGCGGTCAGAAGGTCCGGCGTGAACCAGAACGAGCCAGCCAGGATCAGGCCCGACAGGCTGATCCAGCCCATGGCGGCCCAGGCCTCCTTGAAGTCGACCTTGTCGGCGTCGCGGCGCTGAGCGGCCCAGCCGCCGACCTTGCCGGCCAGGATTTCGACGATGGCGCGGGTCTGAGTGAACATCAGCATCGGCGCGACCAGGGCCGAGAACAGCATTTCGACGGCCAGACCGGCGGCCATGCGGCGCTTGCCGCCGAAGCCCTTCACCTCGCCCTTGCGGGCCAGAACCAGGATGGCGCCCAGGATCTTGGGTCCGAACAGCAGCACGAAGGTGATGATCATCGCCCAGGCCGTGGCCTGGATCTCGCGCCAGTCGATCAGGGCGTGGGCGGCGGCCTTCAGGTCGGCCATGGTGAAGGCGGCCTTCTTCAGCTCGGGCATCAGGGCGCGCGAGATCAGGCCGGCCGAAAGGCAGAAGAACCACAGCGGCGAGAGCGCGTAGCTCAGCACGCCGATCACCAGGTGCATGCGGCTCATCCAGTGAAGGCCCGGCAGGGCGATCAGCGGCACGTGCTGAATGTTACCCCGGCACCAGCGACGGTCCCGCGTGGCGAAGTCGAGCAGGTTCGAGGGGCTCTCTTCGTAGGAGCCGTCCAGATAGGGGGCCAGGTGAACGCTCCAGCCGCCGCGGCGGAGCAGGGCGCTTTCCAGGGCGTCGTGGCTCATCACCTCGCCGCCGAAGGGCTTGGGTCCCGGCAGGTGCGGCAGGCCGCAGGTCTCGGCGAAGGCGCGGGTGCGCACGATGGCGTTGTGGCCCCAGAACGAGCTCTCCGAGCCCGACCACCAGGCCAGGCCGGTCCAGGCGACGCGGCCGTACAGGCGCGTGGCGAACTGCAGGGTGCGGGCGAAGATCGTCTGACCGTTGATGATCATCGGCATGGTCTGGATGAGACCCGCGCCGGGGTGACGCTCCATGGCGTCGGCCAGGCGCACCATGGCCTCGCCGGTCATCAGGCTATCGGCGTCCAGCACCAGCATGTGCTCGTAGGCGCTGCCCCAGCGGCTGACCCAGTCAGCGACGTTGCCGGCCTTGCGTCCCGTGTTTTCCTTGCGGATGCGGTAGTAGACGTTGCAGTTGGCCTCGCGACGGAAGCGGGCGAAGCAGGCCTGCTCGGCCAGGGCCACCTGCGCGTCGCGCGTGTCGCTGATCACGAAGATGTCGAAGTTACGGGCCGCGCCGGCCTCGGCGATCGAGGCGTCCATGGCGCGCAGCCGCGCGAACACCGCCGTAGCGTCCTCGTTGTAGACCGGCATCAGGATGGCGGTGCGCGTATGCAGCTTGGGCATCGGCGTTTCGCCGTCGATGCCCAGCGGGTCCTTCGGCTTGCCCATCAGCACCACGAAACCGATGAAGGCGGTGCAGAACCACAGCGACAGGGCGAGGAACAGCGGCGCCAGGAGCGCGACCACCACGGCCTCAAGGCGAGTCACGCCGCCCAGTGCGATCGTGTCGAACGACGCCTTCCAGCCCGCGACGCCCATGGCCACGGTCATCAGGCCCAGCATCCAGCGGCGCAGGGTCATGTTCTGGATCAGCGCCGTGGCGCGGCGAGCGCCGCCCTGCCAGAAGCTCAGCGGCTGAACCGGCATGGCCAGAGGCGCTTCCGAAGGAATCTCGACGGTGTCACGGCGAACGACCTGATCGAGGCTCACGCTGGTGGAGGTGCGCACATCGAAGAGGGCGGAGCGATCGCTCATATCGTCAGTTCTCGGACTTTTCCGGCAAGCCGGGCTCTCTCCGCGCGCGTCTTCCTCCTCAGCCTCTTTTCGCCTGCCCGTGGGTTCGCTAGGGAACGGGGCGGGGCGTCTGGAGCGCTGCGCGGCGGAAGCTACCGGCGTGGAGAGCCGCCGGTGTGCCTACAGTAAAACTTCGATCACAAATTCGCTACCAGAAATCACGTTGATTTCGCAGATGCGAGAAGAATTTGTGACGTCGCGCTCGGCAGCGGTGGGCGGACATTCCGGGATTGGTTCGTAAGTATATGAATTTTCGAGTGATTATAGGCGCTATTGCGCTTCTGGGGCTCGCGGCTTGCGGGAGAGATTCTCCTGAAACGGGTCCGGCTGGGAGCGCGGTTGAAGCCGTTGTGTCTACTGAAGGGCTGACGAAATACGACTCGGAGGGCGTTATCGTCAGTCTGGAGGGTCAGATTCTCACGCTCGATCACGAAGGTGCTAGCGCTGCGGGGCTGAGGCCAGGCCGTGATCGCTTCAGGGTTTACGCGGATGTCTTGGCGGAGGCGCCGATCACACCAGGATCGCGGGTTTCCTTCTCATTCAAGAAGACGCCCCAGGGGCTGGACATCGCGGAATTGCGCGCGCGGCCCTGAACAAAAAAGCGGGCGGCCGGTCGCCCAGCCGCCCGCTCGCTTGTCGCCCGACCACAGGACCGGCTGACGTCCAGTCCCGTGGCGGTTCTCGTCAGCCCAGCTTCACGAGCATTTTGCCCAGGTTCTCGCCGGTGAAGAGCTTGAGGAACGCGTCCGGGGCGCGTTCCACGCCTTCCTCGACCGTTTCCTTCCAGGTGATCTTACCGGCCTTGATCCACTCGGACATGTCCTTGGCGAACTGAGGGTAGAGATCGAAGTGGTTGGAGACGATGAAGCCTTCCAAGCGGAGGCTCTTGCCTACCGCCAGGATGATGTTTGATGGGCCCTCTGGCTTTCCGGTCTCGTTGTACTGCGAGATCATGCCGCAAAGCGCGAAACGGGCGAACGGGCGGGCCGAGTTGATGGCTGCTTCCAGGTGCACGCCGCCGACGTTCTCGAAATAGACGTCGATACCCTTGGGGGCGACCTTGGCCAGTTCGGCCACCACGTCCGGCGTGGCCTTGTAGTCGATCACGTGGTCGACGCCGATCGACTTCAGGAACGCCACCTTCTCGGGACCCCCCGCCGAGCCGATGACGGTATGACCCTTCAGCTTGGCGATCTGGCAGACGATCGAACCCACCGCGCCGGCGGCGGCCGAGACGAACACGACATCACCGTCCTTGAGCGCCGCGACGCGCAGGAGACCGGCATAGGCGGTCATGCCGGGCATGCCGACCACGCCCAGGAACGCCTGCGGAGGGATGCCATGGGTCTCGATCGTGGTGATCGCGCCCATGCCGGCGGCGGCCAGCGACTTGGGATGAGCGTTATAGGCCTCGCGCCAGCCGAACATCGAGCTGACCATGTCGCCCGGCTTGAAGTCGGGGTCGTTGGAGGCGATCACCTCGCCGATCGCGCCGCCCTGCAGGGCTTCGCCCAACTGGAACGGCGGCACGTAGCTGGGGCGGTCGTACATGCGGCCGCGCATGTAGGGGTCGACCGACATCCACAGATTCTTCACCTGGATTTCGCCGTCGCCCGGCGCGGGCAGCTCGACGGTCGCCAGGTCGAAGTCCGACGCCTTGGGCATCCCGACGGGACGAGCTTTCAGACGGATCTCGCGCGAGGTGGTCATTGGTGTCCTCCCTGCCTTGGTCGTGGCCAAGGGCTGAAAATTTAAACGGATGTTTAGCGCGCCATCACGCAAGTCGCCAGTGCTTCTAAGCGACGGCGAAGCGCGGTAGACAGCGGCCCATGACCCAGACTCTGAAAGCGGGCGTCGTCGGCGCCGGAGTGTTCGGCGGCTATCACGCCAAGAAGTACGCCGAGCTGGACGGCGTGACCCTGGTCGGCGTGTTCGACATCGACTTGGCGCGCGCCAAGTCCCTGGCCGAACCGCTCGGCGCGCAAGGCTATGACGACATGGACGCCTTCCTGGCCGCCGTCGACGTGGTCACCGTCGCTGCGCCGGCCGTTCATCACGCCGCGCCCGCTCTCGCCGCGCTGAAGGCCGGCAAGCCGGTCTATTCGGAAAAGCCGATCGCGGTGTCGCCTGACGACGCTGACAAGATGGTCGCCGCCGCCGCCAAGGCTGGCGTCCCGCTCGCCTGCGGGCATCAGGAACGCGTGGTGTTCCAGGCCATGGGCCTGCTGGACATTCCCGAACAGCCGCTGCGCCTGGAAGCGGTACGTCGCGGCACCCCGTCGGACCGCAATCTCGACGTCTCGGTCGTGCTGGACCTGATGATCCACGACATCGACCTGGCACTGGCGCTCTGCGACGGCGCGCCGATCGCGGTGGAAGGCGAGGGCGCCATCACCCGCTCGACCTCTCTCGACTGGGTCAAGGCCGAGGCGACGTTCGACAATGGCTTCACTGCCGTCTTTGACAGTTCGCGTGTGGCCGAGGCCCGTGAGCGGACCATGAAGGTCGTCTACCCCGCGGGCGAGGTCGAGATCGACTTCCTGCAGCGCACGTTCCGCAACACCACGCCGTATCCGCTAATCGAGAACTTCACTGAGACCCCCGCCGGCAAGGACCCTCTGGGGCTATCGGTAGCCGGCTTCCTGTCGGCGGTGCGCGGCGAGGCCCCTCGGCCGGTCGTGACCGGCGAGGAAGCCGCACGCGCGCTGGATCTGGCGCTGGCGGTCGAGCAGGCGGTCGAGGGCTAAGCGCCCTCGACCAACCTGAGCGCCAACTGTCAGGCGGGGAACATCGCTGTCAGGGTCTGTTCCAGAACGACCAGCGGCATAGGCCCCTGTAGTAGCACGTCGTGGAAGGTCTTCAGATCGAAGCGTGCGCCGGCGCGCTTCTTGGCGTCTTCCCGCAGTCGCACCCACTCGACATGGCCGATCTTGTAGCTGCAGGCCTGGCCCGGCCAGATGCAATAGCGATCGATCTCGCGTTGGACGCGGGGGCGGGGCATGCCCGTCCGGCTGACCATGTAGTCAACGGCCTGGGCGCGGCTCCAGCGCTTGAAGTGCAAACCCGTGTCGACCACCAGACGCACAGCGCGGAACTGCAGCGACTGCAGGTAGCCGATCTCGCCCAGCGGATCGCCGTCGTAGACGCCCATCTCGGCGGCCAGCTGTTCGGCGTAGAGCGCCCAGCCCTCGCCATAGGCGGCGAAGCCCATGCCGGCGCGACGCAGCATCGGGATCTCCTGGGAGCCCAGCAGCATCGATCCATGCCAGACGTGCCCGGGCAGGGCCTCGTGATAGGTGAGGGTCGGCAGATTGTACTTCGGCCACTCGGCCGTGTCTTTGAGGTTGATGTAGAAACGACCCGAGCGCGAACCGTCCAGCGCGGGGGGCTGGGCGTAGCCGTTCGGCGCGCCATCCTCGATCTCGGGCGGCACGCGAACAATCTCGACCGGCGCGGCCGGCAGGGTCTTGAACACCGTGCCCATGCGGGCGCGGATTGCGGCGGTCTGGCCGTTGAGGTCCGCCAGGAGCTGAGCGCGACCCGCGTCGGTGTTGGCGTATTGCTGGTCCGGGCGAGCGGAAAGCGCCGATAGGCGCTGGGCGACCGTTCCTTCGGTCAGTCCCAGGCGACGCAGGCGCGCATCGATCTGCGCCTCAAGCTCGGCCACCTGTTGCAGGCCCAGCTGATGCACCTCATCGGGCGTACGGCGCGTGGTGGTCTGGAAGGCCAAGGCGTCTGCGTAGAAGGCGTCGCCGTCAGGCAGTTTCCAGGCGCCGGCGTCGCCTGTCGCCTTGGCGCGGGCCGATTCCAAGGCTGCGATCTGCCGGTCAAGGGCGGGACTGACGCTAGTGCTGACGATCTCCGCCGCGCGGGCCGCCCAGTCACCGGAGAGACCTGCCTTGGCGGCGCGCGTGGCGAGGGATCGTGTCACACTGGCGTCGGCCGCTGCGACGGCCCTCTGTCGCCGCAGTTGCGCGAGGCCGGCATCAAGGGCGAAGTCGGGGGCCAGGACGCCCTTGGCGACGTCCATCGCCAGAGCCTCGGTGTTGCCATCCAGGGCGACGGCATAAGCCTTAAGGCGCGAGAGATAGGCCTCGGCGTCGTCCTGCGTCCGGATCGGGTGACGCGAATCCAGGAAGTCAGGGATCGCCTGATAGGCGCCGGTCAGCTGGCTCAGCACATAAGGCGAGTAGGGCGCGTAGCCGAACCCGGCCCGGCCTTCGCCAAAGTCGTATCTCAAACCGCCCTCGACGGAGCGGCGGTAGGTGTAGGTCGTCACCTCCAGGTCGATGCGCGCGGCTGGCGAAAGCTGATCCGTGGGGATCTTGGAAAGGTCCGAGAGCCTGGCCCTGCGCGAGGCGATCCAGTCGTTGCGACCGGCGCGTGAGGCGTCGTTGAGCTTTCCGCGCTGGGCCGCCCGCGCCCCCACGTCCAGACCCAGCGACGTCGTCATTTCCGGCGCAGCGTCCAGTTCGGCGTTCCAGAAAGCGTCGAGGAGCGTCCGAAGCTCGGCGTCACGTGCGCCTGGCGCGCCAAACGCCGAGGTCGCGGCGAGCAGCGGCGCCGTCGCGGCCGCACCGATCAGAAACTGGCGTCTATCCATCTTGTCGTGTTCCCCCACTTGGACCTTCACGCTAAGCCCATTCACCACCGGCTCGCCAGAGTCGAGGCGATCTGTGAACGATCGCCGATTTCGATGACCGGAACCCGGAGGAGAGCTCTTTGTCCCACGCCGCGTGGCCTGTCGATCCTGGCGCGATCGCCCCGTTTCTAGCGGCCATCGTACTGATCGAGCTCACGCCGGGCCCGAACATGGGCTATCTGGCAGGCCTGTCGGCGGTCGAGGGGCGGCGGGCCGGGCTGGTGACGATCGCCGGCATCACCGCGGGTCTGCTCGCCTACATGCTCGCTTCGGTGGCGGGGCTGACCGAGATCCTCCGACTGAATCGTCCGCTCTATGAGATCCTGCGCTGGGCGGGGGTCGCCTATATCCTATGGCTGGCTTTCGACGCCTGGCGCGGCGAGAAACCGACTGACTGGCGAGGCGAAGACGGCCGGGCCTGGGTACATTTTCGTCGCGGGCTGCTGGCGAACCTGCTCAATCCCAAGGCTGCGCTCTTTTACGTGACGCTTCTTCCCGGCTTCATCCAGACCGGTCACGCGTCGCCGACGGTGCAAGCCCTGATCCTGGGCGGGACACATATCCTCGTCAGCGTTGTCGTCCACGGCGCCATCGTCCTGTCGTCAGACGGCTTGGCGCGTCGCGTGATCGCCACGGGCTCCAGTCCCTTCAGCCGCCGCCTGTTCGCTGTGGCGTTGGCCTCCACCGCCGCCTGGATCGCCGTCGAAACGGGGCGCTGACGCCGGCTAGAGCCTTTTCCCTTTAAATGGAAACATTCGAACGGGAAAAAGGCTCTATTTCAAATATTTAGAGCGTGATTACCGCCGAAACCGCTCACACTTTCGGCTATGACGCTCTAGTCTTCATCAAGGTCGAACGGCAGCTCGTCCTGGTCGCTGCTGGTTTCGCGTCGCGCCTTGGAGACCGGTTGGTAGACCGGCGCCGGTTTCGTTTGGGGCTCAGGTTCGTCCTCGTCCCAGGGCGGGTCATCGAACATGTCCGGCTCGCGCGACGCGACGGGCGGTGGCGCTGGGCGTGACCCCGGTCGCGACGCGGTCGGCCGTCTTGCGTCGTCGAAAGACGATCGACGGGCCAGCGGCGGGGGCGTGTCGGGCAGAGGCGGCGGCGGGGCGTGGAAGTCGTCGTCTTCGTCAAGGTCTTCGTCCGGTTCGACGGCGACGGGCGGCATTGCTTGGCGCGGGGGAGACGCCACGACGGTCTCCGGCGCCTCCCGCACGGGACGCGGCGGCAGCGGGCGGCGCACGATCGCCTCGCAACGGGCCAGCCAGCGATTGGCTTCCTGCATCAATTCGGCGGGCGATTTGCTCTCGCGGCGCGTCTCGTCGCCCGGCGCCCAGAGGTCCAGAGCGAAGTCGGGGTTTCGCGGATCATCGAAGATCAGGCGCAGGGTGACCGTCTGGGCCTGGGGCGCGACATGGTCGATCGCGCGCCGGCCTTCGCCTCGAAAGACCCGGCCCATCACCTGCCCGTCCACCAGAAGTTCTGCGCCGACCAGCTCTTCAAGGCGGTAGATCAGGCACCAACCGCCGCGATCCCAAGCGACCGCCAGCAGGTTGGTGGAAAAGGAAAAGCCCGCGCCGCGACCGCGCCCACGCGCGACCACGACGCCTTCCGGTTCGCTTTTCAGGACATTGCGCAGGGCGCGGCGGATCCGCCGGTCCTCATCGCCGTACCAGATGGCCAGGCTGCCCAGGAACGTCACCGCCGAGCCGGCGATGGCCACGAACAGCAAAAGACGCGCGAGTTCGCTCATAGTCTCGCCAAGCTAGCGGGAGTCCCGATTCCGGGACAGGGGCGGCGCCGATCGGCGCCTAGGCTCGGAAATGACCGACCACCGGCACATGGTCGGAGGGCTTTTCCTTGTCCCGCTCGTCTCGGTGGATGACCAAGCCCGTCAAACGATCCGCCGCCTGCGGCGACAAGAGCAAGTGGTCGATGCGGATCCCGAGGTTCCGCTGCCAGGCGCCGGCCTGGTAGTCCCAGAAGGTG
>OFDC01001427.1_pt1 | contig 12752 bp, 9 predicted proteins | sample 1520941 | NCBI WGS metagenome assembly OFDC01 (sample SAMEA94258168, study PRJEB24077) | hot springs metagenome | biome: Aquatic biome; feature: Water | place: India | collected 2012-12-06 | depth 5 m | reverse complement strand
AGAGATCAAGTTTACTCAAGAAAGAACAAAGGAGATAAGCAGATACCTCGTATTAGAAAATCCCTTTTTTGAGTGGTATTGGGAATTTCTGGAAAAGAAAATATTAAGCATGAAATGGTCTCTTTTTGAAGCTCCTCATGGAAGGGCTTTTATTATAAGCGATAATCCTGTGTGCTCCATTATAAAGCCATCACAGTTAACTAAAAATGGAGTACTCATTGTTCAAGAATTTGGTGATTCAAGCTTAAGATTATTTTTGCCGCTTTCAAAAAAGCATGCTTGGCTGGGGCATATGGAATTTGATAAAGACGATTATTATGAAGCTGATGATGCATGGATGAATATGTTTGAGAGAAATAGTGTTATCTGGGCAAACAGATATGTGTATGCATCTGTAGAAGATACAGAAATTCTTAAGCATGCAATTGAGTATAATCATGTTAGTGCTTTTGACTTTACTTTAGCAAATAGGACATAAGGGACCGAACGTGTAACCAGCCGCCAATATAGCCGAGTTCATTTTGTGACGGAACTTTTTAGTATGTGCAATCTTATGTAATTCTTATGGCGTCCTTATAAAAATGGTAATTTTTGTATGGTCGATTCGTATTCCAATTGAATTTCACCAATACCAAGTGTTTCATTTTTGTTGTATTGATCTAACGCATAGCGGCTTTCATGACCAGAATATAAAAGAAGCGTATCATCCTCTATGCCCTGTTCCTTTAGCCAGCTTAGCAAAAAAGTACGAATTGTATTAGGCGATAATGGGGTATCTATACCTGCTCTTTTTGAATAGATTGACATAATTTTTCGAATGCCACGATCGGTATAGGGCTTATTCCACGACGATTCAAAAAGATAAACGCCACCTCTATTTTTGATACCCAATGCTTGTTTTTCTAGAGGTTCTTTAAATATTGATGGAAAAAATACAATGCGTTTTTGTCCCCTCACTCCTTTTTGAATCTGAATTTGACACGTCTTAAAATCAACATCTGTTATTTTTATAGCAACAAGTTCACATACCCTTACGCCTGTATAAAGAAGTGTCTGGAGCATGATTTTATTTTTGCTATGGCTATCATTTTTAAGGACGTTATAAAACTTTTCAATATCCTCTTGTGATGGAATCTTTTTTATCGTCTTTTCTGCTTTAGGAACCGATACAGATAATTCTTTTCGCAAATGCCTGAAGAGTTGTCGCAGATAATCATAATCCGGCTGCTCTTGACTTAAAAGTAATGCTATTTGCTTTGCTTTTTCACGTACAGGCGTTCGGTTTATATTTTTCATGATGCTGCTCTTTTAGTGTACGCTTTTTCTATATCGATGCGACGATTCATATTGAGTGCAACAAGACCATATGGGTTAATATGAGCATGGAATAGTGGCGAAAGCGCACGCATATCTTCTTTTGTTAAAATCTTATGCCATTTTGGATCGGATAAAACATGTTGAACAAGAAGCGTGTTGATATAACACATGCAAACCTGCAATAGATGTAGACACAATAAGGCAAACTCATGATCGTCTGTTCTGTTGCTTGATATTTCGCCAAGACGTCCATAAAAGATAAATTCCATAATACCATTCACACGCTCAACGGTATTAAGGGCTTCATGAATTTCAATCCGAAGCTCTTCTGATGCTAAATAATCGCATAAGAAAATAGTACGTGAGTCTTTACCCAGCTCTATCAACGCTTGATACACCGGGTTTTCCTTGTTATCAGCACTCAATCGTTTGATCATAACATCTGGTTCAACCGTACGCAGTTTAAGGGCAACAGCGTGTTTTACCATTTCACGATAATTCTCTTCGATGACGCTCCATTTAATAGCCTCTGATGCAAGTGCATCCGCTAAATTTGGATAGTCTTCTTTTTTGCTTTTGGACGATACATACAATTTTTGTTTGTTAATATTTTTAATGCGTGGCAATAAAGTAAAGCCTAGAAGGTCACTAAAGGCAAAACCAATGCTGCTTTGTCCATGGGTATCCACACACACTTTATCGAGATCCATTAATGTATCGTGATGCAAAATGCCATGGATCATAGCGGCAACTTCAGACGATGAACACGATTTAAGTTTTGAATGTATACAAATACCTTCCTTGACATGCCAATAAATCATGACGCCACGCCCACCATAGCGCGCATGCCATTCAGCGAGTAAATTTTGATCCCAAACACTGATTTTCTTAGAGTCAGCCGCACATAATGTTGTACCAATACCCCATATACGTGGGTCTTTAATGTCAAGGATTGCATTAATTACATCTTGAATAGCAGATCGAATGTTTTGAGGGGTGATAAAACGTCTTTTTATATACCGTAAGTCATCATAATTCTCATGATTTTCAGCAATACCACTCATGCGTTTAAGGCCAATGTTGGTACCAATCCCAAAGACACATAGCAATAAACGTTTACGTAAGGTTTCTGCGGGAATCGCTTCACGCGACGCAACGCTTTCAAAACGTTTTATAAAATTCACACGATCATCAACTTCTTTTAAAAGATCAATCAGGTAGAGATGTGGCCATTGCTTGGCAATCTCTAACTTGAGTCGTTCAATATTCTGTGGTTCCTCTTGCGGATCAAAAGGCGTTACTTTAATGGCACCTTTCTTTCCTCGCCTTTTGATAATGACTTTAGCATTGTTAGGAATAGAATCATTAAACCCTTTTAATTTATCGTCGAGCTGATTTTTTCTGTTTTCGACAAACGTTTTTGCATCCTTTGGCAAGCCAAGCAAATTAAAATAATAATCTTCGTTTTCATCAAAATCAGCGGGAACATCTTCCCCAGGATTGCGATAACGATAGCTTTGCTTAACCCATATATTCTTAACAGACAGTTCAGTCTTTAGCCGATCAAATAAAGCGAGTTCAAACGCATGCCAATTGATGCATACTTTGGTTGGATGGCCTGAACGCTCATTTTTAATAAAAGATTCCCATCCTTCGGGTACAAGCCTTTTTATAAGGATAGGGTCATACAAGCGATCTTTTAAATGAGATTTTTCCTCGTTGGCATGAATTTCTTTTAAAAAATTTAAGGCTTTTAAAATAGGTGAGAAGATGTGGTCTGTACCAAAATCCAAGACATCAAGCAAAGCCCAAATAATAGACCGATTGTTGTGTGAATAAAGGGAAATCGATTTTTCTTTGATTAGATTCTGGTACCAATTATTGTCACATCCAAGATCAATTACAATTTCATCTAAACGTTCTTGGGATACACTTGGATAAATGGTTTCTTCAATAATGCCTTTTGGATGCTCTTTAGATGTCTGCGCCAAGATAAGGAGCGTGCCCATTTTCCCTTTCACTTTTTTGTTATCTTTTTTAAGATCCTTATCAACAAAATTTTCGGCTTTTGTGCTGATCCGATGCAAAAGTTTTAACAATAAATCGGTAAGTGTATCCGTCATGAGTTGTTGTCTGATATGACAAAAAAGAGCAAGGTAAGCGTATCTCGTTGAAGGAGCGTAGCGCATAATACTGGAAGGACGTTCAGCTAGAATACGATCATAATATTTTACATGTAATTTACGCGTTCCCTGACATGGCATTACGGTTGGAATGTTTAAATCTTGAAGATGTTTGTGTTTATGAATTTCATACAAAATAGAATGGTTTTTGAGCTCGACGCGATGGGATTTTAAATGCGTAAAATTGATAGAGATTTCATCAATAGCTTGCTTTGTTTTTTTAGGGGTCACATCGTCATTATCGATATGAATAAGAAGTTGATCAAGTTTATTTTTTGTATCAAGAGATAAGGATCGGGTTATATCCTCACACAATTCAAGCTCAAATTGATGATGGGCAGTTGTAAGGAATCGTTCGAGTTGTTTATATGAATAGGGTTCAAGTTTTTTCATTTTAAAATAAGCATAAGCCTCTTCTAGTGCCTGATCCCATGTTGACCCTGTTCCAAAAATAGTCTTTTTACAATAATCAATAAAGGCTGTTTTATCCGCTAACGTTGCCACTCTAAAACCAAAGAAAAAACGTATTTCTTGTTTAAATCGATCCATAGACCGCGTATTCCAGTCGTAATGTTCCTCTATCAAAAACTCAGCATCAAATTCCAAGTACGCCGCACTATCAATAACGAGCTGCTTGAGCTCAAGGTTATGCTGCATTTGAAAACGGCCATGCTTTTCAAAAAATTTGAGCATAATCGCAAAAATCAATTGGTTTTGCTCCCCATACTTATTTTGAATCAACATGAGCTGTTCATCAGTGAAGGTTATGGATGAGAGTGAATTTTTTGTTTTCATATTTTATCAAATCAAAATTAATTGTGTAGGAACTTTTAAAAGTTAACATAAAAGAGCTAACAAAAAAACATAATTTTGTTGTCATATAATCAAATTTTGGATAGGTTCATGTAACATAGGATATATAACGGGTTAAATGACAATTTTTAAGGGTGTTTTGATGTATTGAAGACATGTCACCTATACGTTCGTTTATGTGATGGTGTTTTTTTCACTGAAAACATAAAAAATGAAATAAAATCAAAAATGACTCTTTTGCAACATATCCATTTTATGCTTTTATAAAGATATACAAAATGACGCTTTTAACTTTAGAGGAAAATAGATTTATGACTGAAATTATTTTAAGACCAGACGCAAAAGGAAAACTTAATCTAGGTGAATTAGCACAGGGAGTTAGTAGCTATAGGGTAACAATTGAAGATAATGGTAAATTAACATTAACACCATATACTGAAATACCGTTTAGTGATAAATGGATTTTTGAAAATAAAGATCTTTTAGAAAAAATAAAAAGAGAACATCAAACAAATGGACAGCTTTCAAATAATGTCTAATAATTTAAATCGTTTTAATAGCATAAGGTTTAAAATTTTTTCGTTAATTATAGAAAGTTGAATAGATGCTCATTGGTTATATGCGTGTCTCTAAAGTTGATGGGTCACAATCTCTTGATCTGCAAAGAGATGCACTCGTACAAGCAGGTGTTGAACCATCGCACATATATGAAGATTTAGCATCTGGCAAAAATGACGAGAGACCAGGGCTTAATGCTGCGCTAAAATCACTTCGGCAAGGTGATACGCTTGTTATTTGGAAAATAGATCGACTCGGACGGAGCCTTTCACATCTTGTGTCAACCATTCATGATTTAACGACAAAAGGTATTAAACTTCATGTCTTAACTGGGCAAGGAGCGGCGCTTGATACGACGACAGCATCAGGAAAAATGGTGTTTAGCATATTTGCAGCACTTGCGGAGTTTGAGCGCGAATTAATTATTGAACGTACCAAAGCAGGTCTGGCTTCAGCACGTGCACGAGGACGTATTGGTGGCGCACCCTTTAAAATGACACCTGCAAAAGTTAGGCTAGCAATGGCTGCTATGGGTAAACCCGAAACAAAGATTAGCGATTTATGCATCGAACTTGGTGTTACACGTCAAACACTTTACCGTCATGTATCTCCTAATGGTATTCTCCGTAAAGACGGTCATAAATTAATAAGAGAGAAAAATTAACTCATAAAAAAATCTATTCATTTTTCTCCATATTTCCAATAAAGAATAGGCGTTAAAATAGTATCTAAGATTGTTGAAGAAATAAGGCCTCCAAAGATGACTGTTGCTACTGGGTGAAGAATTTCTTTTCCTGGTTGGTCTGCTCCAACAAGAAGAGGAATAAGAGCAAAAGCTGCAACGAGTGCCGTCATAAGAACAGGTGTAAGGCGTTCTAAAGATCCTCTGATAATCATAGGAATACCAAACGTTTCACCTTCATATTCCATCAGATGCTTGTAATGAGAAACTTTTAAAATTCCATTGCGGGCAGCAATACCTGTTAAGGTAATAAAGCCAACAAGACTAGCAACCGATAATGTTTGATTTGTAAACCAAATGGCCAGGACACTTCCTATTAAGGCCATAGGAATATTAGCCATAATAATTAAGGATAACGGGACGGAGCGAAAGTAGCTATAGAGTAGAGCAAATATCCCACTCATTGCTAAAAGTGATAAAATACCAATTAAACGTGTTGCGTGTTGCTGGCTTTCAAATTGCCCTTCAAACTTAATATGGTACCCTGGAGGCAGTTTCATTTGCTGTATTTTCTCTTGTACTTCTTGAGCAATTGAACCCAAATCTCGATCTTTAGTATTTGCCATCACAACTATTCGGCGTTGACTATTATCTCTATTAATAAGATTAGGTCCTTTGTTTTCAATAATGTCAGCAACAAACCGTAATGGAATTTTTCCAGCAGGAGAATCAATAAGCGCATTACTAATTTTATCAAGATCATTCCGGTCCTTTTCAGGAAGACGTATGACTAAATCAAATCGCTTAGACCCCTCTAAAACTTGCGTGATTACTTTTCCAGAAAATAATGTTTCTAATGTTTCACCTAGTTGGTTAATGTTAACCCCATATTTCAATGCTGCCTCACGTTTTGGTTTGATTTGAAGCTGAGGAATAAGCGTTTGTTGTTCGATTTGTAAATCGGTTATTCCAGGAACTTTTTGAAGAGAGGAATGCATTTCCTCAGCCAAGCTTCTAAGCGTATCAAGGTTTTCTCCAAAAATTTTAAGTGCCAATTCTGCACGCACTCCAGAAAGGAGGTGATCTAAACGGTGTGAAATCGGCTGTCCAATACTCACATATACGTCGGGTAATACACGTAACCGGTTTCGGATATCTCGAAATATTTCATCACGTGAACGAGAGGAGGGTTTTATATCAAAATCAATTTCAGAAACGTTAACAGGTTCGGCATGTTCGTCTAATTCTGCGCGACCACTACGCCGTCCGACACCCCCTACTTCGGGTATCTCTAAAATAATTTTTTCTGCCAAGCTTGCAACACGATTTGATTCTGCTAAGGAAGCGCCAGCAGGCAATCTCAAACTCACCAAAGCGGTTCCTTCATTAAAGGGCGGCAAGAATGCTTTTCCGAGAAATGGAATAGAAGCTATTGAAAGAAGGGTAAGACTAACCACAACACGAATAGGAATTTTGGCATTTTGGAAAGACCACTTGAGAATTTTGGTATCCCATTCCTTTAAAAAACGTATGAGCCAACCATCTCCGTGTTCTTTAAACGATTTCATTTTGGGCAAGAAGTAATAGGAAAGAATAGGCGTAAGTGTAATGGATACGACTAAGGAAGCAAGTATTGAAACAATGTAAGCAACACCTAAAGGTGCAAACAATTTACCTTCAATGCCACTCAAAGCGAACAATGGAAGGAACACAAGGATTACAATAGCAGTTGCGTAAACAATGGAGCCTCTTACTTCAATAGAAGCTTCCTTAATAACATCTAAGATGGGTGAAGGGAATTCTTTTTGTAAATTTTCTTTAAGACGTCTAAAAATATTTTCAACATCTACCACCGCATCATCAACAAGTTCACCAATGGCAATCGCTAATCCTCCTAAGGTCATCGTGTTAATGCTTAGACCAAAACTATAAAATATCATGGCCGTTATAAGAAGAGAAATGGGTATTGCCGTTAAACTAATAAAGGTTGTTCGGAAATTCATTAGGAAAGCAAATAAGATAATCACCACTAAGATGGCTCCATCCCGAAGTGCTTCCTTGACATTGCCAATGGAATGCTCGATAAAATTGGCTTGTTTAAAAAGAATGCGGTCTGCTTTAACATCTTTGGACAATGTTTTTTGTATGTCTGCGAGGGCCTTTTCTACTTCTTGGGTTAAATTGATGGTACTTGCACCAGGCTGCTTTTGCACAGATAAAATAACAGAAGGCTTACCATCCACGCTTGCATCACCGCGCTTAATATTGGCACCAAACTTAACCATAGCCAATTGCCCAAGGGTGAGAGATTTTCCTTCTTCATAATGTACAATTGTTTTACTAAGATCCTCTAATGACGAACTTTGCCCTAAATAACGAACAAGGGACTCACTTTTTTCTTTTTCTATATATCCTCCGGTTGTGTTCTGACCAAAGCCATCCATAGATTTAAGCACGTCTTCTAATGTAACATTTAGAACGAGCATTTTGTTTAAGGAAGGAAGAACTTGGTATTGCTTAACGTCACCTCCAATAGGGGTGATTTGAGCAACGCCCGGAATACTTAAGAGTCGAGGACGAATAACCCAGTCAGCAATCATACGTAAATCCATGAGCGATGTCTTATCGTGAATGCTCGTTAGGCCAATCAGAAGAATTTCACCCATAATTGAAGAAATCGGCCCTAAGGCAGGCACCACACCTTTAGGAAGCTGAGATAAAATTGTTCCTAAACGTTCATTGACCACTTGGCGATTGCGGTATATATCTGTTCCCCAATCAAATTCAACATACACGATCGATAAACCAATGCCAGAAGTAGAACGTACGCGCGATACGCCGGGTAAACCATTCATCGCACTCTCAACCGGGAAAGAGACTTGTTGTTCAACTTCTTCAGGAGCCAGACCTGGTGCTTCAGCCATGAGAGTTACCGTCGGTCGGTTTAAATCTGGAAACACATCCACAGAGATATTTTTGAGGTTAAGTGTGCCAAAGACTAAAATGCCAAAATACGCAAAGAGGATAAAGGCGCGATTGTTTAGTGAAAATGAAATAAGCCAATTAAACATCTTATGCCTTTTTCATGAAAGTGTTTAATACACGAACATCTTGGAGGATTTTTTCACCCTCCTTAAGGCCAGAAAGAATCTCTACTTTCCCATTGATGATGCTACCCACCTCAACGAATTTTTGTATCAGAACTTCAGGCACTGAAAAGAGAATAACCGCATATCGATTCCCCTTTTTAAGAAGTGCTTCTTGAGGAATAATGATTTTTTTTATGGTATCTGTTGTTTCAACCACAACATCAACAGGCATGCCAATCATGGCATTCGAAGGTACTTCCTTCAGTGAAAAAAGGATATGACGTGTTTGGTCTTTTTCTCCAAGCACAGAACTGCTTCCTAAAAATGTTAAAGGTGGAAAATGACTTTCCTTAAAAGAATCCTTTAAATAAGCTCGTTTTATTTTAGTGGGAAGTGTGTAATCAAATGTATACGCTTCAACCTGTAATTCCTGCATATTAATAATTTCAAAAAGTGTTTGTTCAGGTTGGATGACCTGTCCTGGTAACAGGTGATAATCGCTTATTTTTCCTTTAAGAGGCGCGCGTAAAAATTCTCGACCAAGACCTGTGCTTAACAGTTGTTCTCTTTGTTTTAGAGCACGCGTATATTCAATTTTTGCATTCTCAATATCCTTTTTGGGAACCGAATCTTTTATATGTGTGAAGCGATCTATTTGTTTTTTTAATGTTTCAACTTCCCCTTCAATTTTATAAAGTTCAGATTTACGCGTGGTAATATCCCCTGTTGAAAGAAGTGGCTCTAAAACGGCTATTACTTGATTGATTTCAACGGTATCGCCAGGATTAGGCATCGGAAATTTTGGATCTATAACCACCCGCGAAGGTTGTCCTATTTGAACTTTTGCATAATTTTTTGGACTTGGCGTGAGTTTTCCTGGCAGTGTATAAGAAATAGCTGTTTCTTGAGAGCTTACGAGGAAAGATAAAAATTGATGTTTAAATTGATCGGCTTTAGAGATAACCATTTTTTCTGGGATATCATTTTTTTTCTCTGAAGAGGTTTCCACTTTCGCTTCACCATGAGGTTCATCTCCATGCGACCAAACATGCGAAGACCCATTTAATAATACATACACAGATAATGCGCTTACAATAAAAGGAGATTTAAGCATGTCTTTTCTCCGCACAATGACCAGTTGCCTTTGGCCACTTGGTAATAAGCGTTGAAAGTATTTCAGCTCTTGTTTCTTCTTTGATATTTATCTTAAGCTCAACTTTATCGCCTTCTTTAACTTGGTGAGTAAAAAGATACTCTCCAGTATTTTGAGTGGAAGTGGCTTCTATTTTAAAAGGTTGTTTTCCCAATATTTCTATTGAAATAGTTGCTTTTGTAACAGCTTTATTTGTTTCTCGATCGGCGACATAAATATGTGTTTTTCCTGTTTCACAACAATTGAGGACGACTTCAAAAGAACTCCCTATTAAAAAAGGACGTTCTGCCGAAGTATCAGATTTAACTATGGAAAGCTTAGAAGTTTTTTCTTCATGCCCTTCATGACCAGGACTTGCCTTAACTTCTATTCCTAAAACCCAAGTGAAGGCACAAATGAATCCAATCATATCTAAAAATTTCATTATGGATTTACCTGTATACCAAATGGAATAAAGTGTTGTTTGCCGTTAATTTGAACTTGCACATATATTTTTAAAAATCCTGCTTTTGAAGGCGTGAGATGAAATTGTAATTTAGGGCCTCCCCTTTCAGTTGGCCTGGGATTTTCAGCTCCTAAGGGGTGTACATGTTCAACAGTTTGGAAATCTTCAGAAACCGCGACAATATGTGCAAAGGTTCCCATAACAGGCTCTAAACCTTGAAAGGGTTTACCATCTTTATCGACAATATTAATTTCGCCTGTAAGTGATTCACCAACTTTAAGTGATGATTTATCAAACGTAAGCGTATAGGTCAGATCATCTTTTGTTTCTTTTAAACTTGTTGTTTTCTCGACAGAAAATGTGTCTTTGATTTTTGCTGGAATATCACTCACGACATATTCTTGGCTATTTGTTGCAGTAGGTACTAAATCGGCCCATATGCGATAAAATCCGTCTTTTTTAGGAATCCAAGTGAATGTATATTGACCTGATTTAGAAGAAGGCGTTGGGTGGATGTGTTGATAATCATTCAACGTTTGATCAAATATTAAAAGATGAACTTTTTCCGTATGAACTTCTTTAAGCTCAGTAGGACTTATGGGGCTTCCATCTTTCTTTGAGGATATGGTTAGTGTTGTTAACACTTCTTTTCCTTTTTCTAAGGGCTGCTCTACTATAACAGACATTTGCAATGTGGGAGAGGGAGTAGAGACCGAATGGTGATGAGCATGACCTTTATGTGAATCTTCTGATTTAGAAGATTCTTTATGCGAATCATGATCACCATGCGTAAATGCAGACGTCATTAAATGACAAGAAAGAGCTAAATAGATAAGCGTATGTTTCAACATAATATTTCTCTTAAGAGTGAGTGGATCCTTTTTATTTAGTTTAAGACATAATTCTTAATTTTAAGTAAAAATGTCTATAATAATATTGGAGTAAAAAATTATTCATATCTTTCAACTTGAAAAATGTGAATAAAGCATGTAAGAACCGAATATGTTCTAAAAAATGAGTACGAAATGATGTATGTGAAGTTCATTATTCTTTCTTTTATCTTTTCTTGTTCAGTATTTTCTGCAGAATTAGCCAAAAAAGGTGATTTACTTGAAATTTCGACAAAGGAAATTTCACTAAGTAATGTGCATGCTATGGAACAAGATATTCAGCAAGAGGAGGATATATACCAAGATAGGGGCTGTTTCGGCTGTTGGTCTCGTTGTTTTCAAAATTGCTGTTATCAAATGTTAGCAGCTACCTGCTGGGATAGTATTATGGGTGGTTTTAATCCTGGTCGAATAAAAGCCATGACCCTTCTTGATATACAACCCATGGATAAAGTTCTTCTTGTTGGTGAAGGAAGTGGTTTAGATTTTAACGTTTTACCGGACACAATTAATAAAAATGAATTAAAAGCACTCGATTTTTCCTCTGAGATGGTGAGACAAGCAAAGCAAAAGGCGCCACGTTTTGGTATTCCTGAAGAAAATTGCTTTGTGGGTGATGCACAAAAGTTACCTTTTACAGAAGAACGCTTTGATAAAATTTTTTTTCCTTTATCGCTTGGATCGATACCTGATCCAACTTTAGCCTTAGAAGAAGCTGAACGTGTGTTAGCTCCACGTGGTCGTATTGTGATTTTTGAAAAATTAGTTGATGATCATGCCGAAATTAGCTGTAGTCGTTATGTGCTCAATTGGTTTACGCGTTGTATTTTTGCCGATATTAATCGTAATCTTACACACATGATGGGTCATCATTCATCACTTAAAATTATGCAGTATGAATCACTCGAAAATCACTTGTCAGGGTGTTTGGTGTCACAACTCGGACCTTATTATCGTCTTGCCGTTTTAGTGAGAGCCTCAGATTATCCAGATCCTCCAACACGTGAAGCCGTCTTAAGAGGAGATGAGAAATAAAAGCTACATTATAGAACAAAACTTCAAAAGGAACATTTCGGGTGGCTGCTTAAAAATCAACTATAAAAATAATCTATAAATTAAAGTGAAAAAGTTCCGCCACAAAATAAAGTCGGCTAGATTGGCGGCTGGTTACACGTTCGGTCCCTTAGGGGCTACTGGTGCTTTTCACGCTTGAATGGGTGAATCAATTAAACAAGTTTCTATCCATTTTGCAACTCTAACTGCTGGTGCAGGATCAAGCAGTTCATTATGCAACATGTCTATAAAAGTCATTTTTAAAGCTGGTTGATCTTTATAGTCCCACCCATTTAAATTAAATATACGACCATGTAAAATAGATCGAGCAATCAAGTAATATATAAGACCTTTATATGGACCAGGTTCATATTTACGAATGAGCGCACTATCTTTATCTAATATAGTTTTCACAATATTTCCCATAGACGAAGCAGGATTTATACCCATTTTGAGTAAGAATTCATTCTCTCGTTGTTGTAATAATTTTTTTTCTTCAAATGACAAATCATTCTCTAAAGATAGATTGATGCTCGGATGATAAGTATCTATTAAAAGGAGTTTGTCTA
>OFDC01001425.1_pt1 | contig 12768 bp, 9 predicted proteins | sample 1520941 | NCBI WGS metagenome assembly OFDC01 (sample SAMEA94258168, study PRJEB24077) | hot springs metagenome | biome: Aquatic biome; feature: Water | place: India | collected 2012-12-06 | depth 5 m | reverse complement strand
TAAACGGACTTGGATTTTTCTTAAATCTCTGAGACCTTCAAGCTGAGCTAACTGCGCAACATAGTGACTTTGTAAATAACTGAGCTGGCTAATCATTGCTTGATTTTCACCTGTTATGGTCAAAACGCCATGTTGATAACAAACAACCTGCCATTGTTCTGGTTGGGGCAATAATGGTTGAATAATTTTCGTAAGTTGTTTCCATTGTGTGACTTGCGTAGTCAGAAACGTTAAGTTTCCTGTTTTTATGTGTTGTCCTTTCTGTTGAAAGACGTTTGTAGGTTCAGACATTTTAACTTCCCACGAGGTTAGATGTTCATCTTAAGCGTTCACTTCAGCTGATTTCAAGGAAGAGATGATAAAGGAACTTTAGTAAGGACGGTTTCAAGAGGTTTTTTATGCATCATACGCGTCGTATTTTACTCGCATTTTCATTAGCTGCTTCTGCAGCATCGGTTGCCTTTGCAGATTATCAAAATATCACTCAAACTACGGGTGATGACCGTTTAGAAGAATTATCAAAAACACTTGCTCAAGGTTCTTATAATCATCCAGATGATATAGATCTACCAGCAGTTTCAAATGTATCTGTTCAGTTGCGTGAAAAGACGATTGAATTAAACAACGCAATGATTGAAAAGAAATATGGCCGTTCGGCAATTTCTACTCCGAAAGAAAAATCTACATCATCATTTTCATCAAATACGGGTTATTCTTGGTTAGTGAGCCATCCGTTGGAAGAAGGGCGTGTAAGTTCATCTTGGGGAACTCGTACTTTACTCGGTTCTACTCGTCACCATTCAGGTATTGATCTTTCAGCACCATCTGGAACTCCGATTTATGCAACCGGTCCTGGCGTTGTAACAAAATCTGGTTGGGGTTCAGGTTATGGTCAATACGTTGAAATTGATCATGGCAATGGATATATCACACGCTACGCTCATGCTTCGCGTTTAATCGTAAATGCTGGTGATCGAGTGAGTGCAGGTGAACACATTGCAAATGTAGGTTGTACTGGTCGTTGTACTGGTCCACATTTACATTTTGAAGTTGTGAAAGATGGTCAGCGTAAAAACCCATCAACATACTTAGCGATGTTGCCTTAATTCATTTGTATAACATTTGTATATTAATTCTGAGAAAATCGCCATTATTGGCGATTTTTTATGTCTTTTGTTTTATTTAGGTCAATGACTATTTAGTGAGAAAATATTATGGCATTTTGTATTCATTTGGGGTGATACCTTTATGAAGCCAAAACATGATAAAAATAGAACGTCAAAATAACTTTAGGGAAAAGGTGAATTGTATGGCGTTTTATGGCGACTCTGACGCGCAAGAAACCCAGGAATGGCAAGAAGCATTTGATTCAGTATTACAACACATGGGCACAGAACGTGCTGCTTTCTTACTAGAAAAACTATATCAACGTGCGATTGCAAAACATGTGCCGATCCAACGCTTAAATACACCTTATCTCAACACGATCTCAGTTGAAGAACAACCAGCAATGCCAGGCGATCAAAACATGGAGCGACGTATTCGTGCCTTGATTCGTTGGAATGCACTTGCAATGGTTTTACGTGCAAACAAAACAGGTGATGACTTAGGTGGTCACCTTGCAAGTTTCGCATCTTCTGCGACGTTATATGATGTTGGTTTTAACCATTTCTTCCGCGCTGCCTCTGATAATTTTGGTGGCGACATGATTTACTACCAAGGTCACTGTGCACCTGGTATTTATGCGCGTTCTTTCTTGGAAGGACGTTTGAATGAAGAGCAGCTCAATAATTTTCGTCGTGAAGTGGGTGGTAATGGTCTCCCAAGTTACCCTCATCCATATCTGATGCCTGACTATTGGCAATTCCCTACCGTATCGATGGGTCTTGGTCCAATCATGTCAATTTATCAAGCTCATATTCAAAAGTACTTGATGAATCGTGGTTTGATCAAAGAAGAGAATCGTAAAGTCTGGGCATATCTTGGCGATGGTGAGATGGATGAGCCAGAAAGTACTGGTGCAATTTCACTTGCGGGGCGTGAAAAGCTTGATAACTTGATTTGGGTCGTGAACTGTAATTTACAGCGCCTCGATGGTCCTGTACGTGGTAACGGTAAAATTATTCAAGAATTAGAATCTTTATTCCGTGGTGCAGGCTGGCGTGTCATTAAAGTAGTTTGGGGTCGTCATTGGGATCCACTACTTGCTCAAGATACTTCAGGCGCTTTAAAAGCAGTCATGGAAGAAACAGTTGATGGTGAGTACCAACGCTATCAAGTGAAAGGTGGTGCGTATACACGTGAGAAATTCTTTGGCAAGTACCCAGAAACTGCAGAGCTGGTAAAAGACTTAAGCGATGAAGATATCGATAATCTGAACCGTGGGGGTCATGACCCATACAAAGTTTTTGCTGCCTACGCAGAAGCAATGAAAGCCAAAGGTCAACCAACCGTTATTCTTGCAAAAACGGTTAAAGGTTATGGTTTATCAGAAGAAATTGAAGCGGTGAACAAAACTCACCAAATCAAAAAAATGCAGATCGACTCTTTGAAATATGTGCGTGACCGTTTTAACTTGCCATTTACAGATGATAAGTTAGAAGAGCTTCCATTCTACCGTCCAAGTGAAAACTCTCCAGAAATGAAGTACATGAAAGCACGTCGTGAAGCGTTAGGTGGTTACCTACCTGCACGTCGTAAGGAAAGTACTTCTTTGCCAATACCTGAACTGTCAGTTTTTGATGCCGTATTAAAAGGTAGTGGCGGAAAAGAGCAATCAACGACGATGTTGATGGTACGTTTGATCTCAGCTTTGTTAAAAGAAAAAGCTATCAAAGATCATGTTGTGCCAATCGTTCCAGATGAGGCTCGTACATTCGGCTTGGAAGGTATGTTCCGCCAACTCGGGATTTATGCCGCACACGGACAAAAATATACCCCTGAAGACAATGAACAGCTCATGAATTATCGTGAAGCGAAAGATGGTCATATGTTGCAAGAAGGGATTAACGAAGCTGGTGCGATGAGTGCTTGGGCTGCGTTAGGGACTAGTTATTCAACCAATAACTTACCAATGATTCCGATGTACATGTATTACTCAATGTTTGGTTTCCAACGTATTGGGGATATTGCATGGGCGGCAGGTGATGCACAAGCGCAAGGCTTCTTGTTAGGTGCAACTGCTGGACGTACCACTTTAAATGGTGAAGGTCTACAGCACCAAGATGGTCATTCTCATATCTTGGCAGGTACGATTCCAAACTGTGTTTCTTATGATCCTTGTTTTGGTTATGAACTTGCGGTGATTGTGCATGACGGCTTGAAACGCATGTATCAAGATCAAGAGCGTGTGTTCTATTATTTAACAGTGATGAACGAAAACTACGAACATCCTGAAATGCCTGAAGGTGCAGAAGAAGGCATTAAGCGTGGTATGTATTTGTTGCAGAAAGATGAGCAAGCAACGGTTCAACTATTAGGCTCAGGTGTCATTTTACGTGAAGTGATCAAAGCAGCAAAAATACTTCGTGATGAATATCAGATTCATTCAAATGTCTGGAGTGTGACGAGTTTCAACGAGCTAGCGCGTGATGGTATGGCATGTGACGAATATAATCGTTTACATCCATTGACTGAGACAGCAAAAGAATCTTGGGTATCTCAGCAATTACGTGATACTGACGGTATTGTAGTTTCAGCTACGGATCACATGCGCGTTTATAGTGAGCAAATCCGAGCATATTTACCAGACAATCGCCCATATGTCACTTTGGGGACAGATGGTTATGGTCGCTCAGATACTCGTGCTAATTTGCGTAGCTATTTCGGAGTTGATGCGGCACATATCGTAGTTGCGACTTTGAAAAAATTAGCCGACGAAGGTGAGGTGGAAAACCGTTTAGTAAAAGACGCAATCTCATCATTTGAGTTAGATACAGATCGTCCAGTTGCATGGGCACCACAGGCGCACCCGCAAGTGCAAGCTGTGGCTGAATATCACGAAAACCAAACAGGTGAGGGGAACTAATCATGCAAATCCAAGCACCTGATATTGGCGTTGATAAAGCTTTGGTCGCCGAAATCTTGGTAAAAATAGGTGATCGAGTCGCTGTAGAAGATAGTCTTTTAGTTCTAGAGTCTGATAAAGCGACGGTAGAAGTTCCAAGTACTGCCGCAGGTATCGTGAAAAGTATTTTGGTTAAACAAGGTGATGAAGTTACTGAAGGTGTTGCTTTAGTTGAGCTGGAAGCAGAATCTCAAGCAACGGAAAGTCGTGTTGTTGAAACAGCTCAAGTTGAAACTCCGAAGGTAGAAACTCAATCTGAACAGATTGAAACTCCATCTGCACCTGTCGTTAACCAATCTGCGACTTCGACGCAAGTTGTGGATGTAAAAGTTCCAGATATTGGTGTTGAAAAAGCTTTGGTTGCCGAAGTTCTTGTAAAAGTTGGCGATGAAATTGAAGTTGAACAAAGTATTGTCGTTGTTGAGTCAGATAAGGCAACGGTCGAAGTTCCGAGTTCAGTTGCAGGCGTAGTTGAAGCGATTCAAATCAAAGAGGGTGACAGCATTAAGGAAGGAGTGGTGTTGATTCAGGTCAAGACCGCGAGTGCTGTAGTACCATCTGAACCGCAAGTAGCTCCAGCTCAAACAGTAGCAACTACAGAAGCCTCAGCTGCAACTAATAGCTCAACAGGTAATGTTGAAATTGAAGTACCTGATCTAGGTGTAGAAAAAGCACTTGTTTCAGAAATTTTGGTCAATGTTGGTGATCGCGTTAAAGCTCAACAAAGCTTATGCGTGGTTGAGTCAGATAAGGCATCTGTTGAAGTTCCAAGCTCGGTTGCGGGGATTGTGAGAGCAATCCATGTGTCAGCCAATCAAGAAGTTCGTCAAGGCATGGCTTTGGCAACGATAGAGGTGAGTGGTCAGGCTGCTGCTCAAGTAGCACCAAAAACTCAACCAACTGCTACTGAAGCTGCACCAGTAAAACCACAGACGGTAGCGACAGCAGCACCGAGTGCGCCAGCGCAAGCTGAGAAGCTGACCAAAGAGCAAGAAGCTGACAATGCCAAAGTTTATGCGGGTCCAGCGGTACGTAAATTGGCGCGTGAACTCGGAGTAGTCCTTGGTCAAGTGAAAGCCTCTGGCGAACACGGTCGTGTGATGAAAGACGATGTTTTTGCTTATGTAAAAACGCGTTTAACTGCACCACAAGCTGCTCCTAGTACACAGGCTGCACCTGTCGCTTCAGGCTTGCCATCATTACCTGATTTCACTGCCTTCGGTGGTGGCGAAGTAAAAGCAATGACACGTTTGCAACAGGTCTCTGTTCCGCAATTGTCATTGAATAACTTCATACCACAAGTAACGCAGTTTGACTTGGCTGATATCACTGAGCTTGAAGCATGGCGTGGCGAACTGAAAGATGGGTTCAAAAAACAAGGAATTAGCTTAACTATTTTAGCGTTCATCGCGAAAGCGGTTGCTCACTTGTTAAAAGAAGAACCTTATTTCGCGGGTCATTTGGCAGATGATCAAAAGTCAGTGTTGTTGCGTAACGAAATTCATATGGGTATCGCAGTCGCTACACCTGATGGTTTAACAGTTCCTGTACTGCGTAATCCAGACCAAAAATCCATTAAGCAAATCGCGATGGAACTGGCTGAACTCAGTCAAAAAGCGCGTGATCGTAAGTTATCACCGAAAGATTTGCAAGGTGCCAACTTTACCATTACGAGCTTGGGTAGTATTGGTGGAACTGCATTTACGCCTTTAGTGAACTGGCCTCAAGTCGCAATTTTGGGTATCTCTCCAGCAACCATGCAACCTGTATGGAATGGTAAAGATTTTGATCCACGTTTAATGTTGCCATTATCGTTGTCATATGATCATCGAGTTATTAATGGGGCTGATGCGGCACGCTTTACCAATAAATTGACCAAGCTATTAAAAGATATTCGTAGCTTATTGCTCTAACGAATAATTGATTTAAGAATACCTCGCTCAGGCGGGGTTTTCTTTTTATTGAATATAGAAAAACGTTACTTTATTTGCTATCAATTTGAAAATGAGCAATGTGGGAATCAAGCACTGAATTTGAGGTGGAGAAATGTTTGCGATTTATAGAGTCATGTTGCCATTATTGCTGGTAGTTTCTGTGCTTATGGGATTATGGGTGAGCTTTCTGCATTTTCCATCAGAGTGGGTGCTTTATATTGTGATGGGGGTTGAATTATTAGTCGCAACCATTGTGATGGCGATGGAATATCAGGCACAAAATTTAAATACGAGCAGTGGTTGGGGTAGTTTTGGTTTTCTTGGTATAAGTGTTTATTTAGCTCTACTATTAGGTCTGGTTCGATTGTTAATGTGGAGTTACCAAAAATTTTGGACTTAAAGATTCAAAACAATAAAGTTCTTTGATAGAATAAAAACACTTCATTGGGGAGTAGCCGCTCTTTATGCAAAGTAAAGAGGTGATGATCAACATAATTGTTCAACAGAACATGGTCATCATAGCAAAGAACCAAGAACAGCTATTTAGCTGTGCTTTTGTTGGCAAGACCTTTGATTTATCACTCTGCATCAATCTAATTGATTTTGGCTAGCAGGAGGGGTAGATCATCGGTATATATTGCTAGCCAGAGCATTCAATTATGTATGAATTTCTCATCTCTACTTCGATCGTTGCCCTTGCTGAAATGGGTGATAAGACACAATTACTCGCTTTATTGTTAGCAGCACGTTTCCGAAAACCTGTTTCAATCCTCATCGCAATTTTATTAGCAACCACGATTAATCACGGTATTTCTGCTGTTTTTGGTCAATGGATTACGACCGTTCTCAGTCCTGAAATTTTGATTTGGATACTAGCACTTGGTTTTATCGGGATGGCGATCTGGATGTTGATCCCTGATGAACTTGGTGATGAAACAGAAAGCATCAATAAATGGCAGAGATTTGGAGTATTTGGCGCGACCTTTATTTTATTTTTCTTGGCCGAAATCGGTGATAAAACCCAAATTGCAACTGTTGCCTTAGCTGCACGTTTTGACAGCGTATTTTGGGTCATGTGTGGTACTACTGTTGGGATGATGCTTGCAAATGCCCCAGCAGTATTTATTGGTAATAAGTTGGCTGATAAATTACCAATCTCTTTAATCCATAAAATCGGTGCAGCGATTTTCTTGGTGGTAGGTATTTCAACCTTAGTTCAGCATTATTATTTTGCTTAATCTTATTCAAACATGCACCTGTTGTTGAGCAGGTGCATTTTTTATGTCGAGAGAAAATTAATAATTAAACTTCACTGTAAAATTAATTTGGCGTGGATTGCCTAAAGTAACCAAGTTCTCGTTGAGCGCACCAGCATAATAATCTTTATCAAACATATTGCGGATTGCCAGTTGAGCACCCCAGTGTTTGGCATCATAACCTGCCTCAGTATCAAACAAGGTATAGCTTGGAAGATCGATCGCTAAACCATTGACACTTTTTTTACTTTCACCGCGAAAGCTAGCGCCTACATACCAACCCAAATTTGAATTGGGTTCAAAACGATAGCGTGTAGATAAGCTATAACTGTGCTCTGGAACATTATCTATCGTTAATCCGATATTTTCAGCTTGAGTATCTTTACTTATTTCTGCATCAGGCGTGTAAGTATAGGCAGCAGTAATTTTGAGTTGATCAAATAAATGAGCTGCAAGCTCTGTTTCGATTCCACGTGTCAGTTGTTCACCACGTTGTACTTTAAAACCTGTGTTGATTGGATCAGTCACGGAAACATTTTGGCGACGTAAATCAAACCAAGCGATACTGCCTTGAATGCGTTGATCTGGACTTTGTAGTTTTAGACCTACTTCAATTTGCTTGCCTTTCTCGGGTTTAAAGGCATTGTCATGGAAATCTGTACCACTTACAGGTAAGAATGAGGTTGCATAACTCACATAAGGTGCAGCGATTTCATTGATGCTGTAAAGCAAAGAGGCATTACCTGTAAATGCATTCTCAGATTGGGTTGTTTCGGTATTTTTAACTAGATTTTGAGTGGTTGTTTCAGTCCAGTCATGTCGCCCTGCGAGATTCAAAACCAGCTGATCATTCAATTCGATTCGATCACGAAGATATAAACCTGTATATCTGAGACGATTGATATCATGGTTGGTCGGTATATCTGGGCAAGTCACCTTGATATTGTATTCAGGTTGATAGAGATTCAAATTACCCACTGTACAACGGTTATTGATGTAATCACTTTTTTCTTGCATGGCATCAACTCCCACTGTGATTTCATATGAGGTATTGCCGAAATTTAATGTTTTTTGCAGTTGATTATCGATAGAAAAATTTAAGTTATCGACATCTTGATAACGCCCTTGTCGTTGGATTGTGGTGTAATCAATTTTACCTTCTTCATTTTTTGCCCAAAAGTTTTTACCTGTTGCAGCAAATACTGCGGGTCCAAGCATTTCTGTTTTTTGTACTGCAAAGTTTTGTTTAAATTGCCAGTCATTTTCAAAACGATGTGCGAAATTATAACCTATACGATAGACATCGGCCTCATAAGCGCCATGTGATGGTTCACTAATCAATAGTTTGGGATTCAATGCGCCATTTGGATTATTTAATAATGTACCTAAGACTGGTAAACCTTGTTGTCGTAGATATTCACGATGTTGATAGCTGGCAATCACTGATAAATCGGTTTTTTCGCCTAAATCAAAATTATAAGAAGGTGAGATATAGTTGTTTTTAAAATAAACAAAGTCAGTCGGATCATTTTGATCAGAGATGCGACCATTTAAGCGAAAAGCACCTTTCTCACTTTCATTCGGACTGTAGTTGATATCAAATGTTGCTTGCTTGAGTTGATGAGAGCCGTAGGTGATAGCGCTGCGGTAAAAGCTCTCGGCTTGTGGGCGTTTGGTGACCATGTTCACCATGCCACCAGGTTGAACTAAACCAAAGTTAACCGATGCAGGTCCTTTTAAAACTTGAACTTGATCCATACCTGAAATTTCAGTAGCAACAAAGGTACTTTGACCTTGACGTAACCCATCAATAAAGACCTGATCAGACGAAGTTTGCCCACGAATAATAAAATCATCCCAACCCCGTCTTCCGAGTTGCCCTGAGACGACCCCTGCAACACCATTTAGGGCTTCAGCCAAAGTTTGAGCTTGTTTTTGTTGTAATTGTTCTTGGGTAATCACCGTAACAGACTGTGCTGTTTTAAATAATGGCGCATTTGATTTCAAAGTGGATGTTGCTTGTGTCGCCACATAATCATTGTTTTTATCTTGTTGAGCTTTGATGGAAATTGTTGGAAGGATATTGCTTTGATCTTCAGTTGCATAAGCAGCGCTTGTTATATGGCTCAAAATAAAGGTTGCAAGTAAAGTGGGGCGCGTAAAGAGCATAGAAATTTCCAAGAAAGAGCAGATCAATAAAGATGCTAATGAGAATTATTATATTTTATAGCTTAGGCGTGTTAAATCCAATAAATATATCGAAAAAGAATTTTTTTAAAAATTACGATAAATATCCAACATTCGATTGAAACATGAACTTAATCCCATTATTTTATTATGGAATTAAAATAATTCATATTTAAAGATTTTTTATGGGGTTGCTATGAGCTTTGAAAGGACAACATCACAGATATTATTCGATAATGGTCAGCATAAATGTATTAGTTTTACCAGTTTGGTAAAAGGTGAGGGAATTCAAGCCAACCAGTTTTTAATTATTGATCATGATCGTGCAGCTGTCTTAGATCCAGGTGGTGATTTGACTTATGTCCCGCTCACAATGGAACTTAATCGCTATACCAAATTGAAGAATCTAGATTATGTGATGGCTTCGCATCAAGATCCTGACATTATCACTTCGATGCCACGTTGGTTGGTCTATACCGATGCTAAAGTCGTTGCATCTAAGCTATGGGCACGTTTCTTACCCCATCTCAATTCTGCTTTTATGAGTGATCGAATGAAAGGCAATTGGGAAGAGCGTTTGATTGAACTCCCTGATACAGGTCAAGTTATTCCTTTGGGAGAGTCGGCGATTATTGCAGTTCCTGCGCATTTCTTACATTCAGTCGGGAATTTTCAGTTTTATGACCCAACTGCAAAGATTCTTTTCTCAGGTGATATGGGCGCATCAATTGTTGAAGATGCCAGTCTGCCGATTGTTGACTTTGAAGCGCATATCAAAAAAATGAAAGGCTTTCACCAACGCTATATGTGTTCCAACAAAGTGATACGTTTATGGGTCAATATGGTTCGTCAAATGGATATTGATATGATCGTTCCACAGCATGGTACGGCATTTGTCGGTAAAGAAATGATCAATCAATTTCTTGATTGGATTGAAACACTTGAATGCGGTGTTGATCTGATGAACGAATACGTATTTAGCTGCCCAACAACCTAATTTGGATGCAGGTGATTTAGCAAAATCGACGCATGATTGCATAAAAAATTTATAGGCAATATTGTTTTTCAGAATGACTTTTTTTAGGATTCTCGTTGCAAAGGAATTGGTTTTGATAACGAGAATTTTAAAAAAATGTTGTCTCAAATTGCAACGCCAGATGCATGTATGACTTGTGGTGCATGCTGCGCGAATTATCGAGTTTCATTTTATTGGGCTGAAGCTGAATATATCCCTGAAACTATGGTTGAACCACTCACAGCTATTTATTCTTGTATGAAGGGAACCAACCAATCACAGCCCAAATGCATTGCTCTTGAAGGTGAGGTTGGAACGCGTGTGAGTTGTTCGATATATCATGCTCGAAGCACAACTTGTAAAGAAGTGAAAATTGCGGATGAACAATGCAATAAAGCAAGGCTCAAATACAATCTGATCCCGTTGATAGATATTGAACAACAAGACTCAGAAAATAATGAAGATTATGATCAAGTCTGTTGATTGCGATAGCTTAAATTGAGTTTTTGCAGCAGTTGATATATCGATCAACTGCTTTTCTCAAATAATTTTCATCATAGAAAATGAAAATCACCCTGAAATTTGTTTATAATAGCTCACGGAATTTACCAGTGAGATTGTTATGCTGACCATCGTTCAAGAAGCGTTAACCTTCGATGATGTCTTATTACTTCCTGCCTACTCAACTGTTCTCCCAAAAGATGTCTCCTTAAAGACACGTTTAACTCGCGGAATTCAACTTAATATCCCTCTTGTTTCTGCTGCAATGGATACCGTGACTGAATCACGTATGGCGATTGCGATGGCGCAAAATGGCGGTATCGGTATTTTGCATAAAAACATGGATATTGCCGCACAAGCTGCGGAAGTACGCCGTGTAAAAAAATTCGAAGCTGGAATGGTGAAAGACCCAATCACAGTAACTCCTGAAACGACAGTTCGTGAACTTATTGCAATTACTCAAGCCAATAATATTAGCGGTGTACCTGTTGTAAAAGATGGCAAAGTTGTGGGTATCGTCACAGGTCGTGATACTCGTTTTGAAACCAATCTTGAACAACCAGTGAGCAACATCATGACGGGTCAAGACCGTCTAGTGACTGTTCGTGAAGGTGAGTCGAAAGAAAATATTCAAGCTTTGTTGCAAAAGCACCGTATTGAAAAAGTCTTAGTTGTTGGCGAAAACAATGAACTCAAAGGCTTAATTACGGTGACTGACTTCCGTAAAGCGGAAAGCTATCCAAACAGTTGTAAAGATGACCTTGGTCGTTTACGCGTGGGTGCAGCAGTTGGTACAGGTGCTGAAACACCTAGCCGTGTTGAAGCCTTAGTTGATGCGGGTGTTGATGCGATCGTCGTTGATACTGCACATGGTCACTCAGCTGGTGTGATTGAGCGTGTACGTTGGGTTAAAGCAAACTATCCACAAGTTCAAGTAATTGGTGGAAATATTGCAACGGGTGATGCTGCATTGGCGTTACTTGATGCGGGTGCAGATGCTGTTAAAGTTGGTATTGGTCCAGGTTCGATCTGTACAACACGTATTGTTGCTGGTATTGGTATGCCGCAGATCTCTGCAATTGACAGTGTTGCCAATGCACTAAAAGATCAAATTCCATTGATCGCAGATGGCGGTATTCGTTTCTCTGGCGATATGGCGAAAGCGATTGGCGCAGGTGCGAGCACGATCATGGTCGGTTCACTCCTTGCTGGTACTGAAGAAGCGCCTGGTGAGGTTGAGTTCTTCCAAGGTCGTTACTACAAAGCTTATCGCGGTATGGGTTCATTGGGTGCAATGGCTGGAGCAACTGGCTCTGCTGACCGTTATTTCCAAGATTCTAAAGCGGGTGCTGAAAAGTTAGTACCAGAAGGTATTGAAGGTCGTGTTCCTTATAAAGGTCCTATGGGTAACATCGTACACCAAATGATGGGTGGTTTACGTTCTTCTATGGGTTATACAGGTTCATCTATAATTGAAGATCTTCGCCAAAATGCAAAATTTGTGAAAATTACTTCAGCAGGTATGTCTGAATCACATGTTCATGATGTGACGATTACTAAAGAAGCACCAAACTATCGTGTTGGTTGATTTTTCGTAATTTTACCGATAGAAAAACCGTCAGTTCGCTGACGGTTTTTTCGTTTTGGTGTAAAGTGAAACGGGTAAAAAAGCTATGACCAAAGGTCATATAAAAGATAAGAAAGTGAGTAAAAGATGAGCTATTTTGGAACTGATGGAATTCGTGGCAAGTTTGGACAAATACCCATTACTCCTGAGTTTGCATTAAAATTAGGTTTTGCTGCGGGCAA
>OFDC01001423.1_pt1 | contig 12778 bp, 9 predicted proteins | sample 1520941 | NCBI WGS metagenome assembly OFDC01 (sample SAMEA94258168, study PRJEB24077) | hot springs metagenome | biome: Aquatic biome; feature: Water | place: India | collected 2012-12-06 | depth 5 m | reverse complement strand
CAGTTCCTAATTCAGATCAGAGGCTTAGGCTACTCCCGCCAACCCCTCAGGCCCCCGTCGGTGAATAAGACGGGCTAGGAGTACGATCGCCCCTTTCTTTTCCTTCAGGCCCGAACGGATACCGGGGCTTTGGACCCGGATGACAAGCTTGGGACATTTGAAAGGATGAGCGGCAATCTAGCAAAGACAATCGGCATCGACATCTCCACAGCGATTCTCGACTTCCAAATTCACCCTGTCGGCGCCGAGCACCAGTTCGCCAACACAGCCAAAAGCTACAACGCGTTGATCACTTGATCGCAAAGATATTCGATTGAGCGGATCGCCTTCGAGGCAACTGGCAGCTACCATCGCGTGCTGGGAAAGGCGTTCGCCGACTGGACCTGCGTCAATATTATCCCTGAACGTGCCCGGCGTTTCGCCCAGTCCACCGGTATGCTCGCCAAGACCGATCGCATCGATGCTAGGCTGCTGGCCCACATGGCTGCTACCCTGCATCCGCCGATGCCGCGCTCGCACGCCGACATCAGATCCTGACCAGTATCGCCGGCATCGGAACGCTAAACGCCAACCAACTCATCGCCAAAACGACCCAATTCTGTACTATCAAGAACAAGTAGCCCGTGTCACTCGCTGGTCGTGCTCCTTTCGCACCAATGGAAAAGTATCAGCTTCATTCGCGGCGAGCGCGCTAGCGTGCGCCATGCGCTCTTCATAACCGCCCTCGTTGCAGCCCGATACAACCCTGACCTCAAGACGAAGTGCAAGCAGCTCGTCACAAACAGAAAACCACCCCAAATCGCCATCACAATTGTTATGCGTAAAATCTTCATCATCGCAAACGCTCTGCTCAAAGCCGATCGATGCCGGGCCCAATCTCCGACTTCATCATCACGGATACTTTAGCGCCGAGCTGCGATGGGTCAGGGACCCGACACCCTAGATCACATCGGGTGCTCGGGGGGCCATTTGACGGTTACGCGCAGATCGCGGCGGGCAGCGAGCAAACAGTCCCCAACGCCTCTTTCTTCCGCTTGTCGGCCTAGTGTCGCCATCAGAGTCACGCAAGCTGCGGCGATTTCGCGGAATTCCGCTCCTAAAGTTGCCGCGTTGCGCAGGGCAAATCTGTTCCCATGCCAATCCTGCACTCCGTTATCAGATAAGCATAAAAACTGTCCACCGCCCTTCGGGCTAGAATGTTACATAAGGGATTTTCTGACTATAAGAAGCCTGCAAATTAAGCATTGACCTCTGATGTGTGGTAGCTAACATGTCAATGACATGAAGGGCGTGATCACAAAGATGTGATGTGTCGTAGGTTGAAAAGGGGAGGACTGCCGTGATTTCTAGCAAGCCGAAAATCCATGGGAGGTATGTGCACCGGACCCTGAGGATATCCACTCTTGCGCTATGCGTCGCCTTGCTGGCTCCGGTGTCGGCTGCTGCTGCTCAGGACGCCTCAGCCGGGGCGCAGTCTGAAGGCAGTGATGTAATCGTGGTCACGGCACAGCGTCGTTCAGAGTCGCTGCAGACAGTACCCATCGCCATTACCGCCTTCACGTCCGGCCAACTTGAAGCCGCGAACATCCGCGGGCCGGCTGATTTGGAGCAGGCAACGCCCGGCGTGATCTTTGGGGAATCGGGCCGGGATGGCCAGATTTTCGTGCGTGGCATCGGTTCGACCCGCCTCAGCGGAGCGGGTGCCGATCCCTCATCATCGGTTTATGTCGACGGGGTTTATCGTTCGCGCGGCACATCCGCGTTGCTCGATTTCGTCGATCTCGAACGGGTAGAAGTGCTGCGCGGTCCACAGGGCACGCTTTACGGCCGTAACTCGACCGGCGGCGCGGTGCGCTATATCAGCGAACCGCCCAAGGAGAACTTCGGCGGCAAGGTGGTCGCGGGCTATGGCGCCTATGACGCGCTCCGGCTAATCGCCCAAGTGGACGTGCCAGTGGCTCCCGGCCTTGTTGCGGTTCGCGCGACCTTCATGCATAGCGAGCGCAGCGGCTACACTAAAAATCTGCTGCGCCGGGGCGAGACCTTCGGTCGCCAGAACCTGGAGGCAGGCCGCATCGCCGCCCGGATTACGCCGAGCAGCAACCTGACGATAGATGTCCACGCCGGTTTCTCGGACGATGAATCGGATCAGACCGCGCTCAAACATTACATCGATCCGCTGGGGCCGTTCGGGCGTGCGAAGATAATCGCCGATCCACGGAAGGTGAACTCGGATTACGGGCCCCGCATGGCGCCGATCAACAGTTGGTACGTTGACGGGACAATGACGCTGGATCTGGGGTCGATGGTGCTGACCTCCATCACCGGATACAATTCGATCGACGTCGGCCCCTATACGGGCGATCTGGACGTGACCGAGATCGCGGGCATCACCGATGGCCGCAACGGCCAGCCCAATGGCATCGCTGATGGCGGCAACACTTTTAGTCAGGAAATCACCCTAGGCTCCTCCGGAAAGGGGCCGTTCCAGTGGAGCACTGGGCTCTATTATCTGCATGACGACAATTATACACTTCGTCAGGGGCTTTATGTCGCGCTGATCCCGGTCCTCGCTGCGAACCACACGACGTACAACGCTTTCGGAAAGACGAGCGCCTATGCGGGTTTTGCCAACCTGTCCTATTTCCTCACCGATCATATCAGGGTGAATGCGGGGCTGAGATACAGCAAGGAAACGAAGCGGATCGACCGCGCGCGATATCTGAACTTCAATCTACTCGTGGGGCCTGTCCGGGCGAAGAAGGGCTGGGACGCATGGACGCCGAAGATCGGCATCGACTATGTTATCGATGCGAACAAGATGATTTATGCTTCCTATTCGAGAGGTTTTAAGTCGGGCGCGTTTAACGCGTCTTCCTTCGACCCAGCCGTCAATCCGGAAAATGTCGATGCTTTCGAAGCGGGCGTAAAACTTCGTTTTCCCGAAGCCCGGCTGACCCTTAACAGTTCCGCCTTCGTCTATTCCTATCGCGACCTGCAGGTGCAGGGGCTTGATCCCAACAATCTGGGTGTCGAGATCGTTCGCAATGCCGCACGCGCGCGTCTGAAAGGTGGCGAGGTCGAAATGGCGTGGCGTCCGGTCGATCCTCTCAGCATTAACATGGGAGTTGCAGTACTTGACGCCAAGTATCGCGACTTTCCGACTCTTGCCGGAAATCTGGCCGGCAACCGGCTGCCAAATGCGCCGAAATTAACGTTCAACGCGGGCGTTGCCTATACGCAGGCGCTCGGAACCTTCGGTGACTTGGTTCTGAGCGGCGATTATTATCATAGCTCAAGGCGCTTCCTCAGTGAGACCAACAATTCGTTCAACGCGATGCAACCGGCTTATGATCTTCTCGGGGCACGGATCACCTTGCGGCCCGACAGCAAAAGGTGGGAATTGTCCTTCTATGGCAAGAACCTGACCAATACGGTGGTATTTTCCCGCACCGTTACTCAGACTGCGCTGCTGCGCACCGGATTCCTTGCTTATATCGAGCCGCCTCGGACTTATGGCGCTGAACTCAAGATCAATTTCTAGCCGTCTCATTCCGGCTGCGCCATCAAGGCGCAGCCGGAATAAAGCCAATTATGATCGCGCGCCGGCGCGGGAAGGCTGAACATGCTCGAAACAGACGCCAATGCAGCGGGATCTTCTGGATTGGCTGTGCCGTCCAAGGGCGGCCTCTATCCGGTGCTGGTGCTCGCGGTTTTGATGGTCGTGTACATATTAAACTTCATTGATCGGCAGATCCTGTCGATCCTAGCCGAAGCGATCAAGCAGGACCTGGGCATATCGGACGCCGATATCGGCTTTCTCTTCGGCACCGCATTTGCCGTCTTCTATTCGGTGATGGGCATTCCGCTGGGTCGCCTTGCCGATGTTTGGAACCGCAAAAAGCTAATTGCCGTAGGGCTGAGCATATGGAGCCTTATGACCACCCTTTCCGGCTTCGCGCACAGCTTCGCCGCGCTTGCTTTCTGCCGCTTTGGCGTAGGGGCGGGAGAGGCGAGCGCGTCGCCAGCCTCCTATTCGATTCTCTACGATTATTTTCCGCCGCGCATTCGCACCACCATCCTCTCTCTCTACTCGGCGGGTGCTTTCATCGGGCAGGGCCTTGGTGTGTTCCTCGGCGGCTTTCTATTGCACCGATGGGCGGCAGCATTTCCCGATCCCGAATCCGCCCCCTTCGCCCTAAGCGGGTGGCAGGTAGCGTTTTTCGTTGTCGGTTTTCCGGGCCTGCTGCTGGCATTGATCGTGTTGCTTCTTCGGGAGCCTCGGCGGGGGCAAGGCGATGGCATCGTCACAGCCGAGCATCCGCATCCTGTCCAAGAAGCATCGCTGACCTTGGTCGGCATGTTGCCGATCGGCGCTGCATGGGCGTTGAAACGTCATGAAGCCGGGCGGGGCGCTCATTTGTCGAATCTCGCTGGTGGCCTGTTGATCGCTGCATTTGCCGGGCTGATGATTCAGGCGACAGGCAATATCGTGCAATGGATAGCCGTCGGCTTCGGCATGTACACGGTGCTTTCTTGGGCGCAGTTGCTGGCGATCCGTGATCGAGTCAGCTTCGGTCTGATCTTTCATTGCCGTACATTTCTGTGGACCGTCGTCGGTGCATCGGCCACCAATTTTATGATCCAGTCGATCGGCTTCTGGAGCATTTCTTATTATCAGCGCCAGTTCGGTCTCAATACGGAAGAAATCGGCAAGGTTATCGGAACGGCAGCCGCGACGGCGGGCTTGGTCGGCGTGGTGGCCGGCGGCTTGCTGTCCGATCTGCTGCGCCGTTGGACCGCTGCTGGTAAACTGATTGTTCTGCTGATCAGCTTGATGATGAGCATGGCCGCATCGCTTCTGCTGCTCACCGCGCGCCAGGTTGAAATAGCCTATGTCGGAAGCTTCGCCCTATTGCTTTTTTCGTCCATGGGTCTTGGGCCCAGCGTTTCGACGCTCAACGATCTCGTGCTTCCACGCGTTCGTGCCACGGCAACGGCCTTTGGTTTCATGTCGACCTATCTAATCGCGGGCGCCATCGGCCCATATGCCATAGGCGTTGGCAGCGATATGCTTGCCGCATCGGGGAGGGCGGCAGGTTCGGCGTTGCGTGAATCAATGTTGTTCAGCCTTGTCATCCCAACGATCGGCATCGCGATGGTGATTGCCGCGATCCGGAGCGTTGGGCGGGATGAAGCAAGCTTGGCCAGCCGGGCGCGAGCCTTTGGCGAACCCATCTAAGGACCATGATCATGCGCTTTTGGGAAGATACCGGTCAGCCGTTCGACATTCACACCAGGCTGGAATCCAGGTCGATAAGCTTCGAGAACCGGGATGGCGGTAAAGGGCGGGGCGGCATGTCTGCAAGTCCGTTGGGGATCGGCCGTAAGGGCGATCCCGCTCGCTTCGTGGCGCCAGGCGAATGTATCGAGCTGTGGGATATCGCGGGGCCGGGCACGATAAGGCACCTCTGGATGACGACCACGCAATCGCCGGAAATCATGCGTGCGACGGTGATCCGTGGATACTGGGAGGGTTCCGACCATCCCGCGATCGAGTGTCCGCTTGGCGATTTTTTCGGCTTCGCCCACGGCTGGACGCCTCCTTTCGAAAGCAAGGTCCACAGTGTCGGTCAACGCAACGGCTTGAATATCTGGCTGCCGATGCCCTTCACCCGCGGCGCGCGCTTTACGCTCACCAATGAACTCGATTATCAGATTCCGCTTTTCTATCAGGTTGATTATACGATCGGCGACGGGCATCCCGAAACTATCGGTCGGCTTCATACCTGTTTCCGCCGCTCCAATCCCACCGTGTTGCGACAGGACTTTGAATTCATGCCCCGGCGCGAAGGCGTTGGAAAGTTCGTTGGGACGGTGCTGGGTATCCGCCCTTTGGCGCCACAATGGTGGGGCGAGGGCGAGGCGAAATTCTACCTCGACGGAGACAGCGATTTCGCCACGATCGTCGGCACCGGCGCCGAGGACTATGCTGCTATATCCTTCTGCATTCAGCAGACGCCGTTTCGCTTTCACGGCGTGAATTGGCGTGAACGCGACGATCGGATCGATACTGGCCGCGTGTCGATGTATCGCTGGCATCTTCCCGATCCGATCTTCTGGAAGACGGATATCCGGGGCACGATCCAGCAGATCGGCCTCAACGGATCGAATCCCGCCACCGCTGATGCGTACAAGGCGATGTTCGTGGAACGGCTGGACGACTGGTCGGCCGCGTCCTTCTGGTATGAAGCAAGTCCGAGCGCTTCACTGCCGGCGCTTTGCCCCCTTGCGGAGCGGATTGCCGATCTACCCACGGTCGAACCGGTCTGAGGAACAGATCGTCAACATCCATGGCGATGCGTCGGATGCTGCGCGCTGCACGAATCAAGGCGATATCATGCGAAAATTCGAACCTTCAGCCCTTCCCGATGACTCCGGGTCAGCAACGCTCGCCGGACGGGTGAAGATAGGGCCGCGCTCGATACCCATCCTCGTTCGTAATGGCTGCGTGATCGATGTCTCCGGGAGCGCGGCCACAACGTCCGACCTGTTCGACTTGGCCGAGCCTCACAACGCAGACGGGTCGACACTATGCCATGTTGAGGATCTTACCGTCGGTGGCGGAACGTTTGAGCTTTTGTCGCCGATCGACCTTCAATGCATCAAGGCTTGCGGTGTCACTTTCGCCGTATCGGCCATCGAGCGAGTGATCGAGGAGCGCACTCGCGGGGAATCTGAAAGAGCCCAGGCGATCCGCGATCTGCTGGGCCAGCGTATCGAAGGTGACATTCGGGCGGTGACGCCGGGTAGCGCTGATGCGGCCAAATTGAAGGCGGCATTGATCGAGGCTGATATGTGGTCGCAATATCTTGAGGTCGCCATCGGGCCCGATGCCGAGATTTTTACCAAGGCACCTGTGTTGTCGAGCTGCGGCTGGGGCAGGGAGATCGGCATCCGTTCGGATTCGGCTTGGAACAATCCCGAGCCCGAGGTTGTGCTGGTCATCGATGCGCAAGGACGCCCCGTGGGCGCGACTTTGGGTAACGACGTGAACCTGCGGGATTTCGAGGGCCGCAGTGCATTATTGCTTGGCAAGGCCAAGGATAACAACGCGTCGTGCGCTCTCGGTCCATTCGTGCGGCTATTCGACGAAGGCTTCACCATGGATGACATCCGCAATGCGGAATTGCAACTGACAGTGGATGGCCCTGAAGGTTTCCATATGGAAGCAGGCAGTTCGATGAACCAGATTAGCAGGGACCCGAACGAGTTGATGCGGCAAGCCTTGTCCGAGCATCAATATCCCGATGGATTCGTCCTCTTCCTGGGTAGCTTGTTCGCTCCGACGCAGGATCGCACCGAGCCCGGCGGCGGCTTCACGCATATGATCGGTGATCGGGTGACGATATCTTCTTCCCGGCTGGGTTCCTTGACCAACCACGTCGTAACATCGCGGGATGCGGCGCCGTGGACAGAAGGCATCCGTGCGTTGTTCTGCTCGATGTCGGCATCCGCACAGGCGGTCTGAGGGAACCAAAGGTGGAGCATCTATGAGCGTGGAATATCCCGCGACGCTGGGTATGTACATCGGCGGCGAATGGGTGTCCGGCGGCGGCCGCGACCACCATTCGTTGCTTAATCCAGCAACCGGTGAAATGCAGGCGGAGCTTCCGCTGGCGTCCGATGCGGACTTGCACGATGCATTGGAGGTCGCGAAGCACGGCTTCGCGACGTGGCGTGTCGAAGCGCCAGAACTGCGCGGAGCTGTATTGCGTGAAGCCGCCGAACTATTGCGCGAACGTGCGGATCACATTGCGCGCGTTACAACGATGGAGCAGGGCAAGCCGCTTGCCGAAGCTAGGGGCGAAGTCATTGCTGCGGCAGGGCTCATCGATTTCCACGCAGGGGAAGCAGTGCGCGTCTATGGCCGCGTGCTGATGAGACCTACAGGAATGCGCTCGCTGGTGTTGCACCAGCCGGTTGGCCCGGTGGCGGCCTTCTGCGCATGGAACTTCCCCGCGTTGAACGTGGTCCGCAAGATCGCACCGGCCGTGGCCGCCGGTTGCTCCGTCATCCTCAAACCCAGCGAGGAAACGCCTGGGACCGCTGTGGAAGTGATGCGCTGTTTCCAAGATGCGGGCTTGCCGGGCGATGTGGCACAGATTGTGTTCGGGGTGCCCGATATGGTTTCCCGCCGACTGCTTTTGTCCCCGATCACCCGCAAGCTCAGCTTCACCGGGTCGGTGCCAGTCGGCAAGCATCTGATGAAGCTGGCCGCCGACACGGTTATGAAGATGACGATGGAACTTGGCGGCCATGCGCCCGTGCTCGTCTTCGACGATTGCGATCTTGAGGAGACGCTCGACATTCTCGTCGGCCACAAATTCCGTAATGCCGGCCAGGTGTGCGTGGCGCCGACCCGTTTTCATGTCCAAGAGGGCATCTACGAAGACTTTGCGCGGGGATTTGCCGAGCGGACGAAACAGATCAAGGTCTGCAACGGCCTTTGTGAGACGAGCCAGATGGGGCCGATGGCCAACTCGCGCGGTCGTGAGGTCCTTGAAAGGCTGGTATCTGACGCGCGGTCTTCCGGCGCTCGGGTGCTGGCTGGCGGTGTCTGCGGCGAAGGGCGTGGATTCTTCTTCCAGCCCACGGTGATTGCCGACGTTCCCGAAAACGCGAGGGCGATGAACCAAGAACCTTTCGGCCCAGTCGCACTGCTCAGTCCGTTCGCAAGTGTCGACGATGGCATCAGGGAAGCAAACCGGCTTCCTTTCGGCCTTGCCGCCTATTGCTTCACCGAGAATGGCCGACGCCAGAACCTTCTCGGTGATGCTATCGAAGCTGGCATGGTGATGATCAACCAAGTTCGCGCGACTTGGCCCGATGCGCCGTTCGGCGGGGTGAAGGAGTCAGGCTTCGGCTCCGAAGACGGCCCCGAAGGTGTCGCGGCGCATTTGGTTACCAAAACGGTGCACGTCGGATAACAAAAGCTTTTAATTTGTTAAGCGGGGTCCGGGAGCAAGGCGCTCTTACGCAGCGAGGTGGTGCCGCCTTGTTAGACAGTTTGGCGGCTGCATAAAGCGAGTCGCGGTTGTTGTTCGTGCCTCTAATGATCTGATTGCCCAAACCGCCGATGGGCCTCGATCGATGCTCTCCCGGCCAAGCCCGAGTGTGACCACTAGGTGTGTCGTCCCGGCATTTGGTGATGCATCGTCCATGCAAGAATGGAAGGATGCGCTATGGGACAGATACTACACGAGAGCCCCGCACGACATAGGCAGTCAGAAGCCATGTGCATAGATCAGTGTCAGATGGAGCTGAAGATTGCTTTGAGATTTCGCCATTGCCTCTATTGGTTCTGACCATTTCAAAGAACTTCTTTTCACCACGTTAATTGCACTATTTCGGCTGCTGCACGGCAAACTCCGTCTGAACGCTCGAAATCGGTCAGGAATGGCGGGGTAGTCCGAAGAGCAAGGCCATCTGGTCGGATTTCCAAGTGGGCGCCTCGGCCGACGGGCGAAAGCCATAGTGAACCGTCGCGCAGTCTCGTGAAAATCAGGTCCGTTAAAGTGATTGGACCCGAAGGCAATGTCATTGCGACGTCAACGAACACTGGATTGAGAATCTCCGGTGCCAAGCCCGCCCGCACCAGCATTACATCTCTCTGCGTATGGTCACGGGCCCTTTCCATTTGAGGCAGGAAGAAAGACTGAGCAATTGGAGATGAGCATAGAATCAAGTTCGAGAACGGCAGATCGAGACTTCCAGCGGGCAGTCCAAATCCGCGCAGTTCGTTTGATACTGGAGGTTTCAGTGCTTCGACAGGTAGTGCCATGAGGCGGCGTGAGCTGTCGAAATCTGAGAAGTCGATGACGGCGGGCATTATGCTTTGACCTTTTCTGGAGATCATCGGACCCTCAAGGGCCGGGGAGAGCCATCTGCTTTTCATTTCGCATTCCGGCTTCGCATACCCTGTCCATCCTACCAGCTGCTGCGCGCGTCGAAGCCGACGTACCGCACGGTCTACACGCGCCAATCTGGCGATCAGGCGGATTCTTTAGGTTAGACATCTGCCTTGGGACGCCGCAGATATCCGTGCGTGCTTTCGGGGTGGTTAGACATGGCTAACCCGCAGAAAACTGCAATAGTGGAAGCCCGGCTCGGGCCTCCACACGTTGCCAGCGCGGCCGCTTCCTTAGTCGATCACCAGATAATAGCCGGCGGCGTTGCTGGATGGATTCATCAGCACGATCTCGAAGCGTCCGCTGAACAGCGGTGTCCACATGCATTCGCGGGTCCGCGCCTTGGCGGGTGGGCAGACCGGCTTTGCCTCACCGTCCAGAACCGTGAAATCGAGCGCGGCCTGTCCGGGTGTTGCCACGGCCACGCGGGCGGACCGCCCCCCATCAAAGAGTTGCGGCAGGCGCACGGTTGCGCCGGGGTTGATCATGCCTGCCTTGTAGGCCGGCCCCAGCACACGCCCGCGATAGGGCGGCGTATCGGGCATCACGGCCTTTGCGCGCCATTGGGCCACCGGATCCTGTTCCCCGGGCATCGCCCGCGCGCCCAAGCTGTCGAGCGCTGCGAGGATCTTCCCCAGTCGTTGCGGATCGCCTTGAGCGCTGTCAGCCTCCGCCAGGAGTTTTGCCACGCCCTCTGCCGGATCGGCTGGAATGGCCAGTGCCTCACGCACCGGCGCGGCACGCCCGGAGTGCTGCGCGTTGGTGGCGCAACTTGCCAGCGCGATGGCACCGGCAAGGGTGACGATGGCTAAGGGCTTCATGGTGCAGGCTCCAGGATGAACTGCGCGCCGCGCGGGGCGTCGCCCAGCCTCAGGACAAGGCCGTGGCGTTCGGCAATGGCGCGGGAAAGAGCAAGGCCGAGGCCATGGCCGGGCTTGTCGCCCGGTGCATTGGCGCGGGAAAAGCGTTCGAACACTCGGTCACGCTGGTCGCGCGGGATTCCGGGGCCATCGTCCTCGATGGTCACGTGCGGCCCGGCACGCAGGATCAGGCGCACGCGCCCGCCCTCGGGCACATACTTGATCGCATTGTCGAGCAGGTTGGAAAGCAGCCGGGTGATCTGCATGCGCTCGCCCAGCATGGTCACGCCCGGCGCGATCGCGGTCTCCAGCGTCAGCCCGGCATCTTCGGCGCTGCCTTCGTAAAGGTCGGCAAGGCTGGTGACGAGCGCAGTCATGTCGATCTCCGCCAGCCCGGCCAGATCGCCGCGGCGGCTTTCGGCCGAGGCGATGTCGAGCAGGGAATCGAGCATCGACAGGATCGCGCGGATATCCTCGCGCGATTGGCCGATCGGGCCGCCGGCGTTCTCCGGACGTGTCTGCATTGCCGCGCCGAGCCGGTTGTCGAGATGCATCAGCGGGGTGCGGACCTCGTGCGCGACGTGTTCAGAAACCTGCTTGTAGGCCTTGAGCAATTGCGCCTGCCGGGCCAGCAGCCGCGCACCGTGGCTGGCCATTTCGTCGATCTCGTCGCCACCACGCTGTCGCGCCGGAAAGCTCGCCGCGCGGCCATCGGCGGCTGCGCCAAGCGCCGCATTCACCGCGTCCATCCTGCGCGCAAGGTGTCGCGCGGTGATCCACGCGACAAAGGCCACGGCGGCAACGATGGCCGCGCCAACGGCAAGGAACGCGCCCGAAAGAACAGCGAGGGCTGTGCGGTCGCGGTCATATTCGCGTGCGACCAGCAACTGCAGGTCAGGCGCGAGCTTGGCGCCTTGGGCATAGACGTTCGTCCCTCCCGCCAGCGTGACGAATCCTTCTTCCGACCGGGCGGCATTGATCAGCGGCCATTGCCGCACGTCTCCGGCAAGCAGGCGCCCGCCGCCATCGGCGACCATGTAATGCGAGCGGCGTCCCTCGAGGCTGACCACGGCTTGCCGGTCGGCCACGCGGCGCAACAGTTCCTCGCGCCCGGCCGTGGCATAGATGTCGATCAGGCCGGCAAGGTCCGTCGAGACCGTTGCCGAGAGCGAAGCGCGGGTCTGGCGCTGGACGGTGATGGTGGTCACCGCGAACAACACAGCCACAGCGATCACTGCGATCAGGATCGACGCGGTCGTCAATTGGCCGAAGATCGACCTTCTTCGAACTCGCGCAGGCTTCATTCGCCTCTCGTCAGTCGATAGCCTGCACCCCAGATCGTCTCGAGCGCGGGCGCGGCAAAGCCGTCTTCGAGCTTGCGGCGCATGCGGCCGATATTGACGTCGACGACATTGGTCTGGGGATCGAAGCTGAGTTTCCACACATGGCGCAACAGCATCTCGCGCGTGACCACTTCGCCGGCATGTTCCATCAGGTAGCGGAACAGCGCAAATTCCTTGGGCGACAGCGGCACATGGCGGCCCGCGCGATGGGCCGTGCGCGCCTTAACATGGCATTCCAGATCGCCGAACAGCAGCACCGAATCCTGCTGCAACCGCCCGGCCCGGCGCCACAAAGCGCGCACGCGGGCGACCAGTTCGTCCGGCTCGAAGGGCTTGGCCATATAGTCATCGACGCCGCTTTCCAGCCCCTCGACCCGATGCTCGCTGCGGCCGAGCGCGGACAGCATCAGCACCGGCGCCTCGATCCCGGCGACGCGCATGCGCGTCACCACATCGATGCCCGAAAGATGCGGCAGGGTGCGATCGAGGATGATGACATGATAGCGGCCCGATGCGGCGCGCTTGAGCCCTTCCGCGCCATCCTCCGCCAGGTCGACGACCATGCCGGCGCGGACGAGGATTTCGGCAATATTGGCGCGGGCCG
>OFDC01001422.1_pt1 | contig 12787 bp, 14 predicted proteins | sample 1520941 | NCBI WGS metagenome assembly OFDC01 (sample SAMEA94258168, study PRJEB24077) | hot springs metagenome | biome: Aquatic biome; feature: Water | place: India | collected 2012-12-06 | depth 5 m | reverse complement strand
CCGCCGCCGGCCCCCCGGCGGCGCGGCCCTCCCGAGTTGCGGGAGGCACCTGCGCGGGTTACCACGCCCGCGGTCCCCCCGCGCACGCCTGACCGGATCCCTGCCTCCGGCGCACCTGTCCGCGCCCGCAGTCCCGTCCTTGACGGGGTGCGGGACGCTCCTGCGCCATTCCTGATTCGACTCAGGCGCCGATCCCTTGGCGGGTTGCGGCGTTCAACCCCATGACATCTTTCGAGACCCTTCCCCGATTCGCCTTCGCGCCCCTGGCGCTCGCAGCCCTGCTGGCCTCCCAGGCCGCGTTCGCGCAGTCGACGCCTGCGTCCACCACCAGCCGCGTCGTGGTCACCGGCAACCCGCTGGGACGCGAGGACGTCGGCGCCCCGGTGACCGTGCTCGGCGGCGACCGGCTCGTCCTGCAGCGAGGCAGCTCGCTGGCCGAGACGCTGTCCGGCGTGCCGGGCGTGTCCAGCAGTTGGTTCGGCCCCAATGCCAACCGTCCCAGCATCCGCGGTCAGGACGGGGACCGCATCCGGCTGCTGACCAACGCGGGCGCGACGCTCGATGCATCGAGCCTGAGCTTCGACCATGCCGTGCCCATCGACCCGCTGGTGGTCGAACGCCTGGAAGTGCTGCGCGGCCCGGCCGCCCTGTTGTACGGGGGCAGCGCCGTCGGGGGTGTGGTCAATGCCATCGACAACCGCATCCCGCGACAGGCGGTGTCCGGCCTGCACGGGGCGGTGGAACTGCGACACGGTGGCGCAGCGCGGGAACGCGGTGCCTCCGCGCTGCTGGAGACTGGCGGCAACGGTTTCGCCCTGCATGCCGACGGTTTCAAGCGCCGCACCGACGACCTGAGGGTGCCCAGCTTCGATCGACCGCAGGACGAGGGTGGGGCCCGCCGGGTCGACCGGGTCGCCAATTCATCCAGCGACGCCGAAGGCGGGGCGGTCGGGGGCTCGCTGCTGTTCGGCAGCGGGCACCTCGGCGCCAGCGCGGACACCTACCGCAACCTGTATGGCGTCGTGGCCGAGGAGGACGTGCGCATCCGCATGCGACGCGATCGCCTGGCGCTCGACGGCGAGTGGCGTGAACTCGGCGGTCTGGTGCGCACCCTGCGCGCGCAAGCCAGCCGCACCGATTACCGGCACGAGGAGATCGAAGGAGAGGGCGAGGTCGGCACCACCTTCGAGAACCAGGGGACCGACCTGCGCTTCGAGGCGGTCCATCGTCCCCTCGGACTGGCCGGCGGCGCGCTGGAAGGCGTGTGGGGGGTGCAGGCGGAAACCTCACGCTTCGAGGCGCTGGGCGAGGAGGCGTTCGTGCCTTCGACCCGCACGCGCCAGTCGGCGCTGTTCGCGCTGGAGCAATGGAGCCCCAGCCCTGCACTGCAATGGAGCGCCGGGCTGCGCGCCGAGCGGGTGCGGGTAAGTTCGGCGGGCGACGCGCCCGGGGTGGAGGAGCCACGCTTCGGCGACGCGATGCAGCGCAAGTTTTCGCCAAGCAGCGCGTCCCTTGGCGTGAGTTGGAAGCCGCGCGCGGGCTGGACGGTGTCGGGCAGCCTGAGCCACACCGAACGCGCGCCCACCTCCTACGAGCTGTACGCGAACGGCCTGCATGCAGCCACCGGCACCTTCGAACGCGGCGACCCCCAGCAGCGGCTGGAGCGCGGGCGTCATGCGGAACTGGGCCTGGCCTGGGAACGCGAGCACGACCTGCTCAAGCTCAACCTGTTTGCCAGCCGCTTCGGCAACTACATCGTACTCACCCCCACCGGCGAGCTGGACTTCGAGGACGAGGAAGGGCAGCTGCATCCTGTGCATGCCTTCATCGGCACTCGGGCCCGCCTGCACGGCGTGGAACTGGAAGGGCGCCATGCCCTGTCTGCAGCGCTGTCGCTCACCGGGCAGGTGTCGCTGGTGCGCGGTGACGACCTGGGTCGTGGACAGCCGCTGCCGCGCATCGCCCCGGTGCGCGCGAGCCTCGGCCTGCACTGGGCGCAGGGCGGCTGGCGAGTGGGAGGCGAGGTGGAGCATGCTGCGCGCCAGCGGCGCGTGCCGGCCGACGATGAAGCCACGCCGGCGTGGACGATGGTGAACGCCTCGCTGTCGTATCGACAGGCCCTGCGCCCTGACGTCGAAGCGCTGTGGTTCCTCAAGCTGCAGAACCTCACCGACGAGCTGGCCTACAACGCCTCCACCATCGCCACGGTGCGGGCCTTGTCGCCGCTGCCGGGGCGGGCCGTGCAGGCAGGGGTGCGATTCAGCTTCTGAGCGACGCGCGGCGGGTCAGGGGGCTAACCGCTCCTTGACCCAGCCACTGCCGGTGAGCCGGTACCGCAGGCGGTCGTGCAGGCGCGATGGCCGCCCCTGCCAGAACTCCCAGCGGTCGGGCTGCAGCCGGTATCCGCCCCAATGCGGCGGCCGCGGCGGGTTCAGCGCGAATTGCGCGCCATAGCGAGCGGCGTTGGCAACCAGCACCGCGCGCGAGCTGATGACCTCGCTCTGGGGCGAGGCCCAGGCGCCGATGCGGGAATCCAGTGGGCGGGACGCGAAGTAGGCGTCCGACTCGCTGGCCTCCACCCGCTCGACCGGGCCCTCGATGCGCACCACGCGCTCAAGCTCCACCCAATGGAACTGCAGCGCGGCGAAGGGATGCACGGCGAGTTCGCGCCCCTTGCGGCTGGCGTAGTTGGTGTACCAGACGATGCCGCGCTCATCGAAGCCCTTGATGAGCACGATGCGGGTCGACGGCCGTCCATCCTCGCCCACCGTGGCCACCGTCATGGCGTTGGGCTCCGGCAGCTGGGCATCGAGTGCCTGCTGCAGCCACAGGGCGAACTGCTGCAGGGGATCCGGGTGTGCCGCGTCTTCGCTCAACTCGGCGCGCTCGTAGCTCTTGCGCAGTGCAGCCAGTTCCTTTGCATCCATGCTCGGAGTATCGCCCCGCCATCAGGGGCTGGAGAGGCCGCAGAAGGCATGTCGTGTGCTGCCTCCGCATGCCGTGGCGAGGTGGTGACACCTGGCACCCCCCCGCCAGGGAGATTGCCACTGTGCCACCCGTGTTCCTGCGGAAAGGGATCCTCCTTAGGTACTCGTCCGAGTGGTTCTCTTGCAGTGCAACAACGATGCTAGGCGCAGGGGTTCGAGGAAAGCCCCACCACACACACCGAGGGCATGAGCTTCCGACCCACCATCATCGTCCTGGCCGCAGGCAGGGGCAGCCGCTTTCGAGGCGACAGTCACAAGCTGGAACAGGACATCGGCAGCCAGAGCGTGCTCGACAGCACCCTGCGCAACGTCCTGGCCAGCGGGCTGCCCTACGTGGTGGTGACGACGCAGCCCCTGGTCGGCGCCGCACGACGCCATGTGTCCGACCGCGACATGGTCGTGCTGCCGCAAGCCGATGCCCATGCGTCCCTGGGGATGGGCTATTCCATCGCGAGCGGGGTGTGTGCGCGGTCGGGTGCTCCCGGCTGGCTCGTCCTCCCGGCGGACATGCCGCTGGTCAGCGGCGGCACCTTGCGTGCCGTCGGTGATGCGCTGGAACATCATCCGGTCGCCTATGCCCAGCATCGGGGCCGCCGCGGACACCCGGTCGGTTTCGCGGCCGAACTGTATTCCGAGCTCGCCACGCTCACGGGCGACGAAGGGGCGCGGCGGCTCACGGTTCGCTATCCTGCCCAGGGCGTGGAGGTCGACGATCCGGGGGTGCTGGTGGATGTCGACACGCTGGAGGACCTGAGCGCGTTGCGCGCCCGCCGCACAGCCCCCGGGCCCACCTCGGCCGCGGCCTGAGCGTCGCGTTCTCACTCGTCCGGCAGGAGCCGGTGGCTGCGCGCCAGGCGCACCAGACGCTCGATCTCGCGGTCCCGCACGCCTCGCTCACGCAGGCAACGTGCGGTGTCGGCCAGGTAGGCCAGCGTGGTGCCATAGCGGCCCCGTGCATGCCGGAGGATGTCCACCACCTGCTCGTCGGCCAGGGGCGGCAGGCAGTGCGGGCTGCGGCGGCTCAACGTGAAGGCCAAGGCGTTCAGCGGGCCCTGGGCCGTTCGGCAGGGCAGCCACTTCGGGTCGTACACGCCCGTGGGCATCTCGCGCGCCCACAGTCGATGCAGTTCGTCCACCGCATGTCGCTGATCGATCCGGTACGCCACCCCGCGGCAGGAGCCGCCGGGCAGCAGCGCGAAGACCAGTCCCGGGCATTCGGGGGTGCCGCGGTTCACCCGCGAGCGCATGCGCAAGGCGCGATGCCAGCCGTGCACCGTGGCCGGCCGGTGCTCCACGAACGCGAACTCCGGACGCCAGATCAGGGACGCATATCCGAACACCCACAGGTCCTGAGCGCCGCCCCATTGAGACAGCGTCCGCTCCAGCAGGGCCGCCGGGTCGCGAACGGCGGGCGGAAGGGCGGGTGGCGGCGGGAGGGCGGGCACGGCGATGGCAGCGCGGGGAGCAGAGTGAGTTGATTTGACCATGTAACTGGGTTACCAGACAATCGATCGAACGGTTACGACGAGGACCTTTTCCCCATGAACCCTGCCCAGAAGCCGCTGCAGCAGATCACCGAACGCATCCGCACCCGCAGCGCGCCCACCCGCGAGGCCTACCTCCAGCGGCTGGACCAACTGGCCGGGCGCTCGCGCAGCGCCGACCGGTTCAGCCCCGCCAACGTGGCGCATGCGTTCGCCGGACTGCCGCAGCAGGACAAGGTGCGCATCGTCGTGGAGCGGGCGACCAACCTCGGCGTGGTGACCGCGTACAACGACATGCTCTCTGCGCACCAGCCGTACGAGCAGTTCCCGCCCGTGCTGCGCGACGAAGCCCGGCGCCATGCCGCCACCGTGCAGGTGGCCGGTGGCGTTCCGGCGATGTGCGATGGCGTGACGCAGGGCCTGCCGGGCATGGAGCTGAGCCTGTTCTCGCGCGACACCATCGCCATGGCCACTGCGGTCGCGCTCAGCCATGACGTGTTCGACGCGACGCTGCTGCTGGGCATCTGCGACAAGATCGTCCCGGGGCTGCTGATCGGTGCACTGCACTTCCCGCACCTGCCGTGCGTGTTCGTGCCCGGCGGTCCGATGAGCAGCGGTCTGTCGAACAGCGAGAAGGCGCGCGTGCGCGAGCAGGCGGCGCTGGGCCAGGTGGGGCGTGCCGAGCTGCTGGAGGCGGAGCAGAAGGCCTATCACGGCCCGGGCACCTGCACCTTCTACGGCACGGCGAACAGCAACCAGATGCTGCTCGAGGCCATGGGCCTGCACGTGCCTGGGGCGGCCTTCGTGCACCCGCATGCCGACCTGCGCGACCAGCTCACGCGCGAGGCGGTGCGCACCGCGTTGCGCATCACGAAGGACAAGCGCTACGCCCCTGTGGGTCGGGTGGTGGACGAGCGCGCCATCGTCAACGCAATGGTCGCGCTGCTGGCCACGGGGGGCTCGACCAACCACCTCATCCACTGGGTCGCCGTGGCCCGGGCGGCGGGCATCGTGATCGACTGGACCGATTTCGCCGAGTTGTCGGCGATCGTGCCGCTGCTGGCGCGCGTGTATCCCAACGGCAGCGCCGACGTGAACCATTTCCAGGCCGCCGGCGGCCCGGGCTTCGTCATCCGCGAGTTGCTCGATGCCGGCTTGATGCACGAGGACGTGCTGACCATCGACGAGCGCGGCCTGCGCGCCTACACGCAGGTGCCCGAACTGCAGGACCGTCGCCTGGTGTGGCGCGATCTGCCCGCCGAGCCGGTCGACGACGGCATCGTGCGCAGCGCCCGCGCACCCTTCAGCGCCACCGGCGGGCTGAAGCTGCTGACCGGCAACCTCGGCCGCAGCGTCATCAAGGTCTCCGCCGTGCCCGAGGACCGTCATGTGATCGAAGCGCCGGCGCGCGTGTTCGACGACCAGGACAGCCTGCTGCGCGCGTTCAAGGCGGGCGAGCTCGAGTGCGACTTCGTCGCGGTCGTGCGCTTCCAGGGGCCCAGCGCCAACGGCATGCCGGAACTGCACAAGCTGACACCCCCGCTGGCCGCGCTGCAGGGCAAGGGCTATCGCGTCGCCCTGGTGACCGACGGCCGCATGAGCGGCGCCTCGGGCAAGGTGCCGGCAGCGATCCACGTCAGCCCGGAGGTGCTCAAGGGCGGACCGCTGGGCAAGGTGCGCGACGGCGACATCCTGCGGCTCGACGCCGTGTCCGGACGCCTGGACGCGGTGGTGGACGAGGCCACCTGGCAGGCACGCGAGGTCGTGGCCCTGCCACCGTCCCTGGCGGAGATCAACAACCACGGCATGGGGCGCGAGCTGTTCGCCGGCATGCGCCGCAACGTCACCTCCGCCGAAGAAGGAGCCTGCACATGGCTGTGAGTCCCGTCCCCATGGACACCCTCGAACTGGCCACGCAAGGCCCGGTCATCCCGGTGATCGTGATCCAGCGGCTGGACGATGCGGTGCCGCTGGCCCGCGCCCTGGTGGCGGGCGGCGTGCGGGTGCTCGAGGTGACCTTGCGCACGCCGGTGGCGTTGAAGAGCATGGAAGCGATCGCCCGCGAGGTGCCGGAGGCTATCGTGGGCGCCGGCACGGTGCGCAGCGTCACCGATGCGCAGGCCGCCCTGAATGCCGGATGCCGCTTCGCCGTCAGCCCGGGCTACACCACCGAGATCGGCCGGGCCTGCCAACAGATCGGCCTGCCGCTGCTGCCGGGCATCTCCACCCCGAGCGAGCTCATGCAGGCCAATGCCGACGGCTACCGGTTCCTCAAGTTCTTCCCGGCGATGGCGGCCGGTGGCGTGCCCATGCTCAAGGCCTTGGCAGGGCCGTTTCCCGATGTCGACTTCTGTCCCACCGGAGGCATCACCCCGGACAACGCCCGCGAGTTCCTGGGCCTGAAGAACGTGCGGGTGTGCGGGGGGTCCTGGTTGACCCCCCAGCACGCGGTCGACGCGCGGGACTGGGGCCTCATCGAACAGCTGGCCAGGGCCTCGGCCGGTCTGCGGCAGGGGTAGGGTTTACCGCAAGCCGTGTCGGTGCAGGCGCGAGAGCGAGATACAGCCGACGCAGTTGGTCACAGGCACGTAAGCGCGCCCAGGGTCGAGTTGTAACGGTGGCTTGTGGGAACCGCGTAGTTTTTCGGGCACGGCGGCTGCCTCCTAAGCCACGTCCCATCCAACCAGGAGCCATTGAACATGCAAACCTCCCTCCTTCGCGTCAGCACCATCGCCGCTGCCCTTACCGCAGCGCTGGCCCTGTCCGCCTGTGGCCGCAACAACGAAGACGCCACCAGCGGCAGCACGACCGGCACGAGCACCACGGCGCCGACGAGCACGGGCAGCACGACCGACACCACCGGCAGCGGGTCGTCGACCGGCACGATGGGCGGCACGGCCGGCTCGACCGGCGCGACGGGCACGACGGGCACGACCGGCACGACGGACGCCACGTCTGGCGGCACGACCGGTGCGACCGGCGGCACCACCTCCGGGTCGATGGACTCGACCGGCAGCGCCACGGGCGCGACCGGCGGAGCCTCTGCCCCGTCGGGCACCGGCACCACCCAGTGACCGGACCTCCCTGAGCATCGAAGGGGCCTGCCTGCGCAGGCCCTTTTTCATGGCGGCGTCCCCAAAGAAAAAAGCCCGTGTCCGGGAGGAGACGGGCTTCGTTCACCGCCTGCAGGAGGCGGGCTTGCACACAACGGTGACGGGTTCCGTGGGTCCGCCCAGTGATGCGGCCGGTTGCTGTCTGCAATGAAGGCCATTGTGCGCCGTCGATGTGACGGCTTCATGACGAACAGCGGGGCTGGCACCTGCCAATTCTCAGGGTCTGCTGCTCAGGCCCCGCCGTGTTCGTTGCGCTGGATCAGCTCGATCTTGTAGCCGTCGGGATCGGTGATGAAGGCGATGACGGTGCTGCCGCCCTTGACCGGGCCCGGCTCGCGTGTGATGGCACCGCCCAGGGCCTGGGCGCGATCGCGAACCGCGGCACAGGTGGCGGCCACGTCCGCCACGCCGATGGCGATGTGGCCGTAGGCGGTGCCCAGCTCGTAGCGGTCGACGCCGTGGTTGTAGGTGAGCTCGATCTCCGCGTGCTCGGGGTTCGTGCCGTAGCCAAGGAAGGCCAGGTCGTAGCCCTGCTCGGGGCGCTCGGTGGTTCGCAGCAGGCGCATGCCCAGCACCTGGGTGTAGAAGTCGATCGAGCGCTGCAGGTTGCCGACGCGCAGCATGGTGTGAAGGATTCGCATGGGCCCAGTGTGCCAAAGCGGATCAGCCGGCGTTCGGCAGCACCGGGATCGACCGCTTGGCGCGTGTGCGTTCCAGCCACACGCCCAGTCCCTGCGCATTGAGCTCGACGTCGAGTGCCAACAGTGAGCGCACGAGCGCCAGGTCGTGCACGCCGTGGCCGCGCAGCCGGTCCTCGTACAAGGACTGCAGGCCGGCCTTCAGGCGCTCGTGACGGTCCGGGGCGTCGCGCAGGCCGTCGGCCAGCAGCACCATGGCGACGATCTGGTCGCGCAGCATCTCGCCCAGCCGCTTCACGTGGCCGACCCGGCCGTAGTGGGTGAGGTACATCCACTCCGGCTGCATCGCCAGCAGGCGGCCGATGGACTGCAGCAGGGCCTCGGGATCGAACTGCACCGGGGTGGAGGTGGGCAGGATCCATGGACCGAGATCGGTGTCGAATTCCCGGTAGCTGAGGCCGAAGGTGTCCCCGGTGAACCAGCCCGCGCTGGCTTCGTCCCAGATGCAGTGGTGATGACGCGCATGGCCCGGCGTGTCCAGGAACAGCAGCGGCCGGCCGGCCAGGTCCAGCGTGTAGCCGTCGTGGGTGAGCTGCACCCGCGCTTCGGGCACCGGCACCAGCGCGCCGTAGGAGCGGTCCATCTCCTCCTGCCCGTACACCCCGAGCGCGCTCTGGTACAGGCGGCTCGGGTCGATGAGGTGGGCCGCGCCCAGGGGGTGCACCACCAGGGTGGCCTGGGGCAGCTGCTGCATCAGCAGGCCGGCGCCGCCGGCATGGTCGAGGTGGACGTGGGTGGGGATGACGTGCGCGACATCTTCGGGCGACAGCCCCAAGGCGTGCAGCGACGCCAACAGCCGCGGCACCGCATGGTTGGTGCCGGTGTCGATGAAGGCGGCGCGGCCTGCGTGCACCATGAGGTAGGCGGCATCGAAGCGCGGACGATGGAAGCCGGTGTCGATGGCGTACAGGCCCTCGGACAGCGGCTGCAGGAACTCGGGCAGGGCGGTCATGCAGGCATTCTAAGAATGCCGTTCGACGCGGCCGAGGAGCACCGTCCCGGCAGCGTCCTAGGACGGTGGCAGTCGCTGCTTGAGCACGCCCAGCAGCTCGAACAGCTGCGCCTGCTGCGCGCTGTTGAGGCTGCCCAGCAGGTCCACCACCCAGCCCTCATGGGCCCCCGCCATGGACTCGAACTGGCGCCGGCCCTCGGGCGTCAGCCGCACGGAGATCGCCCGGCGATCGTTCGGGTCGTCATGGCGCTCCACGAGGCCCTCGGCGACCAGCTTGTCGGTCAGGCCGGTGACGTTGCCGCCGGTGACCATCAGCCGTCGCGACAGCTCGCTCATCTTCAGCCCGTCCGGATGCCGGGCGAGCTGGGCCATGAGGTCGAAGCGGGGCAGGGAGACGTCGAAGTGCGTGCGCAATCGGGTGCGCAGCGGCGTCTCGATGCGGTTGGTGCAGGCCAGCAGCCGCAGCCACAGGCGCAGGGCCAGGTGGTCGTCGTCGGTGGCTCGGGTCTCGGTGTCGACGCGGGGGAGGGCGTCAGGCGCAGGCGGCATCGCGCAAGGGTATCTCGTGCGGCCTGCGCCGGGGAAGGGTCAGGACTGCTGGTTGGCGTGGATGGCCCACAGGCGTGCGATGTCCGCGGCGCCGTCGTTGCCCTGCACGCTGCGCAGCGTCTGCAGCGCCTGGGGCTTCTTGCCGGCGGCCAGCTGAGCCTTGCCCAGCATCAGCTTGGCGTCCTCGGGCCGCTTCAGGCCGCCCTTGGCGATGCCCTGCTGGATCAGCTGGGCGCCCTTGTCGGCTTGGCCGAGCGTGACGAGCTGGTAGCCCACCTTGACCAGCGCGTTGCCGTCCTTGGCCGCCTGCGCGTCGTTGATTTCCTTGTCGAGCGCCGCACGCGCCTCGGCATCCTGCTTGACCGCGAGGTCGCGCAGGCGCTTGTGGCGCTCGCCTTCCGCGCCGGTGCCCAGGACGTTGGCGGCGAAGCCCTTGTCCACGATGGACTTGCCTTCGGCGGCATAGCCGGCCTGCAGCGCGAGCTGCGCGGCTTCCATGTAGTCGTTGGGACGGCTGAGGTTGCCGGTCGCCATCTGCAGGCGATAGACGTCCAGCGCGAAGCGGTCGGAGAAGCCGGGCTTGCGGGGCAGGCGCGCGAGGATGTCGGTCCAGTATTCCTTCTTCGGGTAGTGCGCCAGCAGTTTCTCGATGGTGCTCGAATACCCCGCGGTGTTGTTCATGCGCTGATAGGCGCTGGCCAGCGTCTGCAGCTCGGTGTCGCTGGGCTTGCGGCCTGCCTTCTCGTCGGCGGCGACACTGGCGGAGAGGGCCTTGGTGACGGTGCCGTAGTCACCGGTCTGGAACGACGCGCCGACGATGAGTTGCTGCATGGCGGGGCTGTCGCCGGCCTGGCGCGCCCACTGGATCGACTTGGCGTAGCGGCCGGCACGGTACTCGGCGCCTGCCAGCGCCTCGGCGATCTTCGCCTTTTCCGCCGCCGGCACCTTGTCGATCACGGCCTCGAAGGACTTGCTGGCGGTGTCGTAGTCGCCGGCCGCGAGTGCCGCCGAGCCGCGCATGCGGTCCAGCGTAAGCTGCTCCGCGGCGGTCTTGTTGGGGATGGCGTCGGCCTGGCGCACCTTGGCCAGCGCCTCCTTGGCGCGGCCGGCGCGGATGAGGTCGCCGGCCTCCTTCAGGGGCTTGGCGATCTCGGCACGCAGGGCCTGGGCCTGTGCAGCGGCGAAGCCCGGCGTGCCTTGCGGGGAGATCGAGAACAGCAGGCCGGCCGCCAGCAGGGCGGCAGGGACAACGCGCAAGGTCTTCATCATTCGGGCCTCACCGGGAATCGGAATCTCAAAAGAAAAAGGACACGCTCGTCGTGTGAAACGGTGCGTGTCCCGACGGAGATGACTTACAGGAACTGTTCGTTACCCACCAGGCCGATCTTGGTGACGCCAAGCCGCTGGGCGGTGGCCATCACGTGGGCCACTTCCTTGTAGGTCACCAGCTTGTTGGGCCGCAGGTGCACTTCGGGCTGGTCGGCCATGGCCGCGACCGCAGCGAGCTTGCCGGGCAGCTCGCCCTTGCTGATCACCACGCCGTTCCAGCCGATCGTGCCGTCGAAGTCCACGTCGATGCGGATGATCTCCGGCGGCGTGGGCGGCGGTGCGCTCGGGCCGATCGGCATGTTCATCTTCACCGCGTGCGTCTGGATCGGGATGGTGATGATCAGCATGATCAGCAGCACCAGCATCACGTCGATCAGCGGCGTGGTGTTGATGTCCACCAGGACATCGCCCTCACCGCTCTCGTTGCCAACACTCATTCCCATGGGAGTGCTCCTTGTCTGTTCACTGGCCGCCCGCAGGCGGTTCGGTGATGAAGCCCACCTTCATGATGCCTGCGCGCTGGCAGGCGACCACCAGGCGGCCCACCGACTCGTAGCGGGCGTTCTGGTCGCCGCGGATGTGGACCTCGGGCTGAGGCTCCTTCACCGCCTCGACCTTCAGCATGTCCACCAGTGCGTCCACGCTGGGCACCTGCTGCACGCCCCAGAAGATGTCGCCATCCTTGTTGACGGCCAGCAGGATGTTCTCCGGCTTCGTCAGCGTGGGCACGTTGCGTTCCTTGGGCAGCTCCAGCTGGATGGACTGCGTCACCACCGGCACGGTGATGAGGAAGATGATCAGCAGCACCAGCATCACGTCCACCAGGGGCGTGGTGTTGATGCTCGAGTTCATCTGGTCCTCGTCGCCGTCGGCGCTTCCGACACTCATTGCCATCGCGTTACTCCTGTCGATGCGGGGCAGGCCCGAAAGCACTGCCCCGTTCAGTGCGATGTGGGATCAGCGCACGACCTTGGCCGAGCCGGCCAGCAGCACGTTGTGCAGGTCGCCGGCGAAGGCGCGCACGCGCTCCATGGCCGTCTTGTTGCGGCGGATCAGCCAGTTGTAGCCCATCACCGCGGGCACCGCGACGGCCAGGCCGATGGCGGTCATGATCAGCGCTTCGCCCACCGGGCCGGCCACCTTGTCGATGGAGGCCTGGCCGGCCATGGCGATGGCGGTCAGCGCGTGATAGATGCCCCACACCGTGCCGAACAGGCCGACGAACGGCGCGGTGGAACCCACCGTGGCCAGGAACGCCAGGCCGTCCTGCAGGCGGCTGTTGATGTTGGTGACCGCGCGCTCGATGCTCATGCCCACCCAGGTGTTCAGGTCGATCTGCTCGACCAGCGTGCCTTCGTGGTGCTCGGCGCTCTTGAGGCCCTGCTCGGCGATGTAGCGGAAGGCGGTGCCTTCACCCAGGGTGGCGACGCCGGCCTTGACCGAGCCCGCCTTCCAGAAGTCGCGCGCCTGGTCGGCGCTCTTGTACAGCTTGCGCTGCTCGAACACCTTCGAGAAGATGATGTACCAGCTGCCCAGCGACATGATGATCATGATCACCAGGGTGGCCTTGGCGACCGCGTCGGACTTCGCCCACACGTTCTCCAGGCTGTAGGGGTTGTCGACCACCTCGGTCTGCACGGGCGCGGCCGCGGGGGTGCCGGTGGGGGCGGCCGCG
>OFDC01001421.1_pt1 | contig 12793 bp, 17 predicted proteins | sample 1520941 | NCBI WGS metagenome assembly OFDC01 (sample SAMEA94258168, study PRJEB24077) | hot springs metagenome | biome: Aquatic biome; feature: Water | place: India | collected 2012-12-06 | depth 5 m | reverse complement strand
CCCTCGCCGCGCACCACCGCGAGGTCCAGCGGCGCGCCGGTGCGCAGGCGGAGGGCGGTCTCGACCTCGGCGACGCCCGGCACGACGTCCCGGCCCGCTCGCACGGAGGCGAGGTCGGCGACGGTCCAGGCCACTCGCAGCACCCGCACGGCCCCGCGGGCGCTGAGCCGTCCGCGGTAGGACTCCTGGTCGAGCAGGCGCCGCGCCTGCTCGGTCACCGACCAGGTGTCCTTCAGGCGCGGACTGGGGACCTGGCTGTTGAGCCGCCAGCTGCAGCCCGCGAACCGCTCCAGCTGCCGCTCGCGCGCCGCGGTCACCCGCTCGAGCACCGAGGCGGAGGTCTCCACGGGACGGAACGGGTCATGGCTGGACGGGCGGGCCTCCCGGACGTTCCTGAGGATGTCGATCCGGTCCGCGATCGGACCGGTCATCCGGGCCTGGTAGGCCCGACGGACGCGCTCCGCGCACCGGCACCGGTTGGTGCCGGCCGACGCGGTCCAGTTGCCGCACGGGCACGGGTTGCTCGCCAGCACCAGCATGCCCCCGGCCGGCAGCGTGATCGACTCGTCGCGACGGGCGATCGTGATCTCCCCGCTCTCCAGTGGCTGGCGCAACGCATCGATCACGTCGGACCGGAAGAGCGGGAACTCGTCCATGAAGAGCACCCCGCAGTGCACCTTGCTGACCTCGCCCGGCTGCACGCGACCCAGGCCGCCGCCGATGACGCTGGCCTTGCTGGCGTCGTGGTGCGGGGCGGCGAAGGGCGGGCGGACGACCATCCCCTGCCCGGGGTCCAGCACGCCGGCCAGCGAGTGCAGCGCGGTCACCTCGAGCGACTCCTCGCGGGTGAGGTCGGGCAGGATCGTCGGGAGTCGCTCAGCCAGGCTGGTCTTGCCGCAGCCCTTCGGGCCGGACAGCAGCAGCGCGTGCCCGCCCGCGGCGGCGACCTCCAGCGCCCACTTCTCGTCCTCCATGCCGCGCAGGTCGGCGAGGTCCAGCTCGTCCAGCCGCGAGTCGCCCCGCCAGCTGAGGAGTCGGGCTCCGGACGCCTCGGCCACCGGCGGCGCCTCGGGCGCCGGCTCGCCCTTCAGGGTCGCGACGACCTGCGCCAGCGAGCGCACACCGATCACGGTGACGTCGGGGACCATCGACGCCTCCTCGGCCTGCGGCTCCGGGAGGAAGACCCGGCGCACACCCCGCTCGGCGGCGGCCAGCACCATCGGGAGGACGCCGATGGCCGGGCGCAGCCCACCCGCCAGGGTGAGCTCGCCGATGAAGGCGGTGCCGACGACCTGCTGGTGCTCGATCTCCCCCGCAGCTGCCAGCACGGTCACCGCCATCGCCAGGTCGAACGACAGGCCAAGCGACATCTAGGGGGACGCCATCGAGTAGCCAAAGCACAGACCTAGTCGACATCCGACTAGGTCTTCGTCGTTTCACGGGCGCCTGCCAGCGCCCCTTCCGTACCGGAAAAACGAAACGGCCCCGGGGAGCTGCCACTCCGCCAGGGCCTCGTCCCCTCGAAAGGGATCCTTGTGAACACAGAACGTACTACGGGTGCGCCCACGTTGGGAAGCCCCGTCGCTGCCGTCATCGCCGTACCGCCCACCGTGCCGCTCGAGATCGTCTGCCCGCCGTGGTGCACGGTCACCCACGCCGAGCACGTTGAAGACCTGCCGCAGCTCGAGGGCTTGGTCATCCACTGGTCGGACCTGAGCCGGCGCGTCTACTACTCGGCGTGCGCCTTCATCGACGGGACCCCGAACCGCGAGGAAGGCCCGCAGGTCTACTTCGACCCGCCGACGGGGAACCCCACGCTCGACAACATGGAGGCGTTCGCACGGGAGATCCTCGCTGCGGTCGAGGAGGCACGGGGATGAGCGTGCAGCAGGAGAAGGCACCCACGACGATCGACCAGCCCAGCGACAATCTCGTGCACTGGGTCAACAAGGAAACGAAGATCAGCATTTGCGGCCGGAACCTGCGCGGGCGTCCGTCGGTCCCGAACTACGTTGAGGCCGTGAAGCGCCGAGGGATCTGCGGTGCCTGCGAAACGGCGTACCTCGAGATGTGCCTGAGGTGGGACTCGTGAGCGCCGTGACCCCTATCTGTCCGCCCTGGTGCTGCGTGACTGAGCATCAGATCGGGGAGCGCGGCGGGACTGTCGTTGTTCACGAGGCCAGAGAGGGCCTAGTCAAGCTGTCCCAGTCGGGTGACCCTTGGGGCTTCCCCTTCGGCGAGATCCGACTGGGGATGGTGAGCCTCTTCGAGGAGGTCCCCGGCCCGCGGGCGATTCGGGAGATCGCAGACTCGGTGAGTCGGCTCGCGACTTGGTTGGAGGAATGCACCCACTTCCCCCGCGACTGAACGCGCGCGCATCAGGCGTCTCATCTGAGACACGTGTTCAGACCTGAACACGTGTCGGACCTGAATCGTGATCTCTCGATTGAGAAATGAGAGCCGCCCCGGTTACTGGCCGGGGCGGCTCTCTTCTCGGGTTCTGCTCCCATCCATCGGAGCAGCGATCTAGCCTTCGAACATGAAGACCTCTCGGGCGCTGATCGCCGGCCTCGCCGTCATGACGCTGGTCGTCATCGGCCTAACTATCACGCTCGCTGTCGTTCTCCTCGGCGGCGAGGACGAGGGCCAGGACAACGGCGAGAAGGCCGACAAGCCCTCGAGACTGCAGACAGCGGTCAAGACCTGTGACGCGGTCGACGATCAGAACACCCTGACCCTGGCCGACGACGCCAGCTCGATCATCGTCGACACCGTTAATGAGTACGGGTCGCCTGCGGGCATCGGCTGCGTACTGGAAGAGCTCGGCACCTCGGAGGCCCTTGTGGCTCAGATGGACGCCACCACGGCCATGATGGGATCTCAGAGCGCCGAAGAGGACGGCCTGTCCTATCGCTGGTCGTACCACCCGGACAATGGCGTCAACATGACGATCACCGAGCAGTAGCCGCCCCGGCGCTCACTCGGGGCGGCCCTGCGCGGTGCGGCCTACTGAGTCCATCCACAGTCGCGGCAGGTGCGTCGCTCCTCGGTGGGCGCGGGATCCCTCTCCCCGGCCTTTCTGGGTCGTGGGACGCGGTCGACGATGACGACGCCCTGACACCTCGGGCAGGGATCGACCGCTTCGTTCTTGGGCAGGTGGACGGGCATGGCGTCGAGCATGCCAGAGACGGGGATCACTGAGTCCGCTCCCACGTGGACTGCTGATCAATCTCTTCGCGAGCGACCGAGCGAGCGATGCCTTCGACGGTCTGGACGCCCCAAGGCGTCTTGAGTTCGACGGTCATGCGCATCCGATCCGGGGACTTCACCACGACCGTGGTCGGGTTCCCAGCGCCAGGGCGGTGTCGGGCCGCGTCCAGTCGGCTGCGCGAGACAGTCCCGCCGTCTGCCAGCCCGCGGGCCATCATGCGGTTGACGACTTCGGAGCGCGACATGCCCGCGTTGATGTCCTTGAGCTCCGACCTGAAGGTGTCGGCCTGGCCTCGTCGGTTGCTCGTGACCTCCTCGCCAGGTGCGAGGTAGCTGAGCACCTTGTCGCGGTAGGGATCGCGAGGGCCGGGGATGGTGCCGCCGTCAGCGCGGTTCACCTCCATGATGTCCCTGGTCTTGCCCGACGCAACAGCAACGCGGATGGTGGCGTTGCGCTCGCGGGTGAGGCGAGCCAACTCGGATTCGGCTGCGCCGACGCCGGCGAGGTCGACCCTCGGCGTCACGCTCATGTTGTCGGCGCGCGCCAGTGCCCTATTGAGGACGGTCATCCGAGTCGAGAACGCCTTGTCGTTCAGCGCGGCGCCGGGCTTCGCGGTCTTCCCCGTGATGCCCCGGATCTCGTCGTTGATGCGCTTCGACTTCGCCTGGAAGGGAGTCAGGTTGAGGTCAGCCTCGGGCGTCGCCTTCTCGGCGCCGAGACCGATGAGATCGTTGGCGACCTCGTCGATGGTCGCGCTCGACTGGCGCCCCCAACGCCGCCACGCGCGGTTTGCCTGCGCGAGCTCGCGCTCGTTGGCTCGTGCAAAGTAGGCGAGCTGGACTGCGCCCTCGGTGCCCATCGACTCGAGCTCGGTGATGAGGCCGGCATCCAGGCCACGTCGCTCGGCCTTGTCGGCGTTGTTGCGGAAGTCCCGGACCGCGTCGCCTGCTTCCCGAAGCTCAGCGATCCACTCCTTGAAGGAGAACCTTCCATCCTTGACGCCGGCACTGAGGTTGATGAACGAGCCGACAGCGCCGGCGGCCTGCTCCTGGGCCTTCTTGAGGGCCTCAGCAAGCTGCTTCACTTCTTCCGCCGACGCACCTGATGCCTCGGCGAGCTGCAGCGCCTCGCCGGAGAGGTCCGCCTCGGCGAGAGCGGCTTTGCGTGCGGCCGACTCTGCGGTTCCCAGAACGTCGCCATTGGCCGCGATGACGTCGTTGAGGCTGCTGAGGGCGGCGGCTTCCTTGTTGCGGCTGCTGGTGTAGAACGGCGTCCAGTAGGACACGCCTTCGGCGATGTTGTCGCCGACGCCGTCGAGACCCTTGCCGAGCTCGGCAAGGGTCGACTGGACGTACTCGCCGGCCTCGCCGTTGGCGTAGAGATCCTGGGCGAGCTTCTCCATGTTGATGCCGAGATCGTCGGCGAACTTGCCAACGTTGGTGCGGGAGAGCGAGTCGAGGATGCCGTCGAGCCCGTCGGCGTTCGCCTTGGCGTTGGTGAAGCTGCGGCCCACCGTGTCGATGTCGTCGGCGATTGCGGGGATGGCGAGTGCGATCCCTGTGAAGACCGCTGCGCCCTTGCCCAGCGTCATCAGCATCTGTCGCGTCGTTGCCGCCTGCAGTCCGAGCCCCTGGAGTGCCGTCCTGGTCGCAGCGATCGACGAGATCGCTTTGGTGCTGAGCCAGAAGCCACCGGCCGTGATGGCGGTGATGCCGAGTAGGGCGCCGTTCACCGACTTCACCGGACCGGGCAGTCGGTTGTACACGTTGATGAGTTCGGTCGCGCTTTGCGTCAGGTCCCGTAGCGGACCCTGCTGCCCGGATCCCGTGCCGATGAGAGCGGTGTCAAACGCACCCTTGAGCCCCTCGAAATCCCCCTTGAGGTTGTCCAAGCGGGTCGAAGCCGCGTCCGCGGCGTACCCCGAGTCGTTGACGTTCTTCTCCCACTCGGCGACCCCCTTGGCGCCCTCTCGATAGAGAACGTTCGCGGCTTGGAGCTGCTCGTTGCCGAAGATGCGACCGAGAGCGTTCGCGCGCTCCGCGTCAGTCAGGCCAGACATGCGCTGCTGAAGCTGACCCGCCACTCCTTCGAACCCGACGAACTTGCCCTGAGCGTCGAAGACCGAGATGCCGAGCTCATCCATCTTGGCCTTTGCCACGGCAGACGGCGACGTGAGCGAAGCCAGCATTCCGCGCAGGCTCGTCCCCGCTTGCTCACCGATGATGCCGTTTTTCGCCAGCAACGCGATGGCCCCAGAAGTCTCCTCGATGGAAACTCCGAGGTTCGCTGCCGGGACGCCCGCATAGTTGAGGGCGTTGGCCATGTCCGAGACCTCGCCCTGGGCCTTTCCGGCGCCGGCCGCGAGGAGATCGGCGACGTGGGTGGCCTGATCACCCGAGAGCGAGAACTGAGTCAGGGCGGTCGCTGTGAACTCGGCTGCCTCGGCAACCTCCAACTGCCCGGCGGCGGCCAGGTCTAGGGAGCCGGACAGCGCGCCGGACAGGATGTCGTCGGTAGAGACACCGGCTTTCGCGAGGTTCTCGATGGCGGCGGCGGCCTCGGAGGCCGAGAAGACCGTCTGAGACCCAGCATCTAGGGCGGCCTGGCTCAGCCGCTCCATGTTCGCAGCGCTCTCGCCTGTGGCGGCCTGGACGCCAGAGAGGGCCTGCTCGAAGTTCGCGGAGGAGAGGACCGCGGCCGTGAAGGCTGAGCCAGCCGCTACTCCGACGATCGCGACCTGATCGGCGACCTCGCTGAGATTGGCGCGCAGGTCTTCACCCTGCTCGTCGAGGGCTGTGAGCTGGCTGCCGAAGTCGGAGACCGCTCGGCCGCCCGCGGCAAGTTTGGCCTGCAGGTCGGAGATGTTCGCCTTGAAGCTGTAACTGATGCTCCGGTCAGCCATGGTCGCTCGCCTCCCGCAGGTCGTTCTCCACGGCTTCGGTGAGGTCGCGCATGCGGTGCCAAACGCTAGCCACGGTGCCGGTGCTCTCGGGACTCACGTTGACGGCGACATCGAGTGCGAGCCGCAGGACGGCAAGGCTGCCTGGTGCCTCGGTCTCCGCCTTGAGAAGCGCCATGCAGAGACGCTCGGCGGCGATTTCCGAGGCGATCACCGCATTGTTTACAGAACCCCCAGACTTGTACACAAGGGCAGAACCAGTCACCCCCGGTCCTACTGACCCCTCGGGGGGAGGGGTCGCCCGCCTGGGCTTCATCCCTGGATGGTGGTCGAACTCGCTGGCGCTCATGCCTCGCCCACCTCTCGCTGTCGGTCGGCGAGCTGCTGCGCCACGTGATCCTTGAGGGCGCGGTCCTCGCGCAGCTTCTGCTTGGCCTCGTTGTCGCCACGCATCGCGCGGTAGGCGAGTCGGCCTCGGTCAATGTTGCTCAGGGTGCTGGCCATGGTGTGTCCTCTCAGGCGATGCCGGCAGTGCCGACCAGGTAGGTGTTGCGGTTGGGGTTGATCGCGGAGCTGCGTCGTTCGTTCATCTCGGCACGGGCCCTGCGCATCTCGACCTCGATGCGCTCGTCTGCCTCGGCCAGCTCGGCCCTGGTCGGAACCCACGGCTTGGCTTCGGGGTGAGCCAGGACCCAGGCGAATGCCTCGGCGCTCTTCCAGTCCTCCGGCCACGGCGCAGCGTTGGCGGGGCGCTGTCGTCCCTCGCTGGTCAGCACGGGCGCGTGCAGCATCCGGGCGATGTAATCCGGGTCAGCGGCGGGAGGGGCAGCGAGGTAGGCAGTGGGCACGGCGTGCATCGCGCGGCCCTCGGACTCGGTAGCGGTGAACACGACAGACTGCTGGTAGCGCAGCCGGCCGTACTCCTCGCCGAGCTGGCGGAAGCGCCGGAACTCCTCGACGAGATCGGCGTCGACTGCCGCCTCGACATCGGTGACGCCGGTCAGCTTGGCGGAGAGCTCGCGGCCCTCGGTGAGCATCTCCCCCAGCGCAGCGTTGAGGTGAACGAAGATCGAGTCGAAGTTCTGGACGAGCTGCAGGTCGAGCTCGTCGGTGAACGTGGCGCGGAGCCGGCTGACCGAGGCAGCGATGAGGGCGCTGCCCATCGCCTCGTTGTACAGCCGCACCGCCTCCTGCTGCAGGTCCGTGGAGGTGAGCTGCTTGCCGCTGTCCGCTGCGGCCCTGAGGAGATCGTCGACGGCGGCGTGGGATGCGGCCTCTGCGGACCAGTCGTCGTTGAGGCGCGCGGGGCCGAGAGCGATCAGCCGGTCGCGCGCTGCTCGCCAGCCGGGCAGGGTCTCGAGTGCGTCGGCGAGCGGGCTGCCCTTGACGCTGGCGGCGGCGTACAGGGTGCGGTAGCGGGAGACGGTGGGGAGCAGGGTGCTGATGTTGGTCATGTCGGTTCCTTTGGGTGTCGTGGTCATCGCTGGGCGTCGTTTCGGGCGAGGTAGCGGGTCCGGGTTTGGCCGAGGATCGCGGGACTCGCGAGCCCTCGGTCGACGAGACTCAGAGCGAGGTGCTCGTAGCTGCGGCCAGCCGGCTCGCGTGTGATCGAGGTGCTGCGGGCGACGACACGGCGCTGGGATCGGGGTCGGTTGCGTCGGGGCATCAGGCGGTCAGCTCCTTGGTCTCGCATGTCGTGCAGGTGGTGGCTCGAGCCAGCCGGGCGGCGTGGTCGAGGTGGTCGCCGCAGGTGCGGCATCGGTCAGCCGGTTCAGCCAGTTCAGCCGGTTGTGCCGGTTTCCCAGAGGGGTAGAGACCGAAGCGGCGAAAGGCGGTGGAGAGGCTCGCGAAGAGGTATCCGCGGGGTCCCGAGGCGTCCGGTCGTGAGGTGTGGATCTTGTAGTTGCCGGAGAGCATCCGACCGAGGCGCTGGGGCGTCAGCCGCTTGCCGAACGGCGAGAAGTCGCCCCAGGTCTCGGGGTGTCGGTCGACCAGGCGGCCGATGATCTCCTCGGTGGGTACGAAGGTCTCCCCGTCGTCCCAGACCTCTGCCAGGTGCTGCATCAGTACGACGTGGGGTCGCTGGGTCACGGCGCCTTCCTCTCGGGCTAGTTCCTGCTCTTCGACGTCCTCGACAGACAGGCGCTCGACGAGCGCCGGCCACCTACCTCCGGCTGCGACAGCCACCCGCATCAGGGGCGACCACCTCTCACGCGCTCGTCCCTTTACTAGGTCCGGCAGAACCGGCCTGTTGAGGCGGACGTCGTCACGCACGCTGTCGGCCCAAGCCGCCAGCCGCTTCCCGAGGTGGAGCGCGTCCTCCTCGATCCACTCCCAGTCCGATTCCTCGATCGTGCCCTCGACGTCGGGCATCAGGAGCACGCGAATCGAGCGCGAGCGGGTGTCCTCCGGCAGGTTCGGAGAGTTGCCTGCCATCGCGACGGGCGCGAAGGTCTGCATCTCCTTGACGACCCAGCCGCCCTCCTTCGAGGGGACCGAGACCGGACGGGTGCCACCTCGCTTGTAGCCACTGTTGAGCACGGCGATCAGGTCGCCGATGCCTTCCTTGTCCGGCGACAGCGAGCGGTCGGCCTCATCGATGAGGATCGTCCTGATGCCGGCGTCGAGGATGCGGACGAGCATGGCCGGCGACGACAGGGTCGCCATCTGCACCGAGTGCAGGCAGAGCTTCCCGAGGTGCTCGAGCGTCGTCGTCTTCCCCGAGCCGGGCACGGGCGAGTCCAGCAGGAGCCGCGGCGAGCTGTACGTCTCCACGCAGAGATGGGTGTGCGCGGCCCAGAGGGTCAGCAGGTCGAGATCGGAGTCCTGGACGGTCGAGACATATCGGCCGAACCACGATCGGACGTCTTCGAGGACAGCCGGTTCACTCTTCCTACCCCTTCGGGTAACCGGCTGAACTGGCTCAAGCGGCTGAACCGGCTCAGCTTGAGCGCGTGCGATCTCCTCGATCGCGGCGTCGCTGAGGTAGTCGGGGACACTCATGCGGCCTCACCTGCTCGGGTCTCCCCACACGAGCAGGTCCATGGCGACGTACAGGTGCCGCAGGTCGAGCACATGACCGGTACGGGTGCCGGCTTGGTCGAGAGCTGGGCGAGGATCTCGGCGATGCTCATGCCCTCGATCAACGCTGCCTTTGCCTCGCAGCGCTTCGCTGTCGCGGTCAGTCGGTGCCAGCGTGCGCGACGCTGCTCGGTGGTCTCCTGGCCTGGGTAGTCGGTGAGCAGGGGTCGGGCGCTGAGGAACTGCTGCGCGCGCTCCCGCCACTGCCGCGCCAGGCCGGTAGCGATGCACTCCGCGAGCAGGTCGCGGAAGAACAGATCGGCCTCGCTCATCGGGGGCAGGTCGTCCTCCGACGTCCGTGCACCGAGGGCCCGTGAGGTCAACTCCGCTTCGAGAGCAGACCAGTCGATCTCCTCGCTGCTCACCTGACCACCTCCGCTTCCTCGAGCACGACGTAGAAGCCGCGGAGCTCAGCAAGGGCGATCAGGTCGGCACGGTTCGCCGGCTGGGCGATCCAACCCCTGGGGTTGCTCGACCACATCGGCGGCCGGGATCGGTACTCCTGGAGCAGGTCGCGGCTGCCGTAGCCGTTCCACACGTCGAGGGCCGGCGTGACGCTGGCGCAGGTCAGGCGACGCATGCGATCACCTCCGCGATCGCAGCTCCCCAGGCGCTGGGCGAGGTGGAGTAACCAATTGGTGAGTCCGCTCGGCGTCGGCACACAGGGCCGATGCCGAGCGCGACAGACCGACGTGCGCGAAGTGCGTGGCCGCAGACGCGGCACAGCGTAGAATCAAGACTGTTGAGGTGGTTCGAGACATCGGAGGCCGTCCCTGCCGGGGGGCGGCTTCTCTCGTTTTCAGGCTGCATCCGGACCACCCCGCAGCAGACCGGCCAGGCGTTCGCGCTGGTCCGCTGTCAGTTCGGGGGCCGCGTCGACGGTCTTCCGGATGTGGTCGGCGAGGCGCGCGGCCTTGAGGTCGCGCTGCAGGTCGGTGATGTCGGCGTCAGGGTGAAGCCGGCGGGTGGTTGCGAGGCGAGAACGGATATGAGTCCAGCTCTCAGCGGTCGATGCTGTCATCGGGATTCCCCTTTGGAGAGTCACGAGCTCCAAAGGACCGCGGCCAACGCACTCTCGACCACGACGGGTAGAGACGGGAACGTCTCGCGCGGCACCAGAGGTGCTCGACGGCGAAGGAAGTTCCCTTGGCGGGATGGGGTTGCGCGTTAAGCGCGGGGTTTCCCTTGACGGGATTCGAGGTGCTCTCGATGAGAGGGCCTCGCGAGAGCCAGACTACCAACTAGAAGAGGGAAGTGCACGGAAGGTCGTCGCCTGGCGTGTCAGCGCCACTCGATTTCCACGGACTCCGCCCGAAAGTAGGTCTCCCCCGGTCTCCAGCCTGGGGGGCGACCTCTTCCAGTGGGCTTGAGCGTGACCGTCAGCAGAGCATCGAGGACGAGGCGCTGGCGCTCAAGCGTCGCATCGAGCCATGCCGCCCCTGGGTCCGCCGCCTCCGCGATGCCTTCGAATGCCGTCCCGCTGTACGCCGCGCTGATCTGCTCTCGAAGACCGGTGAGCATGGCGTCGAGGCGGCGACTGCCCTCGGCGAGTTGAGCCGGGTCGATGGCGCCCTCAGCGAAGACAGCCGCGAGCTGGGCTTTCCGCTCAACGAGCTCGAGCGCCTGCGACTCGAGTGCGGCAACGTCGATCTCGGGCGCCGCTGGTCGGAGGAGGTCGAGCGCATCCGGTCGTCGAAGCCTCTCGGCGATGACAGTGCTGACGAACTGGTCGACGTCCGCTTGATCGCGGGTCAGGTGGGCGACCTCGCGGCACCTGTAGAACGGGCGCCCATCCCCCGTGCGATCGACGCGCATCGTCGACCCGCAGACACCACATCGGTATAGCCCGCTGCCGAGCCACTTCACGGCGAGATTGGCGCTGTTCGTCCGACGTGCCTTGTCCGTCAGAATTCGGACCACCGCGCGCCACTTCTCCGGCTCAAGGATCGCCGGCCAGGATGCCTCGCCGATGATCTCGCCGCGGTGCTCCATGAGTCCGGCGTTCCGAGGCCGCAGGAGGACCCTGCGCGGCCCGTGGAGCGCCCACGGCTTACCCGTGGTCGTCGGGACGCCTGCGTCATTCCACGCCCTCGCAACGGCCCGGACCGACTCCCCCGCCAGGATCATGTCAGCGCCCTGACTGATGCAGGCGGCCTCAGTTGGACGCACCGTGACCCCGTCGGCCTCGAACCCGAACGGGCGTCGTCCGCCCTTCCACGTGCCTGCCTCCGCGCTGCGCTTCTTGGCGCGCTGCATCCGCTCGCGAGCGTGGTCAACCTCGTACCGAGCGAAGGCGCCAAGCGTGCGGGCCATGACCAAGCCAGACGGCGATGAGAGGTCGATCGGACCAGCCTTGACGGTGATTGTGCGGACTCCCGTTGTCTCGCAGAGAGCGATGTACTCCTCGAGCTCGGCCGGCGAGCGATGTAGGCGGTCCGTGTGCCACACCAGGACGGCGTCAATCTCCTGGCGCGCAATCTGTCCGAGCAGTGCCTGGTAGCCAGGACGCGGCTTCCCGCTGTACGCCGAGAGGTCGTTATCGGTGTGGACCGGCTCGACGACAGTGGCACCAAGCTCGGCCGCGAGGGCTCGGCAGTCGGCCTGCTGAGTGCCGACACCAAGGCCCGCTCCCTCGCGATCCCGAGATATCCGGCAGTAGATGCTTGCGCGCATGGTCTAAGTATGGCTTATCGTGAGGGTTGATAGGTCGAACTGCGTCCCGGCCTTCGGGAGGTCGGCCGGCGAGAGCAGGATGGTCGTCCGCTTGGCGGCGGGCCACTCCAGGTCGGTGTTGATGATCGCCATGCGCACGCGGTCGAGGCCCTCACGCAGGGCGGCATCGGCGCGACCCACCACGATCATCCCGGCCTGCCCGGTCGAGACGTCCGCCTGCACGTCGATGAGGTGGCCGAGCGCGCCGTTCAGCGCGACGCAGTGGGCGGTCGCGAAGGGCATCAGAACAGCCCCCGCACGTGCTCGACCCGGGCGCGTCCACGCCGGGGGCGCAGCACGGCCACCAGGTCGATGCGGATGCCGTCGGGTCGGATCTCCCGCTCGGCCGCCCAGCGCTCGCCGAGCCGCTTGAGCCGAGCCAGCTTGGCGTCGGTGATCGCCTCGTGCGGGGTCCCCGCCACCTCGCTGGTGCGCGTCTTGACCTCGCACACCACCAGCGTCGAGCCGTCGCGCAGGACGATGTCGATCTCGCCCTCGGAGCAGCGCCAGTTGCGCTCGAGGACGGTCATGCCGAGGGAGATGAGGTGCTGGGCCGCCCGCTCCTCGCCGTAGGCGCCGATCGCCCGACGGGCCTGTGCTGTGGTCGTCATGCCCGTCACAGTGGCCGCCGGCACCGCGGGAGCGCGATGTCGGCGCGCGACCCCTGTGCACCCAGCACGATGTCCCCAGACGCGCCCTCAGGAGACGGACGTGGAGGACCTCAGGGTGACCCGAGGGATCAGCCGACGAGCTTCGGCGAGTCGCACCTCGGCGTGCGGTACTTGAAGATGTCGGCGCCGCTGAGGTCGATCCCCAGCGAGTTGAGCAGCGGACTGAGCAGCACGGTGTCGAGGCCCTGGACGAGCGGGTTCACCAAGGTCGACACGAGC
>OFDC01001420.1_pt1 | contig 12800 bp, 11 predicted proteins | sample 1520941 | NCBI WGS metagenome assembly OFDC01 (sample SAMEA94258168, study PRJEB24077) | hot springs metagenome | biome: Aquatic biome; feature: Water | place: India | collected 2012-12-06 | depth 5 m | reverse complement strand
ATTTCCACTAGTCATCACACGCGACTGCCGGTGAGAGAGGGTGACAACGAGGAAATGATTGGTATTTTGCACATCAGAAAAGTGATGAATCAGATTCGTGGCTACAAGCTTGAGGAGCCTTTAGACAAAGCAGCTCTGAGAGAGATTATCAGCGAACCATACTTTATTCCTTCTGGCACCCCGCTCTATACACAAATTCAGCAATTCCAAGAAAACCAAGAACGCATAGCGTTGATAGTGGACGAGTATGGCGAATTTAAAGGCTTAGTGACACTAGAAGACATTCTGGAAGAAGTCATTGGCGACTTCACCACACAGTCTCCCAGCCGCATTGGCAGCTATCGTCAAGACGATGATGGCGGATGGCTAGTAGATGGCAGCAGTTCATTACGTGATTTAAATAAAAAACTACATTTATCATTACCCACTGACGGTCCACGCACACTAAATGGATTAGTGATTGAACATTTTGAAGATATTCCCGAACCTAATACCAGCTTTAGAATCGGAGAACATACGCTTGAAATTGTGCAAACCCAAGACAGAATCGTCAAAATCGTCAAAATCTTTCCTTAAAGTCTTAACCCTACTTAAATTGGGCTTGAATTTTTTAGCATTCGGCTCAAAATAGGCATTAACAAGTAATCAAAAGTAGTGAAGTAAATGGCACAACCACATTCAGATGGCGATACCGCACTCAAGCCAAATGCAGTCAAACCAAAACTGCCTGAAATGTTTAAAGTATTGCTATTAAATGACGATTACACTCCTATGGAGTTTGTTGTGGAAACCATAGAGCGGTTTTTTAATAAAAGCCGTGAACAAGCGACACAAATAATGCTCAAAGTACATACCGAGGGTGTGGGGGTATGTGGGGTGTATCCGCTAGATATTGCAGAGACCAAAATGAACCAAGTGTTGATGCATGCAAGAGAGTCGCAACACCCATTGCAATGTGTGATTGAACCAGCGTAATGTGTAACCCTAAATAGGCATATAAAAGCAGGCTTAAAATTTAAATTGCAATCAAGTACCAGTGTTAAGATAAACCAATGTTGATTGATGTTAATAGTGAAAGTAAGGTATTAAGATGATAGCTCAAGAGTTAGAAGTCAGCCTGCATATGGCGTTCATGGATGCGCGTCAAAAGCGCCATGAATTAATCACCGTTGAGCATCTTCTATTGGCCATGATAGATAACCCGACTGCGGCTGAAGTGTTGCGTGCCTGCGGTGCAAAATTTGACGTATTACGTTCAGAACTCAACCAATATATTGAAGAGCACACCCCTACCGTTAATGGCGAGGGCGAAGTGGATACGCAACCTACGTTAGGCTTCCAACGTGTGATTCAACGTGCCATGTTGCACGTGCAATCCTCTGGCAAAAAAGAAGTAACGGGCGCCAACGTATTGGTAGCCATTTATGGTGAAAAAGATTCTCACGCCGTATTCTTCCTGCATCAACAAGGCATTACACGTTTAGACGTGGTCAATTTCATTTCACATGGCGTGGCTAAACTACCTGAAGGTGAAGAAAAAACCGATGGTGCTGAAATCGAAAGCGAAACGGAAGCAGCACCAGCAGGCGCTCTGGAAAACTTCACACTAAATTTAAATGCGCAAGTAGCCGCAGGTAAAATCGACCCTCTGATTGGCCGTGGCCAAGAGCTGGAACGTGTAATTCAAACCTTATGCCGTCGTCGCAAAAACAACCCGTTGTTAGTAGGTGAAGCTGGCGTGGGTAAAACAGCGATTGCCGAGGGCTTGGCCAGTCGCATCGTGGAACAAGACATTCCGGAAGTGCTGGCGAATGCTACAGTTTACTCATTAGATATGGGCGCGTTGTTAGCTGGTACTAAATACCGTGGCGATTTTGAGCAACGCTTAAAAGCAGTGATGAAACAACTGGCTGAAAAACCAGATGCTATTTTGTTTATTGACGAGATTCACACCTTGATTGGTGCTGGCGCTGCCAGCGGTGGTACTTTGGATGCCAGCAACTTGCTCAAGCCAGCTCTCTCTAATGGCTCGCTCAAATGCATCGGTGCAACCACTTATCAGGAATACCGTGGCATCTTTGAAAAAGACCATGCTTTATCACGCCGATTCCAAAAAATTGATGTGGTTGAACCGAGCGTGGCTGAAACGATTGAAATCCTGAAAGGATTGAAATCTAAATTTGAAGAGCACCACAGCGTGAAATACAGCGTCAGCGCTCTGACCGTTGCGGCTGAGCTTTCTGCCAAATATATCAATGACCGCCACTTGCCTGACAAGGCGATTGATGTGATCGATGAAGCTGGTGCTGCACAACGCATTCTGCCTAAGAACAAGCAGAAAAAAGTTATTGGCAACAAAGAGATTGAAGACATTATTGCCAAGATTGCGCGCATTCCACCCAAAAATATTTCTAGCGATGACCGCAACGCACTCAAAACACTGGAACGTGATTTGAAAGCAGTGGTGTTTGGTCAAGACAAAGCGATTGAAACTTTGGCCTCTGCCGTCAAAATGGCGCGTAGTGGCTTAGGTCAAAACAACAAGCCGATTGGTAGCTTTTTGTTCAGCGGCCCGACTGGTGTAGGTAAAACCGAAGTCGCCAAACAGCTGGCCTATATCATGGGTATCGAGCTTATTCGCTTTGATATGAGTGAGTACATGGAGCGTCATGCGGTAAGTCGCTTAATTGGTGCGCCTCCAGGCTACGTTGGCTTTGACCAAGGTGGTTTATTGACTGAGGCGGTTACTAAACAACCTTACTGCGTATTGTTGTTGGATGAAATTGAAAAAGCACACCCAGATATCTTCAACATTCTGTTGCAAGTGATGGACCACGGCACGCTCACGGATAATAATGGCCGCAAAGCGGATTTCCGCAACGTGACCATCATCATGACCACCAACGCGGGTGCAGAGAACATGTCTAAAGCGAGCATTGGATTTACCAATGCCAAAGATGTAACAGATGAGGCAGCGGATCTTAAACGCTTCTTCAGTCCTGAGTTCCGTAACCGCTTGGATGCGACCGTGTCGTTCAGCGCACTGTCACACGAAATTATCATCCGTGTAGTGGATAAATTCTTAATGCAATTAGAAGATCAATTACATGAGAAAAAAGTGGATGTGACCTTCAGTGACGCACTGAAATCTTACTTGGGTAAAAAAGGTTTCGATCCACTCATGGGTGCGCGCCCAATGGCACGTTTGATTCAAGACACTATTCGCAAAGCCTTGGCAGATGAGTTGCTGTTTGGCCGTTTAAGTAATGGTGGCTCTGTGCACGTAGATATCGACAGCCAAGACCAAATTAAACTGGTGTTTAATGAACAGGAAACTGTGGATGCACCGGCTTAAAGCTAACGGCAATCAATAAAAAAGGCGCATACGCGCCTTTTTTATTTTGTATCATCGCAAATTCAGGATTGATAAACTGGGTACTTCTGCATAATTTTGGCAAACAGTTCGCTCTGTATCCAGCCTTCTAGCCAGTTTGCCAGTGCTAGATAAGGTGATTGCGAAAACCAGACAGCATCCACTGCGGCAAACTGGCGGATGAATGGGAAAATAGCGACATCAGCCACAGAGGCTTGATGTCCAAGTAAGTATGGTTGCGCCTGTAATGCGTTTTCCAACTCCTGTAAGAATAGCTCGCCGCGTGCACGATACTCAGCCTGTGGGTACTCAGGATAGCGCTCTGGATACTTATAGCGATCCAGCGCCTGCTTAAAATCACCATCGTTGCTTGCAATCCATTGCATCATTTGCTCATGATGAGGTTGTAGCCAACCTTTCGGATCATGCTGTTGTAGCGCCCACAGCATAATGTCTAGGCTCTGCTCAATGACCCGACCATCTTGCAGCACCAATACCGGAACCGTGCCTTTAGGCGATACTTGCAGCATATGTACTGGCTTTTCGCGCAAAGATATCTCACGAATTTCCACGGCAATTCCAGCTACGCTAAGCGCCATGCGTGCACGCATGGCATAGGGACAACGGCGATACGAGTATAGTATCAGCATAATTCCATCAGCCGAGTGTTTTAACTACATTGCTCACTAGTTTGGGCCCTTGGTAAATCAAGCCACTGTATAGCTGCACCAAGCTCGCACCAGCAGCAATTTTTTCCACCGCATCCGCACCGGATAAGATTCCGCCTACGCCGATAATCGGCAACGCACCTTGCAAACGTTGAGACAATTGTTGAATCACTGCGGTCGAGGCCACTTTAACTGGCGCTCCAGATAGGCCGCCGGTTTCCTCGGCATGCGGCATGCCTTTGACGGCATCGCGTGCCAACGTTGTATTGGTGGCTATCACACCGTCAATCTGGTGTTGCATCAATAAGTCAGCAATTTCTGATACCTGCTCAGACGTTAAATCCGGTGCAATTTTCAAGGCTATCGGCACATAGCGGCCAAGCTGATCTGTGAGTTTGGTTTGCTCAAACTTCAAGCTTGCCAGCAATCCCGACAAAGCGTCTTTTTCTTGCAGGGCACGCAAGTTCTTAGTGTTAGGCGATGAGATATTCACCGTGATATAGCTGGCATGTGCATATACTTTCTGCATACAGTGTAGATAATCGTCTACCGCACGTTCATTCGGCGTATCAAAGTTTTTGCCAATATTGATACCTAGCACACCTTTGTATTTGGCGGCTTTTACGTTCTCCACTAAGTTATCCACGCCCAAATTATTAAAGCCAAAGCGGTTGATGATGCCTTGTGCTTGCTTTACGCGGAATAAGCGTGGTCGAGGGTTACCTGGCTGCGGGCGCGGGGTGACGGTACCGACCTCGATAAAGCCAAAACCTAACGTGGCCATGCCATCAATGACGGCTGCATTTTTGTCCAAGCCAGCAGCCAGGCCCACCGCATTAGGGAAAGTGATACCCATGACTTGGCGTGGCATCGTGTGATGCTTATCGGCTTGGGTACCAAGCAAATGCAAGCGCTCTGCCCATTTCAAACCGGTTAAGGTTAAATCATGGGCAGTTTCTGCATCTAGCTGAAACAATAAGGGTCTGATGAGAGGGTAAATGTTCATAGAAGACTAAAGGTTATTAATTAACGTACACCAGATATTTATGTGCGCAGTATTTGCATTTAAAAGGCCGGCCATGTGCAGCTTTAGCCACTGCTTTGGTGGCACAACGGGGACAAAATACATCGGCACCCTCTGCCGGGGCTTCGAAATAACCGGTATTGGTCAGCGTTTTTTCATTAGGCACAGTGGCAGGAAAAGATGATGGCTGCCGGTGGATAAAGGTGCCCAAAATAATGAGCACCAGTGCCAGATTTTCCAGCAGCACATTGAGCTCCAAACCCACCACGGTTTCGCGAATCAATATATCGACATGATGAAACGATGCGGCACGAATTAAGATGAATGCACATAATAGAATCAGTCCGCACCATACTAGTCTGTAGCTACGCCATAGATTCCATAAATAAATACGCAGCGTTAAGAGCAATACCAGCATCATAGTGCCAACACTTACCACAAAAGCCAATTGCAATATTCGGCGTTGCTCGTACCAACCATGCTCCAGAGATAAATCTCGTAATGTCTGGCTAAACCAAGTTTGTAAATCCAATTGTTTATTGATACTTAGCAGTAGCAGAAATACGCCTAGATACAACCAAAATTGATAGGGAAAACCGGCAGCACGATCACGATTGGCTTTCACAAAGCAGCGCGCTACTGCCAACAGATACACCACAACAGTCAACCAACCCCACATTGTCGGGTCGCCAATGCCTAAATGCCATCGCCCATCTTGCGTTGCTGCAAATGCCGATTGACTCCACCCATACAACGCAAAACCAAGCAAATATTGAGGCATAGACTGTCTTTATCACTGATTAGGTTAACGATGATTGCAAAATCCGCATTTCTTGCGCTACATCAAAGTCCAAAGCGCCACCGCATGTCAAAGTATGCACTGAACTCACCCGAAGGAGATAGATAATGAAAATAATCAGTGACTTACTCTCTACAGACTATGGCCTGATGAGCTTTATTGTGATTGCGGTCATCGCATTAACGATGCTGGGGCTGGCTGGTTACGCCATCTACAAAGCGATGAAATAGTTGCTATCCCTATTTGTCTATACACACACCGATGCCGCACCGTCAATCGACGTGTACGGCATAACAAGTTATAGCAATACTTTTTCTATACCACCGTTATTGGCTTTTTCTACATAATCCTGCATCCAGTTCTCGCCAAGAATATGTTTCGCCATTTCCACCACAATATAGTCTGCTTCAATGCCGGTATCGTCACCATATCGCGCCAAGCCTTGCAAGCAACTTGGGCATGAAGTGAGAATCTTGACAGGCATTTCTGGTGCTCCTACGGTTAACCCCATTTTCTCCATACCTTTTTCCAACTCTTCTTGCTTACGGAATTTCACTTGCGTGGCAATATCAGGACGCGCCGCCGCAAAAGTACCAGACTCACCGCAACAGCGGTCATTCAGTGCAACCTCAGTGCCCATCAGCGCATTGGTCACTTCCAATGGTTTATACGTCTTCATTGGCGTATGGCAAGGGTCATGGTACATATAACGCGTACCCGTCACCCCTTGCAGTCGCATGTCTTTTTCCATCAGGTATTCGTGGATATCTAGCAGACGGCAGCCCGGGAATATCTTCTCAAACTCATACTTCTGCAATTGGTCCATACAAGTCCCGCATGACACAATCACCGTTTTAATATCCAAGTAATTCAGCGTGTTAGCCACACGATGGAACAATACGCGATTGTCCGCAGTGATTTCTTGGCCTTTGTCATGATTGCCACTGGACGTTTGTGGATAACCACAGCACAGATAGCCAGGCGGCAATACTGTAATGGCGCCCACTTCGTACAACATCGCCTGTGTGGCTAAGCCCACATTCGAGAACAAGCGCTCTGAACCACAACCCGGAAAATAAAATACAGCTTCTGAATCTTCCGTCACTTTTTGAGGATTACGGATGACCGGAATCATGTGATCATCTTCCACGCCCAACATAGCACGCGAAGTTTTAGACTGCATTTTTCTCGGCATGGGGCGATTGATAAAATGAATCACCTGCGCTTTGATCTCAGATTTGCCGACGGTCGCGGGCGGTGCTTTTTTATCACGCAACAGCCCAAACCGTTTAGCCAAACTATGTGCAATGTTTTGTGCCTTATAGCCCCAGCCAATCATGGTAGTACGCAAGAATTTAATTGTCGCTGGGTCTTTGGCGTTCAAAAACAGCATACCCGCGGCAGTACCAGGGTTGAATTTCTTCTTACCTTGTTCGCGCAAGAAATTACGCATCTTGATAGAGACATCACCAAAGTCAATATCGACCGGGCAAGGCTTCTCGCAGCGATGGCATACCGTACAATGGTCCGCCACATCGTTGAACTCATCAAAGTGTTTGAGCGAGATACCACGGCGCGTTTGTTCTTCGTACAAAAACGCTTCAATAAGGAGTGACGTACCTAAAATCTTATTGCGCGGTGAATACAACAAGTTAGCGCGTGGCACATGCGTTGAGCATACCGGCTTACATTTACCACAACGTAAGCAGTCAGAAATATCATCGGCAATCTCGCCAATGGCTGACTGCTCCATGATGATGGACTCTTGCTCCAGCAAGCCAAAGCTTGGCGTATAGGCATTATCCAAACCAGATCCAGCCAATAACTTGCCCTTATTGAAGTGGCCGTTCGGGTCTACCTCGTTTTTGTACTTGGTAAAGGTATCAATCGTGGATTGATCCAAAAACTCCATTTTAGTAATACCAATACCATGCTCACCGGAAATCACGCCATTTAAACGTCTGGCCAGAGCCATCACGCGGGCAACAGCAGCATGCGCATCCTGCATCATGCCGTAATCGTCAGAGTTCACTGGAATATTGGTATGTACGTTGCCATCCCCCGCATGCATATGCAAGGCGATAAATACGCGGCTTTTCAGCACTTTCTTGTGAATCGCATCCAACTCGTTAAGGATTTTTTGGTACTCACGACCTGCAAAGATATCCGCCATGGGGCGCTTTAGTTCGCGCTTCCAAGAAATACGCAAATCATAAGACTGCACTGCACGGAACACATTTTCATATTGTGCATAGTCTTTACCCAACTCACCTAAAGTAGCGACAGGCTCATCAAGCGTATTTAAAATCAAACGCCACTTGGCACGTAAATCACGCAGCAACTGCAAACCAATCACTTGTTTGGATTGCACGCTTTCGGCATCCGCATTGCCTTCTTCGTCTGGCTGCACAGGCAAGTCGCCTTGTAAAAAGGCTTCTAGCGCATCGACCAGTTTCAGTTTGTTCTGAATCGACAATTCAATATTGATACGCTCAATACCATCTGAGTACTCACCCAGTTTAGGCAAAGGAATCACCACGTCTTCATTGATTTTAAAGGCATTGGTATGCTTGGCAATCGCGGCTGTACGTGAACGGTCTAGCCAGAATTTTTTACGCGCTTCGCTAGAAACTGCAATAAAGCCTTCGCCGTTTCGTGCATTGCACATGCGCACCACAGCAGATGCAACTTCACCTACGGCATTTTCATCGTCAGAAGCAATATCGCACAGCAAAACCATTTTAGGACGTTGCTGACGCGCAGCTTTAGTCGCGTAGCCTACCGCCTTGATATAGCGCTCGTCCATGTGCTCCAAGCCCGCCATAATGACTGCAGGATCTTGCTTGGCTGTTGCATCCAAGTAGTCTTTAATTTCGACAATGGCTGGCACCGCATGTGACACATTGCCAAAAAATTCCAAGGCAATGGTACGAACATATTTCGGCATACGGTGTAGGATAAACGTCGCACTCGTAATTAAACCGTCGCAGCCCTCTTTCTGAATACCTGGCAAGCCTGACAGGAACTTATCTGTCACGTCTTTACCTAGTCCAACTTTACGGAAGCTAGGACCAGGAATCTCAATGATTTCCGGCTCTGCCAGCAAGGTTTTCATGTCAATGTCATAGCGGCTGATTTTAAAGCGTGCCATTTCAATGTCATGAATCTTGCCCAAGTTGTGATCGAGACGCTCGATTTCCATCCATGTGGCATCGGGCGTCACCATGCGCCAAGAAGCTAAGTTATCTAATGCCGTACCCCATAACACCGCTTTTTTACCACCAGCGTTCATGGCTACGTTACCGCCGATACAACACGCGTCAGCGGAGGTCGGGTCACACGCAAACTCCAGCCCAGCATCGGTCGCAGCTTCCATGGCACGACGCGTCACTACACCAGCGCCACATTCAATCGTAGCCACTTGACGCGAAACACCAGGCAGTGTGCGCATTTGCACGCCAGTATGCTGGTCTAATTTTTCAGTGTTAATCACAGCAGACAATGGTGTAAGTGGAATTGCGCCACCAGTATAACCAGTACCACCTCCGCGAGGAATCACCGTCAAGCCAAGCTCGATACAAGCTCTGACTAAGTAAGCGATTTCCGCTTCAGTGTCAGGATTAAGCACGACAAACGGATATTCCACACGCCAGTCAGTCGCATCTGTTACATGCGAGACACGTGCCAAGCCATCAAACTGGATATTGTCTTTACGGGTATATTTGCTAAGCTTGCTTAATGCCTTTTTACGTAAGTCGTAGGTTTGCTTGAAGTCATCGGCAAACTTGGTTACCGCCGCCTTTGCGGCTGCCACTAACTTTTGAACATTCTCGTTTCCAGCGCTGCGTTCATCAATCGCTGCAATCCGGTGATGTAAAGCATCAATCAAAGCTTTACGGCGCTTGGGATTATCTAATAAGTCGTCTTGCAGATACGGGTTGCGGCTTACCACCCATAAATCACCCAACACTTCAAACAACATGCGCGCACTACGGCCAGTTTTGCGCTGCTCACGAAGCGTATTTAGTATCTCCCAAATCTCTTCGCCCAGAAACCGAATGACGATTTCGCGGTCTGAGAATGAAGTGTAGTTATATGGGATCTCACGCAAGCGCGTGACGGGCATGGCGTCAGATTGAAGAAGAGCAGCTGGAGTGGGTGCGTTCATTGATGGTTGATTACAATCGAAAAGTGAATTATACCATGCTGTAGACTGCACAAAAACTGCAAACGTTCTATGGTTATTGATACCTAGCGCATATAAAGTACGTTACAATTTTATGATGATGTCACTGAAAAAATTATTCATTCCAATCACGTTACTGATACTGCTGGCAGCATTGATATTTAGCCTTTCACAAAAGCCTAAATCGCCTGATGTCACTTTTACCACGCTGCAAGGTGAAAAGGTAACAATGGACTCTCTCAAAGGCAAAGTTGTGCTGGTGAACTTCTGGGCGACAGACTGCCCTGGATGCATCAAGGAAATGCCTGATCTCATCAACACCTATAATCAATACAAAGCCAAAGGTTTTGAGGTCATAGCAGTGGCGATGCCTTACGACCCACCAGCACAAGTACTGAATTACAGCACGCAAAAAGCGCTGCCCTTCCCCGTCATGCATGATGGCCTGAGCGAGATGGTGCAAGCGTTTGGCGGGGTTAATCTGACGCCCACCACTTTCCTTTATGACAAACAGGGTCATCGCCTACAGCGCATTATTGGTGAACTGGACTTTGCGCAACTACGCCAATTGCTCGATAAAGAACTACGCTAATGCTGTGGGTTAAGGCTTTACACATTGTATTTGTCACCAGCTGGTTTGCCGGCTTATTTTATCTGCCCCGCCTGTTTGTAAATCACGCCATGGTGAACGACGCCACCACTCTAGCCCGCTTAGAACTAATGGAGCACAAACTATATCGCTTTATGTTTCCGCTTGCCTTGTTAGCGTTGGGGTTTGGCCTGTGGTTATGGCTAGGATATGGCATTAGCGGTGGTTGGTTGCATGCTAAGTTGGCGCTAGTAGTCGGTTTAATTGCTTACCATGCTTATTGCGGCAAAATCATGCGTGATTTTAAAGCGGGTAAAAATCAACATAGCCACGTGTGGTATCGCTGGTTCAACGAGATTCCCGTGTTAGTATTATTTGCAGTAGTGATATTGGTAGTTGTAAAACCTTTTTAGCGGCGAGACATTGCATGGATATACTCAATTCAGAATGGCTGATTGCCATGCTCAAAAAATCAGGCACTACACCTCATAGCCGGCTGCTGAACTTATTTGACCTATTAGATAACTGGCTTGATGCCCCAAAGGTCAACCAGCGTATCGACTTTAAATTCTCCCACACTGAATCGCCGTTAGTGCATTACTTAACACTGGAAGCCGCGAAAGCGGGGGCTGCCATGCCTGAGCTATTGGCCAATCAGCTCTATTTTATGGCCATGGCCGCCGCACAGGAAAAGCTACAGCATCGCAACCAATTAAGTTTATCGCATGCTAAAAACGCAGCCAATGCTTTGATTGCAGCGCAGACCAGGCGTGAATTTCACGTTCCTAAAAAGTCTGCCTATGCAGTGGCAGCCAGCACCCTTCTCATTATCGGCAGCATGGTCGGCTACCAGCTCTGGCAAAACAACACTGCCGAGCCATTAACGCCTACAGCTCAACTTGCCAATACCACAGTGTCAACCACGGGTATGGTGGCTGATGCTAGCCATTTGAGTGCTAGCCCTGAGCAAACAGCTGCATTATTTGCCAGAATAGAACAAATGCGTAAAGGCAATTGCCAGTTAATCGAAGCGCTGCAACTACCTGATTCGTATAAAAAAGTCTATTTTGAAAATATTGTATTGGGGCAAATCTCTGTCAACCCAGAAGAGCAAAAACTTGCGAATCAATTGCTGGACATGGTGAAGTGTAATTACACACCCATGTTGATGGCAAACTCAAAAAGTTAACCCTAAAAATACACTTGCACTATATATACAGATTAGTATAATAAAATTATGTCTGTATTACGTGACCGCATATTAAGCACTGCCACCGATCTTTTTCAAACGAGAGGAATAAACTCGACTGGGGTTGACACCATTGTGGCTGAAGCGGGCACCACTAAAATGACGCTATACAAGTATTTCCATACTAAAGAAGCCTTGATACTGGAAGTCTTGCGCAAAAGTCAGGCTGATTTTCAAACTTGGCTGGAAAACCAGTTTAGTGCCCGCAGTGGGAAACCCGCAGACAAAATCCAGCAATTATTTGATTTTATTGAAGAATGGGTAAATTCTCCTAGTTTCTTAGGTATGGGGTTCATTAAGGCCTCAGCTGAGTTTCCTGACGAGCAGAACCCGATTCACCAATTGTCTTCGCAGCAATCTAAAGACTTTAGGCACTATATTGCTCAATTAGCCGCAGAGGCAAACATTCAAGATGCAGACGGTTTAGCGCTGCAACTTTCCTTGCTATTTGAGGGCGCAGTGCAAGCCGAGCAAATGCAACGCGGCTCCGGCGCTATCAAATACGCCAAACAAGCAGCCAAAATCCTCATTGACGGCGCACGCCGATAATCTACCAAACAGCGCTTAAAGCTTGCTTTGCGCTATAAAGCTACAGGATAATGGCGAATTATCATTTTGTACGCTTATCATGCATATTCTCATTTGTGGTTCACTGGCTTACGACACCATTATGGTGTTCCAAGATCAATTTAAAAATCATATCTTGCCAGACAAGATTCATAAATTAAGCGTGGCTTTTTATGTGCCTGAAATGCGCAGAGAGTTTGGCGGTACAGCTGGCAATATCGCTTATAACCTGCAATTGCTGGAGGGTAATCCATTGATTATGGCCACCGTGGGTGAAGATTTTACGCCCTATGCCAAATGGTTAGCACAACATCAGTTAAACTCAGCGCACATCAAACAGATTGA
>OFDC01001419.1_pt1 | contig 12822 bp, 7 predicted proteins | sample 1520941 | NCBI WGS metagenome assembly OFDC01 (sample SAMEA94258168, study PRJEB24077) | hot springs metagenome | biome: Aquatic biome; feature: Water | place: India | collected 2012-12-06 | depth 5 m | reverse complement strand
TCTTCGACAGGGCGTTGAGCATGGTCGTCTTACCCGAACCCGTACCGCCCGAGATAACGATGTTCATCCGGCAGGCCCCTGCGATTTTCAACGCGGTCGCCATCTTGTCCGACATCGACCCGAAATCGCGCAGCATGTCGATGGTGATCGGCTTTTCGGAGAACTTACGAATCGAGATCGCGGTGCCGCGCAGCGAAAGCGGCGGCACGATCACGTTCACACGCGAGCCATCCTTCAAGCGGGCGTCAGCGAGCGGCGTGGTTTGGTCGACGCGGCGGCCGACCTGGTTCACGATGCGCTGCGCGATCTGGAACAGGTGCTGTTCGTCGCGGAAGCGGATCGGGGCGAGCTGCAGCTTGCCCTTCTTTTCGATGTAAGTCTGATCCGGGCCGTTGACCATGATGTCGGACACGTCCGGATCGTTGAGCAGCTCTTCCAGCGGACCGAAGCCCAGAAGCTCGTCGATCAGCACCTTTTCCAGCGCGAATTGTTCGCGCCGGTTGAGGGTGACCTTCAGTTCGGCCAACACTTCAAGGATGATCGGGCGGAATTCTTCGGAGAGTTCTTCCTTCGACAGCGTCGCCGCCGCTTCGGGATCGACGCGTTCGAGCAGGCGCGGGAGCACCTGTTCCTTGATCTTGTGGACGCTGGCTTCAAACCCGCCGACTTCGGAATTGGCTTCGTTGATCGCGGCCATGCGCTCGTTGAGGCGGTCCATGGCCTCGGCGGTTGAAGCAGGGCGGCTCGCCGATGCCGAGGGCACAGGCGCAGGGCGGGCGGGAGCGGCGCCACCTGGCAAAGGCGGAAACTGATCACCGCCGCGCGCCCCGTCAACGGGAACGCCGCCGGCCTTCATCGGGCGGGCAACGCCAAATGCAGGTCGACTCCCACCGGGCGTCAGTCCGCCAGCATTACCCTTCTTGCCGAATGCGCTCATTCCCAGCCCCCGAAGGTTCCATCATCACCCGCACCTCGCTGCAATCATGCCAAGGGTGCGTCTCGAAGAATGGTGAATAGGTCGGAAAGGTTGTTTTTTTCCTAAGCTGGTTTGCCGAGCGCCATGATGGGGTTTGCCGTTCCCATCTGCGCGGCTAGAGCGTCGGAAACGTCAGCGAGGGAAGATCTAGGGCAATGTGCGGCATTATCGGGATCGTGGGGAATAGCAGCGTCGCCGATCGGCTCGTCGATGGCCTCAAGCGGATGGAATATCGCGGTTATGACAGCGCCGGCGTCTGCACCTTGCATGATGGCGCGCTGGTACGCCGCCGGGCGGAAGGGCGGCTCGCCAATCTCGTGACGGTGCTGGCAGGCGATCCTGCGCCCGGCACGGTCGGGATTGCCCATACCCGCTGGGCGACCCACGGCGCGCCCACCGCTTCCAATGCCCACCCGCACGCCACCAGCGAAGTCGCGATTGTCCACAATGGGATCATCGAAAACTTCAAGGAACTGCGCGCCGAACTCGCAGCCAAAGGCCGGGTGTTCGAAAGCGAGACCGATAGCGAAGTGGTGGCGCATCTGATCTCGGCTGAGGTCGAAGCCGGGGTTGATCCAGTTCAAGCGGTGGGCGCGGTGCTGCCGCGCCTGCGGGGCGCGTTTGCGCTGGCGATCGCCTTCCGCCAGCATCCTGACCTGCTGATCGGGGCGCGGCTGGGTTCGCCGCTGGTGGTCGGTTACGGGCCGGGCGGCGAGGATGCAGAGATGTATCTCGGCTCCGACGCCTTGGCGCTCGCGCCGCTGACCCAGCGCATCGCCTATCTCGAAGAAGGCGATTGGGTGGTGATCCGCCGCGATTCTGCACAGATCTATGATGTCCAGGGCCATGCCGTGGTGCGCGAGATCCGCGCCTCGGGCGCTTCGGCGGCGGCGGTGGAGAAAGGCAATTACCGCCACTTCATGCAGAAAGAGATCTTCGAGCAGCCGACCGTGGTGGCGCAAACACTCGCCTCCTATCTGCGCCGCTCGGACAATTCGGTGGCCTTGCCGCAGATCGATTTCGACCTGTCCGCCATCCGCCGCCTCACGATCGTGGCCTGCGGCACCAGTTTCTATGCCGGGATGGTGGCGAAATACTGGTTCGAACAGTTCGCCCGCGTGCCGGTCGATCTCGATGTCGCCTCCGAATTCCGATACCGCGAGCCGGTGCTGGAGGAGGGCGGCCTGGCGCTGTTCATCTCGCAGAGCGGGGAAACCGCCGATACGCTTGCCGCGCTACGGCACTGCAAAGCGAATGGACAGACCATCGCGGTCGTCGTCAATGTGCCCACCAGCACCATGGCGCGCGAGGCGGACCTGCTGCTGCCGACCCATGCCGGGCCGGAAATCGGCGTCGCCTCGACCAAGGCGTTCACCTGCCAGCTCGCCGTGCTCGCCGCGCTGGCGGCGCATATGGCAGTGAAGAAGGGCCGTTTGACGCGCGAGGAGGAAGCTGAAATCGTGCGCCATCTGCTCGAAGCGCCCGCAGCGCTCAACGCGGCGCTCGCGCATGACGATGACATCGCCAGCATGGCGCACCTCATCGCCCCCGCGCGCGACGTGCTCTATCTCGGGCGTGGGCAGGATTACCCGCTGGCGCTCGAAGGGGCGCTCAAGCTCAAGGAAATCAGCTACATCCACGCCGAAGGCTATGCTGCGGGCGAAATGAAGCACGGCCCCATCGCGCTGATCGACGACAAGGTGCCGGTGGTGGTGATCGCCCCGTCGGGTCCGCTGTTTGAAAAGACCGTGTCCAACATGGAAGAGGTGCGCGCGCGCGGCGGGCAGGTGGTGCTGATCTCCGATGCTGAAGGTCTGGCGCAAGCGGGCGAGGGCACCATCGCCACTATCGAGATGCCGGTCGTGCACCCGCTGATTGCGCCGCTGGTCTATGCCATCCCGGTGCAACTGCTCGCCTATCATGTGGCGGTGGTGAAGGGCACCGATGTCGATCAACCGCGCAACCTCGCCAAGTCGGTGACGGTGGAATAGCGGCGAGCGCGCCGGTATCATCCGAGCGCGCATCCCGCCGCCGCTGTGGGGACATCGCGAGCTTTACCACAACCTAACCTTTACTGGTTAATCGTCCCGATTGTGAGTGAACCGCCTGCCCCGAGCACACCTGTGCAACCGGCCGTATTGCCGATCTCTGTCGTTCTTGGCCTGTCGGGCAAGGGGGACCTCGATTGGGCGCGCCTGCGTGGGTTGCAATATCCGGCGCTCGCCAAGATGGCTGTTTATCGTGTCCTGTCCCACGCCATCATGGCTGTGTTTGTGGCGCTGATCTACACAAAGTCGGTCGGATTGCTCGGAATCGGCGTCTGGATGGCGCTGCTAGCGATCATCCACCTGCGCGGGATCAAACTCGATCTCTCGCTGGCCGACACCGACCGGCGGCGTATCACCAAGGCAGAATTTTCCCGCCAAGCGATGACGGCGGTGACGTCTGCCATTGTCTGGGCCGGAGCGGTGATCATCTTCCCGCTCTTCGGCAGTCCCGGCGATCTGATGGCGATGCTGTTGATTGTGACGCTTCTGATATCGGGGTCGGTCTTTTTCTATACGGCAGCACCCATCGGCATTCTGGGCTTCATCGCGATTTTGGGGACCGGAGCAGTGCTGCAACTCGCGCTGGCAGGTCACTGGTTCGCCGCTGTAGCTATGCTCTTGTTTGCGGTGGCGGCCATTATTGGCGCGATTGAGGTGGGACGCACCTATCTCATGGCCCGGCTCGCGGAAACTGATCTGGCTGAGAAGGATGAAGTCGTCTCGCTGCTGCTGCGCGAATTTGAGGAAAACGAGGCCGACTGGCTGTGGGAGGTCGATCCGGCCAAGCGGCTGCGCTCGGTCTCGCCGCGCTTTGCCTTTGCACTGGGTCGTTCGCAGGCCGACATCGAAGGCAAGCCGCTGCTGGAAATGATTGCTGGACCGGGCTGGGAAAGCGGACACCTTCCGGTCAGCCTCCACGATCTGGCCGAAAAGCTGAAGAACCGGGAGAATTTCTCCAATGCGTTGGTGCAGGTGTCCATCCTGGGCGAAGAGCGGTGGTGGGAGCTGTCGGGCACGCCGATGCGCGATGAACGCGGCCGTTTCACTGGCTTTCGCGGTGTGGGATCGGATGTCACGGAACAGCGCAAATCATCCGAGAAGATTGCCTATCTGGCGCGCTATGACACGCTGACCCAGCTGCCGAACCGCCTGCAACTGACCGAGGCTCTGGCCGAGGCGCTGCGTTATGCGGCGCAATGGCGCACCCGCTGTGCGCTGCTGATGGTTGATCTCGACCGGTTCAAGTCGGTCAATGATTCGCTTGGCCATCTCACCGGAGACAAGCTGCTGGCCCAGGTTTCGGCGCGCTTGCAATCGCTGATGGGCGAAAATCAGATGTGCGGGCGATTGGGGGGCGATGAATTTGCCATCGTCATTCGCGATGTCGCAGCCCCTGGCATCGTGCGTGATCTTGCCCGGCGGGTGATCGACCGCTTGTCCGAACCCTATCAGGTCGATCAGCACACGCTGTATGTCGGCGCCAGCGTCGGCTCGGCCGAGGGCCCGCGCGATGGCAACAGCGTTGAGGAGCTGATGCGCAATGCCGACCTCGCGCTTTACCGTGCAAAGGACGAAGGTGGCGGTGAACATTACCGTTTTGAACCGGTGCTCCACGCTTCTGCCGAAGAGCGCCGCCAGCTTGAGGTTGCCTTGCGCACGGCGCTGGGACGCGACGAGATGGTGCTTCACTACCAGCCCGTGGTTGATGCCCGCAGCGAAAAAGTGGTGAGTTTCGAGGCTCTGGTGCGCTGGAACAGCGCAGATCATGGCTTTGTGAGCCCGGGCAAGTTCATTCCGCTGGCCGAGGACACCCGCCTTATCGTGCCCATCGGCAAGTGGGTCATGCGCAAGGCCTGCGAAGAGGCGCGCAAGTGGCCCGAAGACGTCAAGGTCAACGTCAACGTCTCGCCGGAACAATTGCTCGAACCCGGTTTCCACGCCGATGTTGTCGAAGCGCTGGCGGCGAGCGGTCTGCGGCCCGAACGGCTCGAAGTCGAGGTGACCGAAAGCATCTTCCTGCGCGACGCCAGTGTCGCCCGCAATGCGCTGGAACAGGTGATGGCGCTTGGATGCTCGGTGGCGCTGGATGATTTCGGGACCGGCTATTCCTCGCTCGGCTACCTGCGCAAGCTGCGGTTCTCGACCATCAAGGTCGACCGCACCTTTGTGCAAGGCGCAGCGCAGGGGAGCGCGGAGAGCCTTGCGATCATCAACGCTGTGGTGGCCATGGCCAAAAGCCTCGACATGACAACGACCGCCGAAGGCGTGGAAACCAGCGAGGAAGCCGAACTGATCCGCAACCTCGGCTGCGACAAGATCCAGGGCTATTACTTCGGTCGCCCGATGACCGCCGATGATGCGCGCAAGCTGTTCAGCTACGTGCGCGAATTGCGCGCCTGACCAGCGTCATTCCTCAGGCGCTGGCGAGCGATGCCAGAATGTTTTTGAACAAGCGCCGCCCATCATCTCCGCCCAGCGCCGGCACGGCAGCAGGCTCCATGGCGCGTTCGGGGTGGGGCATCATGCCAAGCACGCGGCCATTGGCGCTGAGCACCCCGGCAATATTACGCGCCGACCCATTGCAGTTTTCGGCATAGCGAAAGGCGATCCGGCCTTCGCCTTCCAGCCGGTCGAGCGTGTCGGCGTCCGCGTAGTAATTGCCATCATGGTGGGCGACCGGGATGCGCAGTTTATCGCCCGGCGTGAACCCCGCTGTGAAGAGCGAGTCGGTGTTCTCGGCCGTCAGCGTCACGGTGCGGCAGACGAACCGCTGGCCTGCATTGCGCAGCAGGGCGCCGGGCAGCAGGCGTGCCTCGGTCAGCACCTGAAAGCCGTTGCAAACGCCCAGCACCGGCACGCCGCGTGTCGCGGCGGCGCTGACTGCGCGCATGATCGGGTTCGTCGCCGCCATTGCGCCTGACCGCAAGTAATCGCCGTAAGAAAATCCGCCAGGCAGCGCGATCAGATCGAGGCCCGAGGGCAGATCGGCATCAGCATGCCACACCCGCAGCGCAGCTTGGCCTGAGACAGCTTCAAGCGCCACCGCCATATCGCGGTCGCAGTTAGAGCCGGGAAAGGTGATGACCGCCGCCCGAAAGCTCATCACTTGGCCCCTTCGGTCTCAATCGTGAAGCTTTCGATCACGGTGTTGGCGAGCAGTTTTTCGCACATCGCCTTAAGGGTATCGTGGTCAGTGCCATCGGCGACATCAAGCTCGATCAACCGGCCCACGCGGACATCTTCGACGCCCGCAAAGCCGAGCCCCTCAAGCGCGTGATGCACCGCCCGGCCCTGGGGGTCGAGCACGCCGGGCTTCAGTCGGACAAGAACGCGCACTTGCATGGCTATGGGCTCCAGGCTGGCGGGGACAGGCCCCGGGGGCAATCTCGCGCCGCTATAGCGCCCCGGTGAGAGCGTGCAATCGCGCTTATGGCGCTTCTGCACGGGGTGGTGAGGCACTCCGTGGTCACAATCCGGTCACGCGCGCGGCGCAGTTGTAACTTGAATGCAACAACTGCCCCACGATTGCCAAGAAATCGACGCCTTTGTGCAACATCGCCGCTGCGAAATCTCGCGCGAATCGGTGAATAATGCCACCGCGCGCCTCGCACCCATCCTTCGTCTGCAATCACCAAGGGGTAGTCTTATGTCTCACCGCTTTTCCGCTCGCCGCGCCGCATGGGCCGGCTCGACGATGCTCGCTGCGGCTGCCTTTGGCTTTGCCGCTCCTGCTGCTGCACAAGACAGCGATACCGCCACCGCCAATGATGGCCAGCTGGCAACGATCATCGTGACCGCCAACCGCCGCGAAGAAAACCTTCAGGATGTCGCGGTCTCGGCCGAAATCCTCGACACCGAGCGCCTCGGCGCAGTCTTCAGCGGGGCGGCTGACATCACCGCGCTGGCTGGGACGGTCCCTGGCCTTAACGTCGAAAGCTCGAACGGCCGTGTCGCCCCGCGCTTCTACATCCGCGGCCTTGGCAACACCGATTTCGATCTGGCCGCTTCGCAGCCGGTTTCGGTGCTGCTCGATGATGTCGTGCTCGAAAACGTGACGCTCAAGAGCTTCCCGATCTTTGACGTTGAACGCGTGGAAGTGCTGCGCGGGCCGCAGGGCACGCTGTTCGGCCGCAACACCCCGGCAGGGATCGTCAAGGTCGATTCGGTCAAGCCCAGCCACGACACCAGTGTGAAAGCGGCGCTCTCGTTCGGCAGCCTCGACACGATTTCGTTGAGCGGTGCGGTCGGCGGCTCGATCGTCAAGGACGTGCTGGCGTTTCGGGCCTCGGCCCAGTTGCAGTCCCGCGGTGACTGGATCGACAATGGCTTCACCGGGCGGGAGAATGTTCTGGGCGGCTACACCGATTTTGCCTCCCGTGCGCAGTTGCTGTTCACCCCGGGCGAGCGGGCGAGCTTCCTCGCTGCGATCAATTACCGCGACCTGCAGGGGGCATCGACCTTCTTCCGCGCCAATATTCTGGGTCCGAACAATAATAATCTGAACCAGAACTATGATCGCGGCACCGTGTTCTATGACGCGGGCGGTGGCAACAACGCGCAGTACCAGCAGTTCGGCGCGACGCTGACAGCGGCTTATGAATTCGACGGGGCCACCTTGACCTCGATCACCAGCTACTGGACCAGCGAAGGGTCGAGCCGCGGCGACATCGACGGCGGCTTCGGCGCGGTGTTCCTGCCGGGCGGCGGCGGTCCGGGCCTGATCCCGTTCCCTTCGGACACGCAGGATTCGATCGATCTGCGCCAGACCACGCAGGAAATCCGCTTGGCCTCGAACGGCGATGGGCCGCTCACCTGGCAAGTCGGCGGGTTCTACTTCGACAGCAACTTCGATGTCACCACGGTCGGCTTCAGCTTCCCGCCGCCGGTGACGGTGAACCACACCAACGAAGCCTGGGCGCTGTTCGGTCAGGTCAGCTATCAGCTGACCGAGACCCTGCGCGCGACCGGCGGCATCCGCTACACCGACGACGAGAAGGACTTCTTCGTCCGCTCAGGCGCCGCGCGCCAGCCGGTGAGCGTGGGTGACAGCCAATTCGATTGGGACATCAGCCTGTTCGCCGATCTGTCGGACGACTCCAGCGTCTATGGCAAGATCGCCAACTCGTTCCGCGGGCCGACCATTCAGGGCCGCGACGTGGCCTTCTTTGCCCCGCCTTCGGTGGCGCAGTCGGAGAATATCACCTCCTACGAAGTCGGCTTCAAGACCGAGCTGGCTGACCGCCGCATCCGCCTCAACGGCGCGGTGTATTACTACACCGTGGAAGACCCGCAGTTCACCGCCGTGGGCGGGGCGGGCAACCTTGTGCAGCTGATCAACGCCAACAAGGGCGAAGCCTATGGCGTGGAATTCGATGGCGCCTTCCAGATCACGCCGAACTTCCTCGTCACGCTCGGGGTTGCCTATAACAACACCGAAATTCAGGACAGCAACCTGGCGGTGGGCATCTGCGCGCAGTGCAATGTCACTGACCCGACCCGCTTGATCGGCGGCACGCGCCGCGCGCTGATCGATGGCAACCCCTTCCCCAACGCGCCCGAATGGAGCGGTGATCTCACCGCGCGTTACGGCATCCCGGTGGGCAATTCGGGCGAGTTCTTCATCTTCACCGACTGGATCTTCCTCGGCGACACCAACTTCCTGCTGTATGATAGCCGCGAGTTCAACGCGAGCAGCCGGATCGAGGGCGGCCTCAAGGTCGGCTATGCGGGTGACAACGGCCAGTGGGAAGTCGCTGCCTTCGCCCGTAACATCACCGATGAGGACAATGTGCTCGGCGTGGTCGACTTCAACAACAACACCGCGTTCGTCAATGATCCCCGGATCATCGGCGTGCAGTTCAACCTGAAGTACTGATCGGTTGCTCCGCTCTTACGTGGCGGAGCAGCAAAGGCTAAGGGCCGGCAGGGGGCGACCTGCCGGCCCTTTCTTTATGGGGCCGGCGCGGGTTTGACCGAAGCCTCGGGCAACACCGAAAACGCCACCGCACCATCGGGGGCGAGGTATTTGAGCGCGGTCTGGTGCATGTCCTCGGGCGTGATCGCTTCGACCATCGTCGGCAAGGCGAAGAAGCGGTCGATCCGCTCCGGCTCGCTCTGCGCGCGCGCCGCCAGCCCGATCCAGCCGCCCAGGTCCTTGAGCACGTTCTTGTATTCCTCAAGGATCGGCTTGCGCGCTCGCTCCACCACGTCGGCATCGAGCGGTCCGGCGCGCAGGTCCGCGATCAGGCCCGCCACGGCCTTGCGGGTCGCCTCAGCCTGATCCGCCGCCACAGATGCGCTGATCGAAAATGTGCCGTAGCCCTGATAGAAGTGGCTGGTGTTGGAGCCTGCCGAAGGCGAATAGGCCTGCCCCAGTTCCTCGCGCAGCCGATCGGTCAGCTCCAGCCGCACGATCCGTGCCAGCAGGCTGAGCCGCAGATCCTCCGTAACGTCGCTGTCGTCGGTGGTAGGCCAGACCCATTGCAGCAGCGCCTGATCGGGCTCGCCTTTGTGGGTTATCACCCGCTCGCCGCGGGTGGCGGTGAAGCTGCGGGTGCGGTTTTCGGTGCGCGGGTTGAAGGCAGGCTCGCGCGGCGGAAGCGCACCGAGCGTGGCGGCGACGGCGGCAATCGCGGCGTCTTCGTCCAGATCGCCGACGAGTGCCAGTTCGATGGCACCTGCCGCCAGCCGGTCGCCAATGGCAGCGCGCAACTGGTCGTAATCGAGCGCGAGGAAGGCTTCCTTGGGCTGGAGGGTGAAGCGCGGATCATTGTCCGAAAGGATCGCGCCACTGGCCGTCGACAGCGCGAGGCCCGGCGTGGAGTCGAGCGTGTTGAAGAAATTGTCGATGGTCTTGCGATACCGCTCCACGCCTTCGGGCCGATAGCCGGGATCGGTCAGCGTGGCGGCCAGCACCTGCATCTGCAACAGCAAGTCGCGCGGCGTGGTGGTGGCCCCGCTGCTGAAGGCGTCCGTACTGCTCGACAGGCCGAACCCGACACTGCGGCCGGCCAGCACGCTGGAAAGTTCATCCTGACTGTGCTTGCCCAGCCCGCCCGCTGCCAGCGAGCTGGCGAGCAAGGTGCGCAGGGGCGCATCGCGGGTGTTCATGAGATCGCCGCCATCCACGGCCATGGTTACGGCAATGCGGTCCTTGCGCACATCGGTTTTTTTCAGCGTCAGGCGCACGCCATTGGCAAAGCGGATCAGGCGCAGGCCGAGCCGTTCTTCGACCGTATCGGAGACCACCTCTCCCGCCGGACCGAAATCGCTGTAGCCGAACGCGAGCGGGCCGGTATCGACGGGTGCGGCGATGGCGAGCGCCATGCCCTCGGCAAAGGCGCTGCGCAGCGCAGCCTCACCGCCTTCGGGCGCGGTGCGGCCGGTGAAGCGGATCAGCGGTTCTTCGAGCGGTGCGGCGTCGGCTTTCACCGCCTGCCACAGCGCCTCGGGCGTCATTTCGGGGGCGAGCCGCTCGAACTCGGCGAGCTGCCATTCGGGCGTCGTCGGAATGCGCTCGTCACTCGCCAACCCCAGCGCGCCGCCGACAAACACGGCATGGCTGCGGGTATTGGCCGATTTGACGCCGTTTTCGAGCGCGGTGCGAATATTGGCGAGCTGTTCGTCAACCTCGGCCTGGGTGAAGCCATAGGTCAGCGCTTGATTGACCTCGCGCACGGCCGCGAGCACGCCCTTTTTCCATTCGCCATCGGCGCTGCTGACGGAGATGCTGGTGATGCGGGCGTCTTCGAACAGGTCGCCCGATCCGAAACTCGCCCCGCGAAACGGCGCATCGGCGCCACGCGCCAACCGGGCGAGGCGGCGGTTGATGATCGCATAGCCGACACTGCGCAGGCTGCCCGCGCGGCGGTTCGCGATGGTATCGGGCTCGTCGCGCCATGGGCTGAACCTGGCCAAGGTGACGCTTTCGGACAGGGCGGGATCGAGATAGATGTCGGTGAGCCCCTTGGCGGTGATATCCACCGGCCCGGTCACCGGCTCGGTCGGAGCAGGCGCTGCTCGCCAATCGGCAAAACGCGCGCGGATTGCAGCCTCGACGACCTCCACCGGGTAGTCGCCTACCACCACCAGCACCGTGTTGGCCGGGGTGTAGGTGCGTTGATACAACGCGCGGATCTGATCGGCGTTGGCCGTTTCCAGCACTTCCACCGTGCCGATCGGCAGCCGCTTCCCGTAGCGGGCATTCGGGGCGACGAAGGCAATATTGTCTTCGGTGTCGCGCTGCGCAAAGCCTGCCCGGTCGCGCCGTTCGGCGAGGACTACGCCGCGTGCGCGATCGACCGCCTCTTGGGCAATCGTCAACTCGCTGGCCGTCTCGCGCATCAGCATCAGCGCCGTGCCCAGGAGCGCCTCGTCATTGCGGGGCAGGTTGAGCATATAGGTGATCCCATCGAACCCGGTCGAGGCATTGGTGTCCGCCCCGAAGGCCAGCCCCTCGCGTTCGAGCAGCTTGATCATCTCGCCCTCGGGAATGCCCTTCGATCCGTTGAAGGCCATGTGTTCAAGAAAGTGCGAGAGGCCGCGCTCGGTGTCGGTTTCTTCCAGCGAGCCTGAGTCAATCCGCATCCGCACCAGCGCCGTGCCCGCCGGGGTGGCGTTGCGGCGGATGACGTAGCGCATCCCGTTCTCGAGCTGCCCGAAGGTGTAACCGGGATCGACCGGCACATCGCTCGTCTCGAACGCCCACACCGGAGCCGGGGCGGGCGCGGTCGCTTCAGCAGCGGGCGCATCCTGCGCGGCAAGGGCGGTGGTGAAGGCAAGCGGCGACAGGGCCAGCAGCAGGCTGGCAGCAAGGGGGAAATTCCGCATGGATATCAGGCGTCTCTCGGATCTGTTTGCGACATGACCAAGAGTAACGCCTGAAACTTGGCTGTCAGCCTATTTCTTGGAGCCGCGCTATTTCTTGAGCGGCGGCGGCCCGCGCAGGCGCGAACGGGCGTGCGACAGGTCGAACACCTCGCCGGGGCTGTTATCCTCGCCATTGAGGAGGCCGAGGCGGCGCGCGACTTCGCGGTACGCCTCTTCCTCGCCGCCCAGATCGCGGCGGAAGCGGTCCTTGTCGAGCTTTTCGCCGGTGGCCATGTCCCACAAGCGGCATCCATCGGGGCTGATCTCGTCGGCAAGGATCACGCGGCTGTAATCGCCATCATAAAGCCGCCCGAATTCGAGCTTGAAATCCACAAGGCGGATATCGATCGCGGCAAACATGCCGCACATGAAATCATTGATACGGATCGCCATCGAGGAAATGTCGTGCATCTCCTCGTTCGAGGCCCAGTTGAAGCAGGCAATGTGCTCTTCCGCCACCAGCGGATCGCCCAGCGCATCGTCCTTGTAGTAGTATTCGATCAGCGTGTGCGGCAGCGGTTCGCCTTCCTCGATCCCGAGGCGCTTGGAAATCGAGCCGGCCGCGACATTGCGCACCACCACTTCCAGCGGGATGATGTCGACCTGCCGGATCAGCTGCTCGCGCATGTTGAGGCGGCGGATGAAGTGGGTGGGGATGCCGATATGGGCGAGGCGGGTGAACACATGCTCGCTGATGCGATTGTTGATCACGCCCTTGCCGTTGATCGTGCCCTTCTTTTCGGCGTTGAAGGCGGTCGCATCATCCTTGAAATACTGGATCAGCGTGCCGGGTTCGGGACCCTCATAGAGGATCTTGGCCTTGCCTTCATAGATCTTGGTGCGGCGGGACATTGGCACTTTCCCTTTGGGCGGTTGGCCCTTTTCAGCGAATGGTGCCCGAGGGCGGATTTGAACCACCGACACGCGGAT
>OFDC01001418.1_pt1 | contig 12826 bp, 9 predicted proteins | sample 1520941 | NCBI WGS metagenome assembly OFDC01 (sample SAMEA94258168, study PRJEB24077) | hot springs metagenome | biome: Aquatic biome; feature: Water | place: India | collected 2012-12-06 | depth 5 m | reverse complement strand
CCCGACAGTCGGCGCTCGGTCCCGCCCACGAACGCTCCGCCGCCTTTCGATCTTGTCGGGTCCGAGCGCGTCATGTGAGATGTTACCGTCTTCCTAGCTATGCACATCGCCGCCATCACGCTCACCAACTTCCGGTGCTTCGGTCCCACACCGACCGTGGTCACCCTCGACGATTTGACCGCCTTCGTCGGCACCAACGGTGCGGGCAAGACGGCAGTACTGACCGCTCTCACGCGGGTCTTCGGCGTGACGACACAGGAGCGTCGACTGCGACGCAGTGACTTTCACATTCCGCCCGAGCAAGACCCCGACACGATCACGAGCCTGTCGCTCATGATCGAGCTTCGCATCGACTTTCCAGAACTCCGCGACGGGAAGACCAGCCCCGCCGTCCCGGAGTGCTTCAATCAGATGCTCCTGCCTGCCGTTGGCGGAGAGCCGCACTGCCGCGTGCGTCTCGTGGGGACATGGAACCGATCGAATCTCCCCGAGGGTGAGGTCGACGAGCGGTTGTCTTGGGTCCTGACCCCCGGCGACGACGTTGATGAGAACGACCTCAAGCCCCTCCGTAGTACGGATCGGAGCCGGATCCATGTGCTCTACGTTCCTGCAGCACGGGACCCGGGCGAGCAACTTCGCAACGTTGCCGGAACTCTGCTATCGCGCGTCCTTGGCGCCGTTCGGTGGTCCGCGGAGTCGCATTCAAAGGTGGTGCAGCATGCCCGCGCAACCACGGCGCAGCTCCGAGCTGAGGGCGGGATCTCGATCCTCGAGAGCCTCATCGAGAGCAACTGGACCACCCTGCAGGACGAAGCGCGCGTGGACAGTCCCCGCCTCGAGTTCGTTCGCGAGCGCCTCGAAGATGTTCTTCGCCGGGTTGAGTTGGTCTTCGGCGAGAGCGGAGATGCGCAGGATCTGGGGCGGTTGAGCGATGGTCTCCGATCCCTCTTCTACTTCGCCCTTGTGGCTGCGGTGTTCGATCTGGAGGAGGGGATGCACGATGGCGTCGCCTACGAAGAGGCGTTCGCGCGGGATCGTCTCGACCCGCCGGCGTTCACGTTGTTCGCCGTCGAGGAGCCCGAGAATCACCTCGCCCCACACTACCTCGGCCGCGTGATGCAGCTCCTGACGCGCATCGCAGCAAGCCCGAATGCACAGGCCATCGTCACGAGCCACTCGGCATCGATCCTTCGTCGCGTTCCGCCGGAACGCATCCGCCACTTTCGGCTCGATCGAGCTTCAGGCGCCGCACGCGTCGCAGCGCTCGAGCTCCCCTCCGACGCTCACGACGCCTCGAAGTACGTCCGGCAGGCGGTGCAGGCTTTCCCCGAGCTCTACTTCTCCCGGCTGGTCATCCTGGGTGAGGGTGACAGCGAAGAGGTCGTACTCCCTCGAGTTGCGGCCGCTCACGGCCTCGTCGTCGACGCCGCGTTCGTGTCGGTCGTGCCGCTCGGTGGGCGTCACGTGAACCACTTCTGGCGCCTGTTACACGCGCTAGAGATCCCGTATGTTACGCTGCTCGATCTCGATGTCGGGCGTGAGGGCGCCGGGTGGGGGCGGATCAAGTACGTCTGCGAGCAGCTCCTCGCCCTGGGCGTTCCCCGCGACACTCTCCTCAAGGTGAAGACGCCCAACGGGCCGAAGCTCCTGTCGGACGCAGAACTTGAACTGATGCATCTGCGACCGGCGAAGATGGACACACTCGCCGCGTGGCAGACCATGCTCGAACAGCACAACGTCTTCTTCTCCGCACCCCTCGACCTCGACTTCATGATGCTCTCGACCTTCACTTCGCAGTATCAGGGAACCGTTCCTGGCGGACAGGGGCCGCGGATTCCCTCGGAGTCCGCGAAGCATGCGGCGCGTATCGAGAGAGCAGTGAGTGCCGTGCTGAGCGAGGCCGATGATGCCGGGGCGACCTACGACGACGCGCAGAAGGAGTTGCTGCCCTGGTACAGCTACCTTTTCCTGCAGCAGGGCAAGCCGTCGACGCACCTTCTCGCGCTCACCTCCCTCGACGACGCAACGCTCAAGACTGCCGGCCCCGCGGCTCTCTCCCGCCTCGTCGCGCGCGCGAAGGGGCTCCTTGGCATGCAGCAGTAGCACTATGTCTGGCCGAATTGATCCTCAACACTGGCGCCCGGTGGGCGTGTCGGCGCTGGAACCCGCCGCGGAGGCCGTCGTTCGCTCCGCGACCCATCACGCGGTCGTGGCTGGCCCGGGTGCTGGCAAGACCGAACTCCTCGCGCAGCGAGCGTGCTTTCTCCTGCAGACCGGCACATGTCGCAGCCCGCGGCGGATCCTCGCGATCAGCTTCAAGCGCGACGCCGCGAGCAACCTCCGTGAACGTGTGCTTGCTCGGTGCGGCGCGGACCTTGCCCGGCGATTCGACTCGTTCACGTTCGACGCCTTTGCCAAGGGTCTGCTCGATCGGTTTCAGGGGGCGCTGCCGACGAGCTTTTCTCTGCCTCACGGCTTCGAGCCAAGTCTTGACGCGGGTTACGAGCGCGAACTACGCCCATTCATGGCTAGCGTGCGCGTGCCGCCTGTCCTCGGCACCACCGCTGATCTCGAGGCGATCAAGACCGATGACTTCATGCGCGACTATGTCCTTCGTGCACCGCTTTCCGCGGAGGGCTGGGCACCGCCGCTCTCGGCCGGGGAGTGGGCTGCGCAAGAGTTCTGGCGCTCCCGTTTGCCGAAGAAGAATGCCGCGCGTCCCACATTCCCGATGATCGGACGCCTCGCCGAGCTCGTGCTGCGCACGAATCCGGTCCTCCTCGCCGCACTTCGTGCGACGTACGGCTACGTGTTCCTCGACGAGTTCCAAGACACCACCCACGTGCAGTACGACCTCCTCAAGACGGCGTTTTGCGGATCAGACGCGGTCCTCACTGCGGTCGGCGACAACCGCCAGCGGATCATGGGGTTCGCGATGGCGCTCGACGACGCGTTCGGTCGCCTCCCAACAGATTTTCCTGCCCACACCGTCCGCCTCCAAATGAACTACCGCTCCGCACCGGAGCTGGTCGCAATTCAGGACGTGCTCATGCGCCTCCTCGATCCGGCGTCGGTCAAGCCTGTGGCCGCCCCGGGACGGGCCCTGGGGAGCGGTCGCTGCGATGTGCTCGTCTTCGGCGATGATCTCGCGGAGGCAACGTTCCTCGCCCGGCTGATCGAATTCCGAATGCGACACCGGGGCGTACGTCCGCGGGACATATGCCTGCTGGTCAAGCAGAAACCCCAAGACTATGCCTCCCGGTTGGTCCCCGCCCTCGCCGCCCTCGGAATCAAAGCTCGCAACGAACAGGACCAGCAAGACCTTCTGACCGAGCCACTGGTCTCGGTCGTCATCGCGATGTTGTGGCAGGCAGCGCTGGTCCGCCACGGCTCATCTTGGGACGTGGTGCTTCAGGCTGTTCGTGCTGCCCGCGGCGACGACGGCGACGCCCGCTTCACGCGCCAACTGGAGCGCGAGATCGTCTCGTTCCGCAGCGAGATCCGCCGACGCTTGCCCGGGATACGCACCAAGGCAGAGATCCACAGCCTGCTTAGCGACATCATGGCCTTCGTTGGGGTCGCAGCGTTCCGACAGCGGTACCCCCAGTATCGTCGCGGGGGGTTCTACGCGAGCACGCTCGACGGACTTTCAGCCGCGCTGGCCACAAGTCGCACTGGCACTGGCACATGGTCCGCCGCGTTGTCCGACTTCGAGGGGCTAGACGCCGTGCCCATCATGACGATCCACAAGAGCAAGGGACTCGAGTACGACACCGTGATCTTCGTCGGGCTCGAAGACAGTGCCTTCTGGAAGTTCACAACCCAGCGGCAGGACGACATCAGTGCGTTCTTTGTGGCGCTTTCGCGGGCGAAGGAGCGCGTCGTGTTCACGTTCTCCCAGAGCCGTGGTGCTCGGCTGCAAGGGCGCACGAAGATCGGCGAGCTCTACGGGCTGCTACAGGACGCCGGCGTTGTTCCAGTGGCAGTGCGCAATCCAGCAACTGCGCCAGTCGAGTGAGAGGTTGAGCGGGCGCGGCATACAGTCGTCACGCGCGTGTTGGATGACGGCGCCGACACCTAGGTCATCCTCTGGGTCACTCGCGCGCCACCGCACACGGCCTTTGACAGGACCATCTGGGCGCGGTTGAACCCACGTGCGCGTGGCGCTTGCCCCTCTGCCTTCACCCAACACTCTCGTGGCGCCTGGCCCAGAAGGCATGCTCGGGCCACCGGCGCTCCGCTGCGTAGATCGCCTTGAGCCGCTCGCAGTATTCCGCGTGGATCCGTCGGATCGACGCTGCGTAGTACTTCGCGGGCTCGGCGTCACCCTCAAGCGCGCCGACAACGACGCGCGCTGCATCCATCCCCGATCGGAGCGAGAAGCCGATGCCCATCGACGAGATCGGATCGAACGCGCTCGCGGCGTCGCCGGCGGCAGCCCACCCCTCGCCCGCCGCAACGTCCAGGGACTGTGAGTGTGCGGGCCGCACTACCCGCTCGCCATCTAGTCGCCAGGACCCGAGTCGCATGGTGGTCACGGGCGCGCCCGCGAGACGATCGACCCACGCGCGGTCAGTGAGCAGGTCGTGGTCTGTCATGAACATCGCCACCCCGCGGCCGCCCGGCAGCGAGGCCGAGTACCACCAACCGTCCTCTACAGCCTCGACCAGCGCGCCCTCCGCGCTCGCCTCCCTTCGGTCGTGGGTGTACCACTGCGCCTCCGCCACGAGCGCGTCATGGCGCCGCGGAGGGATCCCTCGCAGGCGCGCGAGCCACGACGCGCGCCCTGTCGCGTCGACGAGCGCGGCGCACTCAAGCGTCATGCCGCCAGCGAGGGTGATCATCCATGTTCCATCGGCGCGCTCGGCGCGCAGCGCTCGGTCGAGCACGACCTCGGCGCCGGCCGCGCGCGTGCGATCGAGCAACCAGGCGTCGAAGCCCGCCCGATCGAGGTGCCACCCGTGTCCGCGCCCCGTGAAGAGGTAGCTGCGCGCCGACACCTGAGAAGAGCCCCACGCGGAGGCCGTTCCGCCCGACGGGAGATGACCGAGTCGTTGAAACTCGACCGCGACGCCGAGGTATTGGAGGAGAGGAAGCACGCCCGGCGAGAGTGTCTCACCAACGGCGACCTCGCCCGTGCTTGGACGTGTCACAAGCGTCACCGGAAGGTGCGGTGTGTAGCGCCGGAGCGTGAGCGCAGCGGCACACCCGGCCGGTCCGCCGCCGAGAACGACGAGCGAGGAGCGCGGGTTGTGGGCGGAGGGGGTCAGTTGCCGATCAGCCACTGGAGCGGGTAGACGTTCTGGCTCTGAGAGTTGACGTCGGCAGTCGTGCCGGTGGTGGCTGGTTGCGTCGTGGCCATCTTCCCGTCAGACGTGAGGCCATAGTAGCCCGACTGGAATGCCTCATAGGACCGCTCACTCTCGACGAAGAACTGCAGCATGGCGCGGTGCGGACCGGTAGTGCGGTTGAGCACGAACCCGAGGTACTTCCACCCCACGACAGCGTCTCCGAAGCTGTTGAGGCCACGGTGGTAGAGGAGGTTCTGCCCAAAGGTCTGGCCGGCGTTGCTGTTGCCGATGAACGCGTTGCCGTCGAGCATCTGCTCCTGCGCCGTCGCCGCGCCGCTGTAGACGTTGAAGGGGCTCTGCGCGGGCCACCAGTATGCGTAGAAGGTCGGGGCCAAGGGAATGAGGTTGAGATTGCTGACGGTCTTGTTGCTGCGTGGCGTGGTGAAGTTGACGTCCTGGACGGTGCAGTCGAAGAAGTCGGCCTGCCACGGGGTGGCCATGCGCTTGGTGAGATCACCGGGTTCGCATCCGTCACCGACAGCGGTCTCATCCCGGTCCGGGCTGAGGGGTCGAAACGCAGCCATCGCCGCGGGCTTGACGCGGAAGGGGTCGCCTGGTGTGAGGATGGCCGGGTTGCGCATCGTCCAGGTGACCTCGATGCCGGGAGCCATGGGCTCGCCGACAGCGTTTCCAGCGGTCGCCACGTCGAGAGGACACGCCCACGCCGCCCAGTCGTCGGGACGGTCGATCACGAAGCTCCCCTCGGACCACAGGCGCAGGAGGTGATACTGCGTCGGGGTGAGGGCCATGAACTTCTCGATGTAGTAGTTGCGGATCGAGTTGTCGCCGGAGTTCATCGGCATCATGGGGAAGCCGTTGTCCGCGAGGAGCCGCTGGTGGTCGGGCGTCATCTCCGGAGGCGTCGTCTTGCCCAGCCCCGGGTCGCGGAACATCGCGAACACCGCGCGGCGGAGGTCAAGTGCGGCGGCCGATGCATCCGCGAGGTCGAAGTTTGGCGTCGCAATACTCACCATGGCGTCCACGTTGGCGACCCAGCGGTACCCCTTCATCGCGTCGAAGATCGGGCGGATGTGTCGCTGAAACGAGGCGACGTAGTCGTGCTGGTACGCACCGTCCCTGAAGAGCGCCGGGCAAAGCCCCATCTCGCGGACCCCCACGTCGATGAACGTGTCGGCGAGCGAGGCGATGTTGTTGATCTCCGGCGCGAACTTCGGCGACCCGCTGACCACCCACGCCTGAAGGGTGAATGTGTCACCGTCGTCGGTCTGGATCTCGGCCGTCACCGGCCCGTCACCCACGTCATCGAACCACCCGTCTCCGCCAGCAAACGACACGAGGGGCTGGCCCGCGGGCCCGCCTGCGTTGCCGTAGCCGCCCAGCACCAGCAGTTCGCCACGCTCCGTCATGCGCACGCGGCCGAGCGTGGTGACGGGGTACGGCGTGATGGCGAGACTTGGGAAGTTCGTCGGGTACCCTGAGGGCGCTGAAAGCGCGTCGAGCTCGACCCAGTCGCCCGGTGCGCTCAGCGAGCGAGGTCCGGGGTCAGTGATCAGCGTGCGGCGGTCGGCAACCGCGGCGTTGCGGAGCGTGGGCCCCTCGAAGAAGTTGCTCTGGTACTGGTAGGTGTTGTTCGACCCGAGGGTGAGGTTGCCCTGGAGCTCAGAGAAGTTCCACCACGCAGCCTTCTTGTTGGCCACGTGGACCGTCCACGTGACCGACTTCAGCCCGTTGCCGACACTGACCTCCACCGGGGCCCCGTCGGGGCCGTGGCGGTACACCCGAAATCGTGCGGCCTGCCGCCGAATCTGGCCGGCGTTCTTGAACTCCTTCACCGGGACCTCGACGCCGTCCGCGCCATACTCGGTCGGCAGCGCCCCCACGGCTGTAGGTTCGAGGTAGTAGGAATCGGGTGCGTTGCCCACCCGTGCGAAACCGATGGCCGGATGAATCTTGTAGACCGGTTGAGACATGGCCGCAAACCTTCCTCACGCTCCCCCCTGCATGGAGCGGATTGAAAATCCACAGAACGTAGTCCATCCCTACCTCCACCCTCGTCAAGCGAATTCGGCCGTCCCTCCACAGCGGGGCATGTCAGGCACGGCGAGCGTGTCGCACGGACAGTCGCTGAGCGGTCTCACGGTCTCGTCCGGCGTCACGCACACGAACGCTCCGCCCACAGTGGCCCCCAATCTGCGCGCGAGGTGCTCTACGGTGTGACCGCTCCGGCACAGGCGCTTCGGGAGGTCCTGCTGAAGAGGTCGACGCGGAGGAGGATCGCCTTGACCCCGTGGTGTCAGGGGCGATCCCTTCCGTCATCTCCGCGAAGCCACCGAGAGACCGCTCGCGCTCGCAACACGCCGCGGGTGTTGCCCGGCATACCCCGCGGTCATCGGCGAGGATCGTTCCCGGGATTCAGCTCCGACTTTAGCTCCGACTCGGAGCCATTGGTCGGGCCGAAAAGCGAAGAGCCCCGGAAACACTGAGGATTCCGGGGCTCTTCTTTTGTCGGGGCGAGAGGATTTGAACCTCCGACTCCCTGGTCCCGAACCAGGTGCGCTACCAGACTGCGCTACGCCCCGAATGGGAGAGCGGTGTGTAGTCGAGCCCCTCTCCGCGGTCAAGCGTTCAACACGGAATTTTCACACCGCGTAGACCTCGGGCTGGTACCGCCCGAGGTTGGCGCGCACGTAGTCCACCACCCGCGCGACGCCCTCGTCGAGGCTCACCTCGGGCGACCACCCGAGCAGCGCCCGGGCCCGCGACGCGTCGCCGCACAGCCGCTCCACCTCGCTCGCGCCCGGGCGCATGCGTTGGGTCTCGGTCACGATGGGCAGCTCGCGCCCCACCGCGCGCAGGACCTTCTTCGCGAGGTCGCCCACGGAGATCTCCTTGCCGTTGGCGAGGTTCACCACCTGCCCCAGCGCCTCGTCGCGCTCGGCCGCGAGGATGAAGCCGCGCACGGTGTCGCCCACGAAGTTCAGGTCCCGCGTGGTGTGCAGCGCGCCCAGGTGCAGCGCCTCGCGGGTCAACGCCTGGACCACCATCGACGGCAGCACCGCCCGCGCGCTCTGCCGCGGGCCGTAGGTGTTGAACGGGCGCACGATCACCGCGGGCAGGCCGAAGGCGCGGTGAAAGCTCTCGACGCAGTGGTCCGCGCCGATCTTGCTCGCGCTGTAGGGCGACTGGCCCACCACCGGGTGCAGCTCCGTGATGGGCACGAACTGCGCGCTCCCGTACACCTCGCTGGTGGACGTGTGGACCATGCGGGCACCGTGGTCGACGCACGCCTGCGCGACGTGCAGGGTGCCGAGCACGTTGGTCTGGAACACCTGCGCGGGCGCCACGTAGCTGTACGGGATGGCGATGAGCGCGCCGAGGTGAAAGACCGCCTCGCACCCCTTCACCGCGTTGCGCACGAAGAAGGGGTCGGTGAGGTCCCCCGCGACCACCTCCACCTGCGCGAGGGTCTCCCGCGGGACCAGCTCCAGCATCCCGCGGTCGCCCCGTCCGTTGTAGCGCACCATCGCGCGCACGGAGTCTCCGCGCGCCACCAGCGCCTCCACCAGGTGGCTCCCGATGAAGCCCCCCGCGCCCGTCACCAGGACCTTGCGTGCCATGTGCGCGCGTTCTACCGCAGGGTGCGTGCCAGCGCGCAAGGGCCCTGCGGCCTCTCCCCGCTCGCCCCCGCGCGGCGCGACGGTCGGGCCGGGCCCTCGCGCGTCGACCGCTTGACGAATTCCCCACTCAGCGCGGCGGGCGGCAGACGTTCGCCGTCAGGCTCGCGTCGGGGCGCGGCGCGTTGGCGGTGTAGGTCAGCCGCGTGCGGTAGCGCGTGCAGGTGTTGTTGTAGACCCCGTCGGCCCGCGGCACGCAGATGCCCGCGCTCATCGTGGTCGCCGCCGGGTCGCGCACGCAGAAGGTCGTCGCGTTGCCCGCCCGGTCGGGGCACGACATCGTGCACGGCAGGGTGCACGTGCCCGTGGTCTCCCCCGCGGGGATGCGGCACACGCCGCCCTCGTAGTTGCACTCGCTGTTCGCGCGGCACTCCGCGCCGATCCAGCGGGACTCGAGGTCCACCGCGCGGCCGTCGTTGCTGCGCTCCACCGCCTGCTGGATGCGCACCGGCACCTTCGCCCGCCCGCGGATGCGCGCGTAGACCTCGACGATGTCGTCGGCCGACATGCGCACGCAGCCGTGGGAGACGTATCCCCGGCGCAGCGTGCCGCCGTTGGGGGCGATGAAGTTGTCGATGGGGCCGTGGATGCCGTAGCCCGCGGTGCGCGGGCCCGCGAGGCGGATGAAGGGCAGCCCCGCGAACACCGGCGTGCGCACCCCGCGGTCCTCGTGCCAGATGCGGCAGGGGTAGTAGTAGCCCCAGGTGCCGTCGCGGGTCTCGGCCGTGTTGGTGCCCGTGTAGAACACCCCCTGCGGGGCCGTGTCGCTCGTGGGCGTGAGGCTGCGCCCGCCCTCCAGCGCGCCCGGACCGATGGCGAACACCTTGTCGTAGCCCCCCGCGCGGTCGCGCAGGTGCAGGGTCAGCCCGTCGAGCGACACCACGATCTCGGGCTGCGTCAGCGCCGGGAGCGCGGGGATGTCCTTGCAGCGCAGCGCGTGGGTCCACTGCCGGGGGTCGCGCGAGCCCGACTCTCCGACGACCTCGCCGAGGCCGATCTCGTCGGTGCCGCCGCTCTCGGAGTAGATCTCGTCGTCGGCCGCGCAGCCTGCGGCGAACGCCGCCGTCACCGCCAGGAACCCGATGCGCCGCAGGGAGCTCATGCGCGGCCGTTACCACCCCGCCCCACGAAACACAACGCCCGCGCCGTGTACTAGAGTGCGCGCCCTGCCATGGCCCTGCACCTCGACGAAGCCCTCCTCCGCGGCGTGAGCCGCGCCATCCCGCGGCTCCCCGACGCGCTCGCCGCGCGGCTCTTCGGGCGACCGCCGGTGTCGCCCGAGGGCGACGTGCTCGACCCCGCGCTCTACCGACTCATCGCGTCGGCGAAGCGCGTGGGCGTGTCCGACGCCACCACCCTGCCGCTGGAGCAGGCGCGGGTGGGCTTCGAGAAGTCCCTGCGGCTCACCGACGGCGTCCCCCGGCGCGGGCTCGACGTGCGCGAGTTCACCCTCACCGAGACCCCTGCGCCGCTGCGCGTTCGGATGTACCGCCCGCACCTCCGGGTCTCGCCCTCGCCCGCGGTGGTGTTCTTTCACGGCGGCGGCTTCGTGCTCGGCTCCCTCGACTCGCACAACGACCTCTGCCGCATCCTCGCCGACCGCGCCCGCGCGGTGGTCCTCTCGGTGGACTACCGCCTCGCGCCCGAGCACCCCTTCCCCACCGCCACGGTCGACGCCATCGCGGCCTTCACCGCGCTGCGCGGCCGCGCCGCGGCGCTCGACCTCGACCCCGGTCGCATCGCCGTCGTGGGCGACAGCGCCGGCGGCAACCTCGCCGCGGTGACCGCCAACGCGCTGCGCGGCGATGGGGGCCCGTGCTGCCAGTGGCTGATCTACCCCGCCACGGACTTCACCCGCGCGATGCCCTCGCACACCCACTTCGCCGACGCGCTGATCCTGCCGAAGCGCTCCATCGACCGATTCCTGTACGACTACGCGCCCGACCCCGCGACGCACCGCGACCCCGCCGCCTCGCCGCTCTTCGCCGACGACCTGCGCGGCGTGTGCCCGGCCATCGTGCAGACCGCGGGCTTCGACCCGCTGCGCGACGAGGGCGACGCCTACGCGCGCAAGCTCGCCGAGCACGGCGTGGCCGTCACGCACCGCTGCGAGCGCACGCTGCTGCACGGGTTCACGCACCTCGGCGCGGTGATCCCCGCGGCCCGCGAGGCGCTCCACTGGGGCGTCGCGCAGCTCCGGGAGCGGCTGCACGGATGAGCAAGTCGCCCAGCACCAACGCCACGCGCCTGCTGCGCGCGTCGGGCGTGGACTTCACCGAGCACCTCTACCGCTACGAGGAGAAGGGCGGCACGCGGGTCTCGGCGCGCGAGCTCGGCGTCGACGAGCACGCCGTGATCAAGACCCTCGTGATGGAAGACGACGCGAAGCGCCCGCTGGTGGTGCTCATGCACGGCGACCGCGAGGTGAGCACGAAGGGCCTCGCGCGGGTGATCGGCGCGAAGGTCGTGACCCCGTGCAAGCCCGACGTGGCCGACCGGCACTCGGGCTACCAGGTGGGCGGCACGTCGCCGTTTGGCACCCGCAAGGAGATGCCGGTGTACGTCGAGCGCACGGTGCTCGCGCTGCCCAGGGTGTACGTGAACGGCGGCTCGCGGGGCTTCCTCGTGGGCCTCGCGCCCGAGGTCTTCACCCGGCTGCTGAAGGCCACGCCCGTGGACGTGGCCGTCGAGGGCTGAGGGTCACTCGCCCGCGGTGGCGCAGCAGCGGAAGCCGATGGAGTAGTCGTGGTAGACGGTGTTGTGGCCCGCGGTGCGGTACCAGCACCCGTCGCCGTTCAGCGTCGTGTCCATGTAGTAGCCGCCGCGGAAGGTGCCCTCGGGGTCGTTGGTCCATTCGTGGAGGTTGCCGACCATGTCGAAGACGCCGTGCTCGTTGGTGCAGCCGTTGTGCGCGCCGGTGAGCGCGAGGGTGCCCGGGAGCTGGTTGATCTGGGGGTCGTTCATCTGCGACATGCCCCAGAGGTAGCGCGCCGTCGCGCTGAACAGCCGCACCACGGGGTGCCAGCGGTGGTTCTCGTTGCAGCGGCCCTGGTCGCGGGTGTTGCCGTAGCCGAAGTTGCGCTGCCGCGGCCCGCGGCACGCGCGGAACCACTCGGCCTCGCCGCACAGCCGCTTGCCCGCCCGGGCGCACGCCTGCGACGCCTGCACCTGCGAGATGTACCCCTGCGGGACCACGCCCCGCGCGCTCACCGCCCGCACCGGGGTGCTCCCGGGGTTCAGGTACGGGGAGAAGGGCCGCTCGTCGCCGCTGGGGAGGATCTCCACCAGCGACGCCTCGAAGCGATCAATGCAGAAGCCGTTGATGTAGGCCATGCCCGCTGGGCACTGCACCTGCGATCGCGCCGGGCGCGCCCCGAGGGCCACCACCGCCGCGACGACACCGACCGCCAGGAGTGAGCTCGTCGCACGAGACCTTGTCGGCTTCTGCATGCCCTCGACCTCCGTGATTCACGCGGGCTTTCGCATTGCCGTCATGGTGAAGGGCGTCTCACGATGACGGCGCTTGAACGGCGGGGTGATGCCGTAAGTAAAGTCCAGGCCGCTGGGGCGAAGGCCGGGTGTAGCGGGATCCCGAAATGTTGACAAGGCCGCCCCGGTTGAATTCGCCCGCGCACCGCGGCGCGCGATGTGCGCTTGACCGGCGTGCGCGGGTGGTGATCCTTCGCGCGCCATGACGCACGCGACGCTCGACGCACGGCTGCACCACCCCCTCCCCGCGCTGCTCCCCGCGGCGGTGACGCTCTCGCAGGTGCGCGGCCTCCGCGCGGCGGGCGTGGCCGCGGGCATCAAGGCCAGCGGGCGCCCCGACGTCGCGCTGCT
>OFDC01001417.1_pt1 | contig 12829 bp, 15 predicted proteins | sample 1520941 | NCBI WGS metagenome assembly OFDC01 (sample SAMEA94258168, study PRJEB24077) | hot springs metagenome | biome: Aquatic biome; feature: Water | place: India | collected 2012-12-06 | depth 5 m | reverse complement strand
GTCGTCATAAGGAAAACACAACCCTACCCTTTTTAATTGATCATTTATCATCGATCGGAAGGAAGAACATTTATCACAGAATATTCTCCCACATTCTCGGCAGTGATGTCGTCTTCGTTGCAACGTAAACGACTTCTTACATTTCGTGCACGTTGGAGCATCTTTGTCACTTTGCCAAACAGCTCCACTTCCACTAAAGGGAGCAGACATGATTCAATCCAACGTAAGTCTAGTGTTGCAATCGGAATGTGATCCAAGAAAGGAAACACGACCAATTCTGCTGTTTGTTCCATGTTCCTGCATCTTTTCTTTTTTTCGCCGCTGCTGCTGCTGCGAGAAGAAAACAGCAGCAGGACAACACGACGACGACGATGAGGTGTCCTAAGACGTTGACAATGGACAAGTGGAAAGGTCTGATCTCCTTCTCCTATCTTTGGCATCGTCTCGCGCTGAGATCACAACGAACTGGCTGATTGAGGACGTTGATTGGTCGCCAGAAAAGAGAATGTCCGACGGTACTGTACAGGTTGTGAGATTCGACAACGACAACGAACTGTTTCGAAAGGCTTTCCGGGACTTGAATGTCGAATGGATCAGCAAGTTTTTTGTCATGGAAGAGGCTGATTACAAGGCTTTGGATTATCCCCAAGAAAATATCATTGATAAAGGCGGCGTTATCTTGATTGCTCTTCTCGATGGGGTGCCAATCGGAACTTGCGCGTTGAAGTTCATGACTGATACTTGTTATGAGTTGGCGAAAATGGCTGTGTCGCCGTTAGCGCAAGGTCGAGGCATCGGTAAGACTTTGATGGAAGCGGCGATTCAGCAAGCCCGCGATTTAGGTGCCAATCGATTGTTCATTGAGAGCAACACGGCTTTGGCGACGGCCATCGCTTTGTACAAGAAGTACGGCTTTGTGGAAATAGACGGTGGTAAATCACCCTACGAGCGATGCGACATCCAATTGGAGCTTCTCTTGTGAGATTTTATCGACGCCTTTCATTGAATGGCGACGTTCTGATAGTACTGAGAACAGTTCCCATAGTAAGTGTAGTATAGCCAGTGAGAGAGGCCTGTTGAATAGAAGGAGACAGCATAGTGATGCAAGGAAATAGTAGCATACAGCAATGAGAAGTGAGTAATTCAAAAGACCCGTCAAGCCACCTGAGGGTGCCAAGTTACAGCCCCACCGCACCGATTGAGATGGCCCTCTTCTCGCAGTTTTGGTGGGAACGAATGACGAACGCAGCAACATCAGTGACCCGGATGACAGCCCTAAACTCATTGATTGACACATGAGATCCTGACCCCTATCGCACAGGAACCTGGAAGCAATCGTCTCTCATGCCGCTGAAGAGCGCCCGGACGTCGCAACGCCTAACCCTGAAATGCGAACCTGAAGTAGAATCAGCATCAATCACAAAGATGGCGTCAAATCAATGCCACCAGAGCGGTGTAACCAGCGGACAGTCTCCTGTTCTGTTTCCAAATGCGTCACTTACTTGTCGAACAAACCCAGCTTCTTGACGGTGTGGACCGTCGTCGATGTCGGCAACGGGTTGCCGTGGACTGGGTCCTCACCTGACTCCGCTTCAACCACATACGACATCGATGCTCCTCGCACGGCATATACCTCGTCCTTTGTCATCGGCAGACACGTGTCCAACGGCGATGATGGCAACGAAGACGCAGTCGTCGTGTTCGGTGTCCGCTCTGCGTCGGTGGTCGACGACAGTTGCGTCAGGGTCCATTGTGCTTCCGAGACACGTCGCCGTTGCAATCGGGCCAAACTCGTCTACATAGGAATCCACAACATAACAATGATCACAACCAACCCAAAACTCATCGTCTCGCAGTGTCGCGCGTTCCTACCTCGGCGGAGAAGGCCACCATGGACGAGCGTTTCGTCGTGACGGTGGAACAGCCACCAGCAGTGGGCAACGCAGCCGTAGCCGTTGGGTGGGTGGAGTCTTCTTCCATCGCGGTGGAGGAAGAGGAGGAGGATGGTGATGATGGAAGCACATCGTCGCCGCTGTCGAGCGGGAGCGAATCTTGATGCAACTCCGCCGCATACCAATCCACCTCGGTCTCCACGACCACGTTACCCGGGTCAGTGGGGTGTATGAGCAACGGTGACGGTGGACCGTTCTCCAGCGTCGTTTTCTTCGTCGCCGCGGAACCGTCCACAGCGGTGGGGCCCAGCAGACGATCTGCCAACTGTTCGACGTCGTTGTGTTGGCTTCGTAGCGCGATACCGGTGTCGATGATGTGCTGTCCTCGCAGCAACGAGTCCGGCTCATCGCTCTGCAACGAGGCTACAGGGAGACGTTCCACAGTGACCACCGCAACATCGCTGCTGTTCTCCGCTGTGAGAGGAGCCGACAATGACGAAGGCTTCGCCGACGACGATGCGAAGAACTTGGAAATGCAGCGACCGTTGCCGGCTTTGATCACCGATCGCGTGGCGACCGGCGTGGTCTACACGACCTTCCACCACCCGATGACGCAAGCCAACGTCATCACCACCGACTTCTCGGATTGGGCCACCAATTGCCCTGAGTACAAGGTGACGGCGGTTGAGGTGTCGCGCTCGAACGGCCCGACCCAATACCAAGAGACGTACGAGGAGTTCTCCGACGTGAGCCGTCGCATCGCGCCGGCCGAGGCTGCGGAGTAGGGGCATGACGGAGGCATCTCTGCGCGTTGCTTCGCGCCGGGTGTCTAAGACCCGCGTCGAGGAAACAAGCCGTCTCATCCCCGAGGAGGTGCCGGTCGCGCTTGTCTATGACGGCTCGACCCACGCCGTCATGATGGCGACGCCTTCGGATCTCGAAGACTTTGCCGTCGGCTTCTCGCTGACGGAGGGCATCATTGCCGCCCGCTCCGAGATCAGCGAGCTCGAGCTCGTCGAGCACGAGAAGGGGCTTGAGGCGCGCATGTGGCTCACCCCCCAGAGTGGGCGCAAGCACGTTGAGCGCCGCCGCCGTATCACAGGCCCCACGGCCTGCGGTCTCTGCGGTGTCGACAGCCTGGAAGCCGCGGTTCCGGAGCCGCGCCGTGTCGGCGCATCGGCAACGACCACGCCCGAGGACATCCAGAGAGCGCTCGCCGCCATGCCGCCGGCGCAACTGCTCAACGTCGCGACGCGCGCTGTGCACGCGGCGGCATTCTGGAATGCCACGTCCGGCACGATCGCGTTCCTGCGCGAGGATGTCGGCCGCCACAATGCGCTCGACAAGCTCGTCGGCGCGGTCGCTACCGCAGGGCTCGACCCTGCCAAGGGCTTCCTCGTGCTCACCAGCCGCGTTTCGGTCGAGATGGTCCAGAAGGCGGCAGCCCTCGGCGTCGAGATCATCGTCGCCGTATCCGCGCCGACGGCGCTGGCACTCCGCGTCGCCGAGACGGCCGGCATCACGCTGGTTGCGATCGCGCGTCCAGACGCCTTTGAAATTTTCACCCATCCGAACCGCATTGCCGCGCAATCGGCCGAAGAGAAACGCGAAGAGGCTCCCGCCCATGCACTCCCCTAACGACACGCTGGTTCGCATGGCCAATCAGATCGGCAAGTTCTTCGCGGCCCAGGGCGAGGAGCGTGCGATCGCGGGCATCGCCGACCACGTCAAGAAGTTCTGGGAACCGCGCATGAAGAAGCAGATCTTCGCGTACCTGGATGAAGGCGGCGAGGGATTGACCCCGCTGACGTTGAAGGCGCTGCAGTCGTTGAAAACGGCGATGCACGGCAAGTCGACGGCCGCTGAAGCGCTGGCTGCGGCCCAGGCGGCCGGGCAGGGCGAAGCGCCGCGGAAGGCCGCTGCGCAGCAACCGGCCCAGCAGCCGAAGGCGAAGGCTGGTAGCAACGGCAAGAGTGCCCGTCGCTAAGGCGAATTGCGCACGACAATCTGACGGAACCAACGCGCATCCCTAAGTAGGGCTGAGCGTTGACGCTCCGCATCCGCGTGTCCGACAGTGCTGGAAATTGTTGGAGGTCATAATGATCACTGCTGTCTCGCGCGTCGTTCTCGCGTCCGCGCTCGGAGCCTTCACACTCCTTCTGCCTGTTGCCGGCGCCCATGCCGAGAAGCGCAAGATCGTCGTGACTGCCGTCGAGCCCAAGGGGGGCGTAACCGTCGACAAGGAGCCGTTCCCGACGACGCCGCTGCCCGAAGGAGGCGGCTACGTTTTGAAGAAGCCCGACGACAAGGGACGATGGGAGGTTGCGGTTTACGTGTTCGAGCCGCGTCAGATCTTCGTCGATGAAGGCGACGAGGTGACGCTGGAGTTTGTCGGCATCAACGGCGCCAATCACCCGATCACGATCGAAGCCTACGGGCAGGCATTCGAGCTGAAGCGCGGCCACGTCAACACGGTGACATTCACAGCCGACAAGCCCGGCCGCCACAGCATCATCTGCTCGGCCCATCTGCCGACCATGGTCTCCGAGCTGATCGTCGCCCCGAAGAAGTAAGCGCTAGGCAGCCGATCTGCCGCCGACAGCCTTCTGCTTGCGCTTGAACGACATTAGATTCTGATGCCGCTTCAGAATGCGCTCGATGGCGCTTTTTTTCGAAGAACTCGCTGCCATCGGAGACACGAACTTGCTGGCAATCGCCACGAGCTCAGCAACAGCCGCGTTGTTGAGTTCTTCGAGGATCGGCAAAAACTTCTCGTCGTCGCCGAGCGCCTGCTCTAGGCGAGAAACGTAAACGGCGATTTGGTCGTCGGTCATCTTCTGCTTCCGCGCCTTTTTCGGTTTTCCCTTTTTTGACGCAGACGCAACCTTCTTACCCATACCAACCTCCATGGCCGTTAGTATAGGAACACACTGATTTTGCGGCAACTCTCAGCCCACACCGCTCTTCGATGCCGCAATCCGCCGATCTATCTCGTCGCCGAGCCGATCGAACGCATCTCGTATGTCTTTAAACGGTGCGGCGTTCGACGAGGAAGCGTAGGCGATTCTATGCCCGGCAGCGCGACCCAGCTCCGCCTTGTTGGGGATAAAGCAATCTATTGGAAACACACCCGCGTTAGTCAGGGGCTTTTGCGCTGTTTGTAACGCGACCTGCATCGTGTCTCTTGCAGAGATAAGCGCATCCAACTCAAAGGCGGTCAAAGCGTCTTCCTTCAAAACTCCTTCGGGTGCTGTACTGTACGTTGTCATGGTACCAACCGCGCCCAAGAGTCTTAGATGAGGCCATAGAGCTTGATTGACGCGAAGCTGGTCTGCGAAAGCCGCGACTGCCTCGCTCGACATGTCGTCAAGAACAGTTGGAATGAGAACGTGAGTGGCTGCGGCAAGGGCTTGCACGCAAGCTGTCGTTAGACGCGGAGGCGCGTCGATAATCACGCGACTAAAATGGCTCTGGATCTCTTCGCTGTGGAGTGCCCTGGCAAGATTATAGCGGATATCGCCAGTTCGCTCTCCAATGAGCCACTCTACCATCACTCTATTTTCAACACTGGCGAGCGAATAATAGGTTGGAACAAGCCTTGCTTTCGGGACGTCCGATACGCCTGCAGTGGCATTCTTCAACCAGAAAGCATCGCCCGTCTCGATTAGGTGCGCGGCCTTGCTCAGGATCCCCTCAGCCTCTACTTCAAGCATTTCATCGCGTTCGTGCTTCACCATCGCCGTGGCAGTGAGCGATCCTTGAAAGTCGAGATCGATCGCGAGAACACGTTCGCCCTTCTTTATAGCGTAGTGTCCGATGAGGTTAGCGGTGACGGTTGTTTTGCCCACCCCACCTTTCAAGTTGGCGACGACAATTATCGGAATGCTCTTTTGGAGGTTTGACTTGTATCGATCAGGCGGCTCAATAGGAATTGACGCTGCAAGCCAAAGACCTTTGCCGTCCGCGGCAACCGCACGGCGGGCGCGCTCGATTTTTCTGGCGTTGGCAATCAGCGCTCTGCCCCAAGGCGCGGCTACCCGATAAAGCTTTCTGAGGCCAACGATAGCAAGACCGACGAGAAAGGCGGCCGCAAGCTTGACCGTCCAGTCGGCAACGCCACCACCAACAAGAATTTGAATAATCTGATCTGCAAAGTGATCGAGCGCGTCCCCCATATCCCTCCCCCGAGGTCAGATTATCTTTGTTCTGATCATGGGGAGCGTAGGTGCGCATTGCCGTGCGCGCAACCAAAGAGTGAAGCGCAAGCTGCAACTGTTTTCAAAATTGAAGGAAACCTAAGCCGCGGGTTGGTGCTCGGCGCCCGTCGGCGGCGGGCCGATCTTGTCCAGCTCCTCGTACTCCGCATCGGTGTAAACGCGTGACCGCGTGAGGAAGCGCACACCCTCTGGCGCCTCGAGCGAGAAACCGGAACCGCGCCCCGGCACCACGTCGATGATGAGATGCGTCTGCTGCCAGTAATCGAACTGGGCCGCACCCATGTAGAACGGCTGCCCACCGATCTGGCCCAGATAGACGTCCTGCGCGCCGACCTTGAACTCACGCCGTGGGTAGCACATCGGCGCGCTGCCGTCGCAGCATCCGCCCGATTGATGGAACATCAACGGCCCGTGGAGAGACACGAGCTTCGCAATCATGGCTTCGGTTTCCGGCGTTGCCGTAACACGTTCGACCACATCGACCTCCCTTGGCCCTTCTGCGAAGGCCCGCAAATTCCGGCGACTTCCAGGCTTACCCTGGCACCTTGTCCTCGGACGGTACCACGATTGCGAAGATGTCCGCCAACGCCGCAAGCGCGCCGTTGTGCACGGCCTCCGCCGGCAGAGCGCCGCCCAGCGGATTGGGTAGCGCCCGCGTCGCCGTCGCATTGCCGACCACCGTCGTACGATAGCCGTGGTTGAACGCGGCACGCGCCGTCGAGTTCACGCATACGTGGGTCATGAAGCCCGCGATCACAAGATCGCTGACGCCGAGCCGCTTTAATTCCGCGTCGAGATCGGTCTGCTCGAATGACGAAGGGAAGGCCTTGGTGATGACCTTCTCGCCCGCTGCCGGCGCGACCACGTCGGCGATGGTGCCGATCGGCGCTGTGACATCGTAGGGGCTGCCGGGGCCGGCGTCGTGTTGGATGTGAATGACCGGCGCGCCGGCGTCCCGCGCCCGCTTGAGCAACTTGGCGCACTCCTTCAGCGCGGGCTCGACGCCCTCGAGCTGCATGATCCCTTCACGATAGGTGTTCTGGCAGTCGATCAGAACCAGCGCGGATTTCGAGAGCGGCGCCGGTGTGTCGGCCAAGGCCAGCAGAGAGCGGAGAGTGGGGCGTGCGTCGGTCGTCATGTTTCTGTCTCCGGAAATGGAAGCGACGGCGGTGCGCCGGCCGCAAGGATGGCGTTGGCATCCCAAACGCGCTTGGTCGGACTGGCGCGCTTGCGCAGCGTGAAATGCAAGCCCCGCGGACCCTCGAGCGAAAAGCCAGGGCCGATCCCGTGCCCGACATCGAGGATCATGACGCTGCCACGCCAGAAGTCGACCTCGCTCGTCATCAGGAACACCGGCACCTCTTCGACCGTGCCGATCAACTCGTCGCGCGCCCCGATTCTGAGCTCGCGGGCCTTCAAACAGATCACCGTAACGCCGTAGCTGCCCGAAGCGTGAATGCAGAGCGTCCCGTGCTCGCTTTTGAGTTCTTCAATGAGCGCGCGCGCCTGAGGCGTCGCCATGACGGTAGGCATGCTGGGCGTTGATCCTCGAAAGGGGGATTGAAATGGACCCGATGTGCAAACAGCGCGGCCTTTCGGCCGCGCTGTTGCAAGGTGGGAACCTGCTTCTAGGACCTGGCCGGGCCCTAGAAGAAGCCGAGAGCCTTCGGGCTGTAGGAAACCAGCATGTTCTTGGTCTGCTGGTAATGATCGAGCATCATCTTGTGGGTCTCGCGACCGATACCCGACTGCTTGTAGCCACCGAACGCGGCGTGCGCCGGGTAGAGGTGGTAGCAGTTGGTCCACACGCGGCCGGCCTGGATCGCGCGGCCGAAGCGATAGGCGCGGGTACCGTTGCGGGTCCACACGCCGGAGCCGAGGCCGTAAAGCGTATCGTTGGCGATGGCGAGCGCTTCCTCGTCGGTCTTGAACGTGGTCACCGAGACGACCGGTCCGAAGATCTCTTCCTGGAACACGCGCATCTTGTTGTTGCCGGCGAGGATGGTCGGCTTGACGTAGTAGCCTTCCGCGGTCTCACCTTCGATGATTGCGCGTTCGCCGCCGGTCAGAACCTTGGCACCTTCGTCACGGCCGATCTGGATGTAGGACAGGATCTTCTCGAGCTGGTCGTTCGAGGCCTGTGCGCCGATCATGGTCGAGGCATCCAGCGGATGACCCTGCTTGATCTTCTGCACGCGGGCGACCGCGCGCTCGATGAAGCGGTCGTAGATCTTCTCGTGCACCAGCGCGCGTGACGGACAGGTGCAGACTTCGCCCTGGTTCAGCGCGAACATTGCGAAGCCTTCAAGCGCCTTGTCGAAGAACTCGTCGTCGGCGTCGGCCACGTCTTCGAAGAAGATGTTCGGGCTCTTGCCGCCAAGCTCGAGCGTGCAGGGGATGATGTTCTCGGAGGCGTACTGCATGATGAGACGGCCGGTCGTCGTCTCGCCGGTGAACGCGATCTTGGCGATACGCTTGTTCTGGGCGAGCGGCTTGCCGGCTTCCAGCGCGCCCTGCAGGCCCAGCGTCATCGGGCCGGAATAGGCCTTCACGATCTCCGGGTCCTCGCCATAGCCCTCGTAGGCGCGGCCCCAGCGCTCGTCGCGCGGCACAGCCACGGTGGGTCCAAACGTCCAGTCCGCGCCCGTCGCCGCCATCTCCTTGGCGGTCACCTCGCCGATGCGGCGGATAAGGTCAGGATCGCGCGCGGCGCCCAGGCCGACGTTGTGCGGGAAGATCGTAGCGCCCACGACGTTATTGTGGCCGTGCACGGCGTCGACGCCGAAGATGATCGGGATCTCCTGCCGGTCGCCGCGCTTGTCCAGCGCAGCGGCGCGGAAGGCCCGGATCCATTCGATCCACCGCTGCGGGCTGGCGCGGTCATTGCCGTCCGGCGCGGAGTTTCCGCCGACCAGCACCGAGCCGAGTCGATACTGCTTGAGCTCCTCGGGGGTGATCGAAGCGCCGTCTGCCTGGATGGTCTGAGCGACCTTCTCCTCGACGGTCATCCGGCTCATCAACTGGGTGATGAAGGCCTCGGTCTTGGCGTCGGTGATCGTCGCGGGGCTGGCCGCCTTCGGCCAGACGGAAGGGTTGGCGGTGGCGTTCGGCGGCGTCTGGGCCAGGACCCCGCCAGCCGTTCCACAGGCGATCGTGAGGGCCAGGGCGGAAGCGAAGGCGAAACGGCGCGGAAGCATGGGCGATCCTTGGAAGGCGTCCGGCGGGCGGAGCGATGATTTTGCGGAAAGGCGCTCGACGCGGCGCTTGCGGGGTGACCGCGTCGAGCAAAGAGAAGCGGGTTCAGGTCCGCTTGGAGGGGAGTGATCGTGCGCACAGGGCGCGACAGCCGCTGGACTGGCCAGACGAGGTCATGGGGTTTCCTCCTGACGCCGCCTTGTCGTGGCGACTGTCTTGATCGCGACGATCTCACGTCGATTGGACAGCGCTGTCAAGCGGAATATGGTCACGGTAACATGGGTCAACCCCGCCTCGCTCTAGCGCGACGCTGGACCGGTGGACTCCCGTACGACGAGTTCAAAGTCCAGAAGCCGCGACGGCGGGGGCGCCCCCTCCTCCCGCTCCACGCCTTGCATGAGCATGTCGGCGGCCGCGCCAGCCATGGCGTGGATTGGCTGGCGAACGGTGGTCAGCTGCGGCCAGGTGATCTTCGCACCGGGCGTATCGTCGAAACCCGCCACCGCGAGTTGCGCGGGGACATCGAGGCGCAGGCGATTGGCCACCGCCATCACGCCCAGCGCCATATCGTCGTTCGAGGCGAAGATGGCCGTGGGCTTGTCGGGTCCGCTCAAAAGCCGCTCCGCCGCCTCGAAACCTGAGCGGAACGAGAACCAACCCTGCTCCACCCGATTGTCGCGCACCAGCAACCCGCTGTCGCGCATCGCATCCAGGAATCCCTGGTGGCGCAGGTGCGAGGCGCCGTGATCGGGGTGACCGATAATAAAGCCGATATCCTTGTGACCCAGATCGATGAGGTGCTTGGTCATCTCATAGGCGGCCAGCCGGTCATCCATGCTGACCCAGGGCGCGCGGTCGAGGTCACCGCCCGGCGCGATCCGCACATAGGCCACGCCCTCCCGCTCCAGCGCCGCCAGGACCACGGGATGGTCGCTCAGCGGCGGCGTCAGGATCACGCCGTCCATGCGCAGCGTCGCCAGCATCGGCGCCACCTGCTCCTCGACGTCGGCGGTCGAGTCGATCGGCTCGACGATAAGGTGGAAGCCCTCCTGCCGGCAGCGCGCGATTGCGCCCAGCTGAACGTCTGTGACGTAGCCAGGGCTCGGATTGTCGAAGAAGACGCCGATCAAATACGCCTTCGAACCCGCCAGGCTGCGGGCCGAAATGTTGGGGCGATAGTTCAACGCCGCCACGGCGGCCTGCACCCGATCGCGGGTGTCGGCCTTGACGTTGGGCTCGCGATTGAGCACCCGCGAGACGGTTTTGATCGAGACTCCGCTCTCGCGGGCCACGTCGTGGATCGTGACTTTGGCGCTCAATTCCGTCCCTCGCCGCCCCGATTCGTTCGGTTCGGCGCGTACTTAGCCATGACAAGGCTGTCATGGCGAGCCCCAAGAAATCGACTACGAAACGGCCGCACGGCCCTCCGGCGTCAACGCCACCGCCGCGCCGATCAGGGCGGTGTGCGGGTGCAGGATCACATGAGTCGGGATCGCCTGGGTGAATCCCGAGAGCCGGCCTTTGCTGTCGAAGCGCTCGCGGAACGGGCTCTTCTCGAGGATGTCGATGATGCGTGGCGCGATGCCGCCCGCAATGAACACGCCGCCGCGCGCGCCCAGCGTCAGGGCGATGTCGCCGGCCGTTGAGCCCAACACAGCGCAGAAGCGGTTCACGGTAGCCAAGCTGTCGGCGCAGCCTTCCACGGCGCGTTCGGTGATCTGCTTGGCGCTCAGCGCCTCAACCGCGCGGCCTTCAGCAGCGGCGAGGTCGATGTGGAGGTCCTCCATGCCCGGGCCCGAGAGGATGCGCTCGACCGAAACCCGACCGCCGTCCAGACGCTTGGTCAGGGCGCGCAGCACCTCGATCTCGACCTCATCGACCGGCGCGAAGGCGACGTGACCGCCTTCGGTGGCCAGAGGGATCTCCTGGCCGTGCCGACGCACGAGGCCGGCGACGCCGAAGCCGGTGCCCGGGCCGAGGATGGCAAGATCCCCCTCACCCGAGGTCGGGAGCAATCCGACCTGACGCAGGTCCTTGGGGCTTAGGCGGGGAGCCGCCAGCGCCTGGGCGGTGAAGTCGTTGATCAGCTTGGCGTTGCGAAAGCCGCCGGCGCGGCGAAGGCCGTCCTCCGAAATACGCCAGTCCAGGTTGGTCATGTGGACCTGGCCATGGTCGATCGGACCGGCCACGGCGACCACCGCCTGGTCGGGGTGTCTGACGCCGACCTTGCGCAGGTAGTCCTCGATCGCGTCCTCGGCCGTGCCGTAGTCCTCGCCCTTATAGGCCGTCGGCTCGATCAGGCGCGGGTCCTGACCGTCGAACTCGACCAGGGCGAAGCGGGCGTTCGTCCCGCCGATGTCGCCGACGAGGCCAAGCCCGTCGTTGTGATTGCCGTCCATGACCTAGCGCTTCCTCAGGCAAAGACGGACGCGCCGGCGTCGGCCGCGCCGACCCCCGCTCGCATCCATCCAAACAGTTCCCTACCAAAGCCCGGCTTGGACGCCGGGACGTTCGCCGGCGTCCGAGCGCGCAAGACCGCCTCGTCCACCAGGATGTTCAATTCGCCGGTCTCGGCGTTGACGCGGATCACATCGCCGTCCTGGACATAGGCCAGCGGCCCGCCTTTTGCGGCTTCCGGGGTGACGTGGATCGCGGCGGGCGTCTTGCCCGACGCGCCCGACATCCGGCCATCCGTGACCAGGGCCACCTTGTGTCCGCGATCCAGCAGCACCGAGATCGACGGCGACAGGTTGTGCAGTTCGGGCATGCCGTTGGCCGACGGTCCCTGGAAGCGGACGACGACCACGACATCGCGGTCCAGCTCGCCGCGCTTGAAGGCGGCGATGAAGTCTTCCTGTTCCTGGAACACGGCGCAGGGGGCTTCGATCACGTGATGCTCGGGCTTCACGGCCGAGATCTTCATCACGCCGCGCCCAAGATTGCCGGCCATCAGGCGCAGCCCGCCTTCCTTGCTGAAGGGGTCGGAGACCGGACGGACGATGGCGGTGTCCAGGCTGTCTTGCGCCCCGTCGCGCCATGCCAGCACGCCGTCCTCGAGGACCGGTTCGCGCGTGTACAGCGACAGGCCCGCGCCCGCGATCGTCTGGACGTCTTCGTGGACGAGACCCGCTTTCAGCAATTCGCGGATCACGAAGGCCATGCCGCCGGCGGCCTGGAAGTGGTTCACATCGGCCGAACCGTTCGGATAGACCCGCGCCAACAGCGGCGTGGCCTTGGAGATGTCGTCCAGGTCTTCCAGGGTCAGTTGCACGCCCGCAGCGGCGGCCATGGCGATGATGTGGAGCGCCAGATTGGTCGAGCCGCCCGTCGCCATCAGGCCCACCACGCCGTTGACGATCGACTTCTCGTCGATCATGCGGCCCACCGGCATGAACTGGTTGCCCTTATTGGTCACGGCGGCGACGCGACGCGCGGCCTCCTTGACCAGCGCTTCGCGCAGCGGCGTGTTCGGGTGAACGAAGGCAGAGCCAGGCAGATGGAAGCCCATCAGCTCCATCAGCATCT
>OFDC01001416.1_pt1 | contig 12830 bp, 5 predicted proteins | sample 1520941 | NCBI WGS metagenome assembly OFDC01 (sample SAMEA94258168, study PRJEB24077) | hot springs metagenome | biome: Aquatic biome; feature: Water | place: India | collected 2012-12-06 | depth 5 m | reverse complement strand
AAGTATCCTTGAAGAGTCAAATCCAGAAGATACTCCAAAACACTTGTCTTAATAGCACGATGACCATGGGTATTACTAAGACCGTATGACAGCTCAGCTGTCTGTAATGTGAAGCTAATTGCTACATGCGATTTCAATAACTTTCGAATTGGGGCGCATTTGAAGCTGCACGTGGTGGCGTTGAAATAACGGATGACGCCACTGCCGCTTGGTGTAGACTGGTTAGCGACATTTTTCTTGCCAGAGGCTCGCGTTCAGTTCCACCGATGATTGGTGTCGAAGGCGTAGCCATGCGAAAGCTGCTGGTCAAAGGAACATTATTGCTTGGGCCACCATTCGAGCCATTATTTGTTGTTGTCGTCGTGGTCGTGGTCGTAGTTGTTATCCCTGTGACGGGGTCCACGACCACCCGTGATCGCCGCGTGACAGAACTACTCCGAGGAGACGTGGTTGTCGCACTGGCGCCAGCGGAAACCCCATTCACACCAACGCTGGTGTTACTTCCCTCTGCTGTGGTTGTTGACGCGGTGGGTGACATCACCGAATGCAACGTCTTTGGGGCTGATGAACTGGCTCGCAGATTGCTGCTACTGCTACTCGCTTGCACTGTTCCACCAGTAGCGGCAACAGGACTTCCCGTGCCTGCATTACTACTCTGCAAGTGATTGCTGTTCGATGAGTTTGGCCGAAGTCGTCCACCAGGTTCTAATCGAGTATTGGTCACGATGGATCCTCCTTGCAACAATTCTTGGCTACTGTCACTTGCTTGAGAGATACCACTGCTGTTGCTGAGATTCCGTACATGAGTAGGTGCGCGAGGTGACTCTTTCACCGCTCCACCAGTGTCCTTGGACGACTGATCTTTCAATTGTTGTTGTCGCAACGCATTGGCACCTTCAGGAGTCCAAAACGCATACGTTGATGAGGCTTTCTTGGCGGTCGCTCCGTTGCCATTTGCTGCAGCAGTGGTTCCTGTCTTCGCTGCGATGCCTACTGATGGCTTGGTACCAGCATTGTATTTGCCACCACGCGACTGCTGCTGTTGCTGCTGTGCTTCTAACCATTGATGCTTTTCTTGCAAATGCAATTGCTGCTCTTGTAGATATATTTGTTGTTGCTGATGTCCTTGTAACTCCAAATTCTGGACACGTTGATTCATTCGTTCAATGGTCTCTTGAAACAACGTTTCCATGATTTCGACCTGTTCTTTGTCCACCATGTTGACCATTTTCGCTTTCGTCGATGTCAATTCTTGTTCCAATTGTGCTTTGTCTTCACGTTCACTTTGTAAGACTTGTTGATGCTCGTCCAACAGATTCTGTCGTTCCGTCAATTCTTGAAGCAACTCATCGATGCGTTTGTTGAAGTAAGATTCGTGGGATATGTTCTGGTCGTGAATGGCGCGTAACTCTTGTACCGTCCGCAAATGGCGTTCTCGTTCTTCCCGCAAATCACGTTCAGCATCCATCACCTGCTGAGTAAGTCGTTTGTACTTCAGATCGGTCGCCTTTTGCTTCATCGATTTGGACATAGCCTCGACCGCGACGACATCCTCCGCTTTCTGTGGCTGCGTCACGGACGCGACATTGGCCGAAGACAGGGTAACTATTTCTTCCGTTGCGATGGAATCCGTGTCCGATACACCTGAAGATGCAAGGGTTTTACCCGTATTCATAGCAGCAGCGATGCCTGGCGAATGGCCCAATAGGGCCAATGTCGCTGGACTAATCACTGGTGGCAAACCGCTTTCGGAGGGTGCGGTTGGCGGCAAAATACCAGCATTTAAAGACGTACTGCTGGACGTTCGTGACAATATTTTCGCCCCCGATGTCGCGTTCTGTGATGCTTCCGCTTGTAGCTTCGCGGCAGCTTTCAATTGGTCATTTTCACGTTGCAGATGGTTGATTTGGACTTTCTGCATTTGCACTTCCAAGTTGAGCTTTTCGATCATATTGTCCTTTTCTTGCATCTCTTCTTCCATTCCGGACAGATGTAGTGCGTGTTCTTTGAAATGTTCCAATTCTTTGATCTTCTGCAGCGCTTCTTTGTACAACATCTCAAAGTTGCGATGTTTCGAGATTTTGGCGACCACTTTCACCTTCGACGCTCGATTCGCAAAGCGAAGGGCATTCAATGTTTCACCAGTCGCATCTTCACCAGGGACCACATTGACGATAATCGCTGTTCTTGCAGTTCCACCCAGACAATTTTGTAACAAACGTGTGAGTTTGGAATCTCGATACGGAACGTGAGGCTTGTTTTCGGCCAGGGCATTCATAACGTTACCCAACGCTGACAGCGATAAGTTGATTGCCTTCGCTTCCTCGAGTCGTAGGTAGTTACGACCCTCGGATGCATGAGCTCGCTCACTTCCGGCTAAATCGACAAGCATCAATTGTCCTTCGCGCATGACCCGGTCATCAATGGTTACCGCACCAGTGATGGGATCCGTCGATTCTTCTGGAATCATGATGCTCAGCATCAATACAGCATGACTGCGAGAGGAGAATTCATTGGAATTTGTGGCAGCGACGCTTCGATACTGATCACCACGTTCCAAGACATCAAACAAGTCGTCCACAGAGGCGATTCGATATCGCATTAAACCCTCCACATAAACACCATTGCCATCGGGCTTGATCCGCAAATTCAGCTGAGCATCTCCATGAAAATGATGAGTGGCGGTGGCAGGATTGGTAAGATCAATCGCAGGGATATTGTCTTGGGCGTTGTCGCGCAGAAGATCGCTAATTTGCTCACAATAGATCTGTAGATACGAAGCCCAAACTTCATTGGTTCCGTTACTGGTGGCTGACAGGATCTGCTCAATACATCTGATTCACAACAAAACAAACGTTAAACTTAATGTCAATGGGCCAGAATTCAAGATCTTACCGTGGCATAATTCCTCTCAACTCGCCACCTTGGGGGCCACGCATGGTGTATGTCTTTCCACTCCCAGTAGGACCGTATGCGAGTACCAAGCCCGCATACCCTTTCAAGCAACTATCGACGATAGGTCTCGCAACAACATCGTATACATCATTTTGAGTGGCATCGCCGGTAAAAATACGGTCCATTGCGAATTTATGATTCGCATGGCTGATACCAGAGAAATACGTGCAACTTTGGCCATTCGCCGCAACAGACTGGATTCCACTAATTGCCACAGTGCCACCATCTTTTCGCACAATAGATTTTCCAATCATGGTGGAATTCTCCATCGGATCTCCCGAATTGGGAGGTCGCTGACGAATGTACACCTTTATGGTTTCCTTGATTTCGTCCATTTTTCTACTCAATATCACCAATTATTCACAGAAAAATATCTCGCCCCCAAGGAAAACCACGTATATATGTTGAAAAGGATGTGCGAAGTGACCCAGGAATGACAACAACCCATGAATGTAAGTATAGACAGTGACCACTCCAATCGCCAATCGCAACTGTTACTCGTTCTGGAATCGACCCCAGATTAAACGACTACTTTTTCATTTGGCTGCATCTTTGCCATGCAAAGTGTCGAAGATGCTGGGATCGTCAGAAGAAGTCATGGGTCATGGGTCACAAGTGTCGATCTATCTGTCAATCTGTCGTATAGTAAACCATTTCTTTTCGCCCAAAGAACTACAGTTACTTCAAGAATGTCTGATCCTATCTCCGAACGTGCCCTCTACATCATTCATTGCTTGGACGATATCTCCGGCGAAATGATTGATAAGGGCGCCAGATTTGGAGGATCCGCCAAGCGATTCAGTGTTTATGCTGATCACAAAGCGTATCTCGGAGAGACCAGCGATCCATCATCTCCAAAGTTCATTCACAAGATTGCCGCGGGGCCAATTGAATCTGACGACAAGAAATACATGATTGGTTCGTTCTTCATCGTTGAAGCGACCAAAGAAGAGGCGGAAAACTTCAACCGAAATGACCCCTTCTTCGTCAACCAAGTGTGGGATAGAGTAAGTCTCTTACCATGCTGTGGATTTTATTCACCTCTTTCATAGTTGTAATCGGTCTTCTCTTCTTCTGTGTAGATCACCATCAATCGCTGGGTCAGTCCTATCGGAATTAAGCAAGTGGATGCTGAAATGGATAACGGAGATTTAACGACGGTCCAAATGGTTGTTCGCTCGAAGATTTAAGTGCGCTTCGAAGAGGTCGCATGCTATTGCTACATCGGTCATTGTCCGTAGCCCAAACTGGTATTTTCATGATAAACACTGCGTGAGGTTGCTTGCGCAGAATTGCTTGCGCAGGTTGTAACGCTGCTTTTAATCCCCCAAAAGATTCAGCTACAATTATACGCACAACTACCAGCGTAATCACATTGTATTGTGTGGTCTTCGCTGATGCGGAAGTAAAAACAAAACACCGAGAATGCTTCTACCGTCTCGGCTGGACATAAAATGCTGTCAAACACTTGGAGTACAAAAGAGCAGTGACACTTTAAGATTGATGTTGCCGCGGTAGCAATGTCAAGCCGAAAAAACGTATTTGATTCATGCACACCATGCTTGTTCCTCACCGGAATGTCGTCTGTCCATCTGGCATCGTTCGTCATTCGTCCGGGATGGACTTTCCCCAAACTCCCAAATTCACACAACTCAGACTCCTTGCACGGCCGTCCGCCGTGCGCCATCTTCTTTCTTTGCCGTGCGCCATCTTCTTTCTTTGGCCAGAGGAAAGAAATAACCACCGAGGGCGAGATTGCAACTACAAAAAAAATCTGTTGTTGGAAATATAGTTTACTGTAGAAATATAGTTGACGGTATTTTTCATCACAGCTGGTTTCAGATTGGTTGAACAACTATCAAGAAACTTACACACAACAATTTTCAAAAATGGAGAATAATCTCTACCAAAACCTGTTGGATGGCGACCATAACCATGATCACGATCATGGTCATGGACATAGTCACGGCCATGATCATGGTCACGATCACGGTCACGGTCACAGTGATCGTGAATCATCTAAACCTCGATTTATTCCGGAAGAGGACGATTGCTCCTGTTGTGATCATTCCCCCAAGGCTGTTGAGGCTACCGGCGATCACGATCACGATCATGATCACTCCCCCGTGAATTCAAAGAAGAAAATGATTCCCGAGGAAGATGAATGCTCGTGCTGCGACCATGGTCCAGCAGTTGACATGGGTCACGGTCACGATGATGGCTCTCGAGTGAAGCATGCCGCGGCCGGCGAATGCGAGTGTTGCCCCAGTAGCAGCTCCCGCCGAGTGGACGACCACGGCCATGATCATGGCCATAGCCATGGCCACAGACACTGTCGCAGATTTGGGCCTGGCACCAAACCTGTCGGAGACGACGACGACGAGTGCGATTGTTGCCCCAGCAACAACAGCTCCCGCCGAGTTGTCGACCAGGTTCAGGGTCATGATCATGGTCATAGTCACGGCCATGTGTCTGAGACTGGCAGAGCCAAGCCGATTGGGGATGATGATGACGACTGCGAGTGTTGCCCCAGCAACAACGGCAGCTCCCGCCCAGTGGTGGTGGGCGATCATGACCACGACCATGGTCACGGTCACGGTCACGGTCACGGTCACGGTCATGGTCATGACTGTGGCAAATCCTGTGGGGGCAAAGCGAAACCTACCGAGGATGATGAGTGCGCGTGTTGTCCCAGTGGTGGAGCAAGCAGCTCTCCTGCTGGAGCCGGGTCAGGAGGAGGTCATCATGATCACGGCCACAATCATGCGCATGCATCAGGAAAGGCTTGTTGTGACTCTTCGAAGTCTTCGAAAAAAGGAGAGGAAAAGAAGGAAGGCGACAAAGCGTCGTTGTCCACCAAAAGCGCGCCGGTGGCTTCGGCGAAAGAGCCCGCCACGGCCGCCGAATCGTCCCAACCGGCGGCAGCCGATGGTGGAACACCTCATGATTCCATCTGTAGTGCTTGTGATCCCGCAAGCGAAGTGGCCCATGCCATCCAAGTGACTCGTTTTCGTGTGGCCAATTTATGTTGTGCCGGCGAAGAAAAACTGATTCGTTCTGCCCTGAAGGACATGACCGGCGTTGAGCACATCGCGATCAACATCATTGGTCGCTATGCGATCATCAAGCATTGCCCGGTCAAATGCTGTGCTCCCAGTGACAAGATCTGTACCGTACTGAATGATTTACAATTGGGAGTGAGTATTCAAGACGTTGCACAAAGTGATATGTCTGGGCAGAATGGACCGTTGGTGGATCCGTTGGATGGATTGCATGTGAGTTTGTCCTGTGCGTTGTTCTTCGCCGGGTTGGGTATGTATTTGCATCCCGATACACACCACACCTCGGCCTGGGTATTCATCGTTGGTACCATCATTGGCGTGTTGCCCATTGTGTACGATGCCTATCGTGCACTGGTCATTCGTCGAACCGTGGACATCAACGTGTTGATTCTGGTCGCCGTCATTGGTGCATTGGCCGCGAAGGAATACTTCGATGCGTCTCTCTTGGTATCGTTGTTCATTGCCGCCGAGTTGTTGGAACATTTCATTATGAAGAAAGTACAACGCGCGGTGAACTCGTCGAATTTATCGTCGATGCCGAAGGAAGCCTTTGTGGTGACGACGAATACGACGACGAAATTGGAAGAGTTGAAGATTGGGGATGTGATTGCGGCCCGTACAGGTGAAATGATAGCCTGTGATGGTATCGTAAAGAAAGGAGATGGGGTGGTCAATGAAGCGAGTATTACCGGCGAATCGACCCCCATCGAGAAGCATGTCGGAAGTAAAGTATTGAGTGGTACGGTGGTTCAAAATGGGTATTTGGAGATCATGATTGAGAAGAATCCGATGGAAAGTACGTGGAAACAATTGGAACAAGCGGTGGCCGATGTGCAAGCGGACCGTGGCTATTACGGCGGATTGGTGGATGTCTTTGCGGCCTATTGGACACCTGCGATCCTCTTGTGTACGTTGACGTTGATTGTTGTCGGTGGTGCGGTGACGTCGGAATGGTCGGACTATTTGCATCGTGGGTTGGTGCTCTTAGTCTTAGCCTGTCCATGTGCCATTGTCATTGCTGCGCCTATTCCATCCGTCTGTGCCATTGCCGCCGCTGCGAAGCATGGTGTATTGATTCGTGGATCGTCGGTCATTGAAAAGTTGGCGACGATCGACACGGTGGCGGTGGACAAGACGGGCACATTGACGAAGGGATATTTCATCGTCTGTGAACAATTGCCGTTCCCCTGTGCTGCCTACGAGGGTGATGCCATGTTGTTGATTGCGGCGCTGGAAGCCAAGTCGACACACCCCTTGGCGAATGCGATTGTGTCCGCCTATTGTGGCTGTATTGCTGATGCGGTGGACGTCGTGTTGCCCGCGGTACGTAAGATGAAAGTCTTGGATGGGGTTGGCTTGGAAGGGTGGGTAGAGATCGTTGAGGAACAAGATTGGAAGTATCTCTTGGTGGGCAACGAGCGTATCTTTGCGTCCCACGGTGGCAAGGTGCAGTTGTCAGCGACACAACAACAGGAAGTGGACTTGTTCAAACAACGGAACCAGGGACGGACGATGATTTTTGTGGCGATTGATGATGAAGTGGCGTATGCGATGTCCTTGGCGGATGAAATTCGGCCAGAAACAAAGCCCTTCGTGACAGATTTGCAAGATCGCATGCATGTGACGGTGACCATGCTGACCGGTGATCAGGAAGATGTCGCTCGGGCGGTGTGTCGTGAAGTCGGCATTGCGCAAGAAGAATGTCATGCACGGTTGATGCCGGCGGAGAAGATGCAATGGGTGAAACGTGTCCAACAGACGACCACCCAGGCCTTGTTGCATCCATTCAATCATCCGTCGGCGGGGCAATCGACGACCATCAATGTTATGGCCAGCACTGCTGGTGGTGCCGCTGCGGTGGAGGAGGATCCTTTGAGTCACCTGGAATCGGCAACGCATCGTTTCGAGGATGACCATTGGCATGGTGACCACCATACGAACTTGCAGCCAAAGAAAGTGTTGATGGTGGGTGATGGTGTCAATGATTCGACCGCGTTGGCCCTGGCAACGGTTGGTGTGGCGATGGGTGCAGCGGGTTCGGCCATGGCGGTACAGGCAGCAGATGTGGTGCTGTTGAACGACAACTTGTTGTTGTTGCCACCTGCCTTACGTATTGCCCAGCTGGCGAAACGTACGATCGTTGAGAACTGTTTGGTGGCCATCGTGATCAAAATCGTGGCGATCGTCTTGGCGATTTCGGGTCTGTTGGAATTCTGGGAAGCGGTGGTCATTGACATTGGTTCGTTGTTGTTGGTTGTCACGAACGGTACCAAGCTGTTGTATTATCAACAGACCATGAATGCCAACGTGGCGGCGACGGATAATGATGCGGCGGCAGCGGAATCACAACCGCCGTCTTCGTCGGGACCGATGTTTTTGTTTTCTCCCGTCGGTGATTCTGCCGCATCGGCTCCTTCCTCGTCCAAGAAGCGTCGTCGTTTGTTGCCCAAGTTCACCAAGTCAACAACTCCGGCGGGTGCCTTGGCGACATCCAACAAGGAAGGTATTGCGTTGACGTCTCAACACGATCACGTGTAATGCGATCTGTCAATCCACTATCCTTCTCTTGTGGGGATGTCGCCATGTGCATATCGTGATGCGTATTGCGTCTGTCCCGGAAGGACCTTTCTTGTTTTGAACTGTGCTCTGTGGCGATGTCGATTCTTCATCGTTCGGTTGTCTGCTTGCCATCTGCCAAATATTCTTGTTTACGCCAATATTCTTGTGGGTATGACGCACGTTTCTGTCCCTCAAAACGTTTAGTCACCCCATTTCTCTCACTCTCTCACTCAATCCATCGATATTCGATCGATATTCACTATGTACTGACACTGACACTGCACCCCAACAACAATGGAGTGCAGGAAGACCCCAGATCCACGATCGCCAAGCAAACATCGATGCAGAGCGAGCTACCATGCACTTAGAAGGAGAGTTGTGTTGTAGATCAATCTCATGGTTTTGGTAATCGTGGGTGGTGATACAGCATTGCGTTGCCTTTCGAAGGAAGCGTCGTTTTGTATTTCGTCTGTGCGGCCCTTGTCTTTGTTCTTCGGAGCAAGCCACCGTCCCAGGTCGCTTCTGTCCTCCTCTGGGCTGATTTGTGTAACAGCAATCACCAATAACTTTATGAATCCGATGATCAAAGCGCGTTCTGTAATTTGGAGGCACAAGTGGCTGCTCTGCGCAATGGAGTTGAGCTCAAACAGTATCTACTGCAACGAACCACAGCGTCGATGGATGTAATACGGTGTAGATTTAAACAAGCGTTACTGATGGCCGATATCATTCAAGCCGCACAACATTCGAAATTCAATAAAAGTCATTCATTCTCTAGGGTTCAGTCACTGCAGACGTCAAGAGCCAGCTGTGTTCCAGCGTATCCAGCATATGTTCTACAATCAGAAATAGACATAGATTAGAAAACGATGATCGTGATAGAAGATGGAAACGAAGGAAAGGGAGAAGAAACAGAAGGAATGTCCCAGGAGGGATAGGGAAGTCCACAGCACATAGCTCCACGCTCATTTTAAGGTGGTTGTTGCTGTGGGTGTGTTTTTCACACCCCCATCCCCGCACGGAAATAAATTTATATAGCTATAACTGAACGGACCATCAGAGTACGGTATAAGTAATGAACTCAGTGGTTAGCTGGAATAGCAAACATAGGGCAGCCCATCCTCTCGACAACGAACAAAGAAAGACAATGTCATGATGCTCCAACTCACCTTTTCACTCACTTCTCAGAAACATCGTAACTGAGTTGCACCCACGGTGCGTTACTACAGTTGTCATCAATCGATTGTGGTTTGCTCCAGTCCAACAAGTCGATTTGAAAGAGAGAGAGAGAGAGAGAGAGACGAGGCAGCAGAGCGACACCACAAGCGCTTCATTCAGCAACGACACAACAACACAAGTCAACCCAGAAATCCAGATTGATCTGGGGCCGATTGGTGGTGACGATGACGATGACGATGACGATGGAGCTTTTTCATTTCCTTTTTTCAAATCCCAAATCCTCGTTGGCAAGACTTGCTACCGCGCAGATCTGGAAGAGGATCAAATAAAATCTATCAGAACAGTGCTGCCAAGAACCTATCGGGTTTCATAAGCGTCGAAAAGAAAAGCAAAGAGTGGAAACACAGTGAAAACGATGTCATTGAAAATCGAGGTTTTGAACTTTTTGGAAAAGGCATCCTACAGGCCTTTGCCAACAGAAACTCCAGTGTCTACATACGATAAAGAAGAAGGATGGTTTCACTTCCACCAAAGGATTTGGCATCCTTTGGGTATCGTGAAGGCATCTGCTGTGCGGGGAAAAGTGACAAAGAAAGATCAAGTCATCAATGCCGCGCTAAAAATCGAGATGGAAATTGCCGTCGATGGAGAACATAGTGCTCAATATGACCCATGTATACAAGTGACTCATGCTACAACGAATACTGCGTATTGGTTCCGAGCTGTGTGTCCCAAAATGAACTGTCAGGCCGTTCTACGTTTCCGCGTAGTTGATGATGATTCCATCGCCCCTCTTGAGCATGTCATCAAAGTGGGAACGGGTGTTTTGGATTGGACTGCGAAAACAGAAGATGAAAACCCTACGACAGAGGAGACTGAAGATCTTCCTCAAAGCCCTCGCAAACGTGGTGGTAGGTCGCAGGCGACGCCAGTACAGCAATCCAAGGGATCGTTGGTGCTGCAAGAAACGCCGGCTTCCTCTCGTAAGCGTACTAGAGGTGGTGATTCTGTGGAAACACCGACCAGGGCACGAGTTATATGTCTGGATTTGGAGGAAGTGGAGGAGACAGAGGACGATGCACCGCGATCCAGCCGACGCAGTAGTCGCAAGCGTCGTCATATTGATGCGATAATGATCGAAGAAGACGACGAGGAAGAGGAGGAAGAGGAGGAGGAGGAAATCATTCGTGTGGTAGCAACGGGGCGCTCCGGACGACGATCGAGTACCACGTCTACGAGCGAGCCCGCTCCACCTTCGTCTTCGTCTACCAAACGATCCACAGAGCGCACCAAGGCAACTCCCAGAAAGAGTTCATTCAAAGAATCGCTGGTATTGGACGAAAGCTCTGAAGAGTCTATCGATTACGACGATGCGACGCTGTTGTTGGAGGCGTCTACCTTCTTCGAAACACTGCGAGCGGCACCCATTGCACCGGCCTTAGCACCCAAAAATCGACTGGAATTCCATCTGCCACCTCTTTCTTCTTCCGCACCTCATCAAAAAGGAAAAGACAAAGACAAAGAACACTTGGTCACCATTCAAGGACCATTGATGACTCTCTCCGTTCCCGCGTCACTGATGTCGGTCTTGCATCGAGACATGCACACTACCTCCCATTACATCACCACCATTCTTCGTCGCTATCTGTATCTTCGACAGATGGATGGGCCATCCTCTCACACGAAGCCCGCCAAGTCACAACAACAGCGCGCAGTAGCAGAGGAAGCACATACTCTGTCGACGTTGATTGTGGACAACATCTCCTCTCCAACGGTCCATGCATTGTTTGATCAATTGGGTCCACGCTGCATCGGGGTCAATCAAGAGAAAACCCATATCAAACATTTGCGTGCGCTCTTTGAAGATGTGTGTGAAGCTCATATCTTTGCCCGTGACGAAGAAAAACGAGCGTGGATGGACTGGCGAGAACGTGAGTTTGGTGGTGCGGTCGTTGCCTGGGCGGATATTCTGGGTCCACTGTATTTCGTCCGTTTTCTGTTCTACGTGATGACCTCTTCGAAGCATCCCATTGGTACGTATGTCCGTTTCTCGCGTCTGTTTGTGTGCGCTATGTGCTCACGTTTGTGAGTTGTGTGTGCTCTTTCTTGTCGGTGCAATGATACATAGGTGTGATTCCACCGGTGTCGTCACGAATCAAGGGACCCATGTTCGATACCGAACGTATCATCGACGAAGCCGTGAAAATGATGGACAGCTGTGCGCCCAACTGGCTGTTCTAAGTGCTCTTCTCCGCAGCCACTAGGTGGGACGGCGTCTTCAGATGTCGCAACAGGACACAGCCGATCTGTCCAACTACGACACACATTGTACCTAAACACGACGTCAACAACAGTAAACGCTTCTCGCCAACAACAACAACAAGCACCCATTCTCTCCCAGACTTCGCCCCCATTGTTGTGTTTGCTTTATTTGCTTTGTTGGAGTTGGTTTACAATGCAAAGGATACACCGCCAGCACCAGCCGTCTTCGACATGGCCACTTGCGTCTTCGCAATCTTCATACGCGTCAACAGACTCAAGACTTCATCGGTGAGCACCGCCACGGGGGTATTCTTCTCCTTGCCCATCGTGGATCGCAAGGCGGCCAGGAAATTCTTCATCTCTTCGCTGAAGACATACAATCGATTGATCGTCGGCAGTATCCCATCGAGATGCTTCACTTCCAACAGATATTGAATATGCGCCACCACACGGTGAATCAACAAATCGGGTCGTTCTTGCATAAAGGTTTCCGCCGCTTTGATGGCGGCACGGGATTGCAAGACTTCCGTCTGCAAATCGGCCATGTCGCGTATTTGTGTCAAGAGCACACTGGGATCCCGCAACAACCAATCTTGTCGCCCATGATCCTCCCAAAACCCACGCAATTTCTTCTGCAAGGCCGCTTCCGAGGTATACATCTGTTGCTGGTACGTCACTTTCGCCGCCGCCGCCGACGTCGAATCCCCGTACCGATGGCTGTCGTGGGCGGCCGCGTCACCGTGAGCACCGATGCGGTGTCGCTGGGCGGCACGGCAGTGCCGTTTGATTACAGGCCGCTGCGCGAATGCGCCC
>OFDC01001415.1_pt1 | contig 12836 bp, 14 predicted proteins | sample 1520941 | NCBI WGS metagenome assembly OFDC01 (sample SAMEA94258168, study PRJEB24077) | hot springs metagenome | biome: Aquatic biome; feature: Water | place: India | collected 2012-12-06 | depth 5 m | reverse complement strand
AATAATGTTACCACAGAAACTTGTAGCGCTTCACTGATTTGATAAATTTTAGTTAGGGTAAGGTTGAATTCACCGCGTTCAATTTTCCCCATATAACTACGATCAATCTGGGCCAAGAGTGCAAGCTTCTCTTGAGAGATGCCTTTTTGCTTTCGAATGGTACGAATACGTTTACCAAATGCCACAATCTGCGGATGTTTACTAGTCACAAATGTCATCTCAAAAGTTGACATTTTTAACAACAGGTGTCTATAATTCCACGGCATATATACCGTATTTAAGGTATGCTGAATTAAATTTAGGGTTAGGAGTTATTGATGTCATTAAAGTTAGTCTTAAGTGTCTTGGCAAGTGCATGTATTACGGTTGCTTGCCAAAATAAACAGCCGGAGCAAACTAGCAATACCACAGCGGCAAGCGCCAATCTTGAGACACCCGATCCTAAATTCTCAGCCGCGGTAGCACAAACGACAGCCTCGCAGACGTTAACAAACCAACCCGCTTTGTCAGTTACATCAGCAAAGACGTTAGATTTAAGCCATGTACATGATATTAATCAAGATAGTGACTTAAGCTACCTAACTCCCTTATTTATCGCCCAAACCCCTCGGCAAATGATGGAGGAAGAAAAGCTAAGTCTCATATCTACAGAGTATGACAATGAAGCTGATACGTTTAAAAAACGTGAATTAGCCGTACAGCTGTTGCCAAAGGTGAGTCAACAGATTAAAACGTACCAAGGTACCTATCTTGCTAAAGTACCCATTATTAACGATCAAAAAACAGCTGATCAGTTTTTACAACAACAAAATGACAAAAATTTATCGCCATTGTCGGTCAATGTGTTTGGTATTGATACAACAAGACCTTATGACTTTACCACTAAGACATTTGCCATGTCATGTGAGATGGATAAATTTCTTAGCCATGGTAAATATGGGGGGCTAGGGCCATTCTTCGGTAATAAACAGTCTATTCAATTGGATTTTCTGCGGCATATTAATGACTCGACCCAATATATCGTGGCACCACCCCAAGAAAAATGTGAGTTGTTGGTTGACGATGAAGCCGTGGCTAAAAAAATTGAAGCAGCTCGTATCAATAATACATTGGGCGGCAGAGGTGAGCTATACGTACAAATTACCGCTGATGAAAATCAGTTAAAAGCCAAGCCGCTACAAGCTACCGTTTCCTATCTTGATACGCAGACGAATGAAACATTGGCTACCAAAACCTTTCATTGGTAGAAAATAAAGGGGACATTATGAAACTGAGCAATATGATTTTAATAGGCGCTGTAGTATCAGCATTGACAGGCTGCCAAGATCAGCCAAGAAGCAGCGAGTATTATCGGGCGAATCTTGAACAAGCTCAAAAAGACGAGCAAAAATGCCAACAAATGCGAGCATCCGGCAAGGAGCCAAATGCGGTATTAGCAAAAAATTGTCGCATTGCTCATGATATATTATTACGTCGGGCGAATGCAGGTGTAGCAGCGGCTATTAAAAATAGCTAATATCTGCCTAAAGGATAGCACAGAATTCAGAGAAAATAAGGCAGCAGGTCCATTTACTTGCTGCTAAATATTTGAGATTTAATCATTTTAACGAACATTAATTAGCGGGGTATTTATGTGATGATTTTAAGTTTTTAATTATCATATAAAATTATCAGTGGCTGAGTTTATTATTTTAATTTCTAAAGAAATCGCTTAACATAGATTATGGTTCAAATTCTGTGTTGACCGATTAAAAGTATATATCGGCAATCGTGATAGTAAGGTTGTGGTAGCAACTGTTATGATTGCCTTTGATTACTAGGTGGATGTTGCAGTCTAGCAAAATATATGACAATCCCTTGATGAAAAACAGGGTTTAGATGAATATAGCTATAAAGAATTTGGCTACCGTTTAAACAAGATTATCTAACAATAGGTTGGGCATCTTAAAAATCCAATGTTAGAACAAATTAAAGAATGTTGAGGCAGTAAGGTAAGCCTTAGAACAGCGTAAGGGAAATCAACATGAAACAGCAACTGAAAATTATAGTACCGAACAATAACAAATATACTCGACATCTCAAATTAACCGAGAAACAAGAACAAGAATTGATCGCTTACAACAAAGCAGGGGCGGAGTACTTCAAGAAAGCATTTCAACATCGAGCTAAAAAGCCAGCCACGTAATAGACTAAACGCTCAAGCAAGTGCTAAGCATTTATATTTCTTGATAGGAGACGTTTTAATTTCAATATTGGTAGTGTTCAAAAAACTGTGTCATTCCCATAAACTGTCAAATAAAACAGGAATGACACCATGCAAAACTTTGACTTTAACGAAGCCTTAAAAGCGATTCAATCAGGAAAGCCTATTACAGGCAGTGATGGGGTACTAGCTCCACTCATCAAACAACTTACCGAAGCTGCCCTATCAGCTGAGATAGACAGCTACCTTGAGCAGAATCCTACTGGCAACCGCCGTAATGGCTACAGCAAAAAGACCGTTAAATCAGCCGTTGGTAGCTTTGAACTTGAAACACCTCGTGACCGCAATGGGGAATACGAGCCTGTTTTGGTTAAGAAGCACCAAACCAAACTTACGCCTGAGATTGATAACCGCATTCTCTCTCTATTCTCGCATGGCATGAGCTATGGGGCAATCAAAGACCACATCGCTGAGATTTACCAATTGGAAGTCTCTGAAGCCACCATTAGCAGTATCACTGACCAGCTTATCCCACAGCTTAAAGCATGGCAATCCCGTCCTTTGGACAGCGTCTATCCGTTTGTCTGGCTCGATGCTATTCACTATAAGGTTAAAGACGAAGGACGCTATGTCAATAAAGCCGTTTACACGCTGTTAGCACTGAATACCGAGGGTCACAAAGAACTCATTGGTTTGTACTGCTCCGAGAGCGAAGGAGCTAATTACTGGCTATCGGTGCTCACTGATTTGCACAATCGTGGCGTACAAGATATTCTGATTGCCTGTGTCGATGGGCTTAAAGGCTTCCCTGAAGCCATACAGGCTATCTTTCCTAATACCGAGGTACAACTATGTGTGATTCACCAAATCCGTAACAGTATTCGTTATGTCGCAAGTAAAGATCAGAAAGCTTTCATGCGTGATTTAAAGCCTGTCTATAAGGCAATCAATAAAGATTCGGCTGAACTGGCTTTAGATGAGCTTGATAGACTCTGGGGCAGTAAGTACCCTGCTGTGATTGCTTCTTGGCGAGACAAATGGCATTTGCTTTCTGCTTATTTCAAGTACCCCGATGCGGTCAGAAAGCCGATTTATACGACCAATGCGGTTGAAGCGGTACATCGCCAATTTCGTAAGCTAACTAAAACTAAAGGGGCTTTCCCTAATGAAACCAGCTTGCTTAAACTTTTATATGTTGGTATGTTAAATGCGTCAGAGAAATGGACGATGCCGATTAATAATTGGGGACAAACCATGATGCAGTTGTCTATCCATTTCCCTGGTCGATTAGATGCTGTAATGAGCCTCTAATTTAATTTATCCTGACACAGAATTTTGAACGCCCTCTCAATATTTAACATAATCAAAGTTACATGAAGTCATAATTTTTTCCTGTTATTTCATAATATTATAATTTGCTTTATTAAATAGCTTGTACTCAACTCCTGACATATCAATACATCGTTTTCTTTCTATCTTAAGAGCTGATATTGGACACAGGACTAATGTCTTTTTAAAGCTCAATATACTATAAGCCTGAATGTAGGTAAATTCTCCTCTTATTTTATACTCGTCAGTAAAAAAAGTTCTTAGTTCATTTTGCACGTCAGAAGTTTTAAATCGATAAACATAAAAATTTCTTTCATTACTTGGCGTTTGGATACCCACTGCTTGAGCAGAGATATTTAAGAAGCTTGAGATGTTTGCAATATTTATCATGACTGTGAGAGCAGCACTAATAAAGAGTATAATTATGTAGCGATCCTTATAATTTGATTTATACCTTGTGGTGATAAGAAATCCAAAAAAAATGGAATATGCAGTAAAAAAAACTGCATAAAACACTAAAAACAAGTATTGGTTATTTTCAAATGTCTCAGTAAATAAAGGTATCACCATATAAATTGGTAATATGGCTAGGGCAAGAATACAACTTTGAGCGATTACATAAAAAAATTGGGTAAATTTCGATATCTTCTCAACATGATTAAACAATCTTTTATACCTAAACAATATAAAGAATACAATCAGAAAATTCACTGTTAAGATAGAAATCAAGTAGCTTTGGGTCGTTAAATCTGGCAAGAAATAACCTTTGACAATTAGATAACCCAACAACCCCAAGAACTGAATTAAAAGTGCAAATATCCATAGACCATAAATCCAAAACCATTTTTTGTCTCTTGCTGAAAAGTTAAATTTGCTAGCATTATTTTGTCTTGTACTTCTGTTGCCTAAATTCCTTCTGCCTTCTAATTTAGAATAATTAATTTCTAACATATCCTCAGTGACATTTATGAGCGTCAGTGGAATTATAGTCAGCGTGACACATACCCCACCAAAAACCAATAAATAACCGAGTAAGAAATAGACAATCAGTAGTGAAGTATCTTCAGACGTCGTTAAGGTCCCCCACTGTCAGAATAGTTGTCACCCCCACCCAAACAACCTAAATGGGGGAAAAGGAGACAACCATGGCACAATACAGTGCAGAGCGCAAACAAGCAATATTAAACAAACTGCTATCGCCTGAACTAATTAGCATCGCGCAATTAGCCCGAGACGAACACATCGCCGAACAAACCCTATATAATTGGCGAAACCGAGCCAAACAACAAGGGAAAGCCGTGCTGACCAACGATAAAACCAAAGAATTAAGCCCTGAGACCAAGCTCACCATCATTATTGACACTGCCAAGCTTAATGAGACCGAGCTTGCCGAATACTGTCGCAGCAAAGGACTCTACCCTGAACAAATCGCCCAATGGAAAACACAGACCCTCACAGGCTTTAGCACAAGCGAACAACAAACTGTCCTAAATCGAAAACAGCAGCAAGCAGACCAAAAACAAATCAAACAACTCAAACAAGAAATCAAACGCAAAGACAAAGCGCTTGCGGAGGCAGCCGCCATACTGATCTTGCGAAAAAAGCTCGATGCCCTATGGGGGGAAGACGAGGACGAATGACCACTCTTGCAGACCGGCAACAACTCATCACCCTCATTGACCAAGCGACCAACGCAGGGGCAAGACTTCACATCGCCTGCAGCGAGGTTAGCATTAGTAAACGCACCTATCGACGCTGGAAGGCTGACAAAGACAACACAGGGGATAAACGTCCCATCGCTGTTAGAGCTGCCCCGAGTAATAAACTAAGCGACATAGAACGCCAAGCCATACTTAATGCCTGCAATGAGCCCCGCTTTGCCAGTTTACCGCCCAGCCAAATCGTTCCCACCTTACTGGATGAAGGCATTTACCATGCCTCAGAATCGAGCTTTTACCGTGTTTTAAAGGGGCACAACCAACTTAAGCCCCGAGGACGTGCCAAAGCCCCTAATCCTCGTAAACCGCCAGAGACGTTTATTGCGACTAAGCCTTGCCAGGTATTCTGCTGGGATATCACTTATTTACCAAGTACGGTACGTGGACAGTTTTATTATCTGTATATGATTGAGGATGTCTATAGCCGTAAGATTGTAGGATTCGAAGTGTATGACAGGGAAGCGGGTGATTTAGCGGCTAAACTACTAGAACGTAGCCTATTAAACGAGAATGCCATTGGGACAGGGGTGATACTGCATTCAGATAATGGGGCGCCGATGAAGTCGCAGACCCTGCGAATGAAAGCCTATGAGCTTGGGGTGTTAACCTCTTATAGTCGTCCGCGGGTGAGTAATGATAATCCGTTTGCTGAGGCGCTGTTTCGTACTGTTAAGTATGCGCCAAGTTTCCCCGAGCATGGCTTTGATAGTTTAGACAATGCTCGGGTATGGGTGAATGGCTTTGTGGGTTGGTATAACGCTGAGCATAAGCACAGTGGGTTAAATTTCGTGACGCCAAATGAGCGCCATACGCTTAAAGATGGCGATATTCTAGCAAGACGTGAGTCGGTGCTGGTGATGGCAAAGCAGGAAAATCCTGCTCGCTGGAATGGTAGAGCAGTGAGAAATTGTTCGCCTGTTGAGCCAACAGCCCTTAATCCTGTGCGTCTGTCTAGGCGGGTTAATGCCAATGAGGTTTTAGTCGCTTGATTTAAATATGGGTGACAACTATGTTGACAAACACCGAGACTGTCTAATCTTAGTTGACCCCTATACCGCTACCTACTATTTTATTCCTTCTTCTCTAACGCTCTTAACTCCTTACGTAGCACTTTGCCCACCGCAGATTTGGGCAAACTGTCAACAAACTCGACTTTTCGTGGGCGTTTGTAGCCTGTTAGATTCTCTTTGGCATAATTAAGTAGGGCTTGTTCGGTTAATTGGCTATTTTTACGAACTGCAAACACTTTAGGTACTTCGCCACTAGAATCACTCGGCACCCCAATAACGCCGCATTCAAGAATATCAGGGTGTTGCATGATGACTTCTTCGATTTCATTAGGATAGACATTAAAACCTGAAACCAATATCATTTCTTTTTTACGGTCGACGAGCTTAATAAAGCCTTTGTCATCCATAACCCCAATATCACCTGTTTTAAAATAGCCTGTCTTACTAAAAGCTGTGAGCGTTTCAGTAGGTGCATTGTGGTAGCCTTTCATGACTTGAGGGCCTTTAACGGCAATTTCACCGCGTTCACCCAGTGCCACAGGTCTCTCATCATCATCGAGCAATACCACATCCGTTGAGGAAGCAGGGATCCCGATTTTGCCCGTAAAATGTTCAATACGAATGGGGTTAAACGCCACCACAGGGGAACATTCTGACAAGCCATAGCCTTCAACAATGATAGTGTCCGTGATTCTGTGCCATTCTTCAGCGACATTACTATTGACTGACATACCGCCAGCAATCGTAACCTTTAATTTAGCAAAGTCAGCTTCCCTAAATTTCGGGTGATGTACCAGGGCATTAAATAACGTGTTAATCCCAATAAAAAAGGTAAGTGAATAGCGATTAATATATTTTACCATGGTGTCTAAATCGCGTGGATTGGCAATTAACAATTGCGTGTAACCCATTCTAAAAACGTATAAGCAGCATATGGTAAAGGCAAACACATGATATAAAGGCAAAGCGGTTAATATCACATGTTCTCGTTCGCGCTCTTCTTGGGTAAAACTCGTGTCGACTAAGGCATCAATCTGTAAAATATTAGCAATTAAGTTCCCGTGAGTCAGCATAGCACCTTTGGCTACCCCTGTGGTACCGCCTGTATATTGCAGCAATGCGGTATCTTCTAAGGTCAGATCAGGACGCTGATACAAGGCAGGGTTGGATTTAAGCACATCGCTAAACCAAGAAAATTGCTTAATCTGCCAATCAGGTACCATTTTTTTGATATATTTTGCTCCAAAATTAACCAGCGTGCCTTTAACTTTACCTAGCATATCGCCCACGCGACACATAATCACATACTCGACCAAGGTAGGCGATATGGCTTGATAGGTATGGGCAAAATTTTCTAAGATAAAAATGGCTTTGGCGTCCGCATCTTGAAGTTGATGCTCAAGTTCGCGACTGGTATAAAGCGGATTGACATTGACTAATATCAGCCCTGCACGCAATACAGCGATTGCAACAATTGCATATTGAATCACGTTCGGCAGCATGATCGCGACCTTATCCCCTTTGACTAATCCTAACTCTTGCAAATAAGCAGCTACGGTTCGACTGGTCAAATCCAGTTCGCGGTAAGTAAAAGCTCGACCCATACTGAGACTTGCGATGCGATTAGGATGATTCTGCATCGTTTTTTCAAGGATATCGATGAGAGAGGTATCCTTGTTAGGCATGTGGATATTGGGCGAAATACCGTAGCACTGATAAGTGGCGAACCAGGGTTTATTAAAGTTGTTTTCAAAAGAGTTATCATGGGCTGAAGTCATATGAAACCTATTATCTTTGATAGTGTTATATAAATTAAATAACTATTTTATCAGTCCATACTTTATTAAAATAGGTTAAACCTAGCATTTGTGTGCACGATCGTTCACTTAAAATTACTTTACCAATGCCAAAAAATATGGCTCACCAACAAAAGTTTTCTACTGTGGATGTTGCTAAATTAATTCGATCTGAGATATTAATTAGCTGTATTGAACATTTGAGATACAAAAAGTGTAATGATGAAGTGAACTGTACTGATAACCTGTTCACAATCTTTTCAATAATAATGCAATGAAAGCCAAATGTACAAACTGCAAGCTGGTATTTAAATAGCGCTCACCGTTTTTCCAAAGTTGTAGTGGTCAAGTTTAATTAGACAGCCTTTAAAAGATTTTGATTAAAAAACTGTTTTTCTTTCTCGACTGGTGTTAAGTAAATATTGAAGCTATGTGGTCTAACTTGGCTGTAATAACCTAGAATATAACTGGTGTAGTGGTCAAGTAAACTGTACTGGGTGAATAGCCACCAAAAATCTAGACACACATAACCATCTGTTGATGGTTTTTCTCATACTCTAACGGAGAACGTTGACCAATGGAACCGTGTCTGCGTTTAGAATTATAAAACATCTCAATATACTCAAAAATATCTGATTTAGCTTCCTCTCTTGAAAGATATATTTTCTTTTTGATTCTCTCACGCTTTAGCAACTGAAAGAAGCTTTCAGCAACCGCATTATCATGGCAATTGCCTCGTCTGCTCATACTGCTTTCAAGATTATGATGCTTAAGAAACGTCTGCCATTCATGACTAGTGTATTGACTGCCTTGGTCAGAATGAATCAGCACTTTATTCTTAGGGTTTCTTCTAAGCAAAGCCATCAATAATGCATCTAGTACAAGGTCTGTGGTAATCCTTGACTTCATAGACCAGCCAACTACAAGGCGCGAAAACAGGTCAATTACCACTGCTAAATATAGCCATCCTTCATGTGTACGGATATGAGTAATATCTGTGACCCAAAATTGATTTGGCTCAATTGGATTAAACTGTCGGGCTAACGTGTTCGCGGCAACAACAGACGGTGTACCTGCATAGGACCGAGGTTTACGATAGCCACGCTGTGATTTAAGACCATTTGCTTTCATCAGTCGATGTACACGATTGACACCACAAGCTTCACCAATATCTTTTAAATCATAGTGAATCTTGCGATAGCCATAGACACCACCCGATTCTAGCCAAAACTGTTTGATTAATCCTGATAGCTTTTGATTTTCTCTAGCGGTTTTGCTAATGGGCTTTTTTAACCAAGCATAATACCCACTGTGATGAACATCTAAAGTAGAACATAGGCGACGAATAGACCATAAGTTCTGGTTGTCCCGAATAAAGGCGTACTTCATTTGGACTGACTTGCGAAGTACACCGCGGCCCACTCGAGCATAGCTCTCGCCTTGCGTCGGGGCGAAGCAGCGCTTCGCTTATCCTTCCTTATTTAATATGTCTCGTTCCAGCTTAAGCTGTGCGACTTCTTTTTTAAGTCGCTGGATTTCTTGTTGTTCGGGTGTGATAGCTCTACCTGTGATGAGTGGTTTGCCTGATTGTTCTGCACGGTATCGTTGTAGCCATTTTTCTAAGGTTGATTTGCCAACATTGTATTGTCCTGCAACATCGGGCACTTTTTGCCCTTGTTCTTCAATTAATTTAATGAGTTCAAGTTTAAATTCTGCTGAGTATTGATTTCTAACTTTTGTCATGAGATTATTCCTCTACTGAAGGTATTATAATCTCTTATTAGCTGTCTTGGTTTACTATGCCACTACAAAATACAACAATTAAAAAAACAAGGACTAATTATGCAGCTGATTCGCGGTCAAAAATTAAAGGTCAATGATATATTGCCGAATGCCTCATCATTTTCTTTACAAGTAGATATAACAAGTTCGCTTGTGATTGATGTCTCAATATTTGGTCTAGATCATGCAAATCGATTAAGCGATGAAGCTTATATGATTTTCTACAATCAGCCCATTAGTCCTTGTAACTCTATCAAATTGACAAAAAACAGTGACAAACACTCAGTGTTTGAGGTTAATTTATCTGCCTTAGACACTAAGATTGAGCATCTGATGGTGACATTAGCGATCGACGGACCTGGTATGATGTCGCAAATTGGCAATAGCCAGATAAGCATCTTAAACTTACAGGGGCAGGTAGTAGCCAGTTTTGCATTTGATGGCAATATGTTTGAACAGCAGCGCGCTATTATGCTATTGGAATGCTATAAAAAGGACGGTATTTGGCGCTTCAATGCAGTTGGTCAAGGATTTAATGGTGGCTTACCAAGTCTGATTGAGTATTATGGCGGTGAAGTTGCAGAATCGAGCCAAGCGCCTGCATTAGATGCTTCTAAAGCTCAGACACAGAATGTCGCAACACCAACCAAAGTTTCGTTAACAAAGGTTACACTTGATAAGCCTAATATCCCACATAGAGTGAATCTAACAAAGCAGCAGTCATCATTTATTGTCGAAGCAATTTGGGTGGATAATGGTGATAGCTGTAGTGATAACGATGACTTAGATTTAAGGGTAGGCATTTTGATTGAAGGTGAGAAAAAAATGCATTATATACATGCACCAAAGCAAATGGGCGCTTTGGAAAAATTTCCTTTTATCAGACACTTGGGTGATGTTACTGGCGCTAGCACTAGCGAGCCTGGTGTTGAAAGAGTCGAAATTAATAGTGACATTGCAAAATTAATAGGTGGTCGGGTTGGAATCGTATTCTCTGTATACTCTGCCATTAGCAATGGTGCGGTATCAATTGCTTCGCTACAGCCGAAAATGCGTATGCAGTATGGCGACCAAATTGTAGAGTGTGTCTTTAATCCTAGTGTCTCTGCCAAAGCTAAGAGTAGCTATGTTTACACGTATGTCATTGGTACTGCAGTGATCGATCAACAAGGCATTGTCATTGAGCATTCGGGACAAACTTCAAAGTTGCATAGTGAAGATACACCACGACTCCATTGGCAGCAAGGAAAGCTATCTACTACCATTGATGGTGAGCCAATGTTTAAGTGACCAATTTTTGGATTAAACAATGTACTAGAAATCAACATTGAATTCTTTAGCGTACAATATGGTTCGAATTCTGTGCTGACCCCTATAGGTAAAACGCCTAAGTTTGAGCTGCAGAATTTCAGGAAGCAGTTAGGCGTTGAGATTTCGCAGTATAAAACAATGAGTAATTTTAAAAAGTTTGTTCTGGATTTCGCTGTTAAACAGATTAATCTACATACAGATATCACTGTCAAATACGATCAACATAAAGAGGGGCGTAGTATCGTAGGGTTTACATTTAAATTCAAAGCTAAGCCCAAGCCCAAACTTAAGAAAGCAATAGAATCACGAAGAGATGGTGATACTGCTGATATGTTTACTATAGACGGTTTGAATGACAAGCAACTTGGCCGTATTGCTCGAAATCCTCAGTTTATGACTGATTACAATCATATGGTTAGCCCTACCAGTCCAGCAGGCCAGAACAAAGAAGATTGGGAGTTTGAAATGGTTAATCGACTGAAGAAAGATGCTACGCAGTTTAAAAACCGTCCTATCAAAGAGTATCTTGATTACTGATTTGATAGTATATGCACGCTCAAGCTCTATGCTTGTCAAAGTTGTTAGTTAATTGGAGTTAGAAATGATTAAGAAAGGCCAACCCATGAAGCCACCGGTAAAGACGAGCTTTCGCGGCAGGGACGTGGCCTACCTGGTAATTTCCATTGTTTTAGTGGGCGTAGGTTACGCAGCCTACCGCGGCTTATACTTTGTTGGTGAAAACGTTCCTTTTGCTCAAGAGATGATCCTAGTGTTCCTGGGTGCAGCTGTCACTATCTATCTGACAGCTGTGCTCCTCAATCGCCAGACTGAGCTTGAGTTAAGAAAAGAAGGGCAAGTTCTTCTTTTTCAACAAAAGCATGACACATATATGCGCGTCATCGAAAAGGTTGCTGAAATCGTGGAGCGTGAACGTCATGATTCTGCGCTCATTGATGAACTCAGGGTCATCAGCCACAGGCTTGCCGTTGTCGGCAGCGCGCCAGTTGTCGAAGCGTTCCGACGCGTTCTTGATCTGCTTGTTGATGGACTTGAGGATGGCCAGTTGAACGGCAATGACGCAGAACAGGTGATGCATGCCGTAGCTGAAGTCACGATTGCGATGCGTTCGGACATCAGCAGCGACAACGACCCTGAAGCGCTTCGGTCGGCTGCAGAAACGATCATGGCGAACTCACGCAAGATCGAGCGGCTGGACGACATCGAGCACTCAAAGTCCAAGCCAGACGCAAATGCAGCCAACAATAAACAGAAGAAAGGAGATTCGAAAGATGATGCAAGGACATAACCGCCCGCCATTCGCACCAACAATTCCCGGAACCAACCTTCGTTCTCATGATGTGCCAACCGCCATCATTTACCGACCCGCGCGCGCGGCCGCCACGTCCGCGCCACGATCCCGACACTGGGTTCTGGAGTTCGAACCGTCACGCCCGCAGAACCTTGAGCCCTTGATGGGATGGACGACGTCTCAGGATCCTTACCGGCCTATCAGGGAATAATTTAATAACTCCAAACACATATTAATCAACTACCTCAAAATAGTTTGGGGTTTTTTTACATTATCTTTGTATTATGTTGTATGTAGTATTATTATACATACAACATAATACAAGGGGTTACCCCAGAATTCGGAGAAAATAGTACGTTAAGGAATTTAGTCGAGTAT
>OFDC01001413.1_pt1 | contig 12843 bp, 20 predicted proteins | sample 1520941 | NCBI WGS metagenome assembly OFDC01 (sample SAMEA94258168, study PRJEB24077) | hot springs metagenome | biome: Aquatic biome; feature: Water | place: India | collected 2012-12-06 | depth 5 m | reverse complement strand
CGGATCTGCCGCGTTGAGGGCGGCTACGCTCGCCCGGATCTGCCGCATGTCAGCGCGCCCGCAGGTCATGCGTTTGCGCGGCGGTCCGAGGCAAGGTGGCGTGCGCAGATTGCAGCCGGAGGCGTTTCCCTCAGTAACGCGGCGCGGAGCGCCGAACCTCCGTAGTGTGAGACGGCAGCAGGACCAGGCCCGGCGAGGCGCCGGACCTTGAAGATCCCGAACGGGAGCTTGAAAGATGAGGCGACCCCTCCGCCAACTAGTGGTGCTCGCCGCCACCGCGGTCCTCGTGACGGCGTGCGGCGACAGCGACGGTGACCGCGCGGCAGACGATCAAGCGAAGGCCGACGCCGCGGCGTCGGAGTCTGCGGCCTCCGCGAGTGCCGCGAGCGAGAGCGCCGCGGCCGCGGAACTCGAGGCCCAGCAAGCGACCTACGGCGCCTGCCAGGAAGCGGTCGAGCGGTTCATGACCGAGTTGCAGGAGATCGGTTCCCGGCTCAACATCGGGATGAATTACGACGAGTACAGCGACTACCTCAGCGACGCGCGCGTTACTTACGACCGCGACTTCACGGCGACCGTGATCGACGACATGGAGCCCGAGTGCCTGAGCTCCGTGGCCGTGCCGCTGGAGAACGCGTTCCAGGCGTACGTCAACGTACTGACGTTGTGGGGCGACTGCATCGAGGACTACGACTGCGACTTCAACGAGGGCGAGACCGACCGGAAGGCTCAGCGAGGGTGGGTCCGAGCGGAGAAGCAGACTCAGAAGGCTGTCAATGCCCTCGCTGCGATGAAGCCCGGCGCCTGACTGTCGAGGATCCGCTGCCTGCCGTCAGCGTCGCCAGTCCGAATGTGGGGTAGGTGGAACTGCCGAGTTGCTTTGCGCTTGCCGAGGCGCCGGAGGCTTCGATCGCTCGTGGTGCGCAAGCCCGACTGCGACGCCCTGGCCAATCAGGCCAACCGCGGCCACTGGACCGGCGAGCAAGAAGATCACGGAGGCGACAGCCTCGCCTGCCTCTTCCGCTCCCGTGGCTATCAGCACCAGGAACCCGACCACCACCATCAGGAACGCGCACGCGACCCAGCCGAGGGGCGGAACTCTCATGCCTGGCACCTTAGGCCTACCGAGCACGCAGGGTTGCAGAACTCGAAGGAGAGCTCACGCGACGTGCGTAGCAGGGCAGCGCTCGTAAGGCCTCATTGTCGTCAGAGTCGGTCGCGCCGCCTTCTGACGCCCGTGCCACGGCTCCGGATGTGGCGTCACATCAGACCCGTTGACGAGCGTCGGGTTTGGTGGCGCAGTAGGTGAATGGAAGCAGCGCAGCTGATCGTGGCCAGCGATGCCGCGAACGGGACGATCCGGATCGCCACTCTGGCGTACTTGGCGCGGTTCAGGGGACAGTCCCGCGTGCACGCCGAGTCAGACCTACGGGCCTATCTCGCCTGGTGCCGAAGCAAGGGCCTCGACCCACTCGAAGCGCGCCGCCCGCACATCGAGCTCTACCTGCGATCCATGCAGGAGGTCGCCCGGTACAAACCCTCGACCGTCTCGCGGCGACTCTCGATCCTTACCGGGTTCTACCGCACCTGCGCGATCGACGGAGTTCTCGAGAGCTCGCCGGCTGAGTACGTCCGTCGGCCACGGGTCCCGGCCGAGTCACCGACCCTGGGGCTGACCCACCTGCAGTTCGAGGCCATGCTCAGCGCCGGGAGAACCTCAACGAACATCAACGACTTCGCTCTCGTCGCCATGCTCGGACTCCTCGGGCTTCGCATCTTCGAAGCCACAGGAGCTGACATCGAGTCTCTCGAGGAAGTTCACGGGCACCGGGTCCTGCGTGTGCGCGGCAAGGGCGACAAGGTCGCCCTTGTCCCGCTGCCGCCAGCGGTCGGGCGCGCGATCGACCGCACCATCGACGGTCGCGCGAGTGGGCCGCTGTTGCGCAGCCGAACCGGGCATCGGATGGACCGCCACTGCGCCACCCGACGCCTCAGAGCGTTGGCGAGCAGCGCCGGCGTGACGACCGCACGGATGCACCCGCACATGCTGCGCCACACCTTCGTGACCACCATGCTCGACGCCCGGCGTCGACCTCAGGGACGTCCAGATCGCTGCACGCCACGCAGATCCCAGAACCACAATGCGATACGACCGGGCACGCAAGAACCTCGACCGACACCCCAACTACGTCCTCGCCGCCTTCATGGCCTCAGCCACCGCATAGCGAGGTGGTGCCAAGCGTGCCCCTCGCGAGCACGAGCGCGATCGGGGTCGCGGGCTCGTCGAGGCCTAGTTGCGTCGGCTCCATCGCCTACCCTCGGCACCATGCAAACGACCGTGAACCCACCCCGCCCTCCGCGGCGGGTGTTGGCCACGGATCGGAGCCCACATGGCTCACTCACCCCACCGTCAGCACGAGGGATGCCAGCTCTGTAAGCCTCACAAGGATCGCCGCCTCGGCCGCGCTCATCGCGAGCCCTGGGCCGTGCTGCGGAAGATCGACAAGAAGCGTCGCTTGCGCCGCGGCGACCTCGGAGACGCCTAGCCCTAGACGCGACGCCGCGCCGCTGTGGGTTTGCCCGGGTGTCTCAGCCAAGCGCGTCGCCCCATTCGACATCTCCGTGGGCATAGACAACGAAGCCTGCGTCGCCTTCCGAGAGGTCGAGCCAAGTCGGGGAGCCATAGCCCTTCTCGAACCTCGGACGCATTGACCCGAGTTGGTCGCGGATACTTGCTTCGACCCACTGCGCCTGGCAGCCAACCGAGCCGCCGCAGCCGCAGCTCTCCCACACCACCGAGGCACCTGCCATCACCACCTCTTGTGCCTTCTTCGGGCTGACCTCGCCGATGCGGGTGAGCAGATTGCCCGAGAGATCGAAGAACTCCCCCTCGCTGTTCACCCCCGCCGGGACGCACGGCTAGCTCGCGCCTCGGCTCGGCCATCGCCTCGGCTGCAATCTCGAAAAGGTCTTCTTGCGGGTCATAGGTCCAATGATGACGCCGCCTACCCCACACCACGATCAGGTTGCGCTCAGGCGTGCACTGCGCGCGATCCTGCCGATGAGCGGGCGTCCCCGTCGGTGGGCACGACGGTTCGCTGACCCCAGCAGGTGCCCTAGTCTCGCGCCATGCGTCGGAACGAGGACGGAAGCGTCACCTTTGAGCGGAGCGAGGTTGTCGTTCTACGGGCCGCTCTCTTCACGGTTGAGCACTACGCCGATCAGGTGTGGGACCAGACGGAGGTCCACGCGGTCAGCGGATTCCACGTGGAGGACTTTCAGTCTGCGCGGCGCTCCATCGACAGCCTGAAGACTGAGGAAGACAGACGCGCCGACAGCGTCGAGCGGGTACGTGGCACCATCGCGATCCTTGAGGAGAGGGACGACTCAGAGTTCACGCAAACCCATCGGCTTCGTCATCTGCGCTACGCGGTCGACGAGGCTCTCAACCTTGGCGTCGGTGTCAGCGACCGTCTGCAGCGGTTGGCCAGCGAAGTGTGACTGTTCGCCCGGATCTGCCGCCGTCAGTGCGGATTGTCTTTCAAGGGCCAGAGGCTAACGATCAGTTCCGCGGCGTCCCCGAGCTCCCGTGCGACAGCTTGGCTGAGACGCTCGGCCTCTTCGGCGTACCACTCGCGACTGGGCTCGCTGTTCCATCCCGTTTCGTGATGGAAGTGGCACTCGAAGTGGTTTTGCCAGTCAAGGAGGTCGGCGCTCAGGGGTGCAGACAGACCGACGTCCTCCGGGAAGACCATGCCATCGGAGGTCCAGACGGGAGACTCGGCCCCGTACTCGCTCATCAACTTGACCGATTGCGAAATGCACTCCCCCATCCGTCGGCCAAGTGGCCCGGGCGGAGCTGGCTGCCCCGGCGCCTCGTTGTCCTCAATCCGACGGCCGTCCGGCTTGAAGGCGACCCACTCGCCGCCATTGTGCGCGGATGGCGAGCCGTCAGACAGTTCCTCGCTCATGCGACGCATCGTCTCCAACCCCCCCCGGACGCCTGCCCGGATCTGCCGCGTTGAGGGCGGCTACGCTCGCCCGGATCTGCCGCGTTGAGGGCGGCTCAGTCGAACCAGTTAAAGACGATGTCGCCCACTCGGTCGGGCCGAAAGTACTCGATACTGCGGCGCTCGGCCGGGCTGAGATGGAGGAGATCGGCGCTAACGAGCGGCTTGAGCAAGTCCTCAGCCGTGGGAACGACGAAGCCGGCGCTTCGAAAACTCTCGGGCGCCTCCAAATCAACGAACTCGAGCGGCCCGATGCGGGCGACGCCGTCATCGCGCGAGGCTGCAACCAGCCTGGTTGCCGCGTTCAGCAGGAGCCGGATCGCTGTCTCTCCAATCTCGACGCGCACTGAGTAGTAGTTCCAACCTGGTCCGGGGGCGTGGAACGACGTCCGATCGACGGAGGCGTCACGCAAAGCTCGGACGTAGTCGTGCACGGCCGCCCGCCATCGCTTCGCGAGGTCATCGTCGAGTGCGGTCGACGACACGAGGCTTTCGCGCATGTCTGAGCGTCTCACGTCGCCAGCCGCGACTTGGATACGCCTGGATCTGCCGCGTTGAGGGCGGCCACGCTGCCCGGATCTGCCGCTGTCAGTGGCTGTTAGTGGCTGTTAGTGGCTGTTAGTGGCTGTTAGTGGCTGTCAGCAGCCAATGCTCCCGCAGCAGCTTCGAGAGTCGATCCGCCGTGTCGGTGGGTCTCGACGGAGGCGGCAACTACCTCGGCCACGCACTCCTTGAGCGGGGCGATGTAGTGGTCCAGAAAGTCAAAGCGTCGCCGATCGTGAGCTGGATGAACCGAGTCCTGGGCCGCCAGACCGCGGACGCGAGCACTGCTCTCGACCAAACCGAGGCACCGAACGCCGCTCAGGCCGGAATGCCAGAGCGGGTGACCACTAAGCGCCTCGTCATTGGGCGCGCTGAGCGCGGCAAACTCAACGCGCCGCCAGATGAGCACGATATTCCGTTGATCGACATCATCGCCGTGTGCGCGTATCGCGAGGGCAGCCCGGCCCGAGTCGTCACTGAGCATGACCGCCTCCGGGGCGTTGGGCTCCCATTGAATCCGCATCCTGCTATCAACCACTCGCTGGCCCATGCAGGCGAATCTCATCCGAAAGCCGCCGCCTCGCCCTCTGCCCTCACTGCTCGGCGAAGCGTCCGGATCTGCCGCGTTCGGGCGGCCACGCTCGCCCGGGTCTGCCGTTGTGAGGGCACACTCGCGGCGGCGCGGGTACTCGCTGATGACACATCAGCAGTGGAAGCCATCACCAGAGACGGCGATGATCCCGTCGGCTCAGACATCTTTGGCCAATCGACGAGCATGCTCCATGCCCGATGGCAAACTGTTCCGAGGCACCGAGCTGCCGAGCTCTCGTCGTGCAAGTAGACATCGCGAGGGGCAGCACAAGCGCGCGATCTCAGGCGGATTTCTGATGCGAAGCAGACCCAACTCGTCGGTCGTCCTTGGGATCCTCGCGGTGCTGTCGATGACCGTGGTGGCGGGCTGCGGCCCGGGCGAGAACCCGAATGAGACGGACGCTCCCCAGTCCGACGCCAGCGCGTGCGCGCCACCGATGGACCAGTGGGCCCGGAACCCCTACGTCCTGATACCGGAAGCCGAGCGCGCCGCGACCCCCGAGGACGCTGCGTCGGCTGCGGCCGCGGCAGCCTCATTGGAGATCACCGCGGTCGAAGACGGCCCCGGGCCAGACCTGAAGGATGTCGAGGTCCTGGGAGACGGGGTCGCGGGGACCTTCCACGTGCAGAAGATCAAGGGCCGATGGATCGCCGTCGGCGGTGAGGGTTGCGGAGCGCAGATTCCGTCCAGGTTCGGCGACGAGGATTGCCCCATTCCCAGCGACGCCCCGACGCAGGATGGAGAGTCCTTCTTGGTGGACTGTGGGACGGCCGTTGACTAGCGCTGCCGCAACGGTGGACTTCGCCTCCTAGAGTGAGCCGATGCCCCACCGGATCATGTAGTCCAGCTCAGGACGGGCCGAGACGCCGACCGTGGTCCGGCGTGGATTGCGGCGTTCGCTCCAGACGCAGCTGACGGACGGCGTACTTTCGCGGCCGCACGCTTCGACCATCCGCTCTCCTGCTGCTCGGGCGACGTCGAGCTCACTCGCGGCTAGCTCACCATCAGAGCGCTGGCGAAGAGGAACAGCACCCCGAACATCGAGAGGGCGCCTAGGAGCCCGCCCGCCAAGATGCTCACCGCGAGCCTCCTGTTTCGAACGGCGACGGTGGCCGCCAACAAGGCCGGAACCAGGAACGGCAGGATGAGTACGAGGCCGCGCTGACCAGCGCTCCCAGGTATGCCTTCGGAGACGAGAGCGGCAAGTGCTCCCATGAAGCAGGCGAACGCGCTCAGCATGAAGCAGGCGCGCTGAGCCTCAGTCCAGTCTCGCACTGCTTCCTCCAGAGCCGTTGTACGCGGAGACGGCATCGCAGCCACTTGGCCGCTAGCTACGTCGGATCCGTCGCGTGTAGCGCTCGACCTCGCCGGGCTCGTCGCTCATGACGGGGAAGACGTCGTCGCCAAGCACGTACGTCGGATCCTCGAGGTCGTCGGTGGCCAGGACCCATGCGTTGAACTGGATCCATGGGGGCGTCGAGAAGCATCGAGCCGGGAACGACAGTCGGACTCGGTTCGCGCGGTAGTTGATCCGATGCCTGACCTGGCACCTGCCGCTCGAGTCCTCAGACCCTTCGGCGGACAGCTCTGCCGTGCCTGCCCTGTTCCCCTTGGTGGCGGTGATCACGGCCTCGGCGTAGTTCAGCTGACCGCCTCCTGCCCACCGGAAGCGCGCCGAGACCACGAACACCGGCTGGGTCCGCCGCAGCTCGCGGAACTTCAGGACCACCCGGATCCGCTGCGCTCCGTAGGACACGGAGAAGCGCCTGAGGTCACCGTTGCGACGACGAGGCAGCTCGGTTCCGGGCATCGCGGTCTCGAAGCCCTGGGAGAAGTCGTAGTAGCGAACGTCCTTCGCCGGGTCGGCGTGCGACAGCTCGCCGGCACTTGCGGGGCCGACGACGCCGAACGTGAGCACCGCCAACGCAACGCTCACGGCGAGGCGGAGCAACCGAGTTCTCATGCCCGCACGCTAAGGCAGCCGCGCTGCCCGGACTGCCGAATCGGCCGGTTCGGGACCTTCTCCTCCTTCCAGGCCGCCGGGCCGAGCAGCCCACCGACGTCCCTAGGATCGCCACCATGACCGCCTCCCCCACCTTCCGCGCCGCCACCGCCGAGGACGTCGACGCGATCGTGGAGCTCGTCCACTCGGCGTACCGCGGCGACTCCAGTCGCGCCGGGTGGACGACCGAGGCGGACCTCCTGGACGGCCAGCGCACCTCCCCCGACGACGTGCTCCCGTTGATCACTGCCACCGACAGCGTGGTCGTGCTCGCGGAGACCGACGACACGATCCTCGCCTGCTGCCACGTGCAGCGCCGCGGCTCCCGCTGCTACTTCGGCCTGTTCTCCGTCGACCCCGCGCGACAGGGCGGCGGGGTGGGCAAGCAGGTGATGGAGTACGCCGAGGAGCTGGCTCGCACCCGCTGGGGCTGCACCGTCATGGAGATGACCGTGATCCGCCAGCGCACGGACCTGATCGCCTTCTACGAGCGCCGCGGCTACACCGACACCGGCCGGCGCTCGCCGTTCCCCTACGGCGATGAGCGCTTCGGACTCCCCCAGCGTGAGGACCTCGAGTTCACCCTGCTCGAGAAGGAGCTGTGAGGGCCGGTCATTCGGCGTGCAGCGAGACGGTCGCCGGCTCGCGCTCCGGCCGGCCGAGGAGGTAGCCCTGGCCTAGCTCGACGCCCAGCCGCACGAGGCATTCCATCTCGGCCTGCGTCTCGATCCCCTCGGCGATCACCCGGGACCCGGTGTGCTCGGCCAGGACCAGGACCGCTGCGATCGCACCGTGCAACCGTGGGTCCTCGTCGACTCCCCGGATCAGCGACATGTCCAGCTTGATCAGGTCGGGCCGCAGCATCGCGATGCGACGGACGTTGGAGAGGCCGCTGCCGAAGTCGTCGACGGCGAGCATGGCGCCCCGTGCGCGCAGGTCGTCGAGGGCGACCATCACCGTGGGTGTGCACCCGGCCAGGTCGGTCTCGGTGAGCTCGACGATCAGACCCGACATGTCCGAGGGCAGCTCCTGCTGGACGGCCCGACTGGCCAGCGCGGTGGGGCTGAGGTTGAGCGACAGCAGGCTTCCGCCCGGCCAGCTCGCGAGGGCGGTCCGGACGGCCCTGGCTTCGACGACGGGCGCCGTCCCGTCGCGCAGCGCGCGCCCGAACACCTCCTGGGGGCCCAGCCCGTCGAAGCGGCTGAGGGCCTCGTGGGCCAGGACGGCGCCCGAGCGCAGGTCGTAGATCGGCTGGAAGACCGCCCGGATCGTGTCCAGGAGCGGCTCCTTGGTCGCGATGCTCGCGACGGCGATCGTGCGGCCGTCATGCACGGCGATCCGGTCACGGCCCTCTCGCTTGGCGTGGTAGAGCGCCTGGTCGGCCCGAGCGACCAGCGATGCCGGCGTGTCGGGCTCGTCCCAGGTCGCAGTGCCGATGGAGCAGGTCTGGTCGTGGGTCACCGCCGTCCGGAGGCGCTCGAGGACACGTAGGGCCTCTGCCCCCGCCATCCCGGGCAGGAGGACGGCGAACTCCTCGCCGCCGAAGCGAGCCACGAAGCCGTGCTCCGGGAGAGCCGCCACCCAGGCCGCCGACGTGGCCTTCAGCACCTGGTCACCGGCCGGATGGCCGTGCTCGTCGTTGTAGGCCTTGAAGCGGTCGAAGTCGAGGATCGCCACCGTCAGCTCGGACCTCGCCTCCCGCGCCATCGCGCAGGCGCGCGAGAGCTCGTGCTCCCAGGTGAGGCGGTTCGCGATGCCGGTCAGGCCGTCGCGTCGGGCCAGCGCGGCCAGCTGCACCGCCTTGACCTGCAGGTCGCGGACGAGGTCCGTGAGACGGAAGACCACGAGGCCCGCCACGAGGAACCCCCCGACGAGCGCCACCCACTCGCCGTGCTCGTAGTCCAGCAGGTGCGCCAGCTGTCCGGTGACCGGGGCCAGCACGAGCGCGACACCCAGCCACGCCATCCGGCCCCAGCCCGCGGCGCCACTTGAGATCGGGGCGGGCTCGGACAGTGCCGGGGCGGACGGGTGCACGGCCGCGAATCCGTACAGGGTGTAGGAGACGAGGTAGACCGCGTCGACCCACGCGGGATACGGCACGCCGCTCAGGGCGCCCGTGACGTAGAACATGTCCGCGAGGAGCAGGAGCCCGCAGCCGACCAGCACTCCCCACATGGGCGCGCTGTGCACCAGCCCACCCGTGATGAGCCGGATCGAGAGCGCCAGCAGCACGAGGTCGAACGCGGGATACGAGCCGGCCACGACCTGGGACAGCAGGCTGGCCCCACCTTCCGTGGCAGCCGGCCCGACCACCAGGACGATCCCGACGATGGTGAGGCCGCTCGCGACGATCATCGCGTCGAGGAAGGCCGGACGGTCCTGTCCGCGCCACCGGCCCCGGATCATCCACAGCGTCCCGAGGGCGAGGGCCGGATAGCAGGCGAGGTACCCGACGTCGGCGATCGACGGTTGAGGGACCGACCCACCGCCGGCCTGGTAGATCTCGACGACCGCGTCGCCGGCCAGGAAGCTCGCCTGACCGAACGCGAACGCCCACCAGATCCGGCGCGGCAGGCCGACCATCCGCAGTGCCCCGATGATCGACAACGCCGTGCCGAAGCCAGCAGTCAGGAGGTACACAGCGGGCCCCGCCCCGGTGTCGCTGAGCGGGATGAAGCACACCGAGAGCACCAGACCCGCGGCGAGGGCCAGGTACGGCCCGCCGAGCGAGCGACCTCGGACGTCCATCGTCCCCCCATCCCGCCCGTGAGCGTGCGTGGCCAACTTCCCCGAGGTGAGCGCCCTTCCTCTCGGAGCGTCCGACTGTCGAGATCCGGCCTCAGCCGTTATACCCGATCGACGCTAGGCGGACCCTCCGGTCGGCGAGGGGTTTCTGCGCAAGGCTGACCGGTCGGGCACCAGTGCAATGGTCACAACGGACCAGCGACGGGGAGGGCGTCGCCTCCACCGGGAGCCGGTCCTCAGCCCTCGTACGGCACCTCGGCCTGCCACTCGGCCTCGTCCTGCTCGACCGCCGCACGCAGAGCCCGGGCCACGTTGTCGGGCGCGAACGGGCCCTCCTTCACCAGCAGCCCCCGGACGGTCACCGAGACGGCGCGGATCCCGTCGCCCTCGAGGGCGGCGTCGATGCTCCGCACGAGGTTCTGCACGCCGGCCTTCTGCACGCCCAGCGAGGCGGCGCCGAACCACGGCTTGTCCGCGGCCATGCTCCCCGTGACCGAGATCCGGCTACCCGGGCCCATGAAGGGTCGTGCGGCCTGGACCACGGTCAGCAGCGCGCCGACGCCGAGCCGGACGTCCTCGAGGAGCTCGTCGGGGCTCAGCGAGAGGGGGTCCTTCTCGCGGTACGCCGAGGGGTTGAAGTGGACGACGTCGAGACGCCCCAGCTTCTCCGCCATCCGGGTGACCGCGGCTCGGGTGGCCGCGTCGTCGGTCAGGTCGACGAGGGCGGACTCCGGCGTGCCGCCCGCTGTATCGACCTCGGCGGAGAGCGTGGAGAGCACGGCGGGGTCGGCACCGAGGAGACCGACCTGCGCGCCCTCCTCCGCGTAGAGGCGGGCGAGCGAGCCGCTCACCCCTGGTCCGGCACCGGCGATCAGGATGTTGCGGGTCATGCCACCAATCTAGGCCCCTTCTGCACGGCCCAGCGCCGGGCGATGGTCCGCAGCAGCGCCGGATAGACGATCAGGTGGCGGAACGGCTTGATGAAGCCCATGTAGCCCTGACCGAGCAGGCCGTTGGTCTTCACCAGGACGGCCATCTGGGCGCGGAAGACACCTGGTTCGCTCTCGTCCTCGACCCAGCCGAGGTGCAGCAGCGCGTGCACCGTCCGGTTGGCGATCTCCGCGACGTACTCGTCGCGGGTCTGGAAGACGCTCTCGAACGGCACGCCCTCGACCTGGACGTCGGCCGAGCCGGCCAGGTCGCTCGGCAGACGGTCGCGCACCGACGCCACGCGCGCGCCGACGCCGGTCTCGTCGCGGTCGAGGCGGAGCAAGGACCCGAGCTTCCAGCGGATCGCCATGAGCAGCCGGTACGCCGCCGGGTCCTCCGCGTCCTCCTCGCTGCGGGCGAACAGTTCGACCACGCGGGCCAGGTCGTCGGGCCCGCCCGGCGTGTCCAGCAACCAGACGTCCTCGAGCGGGAAGTCGGGGGCGATCTCGTGGATCCGCCACGGTCGATCGGTGTGCGCCCGGGCGGGAAGCGGTCGGGTCTGCGGGTTCGATGTCCTCATGGCCTCAGCGTGCGCCGTCCGGCAGGCTCGGATCGTCCTGCGCAGGTCGCTGCTCCCTCACCCTGCAGGGTGAGATCCGGTCACCGGGTCGACGAACCGCGGCCGACCACGCCGGACTCGTAAGCCAGGACCACGGCCTGCACGCGGTCGCGCAGCCCCAGCTTCGCGAGCACGTGGCCGACGTGGGTCTTCACCGTGTTCTCCGACAGGTGCAGGCGTCGGGCGATCTCCGCGTTGGACTCGCCGGTCGCGAGCTCCAGCAGCATGTCGAGCTCGCGCGCGGTCAGCAGGGCGCGGATCTCCGTGGCGCGGCGCTCGTCGGCGACCGGGCTCGAGGCGACGTGCTCGATGAGCCGCCGGGTGGTCGACGCGGCGACGACGCCCTGCCCGGCGTGCACGATCCGGATGGCGTCCACGATCTCCTCGGCGCGCGCATCCTTGAGCAGGAACCCGCTGGCGCCGGCGCGCAGCGCGGGGAACGCGTAGTCGTCGAGGTCGAAGGTCGTCAGGGCGAGCACCCGGGTCGAGGGCAGCTCCCGGGTCAGGATCCCGGTCGCCTCGATGCCGTCCATGCGCGGCATCCGGAGGTCCATCAGCACCACGTCGACCCTGCGCGCACGCGCCAGGGCCAGCGCCTCGTGACCGTCGGCCGCCTCCCCGACGAGGGCGAGGTCGGGCTGGCTCTCGACCATCATCCGGAGCGCGGCGCGCATCAGCTCCTGGTCGTCGACCACGGCCACCCGGATCACGTCGGTCCCGCTCACAGCGGCATCCTCGCGCTGACCCGCCAACCGCGGTCGGCCGGCCCCGTCTCAAGACTGCCCCCCGCCGCCTCCACCCGCTCGCGCATGCCGGTCAGCCCGCGGCCCGGAGGTGCTGCCGTCCCGCGCGCTCCCCTGCCGTCATCGCCCACCGACACGACCAGCGCGTCCTCCGTCCGACGCAGGCTCACGACCGCCGTCGCGCCGGGACCGGCGTGCCGGGTCACATTCGTCAGCGCCTCCTGCACCACGCGGTACGCCGTGAGCGCGACTCCCGGAGGGACCGCGCCGAGCCCGCTCGCGTCGTACTCGACGGGGAGGCCGGCCCGCTGGACGCCCGCCACCAGGGCCTCGATCTCGGCCAGTCCCGGCTGAGGGTCCGACGGCACGTCCCCGTCGCGCAGCACGCCGAGCAGCCCCCGCATCTCGTTCAGGGCCTCCCGCCCGGTGCCGGCGATGGTGTCCAGGATCTCGCCGGCTCGATCGGGCGACTGCACCACCACCAGGCGACCCGCCTCGGCGTGGCTCACCACGACGGCGAGCGAGTGGGCGACCACGTCGTGCATCTCCCGGGCGATCCGCCGGCGCTCGTCGGCGGCACCGCCAATCCGTTCGCCCTGATCCTGATCGCTCCGCCCACGCTGGCCGCGGCCACCCTGCCGCTGCGGCCCGTCTGGGTG
>OFDC01001411.1_pt1 | contig 12856 bp, 10 predicted proteins | sample 1520941 | NCBI WGS metagenome assembly OFDC01 (sample SAMEA94258168, study PRJEB24077) | hot springs metagenome | biome: Aquatic biome; feature: Water | place: India | collected 2012-12-06 | depth 5 m | reverse complement strand
GCCAAGGCCTTTTACAGGGCAACCGTGGCGTTGTGGAATTTGTCCACGCCGCCTAGGAGATCAATCGGTCCGGAGTTCCTGCGCCAGCATCCTGAACTCCTCCGCGCGCGGGCTGTTGCGGCGCCAGACGAGGGCGATATCGCGCCAGGCGTGGTCAGCCTTCAGCGGGCGGGCGACGATCTGGGTATCGTGCAGGATGCCAGCGTCGATTGCCATCTGTGGCAGCATGGTGAGGCCGAGGCCGTTGTCGACCATCTGCACCAGCGTGTGCAGCGATGTGCCGATCATCGTGGCGCTGGCGCGCATTTCGGGGCGGTTGCAGGCAGCCAGCGCATGCTCTTTCAGGCAGTGGCCGTCTTCGAGCAGGAGCAGGCGGTTCTCGTCGATCAGGTCTGCGGTGATAGTTGCCGGAGGATCGCGCGGATCGTCCTTCGGGAAGGCGACAAGCAGCTCGTCCTTGAACAGGAACTCGCTTTCCACTTCGCCGGTGGCATAGGGGAGGGCAAGCAGCACACAGTCGGCCCGGCCATGGTGGAGCGATTCGATCGCTGCGGCGCTCGGCTCCTCGCGCAGGAACAGCTTGAGCTGAGGGCGCTCCTTGCGCAGGCGCGGCAGGATGCGCGGGAGCAGGAACGGCGCGATCGTCGGGATCACGCTCATGCGCAATTCACCCGCCAGCGGGGCGCCGTGGCTCTGCACCAGTTCGGAAAGCTCCTCGGCCTCGCGCAGCAGTCGATGTGCCTTGGCGACCACCTGATTGCCCAGCGGCGTGAAGCGCACGACGCGGCGGGTGCGTTCGACCAGCACGACGCCCAGCAGCGATTCCAGTTCGCGCAGGCCGGCTGACAGCGTCGATTGCGATACGAAGCACGAATCCGCCGCACGCCCGAAATGCCCATGCTCGTGCAGGGCCACTAGGTATTGCAACTGCTTGAGCGTGGGCAGGTATGTGCTCATCTTGACCTATTCATCCACGTGGACGACGACTTCGGGCTGCTCCGATGTGCCGCCGATGTCGTCGATATGCGCCATCTTGAGCCGGCCGTTGACCACGGCGAATGCCAGCTTGCCTTCTACAAGTTCAAGCGCGTCGCGGCCGAACTGTTCGAAGCGCCAGCCTTCGAGGATCGGGAGGTTCTTGCGCTGACCGGCTGCCAGCAGTTCGAGATCGTCCGTCCGCGCAAGAAGGCGCGCCGCGATGTCGATCTCGCGGCTGCGGATCTTGAGCAGGAGCTTGAGCAGATCGGCGACCAGCGCGCCTTCCTTGCCGAGCGGCGCACCGCGCGGTGCCTTGGGCGGCATCTCGGCATCGGTCAGCGGCTTGGCGTCAGCCAGCGTCTGCATCAGGCGGCGGCCGATGTCGTTATCCTTCCATCCCGTCGACAGCCCGCGCACCTTGGCAAGGTCCTGCTGCTCCTTGGGCGGGTGGCTCGCGATATCGGCCAGCGTTTCATCGCGCATGATGCGCCCACGCGGGATGTTCTTGTCCATCGCCTCACGCTCGCGCCAGGCAGCAAGCGCCTTGAGGCGGCCGAGCACGCCGGGATTGCGGCTGGGCGCGCGGATCTTCTGCCAGACGGTGTCCATGTCGGTCCGGTAATTTTCCGGATCGGCGAGCTTCTCCATCTCGATGTCGAGCCATTCGCCACGGCCCGTCTTGATCAGACGCTTGAGCAGCTTGGGGAAGATCTTCGACAGGTGGGTAACGTCGCCGATGGCGTATTCGATCTGGCGTTCGGTCAGCGGGCGACGCGACCAATCGGTAAAGCGCGCGCCCTTGTCGATAGAGAAGCCGAGCCACGATTCGACGAGGTTGGAGTAGCCGATCTGTTCGGACTGGCTGACCGCCATCATCGCGATCTGGGTATCGAAGATCGGGTGAGGGGTCTTGCCGGTGAGGTTGTAGATGATCTCCACGTCCTGCCCGCCAGCGTGGAAGACCTTGAGCACGTCCTCGTTCTCGCACATCAGGTCGAGCAGGGGGGACAGGTCGATGCCTGGGGCCAGCGGATCGATCGCCGCCGCTTCCTTGTCATCGGCGATCTGCACCAGGCACAGTTCCGGCCAATAGGTGTTCTCGCGCATGAACTCGGTGTCGACCGTGATGAAATCGGCCTTTGCCAGACGCTCGCACAAGTCGGCCAGAGCGTCGGTCGTCGTGATCAGGGGATGTATCTTCATCGGTCTTTTCTGTATGGCGCGCCGATAAGGGCGACCGGGTGGTGCTCCCTGCCGGGGGCTTCGGCTGGCCCGCCCTCCTTCGTCGGCCTAGTCGGCGTTGGTAGGGGCGTGGCTTGACAAAAGCGCGGCCATCGCCTGTTAGCCGCCCATTCCCCCTGCCCGATTGCAGACCGATTGGAAAGAGTTTCGATGCACCTTTACCGTTCCCATACCTGCGGCGCCCTTAAGCGCGGTGATGTCGGGCAGACCGTCCGCCTTTCGGGCTGGGTACACCGCAAGCGCGATCACGGTGGCGTGTTGTTCGTCGACCTGCGCGATCATTACGGTATGACCCAGATCGTCGCGGACGCCGACAGCCCGGCGCTGCCGATCTTGGAAGCGCTGCGTGTGGAATCGGTCGTGACGATCGACGGCGAAGTCAAGGCGCGCTCGGAAGGCACGGTCAATGCCAACCTCCCGACCGGCGAGATCGAAGTTTTCGCGCGCGGCGCAACCGTGCTGTCGGCTGCCGAGGAGCTGCCGATGCCGGTGGCAGGTGAGCAGGAATATCCGGAAGACATCCGCCTGCGCTATCGCTTCCTCGACCTGCGCCGCGAGACGCTGCACGCCAACATCGTAACCCGCACCAAGGTCATTTCTGACATGCGCCGCCGGATGGAAGGCGCGGGGTTCACCGAATACTCGACGCCGATCCTCACCGCGTCCTCGCCCGAAGGCGCGCGCGACTTCCTCGTGCCGAGCCGCATCCACCCGGGCAAGTTCTATGCGCTGCCGCAGGCACCGCAGCAGTACAAGCAGCTGCTGATGGTTGCGGGCTTCGACCGTTACTTCCAGATCGCCCCCTGCTTCCGCGACGAGGACCCGCGTGCCGACCGTCTGCCGGGCGAGTTCTACCAGCTCGACCTCGAGATGAGCTTTGTCACCCAGGAAGAAGTCTGGGAGACGATGGAGCCGGTCATCGGCGGCGTGTTCGAAGCCTTTGCGGGCGGTCGTTCGGTCACTCCGACCGGCAGCTTCCCGCGCATTCCCTATGCCGAAGCGATGCTCAAGTACGGTTCGGACAAGCCGGACCTGCGTAACCCGATCATTATCTCGGATGTCTCGGAGGAGTTCACCCAGTCGGGCTTCGGTCTGTTCGAGAAGATCGTCGGCACCGGCGGCGTCGTGCGCCTGATCCCGGCGCCGGGCACCGCGGACAAGAGCCGCAAGTTCTTCGACGACATGAATGACTGGGCGCGCAGCGAAGGCCATGCAGGGCTTGGCTACGTCACCCGCAAGGGCGGCGAATTCGGCGGCCCGATCGCCAAGAACCACGGGGCCGACAAGATGGCCGCGCTGTTCGATAGGCTCGGTCTCGGCCCGGATGACGGCTGCTTCTTCGCCGCTGGCAAGGAGAGCCAGGCCGCCAAGCTTGCAGGCGCTGCCCGCACCCGCGTCGCCGACCAGCTTGGCCTGATCGACAAGGACCGCTTCGAGCTGTGCTGGATCGTGGACTTCCCGTTCTATGAGTGGGACGAGGAAAACAAGAAGGTCGAGTTCAGCCACAACCCGTTTTCGATGCCACAGGGCGGAATCGAGGCGCTGAACACGCAGGATCCACTGACGATCAACGCCTTCCAGTACGACCTCGTTTGCAACGGCTTCGAGATCGCCTCAGGCTCGATCCGCAACCAGTCGCCCGAAACGATGGTCAAGGCATTCGAGATCGTTGGGCTTTCGAAGGCGGACGTCGAAGAGCGTTTTGGCGGCCTCTACCGCGCCTTCCAGTATGGCGCGCCGCCGCACGGTGGGATGGCCGCAGGCGTCGATCGCATTGTCATGCTGATCTGCGGAGCGCAGAACCTGCGCGAAATCACGCTGTTCCCGATGAACCAGCGTGCCGAGGATCTGCTGATGGGCGCGCCCTCTCCGGCCGCACTCAAGCAGCTGCGCGAGCTCAACATCCGCGTCGTCGAGCAGACAAAAGGCTGAGACGGACAGGGCGTGCGCTGAGGTGATCCACAGCGCGCCTCTTGCCAGCGCCCTTTGCGTTGATTAGGGCGAAGACCGAAACAGATAACCAACCGCTTTCCTTCGAAGGGGCATTTCATGAGCGATACCGCCGACCGCGTTAAGAAGATCGTTGTCGAGCACCTCGGCGTCGAGGCTGACAAGGTCACCGAAGAAGCCAGCTTCATCGACGATCTGGGCGCTGACTCGCTCGACATTGTTGAGCTGGTGATGGCGTTCGAAGAAGAATTCGGCGTCGAGATCCCCGACGATGCGGCCGAGAAGATCTCGACCGTTTCGGACGCGATCAAGTACATCGACGAAAACAAGGGCTGATCGCCCACATCCCCCTATTGCCCTGAGCGTGTCGAAGGGCTGCCAAGGCACTCGATGTCGGGCAGGGGAGGACTTCGGCAGGCTCAGCCCTAATTCAGGGGCTGGGCCTGTTTGCTTATTTTCCGGAGAATTCAATGCGTCGTGTCGTCGTAACCGGACTTGGCCTCGTCACCCCACTGGGCGCGGACGTGGAAACCGTGTGGAAGAACCTGCTTGCCGGCAAGAGCGGGGCAGGGCTCATCACCAAGTTCGACACCAGCGACCAGAAGTGCAAGATCGCCTGCGAAGTGAAGTCGGCTGACCACGAGTACGGCTTCGATGCCGGCAAGCGCGTCGATCACAAGATCCAGCGCCAGGTCGATCCCTTCATCGTCTTCGGCATCGATGCGGCCGGTCAGGCGCTGGAAGACGCCGGTCTCGCCGACATGGACGACGATCTCAAGATGCGCACCGGTTGCTCGATCGGCTCTGGCATCGGCGGTCTTCCCGGCATCGAGAGCGAATCGATTGTCCTGCACGAGAAGGGGCCGGGCCGTGTTTCTCCGCACTTCGTCCACGGCCGCCTGATCAACCTGATCTCCGGCCAGGTCTCGATCAAGTATGGCCTGATGGGGCCGAACCACGCTGTGGTCACAGCCTGCTCGACCGGCGCCCACTCGATCGGCGATGCCGCGCGCATGATCAAGGACGGCGATGCCGACGTGATGCTGGCAGGCGGCGCGGAAAGCACCATCAACCCGCTGGGCGTGGCAGGTTTTGCGCAGGCTCGCGCCCTCAACTGCAGCTACAATGACCGTCCGGAAGAGGCGAGCCGTCCTTATGACAAGGACCGCGATGGCTTCGTGATGGGCGAGGGTGCTGGCGTTGTCGTGCTTGAAGAATATGAGCACGCCAAGGCGCGCGGTGCAAAGATCTACGCTGAAGTCGTCGGTTACGGTCTGTCGGGCGATGCCTATCACGTCACTGCGCCGCACCCGGAAGGGAAGGGCGCCGAACTCGCCATGCGCATGGCTATGCGCAAGGCGGGCATGGAGCCGGGCGACATCGACTACGTCAACGCCCACGGCACCTCGACAATGGCCGACACCATCGAACTCGCCGCAGTCAAGCGCGTGCTGGGTGACGACCTCGCGGGTGCTTCGATGAGCAGCACCAAGTCGGCCATCGGCCACCTGCTCGGTGGCGCCGGCGCGGTCGAGACGATCTTCTGCATCCTTGCGATTCGCGACCAGATCGTTCCGCCTACGCTCAACCTGCACAATCCTGATGAAGGCACAGAGGGTGTTGACCTCGTGCCGCTCGAGGCCCGCCAGCGCAGGGTCCGCGCGGCGTTGAACAACTCGTTCGGCTTTGGCGGCACCAATGCCAGCGTGATCGTCAAGGCGATCGAAGACTAAGGACGCAAGCGATGGCCCGCCGTCGTCGATCAAGGCTGCCGCTGTTTGCGGCAGCCTTCGTCCTTCTGGCCGCTGCGGCGTGGCTGGTCGGTGGCTGGTATGCGTCCGGCCCGCTCGAGAAGCAGCTCGAATTCGATGTCGGCGAAGGCGAGGGACTGAGCCTGCTGGCCGATGATCTGCAGGCACAAGGCGCGATCGGTTCGGCCACGCTGTTCAAGCTGCGGGCAAAGCTGCTCGGCGGCGGCACTGAGATCAAGGCGGGTTCTTTTCTGATACCCAAGCGGGCCAGCGAAGCGACGGTTCTCGAAATCCTCAAGGGTGACAAGGTCATCCGCCGCCTGATCACCATTCCAGAAGGCATGCCGTCGATCCTCGTGGCAGAGCGCCTGTCAGCCAACAAGGACCTGACCGGCGAGATTTCCGCTCCCGAGGAAGGCTCGGTCCTGCCGGACAGCTACGATTGGCAAAAGGGCGAACCACGCGCCGCAGTGCTCAAGCGGATGCAAGCAGCAATGGACAAGACGCTGGCCGAGCTTTGGGCCAAGCGCACTGCACGGACTGTCGCCAAGACGCCGCAGGAAGCCCTGATCCTCGCCTCGATCGTCGAGAAGGAAACCGGCAAGCCTGAAGAGCGTCGCATGGTTGCCGGGCTCTACTCCAACCGTTTGCGCAAGGGCATGTTGCTGCAGGCCGATCCGACGATCATCTACCCGATCACGAAGGGCAAGCCGCTCGGCCGGCGTATTCGCCAATCCGAAATCCAGGCGGTGAACGGGTACAACACCTACACGATGGTAGGCCTGCCAAAGGGACCGATCACCAATCCTGGACGCGATTCGATCGCTGCGGTGCTGGATCCTGCCGAAACGGATGCTTTATTCATGGTTGCCGATGGGACCGGCGGTCACGTCTTTGCGGACACCTTGCAACAGCATAATGCCAATGTTGCCAAATGGTTCGCCCTGCGGAAGGCACGCGGCGACCTGTGATACCGCGCCATTCCGGCAGGATTTGCGTTAGTCATGGGTTCTTCCATTCTTAAGTGACATCGCTTAGGTGTACACACCGGAGGCACGGGAGGAGCTTGCTTCTCCAGTATCCAGGGAACATTCCGGCTGTGCCGGGCAGCGGACGCATGCCGCAGTTTCGACTTTGCCGAATGTTCCCACTTCTCCAATTCACTTGAAATTGCTGCGAATGCTGCTCAGGCAGGCGACGTGGTCTCGCCTTCTTCCCGAACAGCTCCGCTGGTGGTGACAGCTACCCTGCCGCCAGACTTGCAGGCCCGGTTCGACCGTCTGCGCCGCGCCCACTTTCCCGCAGAGCGCAACTGGATCGCAGCGCACGTCACGTTGTTCCATTCCCTGCCCCCGCAGGTAGAGGCGGAGGCGCGCGATCTGCTGTCCCGGATGGCAAGCGCCACGCCGCCAATCGATGCGCAGGTGCGGCAGGTCATGGATCTTGGCACAGGCACCGCGTTCCTGATCGAAAGCCCTGCCATGAGCGCCTTGCGCGATGCGATTGCCGAGCACTTTCATGGAATGCTGACGTTGCAGGACAGCCATCGCCCCCGTCTCCATGTGACCGTCCAGAACAAGGTCTCGCAAGGCGAAGCGCGCGCATTGCAAAAGCTGCTGACAAGCAATTTCGAGCCGTCCCGCTTTGCCTTTGCCGGACTGGCGCTGCACCGTTATCTGGGCGGGCCATGGGAGGCGATCGGACGCTGGCCCTTCCGAGCGGCCCCTCAGCACAGACTCAAGAGGACAAGGACAGTCACATGACCGCCCCAGACTGGTTCGACACGGGTCGGAAGCATGTGTGGCTCCCGTACACCCAGATGCAAACTGCCAGAGCGCCGCTTCCGGTGGCTTCGGCGGCCGGTACTCGACTTCGTCTGTCCGACGGAAGGGAACTGATAGACGGCATTTCCAGCTGGTGGGCCTGCGTCCATGGCTACCGCCATCCCCACATCGAAGAAGCGGTGCGTCGCCAGCTAGAAACGCTGCCCCATGTCATGCTCGGCGGTCTGGCCCACGAGCAGGCCTATACCCTCGCGCGGCGGCTCGCTGCATTGCTGCCCGGCGATCTGGACCACGTGTTCTTCAGCGATTCCGGCTCGGTCGCAGTCGAAGTCGCAATGAAGATGGCTTCGCAATATTGGCTCAATCGCGGACGGCGCCGAGTGAAGTTCCTCTGCTTCAAAGGCGGCTATCACGGCGACACTTTTGCAACGATGAGCGTTTGCGATCCGGATGAAGGCATGCACAGCCTGTTCAAGGGGGCATTGCTCGATCAGATCGTGGTCAACCTCCCAACAGATCCTGCGGAAGAGGCTGCGCTTGGCGAACTTCTCGATCGTCATGGCCATGACCTTGCCGGCATTGTTGTCGAGCCCTTGGTGCAGGGCGCGGGCGGCATGGTGTTTCACGATCCGTTTACATTGCAGGCGCTGCGTCGCCTTGCCGATGCGCACGAACTCCTGCTGATCTTCGATGAGATCTTCGTGGGGCTAGGGCGACTTGGCGATGCGATGTTCGCCTGTGAGATCGCCGGCGTGCAGCCTGACATTGTCACATTGTCGAAGGCCTTGACCGGCGGGACCCTGCCGCTTGCCGCCACGATCGCAAGTCGGCGCATTCACGAAGGTTTCCTGTCCGACGATCCGATGCATGCGCTGATGCATGGGCCGACCTACATGGGCAATGCCCTGGGTTGCGCTGCCGCCAATGCTTCGCTTGATCTTTTCGAACAGGAGCCGCGTCTGGCTCAAGCCAGCGCGATCGGTCGGCAACTCCAGACGTTGCTCGAACCTGCCCGCGCTTTGCCTGGGGTAAGGGACGTGCGTGTGCGCGGTGCCATCGGCGTGATCCAGCTGGATGGTCCTGCGCCCGCCGATCGCCTGTCCGCAAGCTGCATTTCAAGCGGTGTCTGGCTTCGTCCGTTCCGCGATATCCTGTACACCACGCCCCCACTCATCGCTAGCGAGGAGGATGTTGCGCACATCGCCAACGCCATGGTTTCGGCTGTCAGCGAATGGAGCGCCGACCGGGCAACTTGAATCGATCCGGCGCCGGCGAAAAAGGGTTGCCTAGCACCCAGGTGCTGGCTAAACGGCGCCCCTGCCCAAGAGGCACGCCGCTTTAGCTCAGTTGGTAGAGCACATCATTCGTAATGATGGGGTCACGTGTTCGAGTCACGTAAGCGGCACCATTCCTACTAGGAGTGGCTGAAGTCTGCGAAAAACGCGGAAATCCGAGGTTTCTTAACGCTTTGCGGTACATTGGGGCGGTACAAACGTCGCCCTCGCAAGCGGGCAAATCGCAGTGGCCTACATGACCCGAAATATCCTTACCGACCGCCGCACAGGTCGCCTTTCCTATCGCCGCGTCTATCCAGCGGAATTGCGACCGTTCATTCCCGGCCAACCGAATGAACTGAAACGGTCTCTCCGCTCGCGTTCCTTGAGCGATCCAATAGCCATGCGCCTCTACGCGGACGCGCAAACCGAATACGAGCGCACCGTGGCAACCGCCCGACTTAAAGCCTCCGGCACTTCCCGGACACTGGCAGAGACGGACATTCAATTCCTTGTCGCCACGTATGCCCACCGTCTCCGGAAGAACCTCCATGAGACGCATTGGGATGACACAGACGATTCCCGCGCATGGCTGACCGTCTCCGCATGGCGCTATGCCCCCTTCGGTTTCATGGACGCAGAGGGCGCGGACTTCGCAGGCCGTGACACGGTATGGACCAATTCCCAACGAATCAGGGAAGGTCTGCCCACCCTGATTGCGCATTGGCGTTCGTTGATGGCCGAAGGGGTCCGTTCGGAGCTTATCGAAGTCGAGGGCCAGACAGCCACCGACCTTTGCACCGAAGCAAACTTGTCGTTTGATCCAGAGGCCCCGGCATTCTTCGCCCTTTGCCGCGCCCTGCTACAAGCCGACATGCTAACTGCTCGTCAGCTTTTGCGCATGGTAGACCCGGAGGACGCAACGCCCTTGGAAGTTCCTGACCCCCCACAAGTGCCGCAAGAGGCGGGTAATACCAAGATTGCAGCAGAATCATCCACAGCTCCTATACAGCTCCTTGGCCTGTTCGATGGCTATGCGTCGGCGCAAGGCATCTCCCCCGGCGTTAGGCGAGAATGGCGCGGTGTGATCTCGCAGCTTGTCGAGTTCGTCGGTAACGGAGATGCCACTAAGCTCACGCGTGATCACGTGACGCAATGGCGTGACCACTTGCTTTCCACACCCAGCAAGCAAGGCAGGGCGCGTAAGCCTATAACCGTCCGAGACAACTATCTGGTTGCCCTTCGTTGCACGCTAGGATGGGCAGTCGAAGAGGGGCGCTTGTCCGCCAACGTCGCTTCTGACGTGGCAGTCCGCATTCCGCGATCAGTCAAGGTTAGGGAAAAGGACTTCACCAAGGACGAAGCCGTGGCGGTCTTACGCGCAAGTCTGGTCAAGCCGAGTGCCAAGCTATCGGCCCCGTCTATCCGTGCGCGGCGCTGGCTTCCGTGGCTCTGCGCATACAGCGGGGCGCGGGTGGGCGAACTGGCGCAACTGCGCACGGATGACATTCGACAGGTGGAAGGCGTTTGGGTCCTCAACATTACGCCTGAAGCGGGGACGGTGAAAACCAAGCAAGCCCGCCTTGTCCCCCTTCATCCGCACGTCATCGAACAAGGGTTTCTGACTGAAGTGAAGAGGCTTTCCGCTGGTCCAATCTTCTATGATCCGGGCAAGCGCCGCGCGGCGAACAGTGCTGACAACAGACACGTTAAGAAGGTAGGCGAGCGTCTGGCGCAGTGGGTCCGCAACGAAGTCGGCATCACTGACACTGCAATCAAGCCTAACCATGCGTGGCGGCATTTGTTCAAAACACTGGCGTCCGATGCGAGCATTGATGAACGGATTGCCGACGCAATACAGGGTCACGCGCCTACGACTGTCAGCCGGAATTACGGTCGCGTCTCGGTCAAGGCTAAGGCAGAAGCCATAGAGAGATTCCCTCGTTTCGATCTGTCCTGATGGGCCTCTGGGGGTCTCCGTGTCACGGTCGGCATTCGTTCACAAACGGAGGCTCCCGGAACCGGTGACTAGCCGTATATGGTTTCCAATGAAACCTGTTGATATGCTGGCGTTTCCACTCAAATAAGAATCTGAATTTTAGTATGCCATGATGGGAGGTTATGGATCATGCGTGGGGCAAAATCCAATCACAATACACTCCGCTCCCCCTCTAGTAGCGAGGACCCTACCAGACCCTTATGTCATATCTCTCGATACGATTCCTTCAGGCAACTGAAGCCAAGACAGAGAGATAATCCCTATTGGTTATCCCTTCAGGTCCACCACCGGAGCTACGCCCACTAACTGAAGGAATGAACTAGAGAGTGCATCCCTTGCCACACCTTCAGACCCCACCGGGACAATGAGACTATCATGCACCGGGAGCGAAGGGGTCTCATGGTCGAAGGCCAGCGTCTCCATTGCAGACAAGACAATCTCACTCTCGATAAACTGAAGCTCTGCCCATCCCATCTTTGCCGTAGACCCATCGTCACCAATGACCGGAAGTCTCTGAAGGATTGCGTCTCCTGTGGCCCGGAGTGGGTATTGCTTCCTTAGGTCGACACCCTTCTTTGCCAGTGCTGCTACGGGACTATCAGGCCAACGGCGATGACGCCTCCCGTTCCCTAAGGTCATCACAATCCAGCGCTTCACTACGTCTCTTGGGATACCTTCGACTTCGTAGGGGTCACCGTCCAAGATTGACCGGGGGACATGACCCAAGCCTGCAAGGATGGCGAGATGGCTGGCTTGAAAGTCCAGCTCCACCACAGCCTGTCCATTAATCTTGAACCGTAGACGGTCCTCCTCTTTGGTCGTGCTGTAAGGCCCGTATAGCCTCCCACCGTGCCGCCAACCGTGTCCCGGATCATCCCCGTTATTGAACTTCCGTGTGAGGCGGACAGGACCGATAGGCTCGAAGGTCTGCAAGGCGAGGAAGGAATTGATCCTCTCCACGCGCTCGATGATTTCAGCGAGCTTTGCGTCTCCCTTGGGTAACGGGAGGACACGGCCTTGGAACTTCTCTCCGTAGCTACGTCCGGAACTCGAACGCAATTCGACGCAGGGAGCCAATCGGACCTTGACGGGGGCGAACCGTGCGAAGTGGTCGGCCCAAGTGTCTCGCGTTATCCCAGCGTCCCCGAAAGGCTTACGCAGCCTCTCCGTCGCCCGGAATCGTGACGCCTCCCCCTTCACGGTGATGAGCTTGTTCGGGTCCGCTATGGAGCGAGCATAACGGGCCTTGCCCTTGTGCATCTCAATCAGGCCCTGCGCTTCGACAGCAGCGATAACAACCTTGAACGGGTCGTATCCAACGTCCTGCCCAAGGAAGCTATTAGACCTCAAGCTCCTGTAGAGCCATCCGTCCGCACCTTCGCAGTTTCCTTCGATCAGGTCCGCAGCCAGCGCAGCAAACGCCAGCCTTCGCGCCTTGTTTGACGCTACGCCAGCCTTCGCCAGCAATTCGCCGCACAAGTCCGCACAGAGACGCTGCGCCACTTCCGAAACAGGACGTGCCGTTAGCGCCGCATAGCGGTCACTTGGGGGAGACGGGGGAATGCCTGGGTCTGTCGTCATGGTCCGGTGGGCGCTAAGTCGAGAGATGCAAAGGAAGGCTGAATTGCACAGATAATAGTGAGGCTCCCGGCAAGGCGTGATGCTGTCCGCACCGTCACCCCTTGGGGAGCCTTCGTCATTCGTCCGCCACTAATACAGCCACGCGAAACAGGAAAGATTGGCATGTCTGTGCCCTACTCCGCCGGGAGCAATGTCCGATCAGTGTTTTTGACCTGTCCGTAGCGCACGGCTGCGAGAGTTTCCGTTAGGGCTTGAAGCTCTGCGATGCTGATAGTTACGCGCTCTGTCTTTCCGGTC
>OFDC01001409.1_pt1 | contig 12860 bp, 13 predicted proteins | sample 1520941 | NCBI WGS metagenome assembly OFDC01 (sample SAMEA94258168, study PRJEB24077) | hot springs metagenome | biome: Aquatic biome; feature: Water | place: India | collected 2012-12-06 | depth 5 m | reverse complement strand
CGGCGGACGACGTACCCGCCGAGCCGACCACCCTCGGTCGGCTGACGGTCCCGCTCGCCGTGCTCGCCATCCTCGTCGGCCTCTCGCTGAGCGCGCTCCCCGCGACCCTCTGAGCCTCCCGCCGGAAGACTTCGCGAGGACCCGCCCCGAGTCACAAAATGGTCTCGCCCGGGCGCGCCCCTAGCCGTACGACTCCGGCAGGACTAGGTTCGGCCGACATGACGGTGCCTCTGGTCCAGATGGTCGACGTGCAGAAGTGGTACGGCGACCTGCACGTCCTCCAGGACATCGATCTGGAGGTGGCGCGCGGCGAGGTCGTGGTCGTGATCGGGCCGTCCGGCTCCGGGAAGTCCACGCTCTGCCGCACCATCAACCGGCTCGAGACGATCGACAAGGGCGACATCCGCATCGACGGCGAGCCGTTGCCGCAGGAGGGTAAGGCGCTGGCCCGGCACCGAGCCGACGTGGGCATGGTCTTCCAGAGCTTCAACCTCTTCGCCCACAAGACCATCCTCGACAACGTCACCCTCGGTCCGATGAAGGTGCGCAAGCAGTCCAAGACCGACGCGAAGAAGCGAGGCATGGAGCTGCTCGAGCGGGTCGGCGTCGCCCAGCAGGCCGCGAAGTACCCCGCCCAGCTCTCCGGTGGTCAGCAGCAGCGCGTCGCGATCGCCCGCGCCCTGGCGATGGACCCGAAGGTGATGCTCTTCGACGAGCCGACCTCCGCCCTCGACCCGGAGATGATCAAGGAGGTCCTCGACGTCATGGTCGACCTCGCCGAGCGCGGGATGACCATGATCGTCGTGACCCACGAGATGGGCTTCGCCCGCACGGCCGCCAACCGCGTCGTGTTCATGGCCGACGGCCGGATCGTCGAGACCGCCGACCCCGAGACGTTCTTCACCAACCCGGAGAGCGACCGCGCCAAGGACTTCCTCGGCAAGATCCTCAAGCACTAGGCACATCAGCGATCGATCCACGTCATGGACCCCGAATCCGGGAAAGAAGGAGAGACATGATCAAGAAGATGATGGCCGCCACGTTGGCGACCGGACTGGCCCTGAGCCTCGCCGCGTGTGGCGGCGACGGCGAAGGTGACAGCGACAAGCTCAAGATCGGCATCAAGGTCGACCAGCCCGGACTCGGCCTGAAGGAGTCGGACGGATCGTTCTCCGGCTTCGACGTCGACATGGCGAGGTACATCGCGAAGGGCCTGGGCTACGAGGAGGACGAGATCGAGTTCGTCGAGGCCGTCTCCGCCAACCGCGAGACGTTCCTCGAGAACGGCACCGTCGACATGATCCTGGCGACGTACTCCATCACCGACGAGCGCAAGCAGAAGGTCGACTTCGCCGGCCCCTACTACGTCGCCGGGCAGGACCTGCTGATCCGCGCCGACGACTCGAGCATCACCGGACCGGACTCTCTGGACGGCAAGAAGCTCTGCTCGGTCACCGGCTCCACCTCGGCCCAGCGGGTCAAGGACGAGTACTCCGACAAGGTGCAGCTGCAGGAGTTCGACGCCTACTCCAAGTGCATCGACGCGCTGCTCGGCGGCCAGATCGACGCCCTGACCACGGACGACATCATCCTCGCCGGCTTCGCGCAGCAGCAGCCGGGCAAGCTCAAGGTCGTCGGCGCGCCGTTCTCCGAGGAGAACTACGGCGTCGGCCTGAAGAAGGGCGACGAGGACCGCGACAAGATCAACGACCTGATCGAGAAGGCGTTCGAGGACGGCGCCTGGGAGAAGGCGTTCAACGACAACCTCGGCGACAGCGGCTACCCGCTGCCGGAGACCCCGCCGACCGTCGACCGCTACTGAGCATCCTCTGCGCGGGGTCGGCAGCGGCCGGCCCCGCGCAGAACGCACCACGACCACAACACGACCACGAGGGGAGGCAGAACGCGGATGGACGTGATCTCCGAGGCGTTCCCGGACATTCTGCAGGCGTTCTGGCTCAACATCCGCCTGGCGCTCTACAGCGGCGCCCTCGCGCTGGTCCTCGGCACGGTCCTGGCGGCCTTCCGGGTCTCGCCGGTCCCCGTCCTACGCGCCATCGGAGCCGTGTGGGTCAACATCGTGCGCAACACCCCGCTCACGCTGGTGATGGCCTTCATGCTGCTCGGTCTGAGCTATCAGCTCGGTGTCACCTTCAGCAAGGAGACGATCTCCACGAACGTCTTCTGGCTGGCCGTCGTCGGCCTCGCCGTCTACACCGCCTCCTTCGTCTGCGAGGTGCTGCGGTCCGGTATCAACACGGTGGACGTCGGACAGTCCGAGGCGGCACGCTCACTCGGCTTCACCTTCACCCAGAACCTGCGGATGATCATCCTGCCCCAGGCGTTCCGCTCGGTGATCGCTCCGCTCGGCAGCACCTTCATCGCGCTGATCAAGAACACCACGATCGCCGTCGTCATCGGCGTGACGACGGCCGAGGGCATCAACGAGTCCTCCGGTCTGATGCGCACCCTCATCGAGTTCAACGGTGACCAGACGATCCTGATCTTCGCCGTCTTCGCCCTCGGCTTCGTGATCATCACGCTCCCCATCGGACTCCTGACCTCGTGGGCCGCCAAGAAGTTGGGGGTCGCGCGATGACCAGCGTCCTGTACGACGTCCCGGGGCCCCGCGCACGGGCCCGCAACCTCGTGCTGAGCCTGGTCGGGGTCGCGATCGTCGTGGCCGTCGGCTGGTACGTCTATCGCAAGTTCGACGAGACGGGCCAGTGGGCCAGCGAGAAGTGGGAGCCGTTCCTCGACGGTGACATCTGGGCGAACTTCATCCTCCCGGGCCTCGGAGGCACGCTGAAGGCCGCTGCTCTCGCCGGCGTGCTCGCCATGGTCTTCGGCCTGGTCTTCGCGGTCGGTCGCATGTCCAGCGTCAAGCCGATCGCCTGGCTCGCCGCCACGGTGATCGAGTTCTTCCGCGCCGTGCCGCTGCTGATCATGATGATCTTCCTCTGGCTGGCGCCGACGAAGCTCTTCGACGCCGACGCCAACGTCTTCATGGCGGTCGTGATAGCCCTGATGCTCTACAACGGCTCCGTGATCGCGGAGATCGTCCGCGCAGGCGTCCAGTCGCTCCCTCGCGGCCAGAACGAGGCCGGACTGTCCGTCGGCCTGACTCGGGGCCAGACGATGCGCGCGATCCTCCTGCCCCAGGCGCTGCGCTCGATGCTGCCGGCCATCGTCGCCCAGCTGATCGTGCTGTTGAAGGACAGCGCCCTGGGCTACATCATCGGCTACGCCGAGCTGCTGCGTCAGGCCAACAACATCGCGACCAGCAACAACAACGTGGTGCAGTCGCTCATCGTGATCGCAGCCATCTTCATCGCCATCAACATGGCGCTGGGGGCGCTGGCCAACTGGATCGAGCGTCGTACCCGGCGGACCGGCCACACCGCCGGCCCGGTCGGCGAGGCTGCGAACGTGCCACCGGCAGCCGGGATGGCCGGCACCACCACGATCTGAGGAAGCGGCGCTGCTCGGCTGCCTCCTGACTACTTCTTCGAGGTCACCCAGAGGTTGATGACGCCCTCGATCACGACGGTGCCGTCGTCCCGCACGCCCTTGACGCGGACGGGGAGGTCGCCCTCGGCGGTGTCCCATTGCTCCTGGTCGGTCTCGGCGGAGCAGGTGATGTCACTGGTCGCCTTGGCGGTGTAGGAGACGGTCATCCCCTTGGGGATCCAGCGCTTGGTGCTGGGGATGGTGGCCTCGGCGAGACCGCCCATCGCCATCTCGAGGCCGTTGCAGAGCGCGATGGCGTGCACGGTGCCGATGTGGTTCTGGACGCTGCGGCGCTTGGGGATCACGACCTCCGCGTAGTTGGGGCGCAGCTCGGTCACCCGGGGGTGGATCGAGGCGAAGTACGGCGCCTTCTGGCTGAACGCGATCGAGAAGACGCGCTTGCCGAGCGTGCTGCCGACGACGGGCAGGCTGGTCGTGGTCTTCCAGAGGCTGTGCACCTGAGTCATGGAGGCGACATTACTCGCCAGTAACAATCGGCGGCAAGGTGCCCTTCAGCACGCCGGGCTCAGCCGGACCCCTCGTCATACGCCAGCTCGGCCCAGACCGCCCGGTGGTCGCTGCCGTCGACGGTCGCCGAGCCGGCCGCGCGCGGAGCGAGCCCTCGCGCCAGCACGTGGTCGATGTCGGCGAAGCGGCCGAACCGGCCGTCCTCCGGCCAGGTCCGCGAGCCGAGCCCCGGCGCGATCGTGAAGCCGTCGGCGACCTCACGGAAGGCGGGGTGCGAGCGGCCGGCGTTGAAGTCCCCCGCCAGCACGAGGTCGGTGTCCGCCGGGACGTCGTCGACCCAGGAGTCCAGACCGTCCAGCTCCGCGCGCCAGTCAGGCGCGGGAGCAGGAGCCGGAGGCAGGGTGTGCACCGCGCGGACGACCACCTCACGGCCGCCGAGCTCCACCCGGACAACCGGCATCTGGAAGCGGTGCTCGTACCCGGCCGGCCAGCGGGTCTCCTCCGTCTGCGGCATCCGGGTCAGGATCGTCGTACCGCTGGCGCCTCCGGAGACCGGGCGGTCCCAGCCATGGGGCAGGTCGGCGCCGAGTCCGGTGGCCCGCAGCCGCTCGAGGAAGCCCGGGTCGATCTCGAGCAGCACCAGGACGCCGACCCGGTGCTCGCGGACCAGGTCGGCGACGTCCTGGGGATCGCCCTGGCTGAACTCCACGTTCGCCGCCAGCACCGTCAGCGTCTCCCCTCCGCCGGCCGGGTCGGCGCCGGAGCCGACGAGGACGCCCGGGAGCAGGCCGACCACCAGGGCCGCGGCGACGACGCCCGCCGCCACCCACTGCCGCAGGCCGAGGCACGCAAGGAGGGTCACGACCGCGACCAACGCCGACAGCGGCCAGAGCGCCTGGACCACGGGCAGCAGGGAGCTGAACGACAGGTCGACGTACGGCATCAGGAGCGGGACCGCGAGGAGGGCGCTCCACGCCAGGGCGAGCTGGCGCAGCCAGCGACCGCGCGGCGACCGGTCCGTCACCGCCGCTGCGCCACGACGAAGATGCGGCGGAACGGCAGGACGACGCCCTCACCGCGATCCGGGTACGCCGCCCGGAGCCGGGTCTTGAGCTCCGCCTCGAAGCGGGCCCGCAGGTCGTCGGGCAGCGCCTGGAGGGTGGGTCGGGCGCCGGTGCCGGAGATCCAGGTGAAGACCGGGTCCTCGCCGTGCAGCACGTGCAGGTACGTCGTCTCCCACGCGTCCACCTCGCAGCCGAGTCCCTGGAGCGCGCGCAGGTAGGTCGCGGCGTCGTGGGCGTGGACGGTCGCGACGCCGGCGGTGTGCGCGGCGTACGGCGGCTCGGCGGCCAGCTCGGCACGCAGGGTGTGGCTGGGCTCGTCCTGGTTGCCGGGCACCTGGAACGCCAGCCAGCCGCCCGGCGCGACCGCGGCGACGAGCGCGGGCAGCAGGTCGAGGTGGCCGGGGATCCACTGCAGCGTGGCGTTGGAGACGAGGACGTCGGCCGGCGCGGCGTCGCCCTCGGCCAGCCAGTCGCGGAGGTCGGCGACCGTGAAGGCCACCCCGCGCACCTCGGCGCTCGCCCGCGCGATCATGTCGGGGCTGGCATCGACGCCGATGACCGTGGCGTCCGGCCAGCGCTGGGCGAGCAGCGCGGTGAGCCCGCCGGGGCCGCAGCCGAGGTCGACGACGGTCGCCGGCGCCTCCGCACCCACCCGCGCGACCAGGTCCAGGAACGGGCGGCCGCGCTCGTCGGCGAACGTCAGGTAGTGGTCGGGATCCCAGCGCGTCGTCACCGGCCGGCCTCCGCGCGCTCGTGCACGTACTCGAGGACCTGCGCGTTGACGACGTCCGGCCGCTCGAGCTGGAGGAAGTGACCCGCGCCCTCGATCACCGACACCCGGCTGCCCGCCGGCAGGCTGTCGCCCACCCGGCCCGCCCAGCGCGGGTCGAGGCAGCCGTCGTCGGCGCCCTGAAGGTAGAGCAGCGGCACCCTCGGCTCGGAGACCCAGTCCTTCGCGAGCGGCTGGTAGTGGGCCGGGAGCCGCCAGGCCTTCGGCTGGGCGCGGTAGTAGCCGATCGCGGCGGAGCGGTGGGCGTCGTCCGGCAGCGAGACGGCGAGGTGCGCGAGGTCGACCGTGGCGTCGTACCCGGGTGACCAGCGGCGCCACAGGTGCGCGACCAGGCTGTCGAACGTGCGCTCGGGCAGCAGCGGGAGCTGGTTGAAGAGGGTGTACCAGCTCAGGCCGGCCTGGCGCGGGAGGATGCGGAGCCAGCGGCCGACGTCGTCGCGGCGCGGGTTCATCGCGGTCAGCGGCGGCACGGCCAGCGACACGATCGCGCCGAAGGGGTTGGCCGAGGAAGCCGCGATGCCGTTGGCGGTGATCGCGCCCCAGTCGTGCCCGACGAGCACGGCCCGGTCGTCGCCGCCGTGAGCGCGGTGGAGGCCGAGGACGTCGTCCATCAGGGCCGGCACGTGGAAGCTGCCGTCGGCGGGCAGCCCGCTCGGCGCGTAGCCGCGGGTGAACGGCGCGAGCACGCGGTAGCCGGCGGCGGCCAACTCCGGGCCGAGATGACGCCAGGTGTGGGCGGTGTCGGGGAACCCGTGCACCAGGACGGCGAGGGGTCGCCCCCGGTCGTCGAGGTCGCCCCAGACGAGGCTGGACAGGGTGACCCGTTCGAGGGCCGTCGTGCGCTGGCTCACGCGCCGACCCTACGACCCCGGTCGTCTTGACATCAAGATTCTCGACCGGTCCGCTAAACTCCCGAAGCATGCGGGACGAGGTGGACGAGCTGGTCGAGGCGTGGGCGCGCGAGCGCAGTGACCTCGACCTCGCCCCCGTGTCCGTCTTCAGCCGGATCTCGCGGCTGGCCCACCACGTCGACCGGGCCCGTCGTCAGGCGTTCACCGCGCACGGCATCGAGTCGTGGGAGTTCGACGTCCTGGCCGCCCTGCGCCGCGCGGGCGAGCCCTACGAGCTCTCCCCCGGCCGTCTGCTGCGCGAGACCCTGGTGACCAGCGGGACGATGACCAACCGCGTCGACCGGCTCACCACGCGCGGACTCGTCGAGCGCCACCCCGACCCCAGCGACCGCCGCGGCGTGCTCGTCCGGCTCACCCCCGAGGGCAAGGACGCCGTCGACGGCGCCTTCGCCGCCCTCCTCGACGCCGAGCGGGTCCTGCTCACCGGGCTCTCCGTCAAGGACCAGCGCGAGCTCGCCGACCTCCTGCGCCGCCTGCTCGTCCCGTTCGCCGACTGACGCACGAAGTGCCACCCTTGGGGGCTTGAGGTGCCACAGAGGGGGCCGGAGATTGCTCGGGCACCCCCATCACTGGCACTTCGCACCCCCATTCCTGGCACTTCGTGTCACTCGAGGAGGGCGGCAGCCTCGAGCCACTCGAGCTCGGCGGCGTCCTTCTCCTCGTGGAGGGCGCCGAGGGCCTTCGAGAGCTCGGTGAGGCGGTCGGGGTCGCTGGCGTGCGCGGCGAGCTCGGCGGTCAGCTCGGCCTCGCGAGCCGAGAGCCGCGCGAGGACCTTGTCGAGGCGCGCCACGGTCTTGCGGGCGGTGCGCTCCTCGGCGGAGCCGGACCGGGCCTTGGGTGCGGCTCCCGACGCGGCTCCCGACGCGGAGCCCGCCCCGGAGCCCGACGGCGTCGCGGGTGACGCAGGCGCGGGTGTCGGGGCGGCGGCCAGGTGCAGCGCCTCCCGGCGCCGCTCGAGGTACTCCTCCACCCCGCGCGGAAGCATCGACACCTGCCCGTCGCCGAGCAGGGCCCACACGGAGTCGGTGACCCGCTCGAGGAAGTAGCGGTCGTGGGAGACGACGACGAGCGTGCCGGGCCAGCCGTCGAGGAAGTCCTCGAGCACGTTGAGGGTCTCGATGTCGAGGTCGTTGGTCGGCTCGTCGAGCAGCAGGACGTTGGGCTCGGTCAGCAGCAGGCGCAGCAGCTGGAAGCGACGGCGCTCCCCGCCGGAGAGGTCGCCGATGCGGGCGGTCAGCCGGTCGCCGGTGAAGCCGAAGCGCTCGAGCATCGAGCTCGCGGTGATCTCGCCGTCCGCGGTCTTGGTCACCCGCCGGATCGACTCGACCGTCGCGAGGACGCGCGCCTCGGGGTCCTCGACCTCGACGTCCTGGGTCAGGTGCTGCATCGCCACGGTGCGCCCGTGGCGCACCTTGCCGACGTCGGGTGACGCCGCCCCGGACAGCAGGGACAGCACGGACGTCTTGCCGGCGCCGTTGACGCCGACCAGGCCCACCCGGTCACCGGGTCCCAGCCGCCACGTGGCGTTGGTGAGCAGCTTGCGCTCCCCGCGCGAGAAGTCGACGTCCTCGATGTCGATGACGTCCTTGCCGAGCCGCTGGGTCGCGAAGCGCTGCAGCTCGAGGCGGTCGCGCGGCGGCGGCACGTCCTCGATCAGCTCGTTGGCGGCGTCGATGCGGAACTTGGGCTTCGACGTACGCGCCGGTGCGCCGCGGCGCAGCCACGCCAGCTCCTTGCGGACCAGGTTCTGACGACGCTGCTCCGAGGACGCCGCCTGGCGCTGGCGCTCGGCCTTCGACAGCACGAACGCCGCGTAGCCGCCCTCGTAGATGTCGACGGCGCCGTCGTGCACCTCCCACGTCTGCTCGCACACCTCGTCGAGGAACCACCGGTCGTGGGTGACCACGACGAGCGCCGAGGACCGGGCCGCCAGGTGGGCGGCCAACCACGCCACCGCCTCGACGTCGAGGTGGTTGGTGGGCTCGTCGAGCACGATCAGGTCGTGGTCGCCGAGCAGGAGCCCGGCCAGCGCGCAGCGCCGGCGCTCCCCGCCCGAGAGCCCCGCGACCATCCGGTCGAGGTCCACCCCCGCCAGCAGTACGTCGACGATCTCGCGCAGGCGGGAGTCGGCGGCCCACTCGTGGTCGGCCATCCCCTGCAGGACGACCTCCCGCACGGTGTGGGTGTCCTCGAAGTCGTCGTGCTGCGCGAGGACGCCGGCGAGCAGGCCGCGCTGGCGCGACACCCGCCCGGTGTCGGGCTCCTCCGAGCCGGTCATGATGCGCAGCAGGGTCGTCTTGCCGTCGCCGTTGCGGCCCACGATGCCGATCCGCTCGCCCGCCCCGATGCCGAGCGAGACGTCGGTCAGGAGCGGCCGGACGCCGTACGACTTCGACACCCGCTCGAGGTTCAGCAGGCTGCGTCCGGGGTCAGGCATAGGTCACCACGTGCGCGCCGGCCACCGGCCCGGGGGCGATCGTGCAGCGGAGGCCGCGCTCGCGCAGCTCGGTGACCGCCGACCGCGCCTCCTCGACGTCGTCGTGGAGCATGAGCAGGGTCGGGCCCGAGCCCGACAGCAGCACGCCGTCGGGGGTGAGCAGGCGCAGCTGCTCCTCGACATCGACCAGGTCGGGTCGCAGGTCGCGGGCAGCGGGCCACAGGTCGTTGACGAGCAGCGCACCCACCTCCTCGGTGTAGCCGTCGGCGAGGGCGTCGATCAGCGCTCGCGGGATGGGCGGCTCCGCCGGGGCGTCCGGCGAGAGCTCGTCGAAGTGTCGGTAAACCGCCGGCGTGGATAGCCCCTCGTCGGCCAGGACCACGACCCACCACACCGACGTGCTGTCGGGGATCGGCGAGACCACCTCGCCGCGTCCGGTGCCGAGCGCCGTGCCGCCCACCAGCGCGAAGGGCACGTCGCTGCCGAGGGTGGCGGCGATCGCCAGCAGGTCGTCGTCGGAGGTCTGCAGGTCCCACAGCCGGTCCAAGGCCAGCAGGGTGGCGGCCGCGTCCGCGGAGCCGCCGGCCATCCCGCCCATCACGGGGATCCCCTTGGCGATCGTGATGCGGGCGGCGAGGTCGACGCCGTGGTGGGCGACCAGTGCTCGCCCGGCTCGGACGGCGATGTTGTCGTCGTCGAGGGGTACGCCGTCGATGGGCGCCGTCAGGCCGACCGACCAGTCCGCGGCGTCGGTCACCGTGACGTCGTCGTAGAGGCCGACGGCCTGGTAGACGGTCGCGAGGGGGTGCATGCCGTCAGGGCGCGGTCCGCCCACGCCCAGGTGCAGGTTGATCTTGGCCGGGGCGCGCACGGTCACCCGCGCGGTCGGCTCGACCATCGCCTCACTCACTCCACGCCCCCTGGTCCCGCAGCGCGATGGTCAGCGCGACGAACTCGTCGATGCCGAGGGCCTCGCCGCGGGTGAGCGGCGCCAGCCCGATCGACTGCAGCGCCGCCTCGGCCTGCTCCGGGCTGCCGGCGATGCCGCGCAGCACGCCGCGCAGACCCTTGCGACGCTGCGCGAACGCGGCGTCGATCACGGAGAAGACCTGCTGCCGGGTGACCTCCGTCGTGGGCGGCTCACGGTGCTTCCAGGCGACGAGTCCGGAGTCGACGTTGGGCGCGGGCCAGAAGACGTTGCGCCCGATCGCTCCGGCCCGGCGCACCTCGGCGAACCACGCGGCCTTGGCCGACGGGACGCCGTAGGTCTTCGAGCCGGGAGGGGCGGCCAGGCGGTCGGCGACCTCGGCCTGCACCATCACCAGGCCGTGCCGCAGGGAGGGCAGCAGCTCCATCAGGTGCAGCAGGACCGGCACGGAGATGTTGTAGGGCAGGTTGGCAACGAGCGCCTGCGGCGCCGGACCGGGCAGCTCGGTCACCGCCAGGGCGTCGGCGAGCACCACCCGCAGCCGGTCCGCGTGGTCGGGCGCGAACGCCCGGACCGTCGCCGGCAGCTCACCGGCCAGCAGCGGGTCGACCTCGACGGCGGTGACGCTGGCCCCTACCTCGAGCAGGGCCAGGGTCAGCGAGCCCAGCCCGGGCCCGACCTCGACGACGACCTCGCCGTCGGTCACGCCTGACTCGCGGACGATGCGCCGCACGGTGTTGGCGTCGATGACGAAGTTCTGCCCGCGCTGCTTGGTCGGTCGCAGGTCCAGCCGCGCCGCCAGCTCCCGGACCTCCACGGGGCCCAGCAGTCGCGGGGCGGAGGTCTCAGGCATGCAGCCAGCCTAGTGACACCGAGCCGGTGTCACCGGCCGGTGTCACCGGGGCAGACCGAGCACGGAGGAGCAGTGCGGCCAGGCGCCGTAGCCGCCGGAGGCGTCACGAACCTTGGTGGCGATGGCGATCTGGGTCTCCCGCGAGGCCTGGTGGGGCATGCCCGGTCCGCCGTACGCACGCCAGGTGCTGGGGCTGAACTGCAGGCCGCCGTAGTAGCCGTTGCCGGTGTTGGTGGCCCAGTTGCCACCGGACTCGCACTGCGCGAGCCGGTCCCAGACGCTGTTGCCGCCGGAGAAGTCGGCCGCCGGGGCCTCCTGGGTGCCGACGCGGACGACCTCGGTCCGCGGCTTGCGGGTGACCCGCTGGGCCAGCACGGTGCGCTTGACGACCTCGCCGTTGCGGACGAGCACCTTGTAGGTCACGTCGCGGGCGCCGGGGGCGCCCTCCGTGACGACCTCGGTCTCGCCCTTCGGCAGCTCGTCGTCCTCCACGCGCTTGACGGGGGCGGGGATGCGCTCGCCGTCGACGCTGCGCCGGCGGACGGCCATGTCGGTGAAGACGATGCGGTCGCCGTCCGCGACGGCGGTGCTGCGGCCAGGGCGCACCTTGTCGTAGGCGTCGAGCTCGACGCCGACCTCGGCCAGCGCCTCCTCGACGGTCAGCGCCGCGATCTCGCGCTTGACGGCCTTCTTGCCGGCCAGCGCCAGCACGAGCCGCTTCGGGGTGACGACCTCGATGCGGGTGCCGCCGCGGCTGATGGAGGCGCCGCGGCTGGTGGAGAGTCGGCTGTCGGACTCCAGGCCGCCGATCTGCGCGAGAGCGCCCTGGACGCTGGTCGCGGTCACCCAGTGCGTGGTGGTCCGCCCGTCCACGGTGAGCTCGACGGGGCGGCTGTAGCGCACCGCGATCCGGTCGCCGCTCTCGATGGCCTCGTCCGGGCCGGGCTGGACGACGTCGCGGTCGCCGACCTCGATGCCCTCCGCCTCGAGCACGTCCTCGACCGTGTCGCCCATGACGCTGACCGTGCGGTCCTCACCGTCGACCGACAGGGTGACCTCGGTCGTGAGCGAGGAGTAGCCGAAGGTCACCGCGGAGACCGCGAGGAGGACCCCGACGATCGCCGCGACGAGGGCGACCCGGCTTCGGCTCAGCTTCTGGACGAGCGCCCGAGGGCGCGGGAAAGAGGTGGGGTGCGCAAGTCGCACGATTCTCCGAACGTCGTACTGCCCGGGCCTCGGCGACCAGCCCTCCGAACCCCCCAATGCCTGCTCCTGGGAGCAGGCTCCGGACCCGTGCGGACTGGTCGAGATGGTGCCTACCGATCCCGGCCGTCGTCTCCACGAGAACAAGTCGGGGCGGTCATTTGCAACTCCACGCGCTCTTTCCCGCCTGACCGAGTGACTCGTCTCACCCCCAGCGGCCGCCGAAGGCCACCTCGGTGTTGGCGTCGATCGCGCGGCAGAGCTCCTCGAGGTCGACGCCGCGCACCTCCGCCATGGCGCGCACCGTCCACGGCACGAGGTACGACGCATTGGTGCGCCCGCGGAAGGGCACCGGCGTGAGGTACGGCGCGTCGGTCTCGACCAGGATCCGGTCCAGGGGCGCCGCCCGGAGCGCCTCGCGCAGCGGCTCGGCGTTCTTGAAGGTCACCGTGCCGGCGAAGGACAGGAAGGCTCCGCGGTCGAGGCAGGCGCGGGCGAAGTCGGCGTCGCCGGAGAAGCAGTGCATCACCCAGCGCTCGGGGGCTCCCTCGTCGTCGATCACGGCGAGCACCTCGTCATGGGTCTCCCGGTCGTGGATGACCAGCGTCTTGTCGCGGCGCTTGGCGATCTCGACGTGGCGGCGGAAGGACTCGACCTGGACGGCCCGGCCGTCCTCGCCGGTGCGGAAGGAGTCGA
>OFDC01001407.1_pt1 | contig 12865 bp, 12 predicted proteins | sample 1520941 | NCBI WGS metagenome assembly OFDC01 (sample SAMEA94258168, study PRJEB24077) | hot springs metagenome | biome: Aquatic biome; feature: Water | place: India | collected 2012-12-06 | depth 5 m | reverse complement strand
GGCCTGGCGGGAGGCGCTGGCGCAGGCGCTGCCAGGCGCGCTGCCAGCCCTGGTCCACCTTGGCGCGCCAGTGGGCGGGCAGCGCCAGGCGCAGCAGCATCACCACGCACACCGTGAGGATGACGGCGGCCAGGATCTCGTTCATGCCCCGGCCTCCTGCGGTGGCTCGACGCGGGCGAAGCGGGCCACCCGCCGGCCGTCCACCTCGACCTCGCCGGTGAACATCGCCAGCGGCCGCACCCACAGGCCGTGTTCGCCGTACAGGGCGCGGTAGACGACCAGCGGCTCCTCGGTCTCGCTGTGACGGGCGACGCCGACCACCTCGTAGAGCGGGCCCTTGTAGTGGCGGTAGCGGCCGGGAGCGGGTGCGGGCAGGGGCGACATGGGAAGCGCGACAGGCAACGGATCACCCCCATTGTGGCCACAAGCCGCCGGCACAGGCGTCTTGCAATGTTTCGAACGGGGCGTGCAAGCGTTCGGAATCCGCGCCGGGTTGCGGCCTGCTGCAATGGCCGCATGGACGCCCTGCCCTCCCTCTTCGTCTCCCACGGCTCGCCCATGATCGCGCTGCAGCCCGGCGCGGCTGGCGACTTCCTGGCGCGCCTGGGCCCGCTCATCGACCGCCTGTTCGGCCGGCCCCGCGCCATCCTGGCGGTGTCGGCGCACACCGCGGCGCGCCAGCCCGTGCTGTTGGGCGCCGCCCGGCACGAGGCCGTGCACGACTTCGGGGCCTTCGACGAGGCGCTGTTCCGCCTGCGCTACGACGCGCCGGGCGCGCCCGGTCTGGCGCAGGACGTGGCCGAGCGCCTGCGCAAGGCCGGCGACGAGGCGACCGTGCTGGAGACGGGCGGGCTGGACCACGGCATCTGGACGACGCTGCGCTACCTCTGGCCGCAGGCCGACGTGCCGGTGCTGCCGCTGGCCTTCGTGCCCTCCCGCAATCCCCAGGCGCAGTGGCGCTTCGGCCAGGCCCTGGCCGGCCTGGGTGAACAGGGCGTGCTGGTGCTGGGCACCGGCAGCATCACGCACAACCTGCGCCGGGTGTTCACGCCCCAAGGCATCGCGCCGGTCGACGCTCCCGAAGCGGCCGACAGCGCGGCGTTCCGCCAGTGGTTCGCGCAGCGGGCCGCGGCGGCCGACTGGCCGGCGTTGTTCGACTACCGCCGGCAGGCGCCACACGCCGCGGCCATGCACCCCACCGACGAGCACCTGCTGCCTTGGTACGTGGCTGCCGGTGCGGCTGGCGACGCGGCGCCCGCGCAGCGGCTGCACGACAGCGTGACCTACGGCAGCCTGGGCATGGACGTGTATGCCTTCGGGGCGGCAGCCCCCCGCCTGGCACAAGCGCTGTCCGGGCCGATGCCCGCGCAGGCACCCGCGCCCTCGCCATGAGGTCCCCGTAGACTGCGGCGCATGCTCCGTCGCGTTCCGCTCGCCCGCCTGCTGCTGTCGACACCGCGGCTGCTGCTGGCCGCGTCCGAACCCGCGCTGGTGCCGGCGGTGCTGCATTTCCAGCAGCGCAACCGGGTGCATTTCGCGCCCTGGGACCCGCCGACCGGCGAGGCCTTCTTCACCGAGGGCTTCCAGCACGACCGCCTGAAGCAGGCCGCCGAGGCCTTCGAGGCCGACACCGCCTACCGCTACTGGCTGCTGCGGCGGGAGGACCCCGCCGTGGTGATCGGCACGGTGCATGTCTCGCAGGTGGCGCGCGGCGCCTTCCACAGCGCGATGCTCGGCTATGCGCTGGACGCGCAGGCGCAGGGCCAGGGCCTGATGCACGAGGCGTTGGAGGCCCTGGTCGCCGAGATGTTCGGGCCGCGCGTCAACCTGCACCGGCTGCAGGCCAACCACCGGCCCGACAACCTGCGCAGCGCCGCGGTGCTCGCGCGCCTGGGCTTTCGCACCGAGGGCCTGGCGAGCGACTACCTCTTCATCGACGGCCGCTGGCGCGACCATGTGCTCACCGCCCGCATCAACCCGGCGTTCCGCCGGCCGGCCGGCTGGTGAAGCGGCGGCTCAGGCGCGCGCCGGCCATCGCCTCTTCGAGGTAGGCCATGCGCTCGTCGATCTCGGGCGCCTCGCCGTCGCCACGCTGGGTTGCCAGTTCCTCGGCAAGCAGGCGCAGGCGGTCGTCCACGCTGGCGTGGGCAGGCGATTCCATGGGCGTCTCCGGCAGGGGTTGCGGTCGATGGACCTGGAGCAATCGCCCTGCCCGCATCGCGGGCACCGCAAGCCCCGACAGCGCGCGGGGCCGGGCGAGCGGCGCCGACACCGCCCCCTCGGCAGCGATGCCATCATGGACGGATGCTGAGAACCCTGCGAGACCTGTTCCAGGCGCTGTCACCCAGCGCCGCCGCGGGCGGTGCCGACGATGAGGAGCACCTGTTGCAGCTGGCGACCGCGGTGATGCTGGTGGAAGTGATGCGGGCCGAAGGCGGCTTCGACGCCCAGGAGAGGCAGGCGGTGCTGCACGCGTTGCGCGACAAGTTCGCGCTGGCCGAGGACGAGGCGGCGCGCCTGGCCGAGCTCGCCGAGGCCACGGCGCGCGAGTCGACCGACCTCTACGCCTTCACCTCGCGCATCAACGAACGTTTCGAGATGCCGCAGAAGCTGCGCATGATCGAGCACATGTGGCGCGTGGCCTACGCCGACGGCCGGCTCGGCGACCACGAACGGCATCTGGTGTGGCGCATCGCCGACCTGCTGCACATCCCGCAGGGGGCCTATGTGCATGCCCGCCTGAGGGCCGAGGCCGAACGCGGGGCGCAAGAAGCGCCCGCCGACGACGACGCTCGCTGACCCGCGCCGGCTCAGCGCGACGGCGTCGGTGCCACCACGCCCTGGACGAACCAGTCCATCTTCGCGATACCCGCATCGTCGAGCGCTCCCTGGGCCAGCCGGGTGCGCCCGCCGTTGTCGACCAGGGGCGCGGCGAAGGGCAGCAGGCGGCCGGCCACCAGGGCCTGGCGCCGCGACTCCAGCCCGTCGCGCACGTCCTTGGGCAGCCGCGCGTCGATGCCCGACAGCTGCACCAGCCCGTCCTTCATGCCGGCCCACACCGGCCGGGCCTGCCAGCGGCCCTCGATGACGCTGCGCGCGACCTGGCTGTAGTAGCCGCCCCAGTGGTGGGTGACCGACGCCAGCTGCGCGGTCGGCGCGAAGGGCCGCATGTCGCTCTGGTAGCCCAGCAGGCGCACGCCCTTTTCCTCGGCGGTCTGCGCCACCGCGGGCGAGGCGCTGTGGTTGGTGAGCACGTCCGCGCCCTGGGCGATGAGGGTCAGCGCGGCCTCGCGCTCCTTGGGTGGGTCGAACCAGCCGTTGAGCCACAGCACCCGCACCTGCGCCTTCGGGTTGGCTGCGCGCATGCCCAGGGCGAAGGCGTTGATGCCCTGGATCACCTCGGGCACCGGGAAGCCGGCGACGTAGCCGGCGATGCCGCTGCGGCTGGCCTTGCCCGCCAGCCAGCCCGCGAGATAGCGGCCCTCGTAGTAGCGGGCGTTGTAGGTGTTGACGTTGGGCGCGGTCTTGTAGCCGCCCGCATGCTCGAACTTCGCGTTCGGGAACTCCGCGGCCACCCGCAAGGTGGGCTCCAGGTAGCCGAAGCTGGTGGCGAAGATCAGGCCGTGGCCCTGGGCGGCGAGGTCGCGGATCACGCGTTCCGAATCCGCCCCCTCGGGCACCGCCTCGACCGCCCGGCTGAGCACCTGCGCGCCCAGCGCCTGCTGCATCTGGAGGCGGCCCTGCTCGTGCTGGAAGGTCCAGCCCGCCTGCCCGATGGGACTGACGTAGACAAAGCCGACCTTCAGGGGCGACGGAGCCCCCGGCGGCGCAGCGGCCGGCGCGTTCTGGGCAGACAGGGTGAAGGGAAGTACCAGCGCGAGCGCGCCGATGAGGTTTTTGAACATGGTTGTCCTCGACATGGCCGCGCGACGGCCCCATGCCGGGCGCGAGCAGGCGCGATTGTCCCACCCGTTGGACGGGGGGCGGGCATGAAGGGCCCATCGGCAGGGTCGGGCCTCGGTGTTCGTGACGGAGTGGGCGCTGCGGGATCCGTGAGGCTTCGTAGTGCAGTCAAGGCCGACCCGGCAGCGACGATGACGGGGCAGTGTCCTTACTCTCCGTGTGGTCTATTGATGCGCGTCAATCTGCCCGTCACCCAGCGTGACCATCCGATGTCGGAGGGTGTCACCCTCCTGTCGACCACCGACACCGCCAGCCGCATCACCTATGCGAACGCGGCGTTCATCGAGATCAGCGGTTTCGAGCGCGAGGAGTTGATGGGACAGCCGCACAACCTGGTGCGACACCCCGACATGCCGCCGGAGGCGTTCGCCGACATGTGGGCCACGCTCGAGGCGGGGGACTCCTGGACCGCCCTGGTCAAGAACCGCCGCAAGGACGGCGACCATTACTGGGTGCGGGCCAACGTGACGCCGGTGCGTCGCGAGGGAGTGGTGCAGGGCTACATGTCGGTGCGCACCTGCCCCGCACCCGAGGAGATCGCACGCGCCGAAACGCTGTACGCCGACTTGCGGGAAGGCCGTGCGAAAGGCCGGGCCTTCCACAAGGGCCTGGTGGTGCGCCACGGCCTGGGACGGTGGCGCTCGCTGTGGCAGCGCGCCAGCTTGCGCGCCCGGGTGGCTGTGGCGCTGGCTTTTGCCGGCGGGCCGGGCCTGCTCAGCGCGGCGTTCTCACAGCAGCCGCCGTGGATCGTCCCGCTCGCCCTGCTCGGATGGCTGGCCGCGGCGGTGTGGATGGAGCGCCAGGTGTCAGCGCCCTTGCAGCAGGTGCTGGGGCAGGCCCGCAGCGTGGCCTCGGGCCAGCCCGGCCCCAACCTGCACTTCAACCGGGTGGACGAGATCGGCATGTTGATGCGCGCAGTCAACCAGGCCGGCTTGAACCAGCGGTCGCTGGTCGATGACGTCGGGGCGCAGGTGTCGGGCATGCGTGGCGCCACGCAGGACATCGCGGCGGGCAATTCGGACCTGAGCCGCCGCACCGAGCAGGCCGCCGCCAACTTGCAGGAGACCGCCGCCTCGATGGAACAGCTGAACTCCGCCGTGCGGCACAACGCCGACATCGCCACCGAAGCGGCCCGCCTGGCCAGCGATGCCAGCCAGGCTGCGATCCAGGGCGGGCGCGCGGTGGGCGACGTGGTGACCACCATGAACCACATCACCGACAGCTCGCGGCGCATCGGCGACATCGTGGGGGTGATCGACGGGTTGGCCTTCCAGACCAACCTGCTGGCCCTGAACGCGGCGGTGGAAGCCGCGCGCGCCGGCGAGCAGGGCCGCGGCTTCGCGGTGGTGGCGGGCGAGGTCCGCTCCCTGGCGCAACGCAGCGCCGATGCTGCACGCGAGATCAAGGGCCTGATCGCCGAGAGCACCGGAAAGGTCGAGGCGGGGGCACAGCAGGTACAGCGCGCCGGCGACACCATGGGCGCCCTGGTGAGCCAGGTGCAGCAGGTGACGCAGCTGATCGGCGAGATCAGCAGCGCATCGCGCGACCAGACCGCGGGCCTCACCCAGATCGCCACGGCCATTGCTGACCTGGACCGCGCGACGCAGCAGAACGCGGCGCTGGTCGAGCAGTCGGCCGCCGCTGCAGCTCAGCTGGTGCAGCGCACCGGCCGCCTGGTGGAGGCGGTGGGCGTGTTCAAGGGGTGACCGCGCCGCGCGAGGCGGCCGAGAACACCTGGTCGAGCTCGTCGATCCAGCGGGCCTTGTCGCTCGGCGACGCGAAGCTCGCCTCGAAGCTGTTGCGCGCCAGGGTGTGGGCGTCGCGCGCGGTGAGCGACGGCAGCGCCTCGAAGGTCTGCAGGAAGTTGGCGTTGACGTAGCCACCGAAGTAGGCCGGGTCGTCGGAATTGACGGTCGCCTTCAGGCCCGCCCGCAGCAGCTGCTCGAGCGTGTGCGCCCCCAGGTCGGGGAACACGCACAGCTTCACGTTCGACAGCGGGCAGACGGTCAGCGCGACCTCCTCGCGCGCCAGGCGCTGCACCAGCGCCGGGTCCTCCAGGCAGCGCACCCCGTGGTCGATGCGCTCGGCCTTCAGCAGGTCCAGCGCCTCCTCGATGTAGGCCGGCGGGCCTTCCTCGCCGGCGTGCGCGACCACGTGCAGGCCCGACTCACGACAGCGCGCGAACACGCGCTCGAACTTCGAGGGCGGGTGGCCGCGCTCGCTGCTGTCGAGGCCGACGCCAATGAAGCGGTCCTTGAAGGGCAGGGCCTGCTCCAGCGTGGCGAAGGCGGACTCCTCGCTGAGGTGGCGCAGGAAGCACAGGATCAGCGCCGCGCTGACCCCCAGCTCCTCGCGCGCGCGCGCCACCGCGCGGCCCAGTCCGTCGAACACGGTGGCCATGGGCACGCCGCGCTCGGTGTGGGTCTGCGGGTCGAAGAACAGCTCGACATGGCGCACGTGGTCCTGCGCGGCGCGGCGGAAGTAGTCCATCGCCATGTCCTCGAAGTCCTGCGGCTGCAGCAGCACCGAGGCGCCCGCGTAGTAGATGTCGAGGAAGCTCTGCAAGTCGGTGAAGGCGTAGGCGCGGCGCAGCGACTCGACGTCGGCATAGGGCAGCGTGACCCCATTGCGCTGCGCCAGGGCGAAGATCCGCTCGGGCTCCAGCGAGCCCTCGATGTGCAGGTGCAGCTCGGCCTTGGGCATGCGCTGCAGCAGGCCGGGCAGCGCAGCGCGGGGGATGGCGTCGAAGTCGATCGTCGTGTTCATCGGGGCTCCCTTGCAATGAACAAGGGCCGCCCATCGGAGCGGCCCTGGTTCGCTATGGCGTCATGCCGGGATCACTTGGCGGACGGCACGCGCCCCTCCACGCCCTTGACGTAGAAGTTGATGCCGTGCAGCCACTTGTCGTCGGCGGTCTCGCCTTCCTTCAGCAGCACCTTGCCGTCGGCGCCGGTGATCGGGCCCTTCCAGATGACGTAGCTGCCGTCCTTCAGGCCGGCCTTGACCTTCTCGGCATTGGCCTTGACCTCGGCAGGCACCTTGTCGGAGACGGACACCAGGTCGATCGCGCCTTCCTTGACACCCCACCAAGTGTTCTCGCCGGTCTTCCAGGTGCCGTCCAGGGCTTCCTTGACCGCCTTCTTGTAGTACGGCGCCCAGTTGATGACGGCCGAGCCCAGGTGCGAGTTCGGGCCGAACTTGCTCATGTCCGAATCCCAGCCGAAGCCGAACTTGCCGGCCTTCTCGGCCGTCTGCAGCACGGCGGAGGAGTCGGTGTTCTGCATCAGCACGTCGGCGCCCTGGTTGATCAGGGTCTGCGCGGCCTCGCCTTCCTTGGGCGGATCGAACCACTTGTTGACCCAGACCACGCGGGTCTTGATGTTGGGGTTGACCGTCTGCGCGCCCAGCGTGAACGCGTTGATGTTGCGGATCACCTCGGGGATGGGGATGGAGCCGACCACGCCCAGGGTGTTGGTCTTGGTCATCTTGCCCGCGATCACGCCGGCCAGGTAGGCGCCCTCGTAGGTGCGGGAGTCGTAGGTGCGCAGGTTCTCGGCGCTCTTGTAGCCGGTGGCGTGCTCGAACTTCACGTCCTTGGCGTCGGCCGCGACCTTGAGCATGGGCTCCATGTAGCCGAAGGTGGTGCCGAAGACGAGCTTGTTGCCCTGGCCGACCAGGTCGCGGAACACGCGCTCGGCGTCGGCTGCCTCGGGAACGTTCTCCACGAAGCTGGTGGTCACGCGGTCGCCGAATTCCTGCTCCACCGCCTTGCGGGCGTTGTCGTGCGCGAAGGTCCAGCCGGCATCGCCGACCGGGCCGACGTAGGCGAAGGCGATCTTCAGCTTTTCAGCCGGGGCGGAGGCCGCCGCAGCAGCGGGCGCGCTGGCGGCGGGGGCCGCGGCCGAAGGCGCCTCCTCCTTCTTGCCGCAGCCCATCAGGGCGGCGGTGGCGGCCAGGGAGGTCCAGCCGGCCAGCTTGAGCAGTGAACGCTTGTGGAGCGTGATCATCGAGTCGTCTCTCTTTAGGGAGTTGCTGAGGGGAAATCGGGGATCGGGGGGAGGCGGGTCAGGCGCCGGGGTGGAAGGGCTTGCCCAGCGAGGCCGGCATGTTGATTCTGATCCAGGTCGGGTTGCGCGAGATGAGCACCAGCACCACGATGGTGGCCAGGTAGGGCATGGCGGTGAGCAGCTGCGAGGGGATCTCCACGCCCTCGCCCTGCAGGTGGAACTGCAGCATCGTCACGCCGCCGAAGAGGTAGGCGCCCAGCAGCACGCGCGCGGGCCGCCAGGTGGCGAAGGTGGTCAGCGCCAGCGCGATCCAGCCCTTGCCGGCGATCATGCCCTCGACCCACAGCGGGGTGTAGATCACCGAGACGTACGCACCCGCCACACCGCACAACGCGCCGCCGGCCACCACCGCCAGCAGGCGGATGCGGCGCACCGCGTAGCCCAGCGCATGGGCCGACTCCGGCGACTCGCCCACCGCCCGCAGTACCAGTCCGGCGCGCGAACGGTACAGGAACCACGCCAGCGCCGCGGTGAGCGCGATGGCCAGGTACACCATGGGATGCTGCTTGAACAGGGCGGTGCCGATGAAGGGCAGGTCCGACAGGAACGGCACCTCGAAGCGCGCGCGCTCGGCCAGCTTCTCCTGCGTGTAGGGCAGGCCGACAAAGGCCGAGAAGCCGGCGCCGAACAGGCTGAGCGCCAAGCCCGAGGCGTACTGGTTGGTGTTGAGCCAGATGACCAGCAGACCGAACAGCCCGGCGAGCACGGCACCCGCGCCCGCACCGGCGGCGAAGGCCAGCCAGTCGCTGCCGGTGTGCACCGCGGTGGCGAAGCCGGCGATGGCGGCCACCAGCATCATGCCCTCGGCGCCGAGGTTGACGATGCCGGCGCGCTCGTTGACGAGCAGGCCCAGGCCGGCCAGGGCCAGCACGGTGCCGGCGTTCAGCGTGGCCGCCAGCAGCAGCGCGATCGATTCCATTCAGCCCTGCTCCGCGGGTTTGGGCACCTCGGCGGGCGAGGCCGCCGGCTTCGGCGGCAGCCACCGCACCCTGTAGTGGATGAGCGTGTCGCAGGCCAGCAGCGCGAACAGCAGCAGGCCCTGGAACACCCCGGTGATGGACTTGGGCAGGCCCATGCGCGACTGCGCCAGTTCGCCGCCGATGTAGAACAGGCTCATCACCAGCGCCGAGAACACGATGCCCACCGGGTGCAGCCGGCCGACGAAGGCGACGATGATGGCCGCGAAACCGTAGCCCACCGGCACGTACGGCGTCAGCTGCCCCAGCGGGCCGGCGGCCTCCAGCGCGCGCTCGACGACCAGAAGAAGGCGGTCGGACTTGAAGGGCTTCTCCAGGAACTCATAGGCGCCCCGCTTGATCGCGCTCACGGCCGTCTCGATATTGCCGTGCCCTGAAATCATGATGACGGGCAGGTCGGCGTCCAGAGCCTTGACCATGTCGAGCAGTTCCAGCCCGTCCATGCCGCCGCCCTGCATCCAGATATCCAGCACCAGCAACGCGGGCTTGCGCGCGCGGATCGCCGCGAGGGCCTGATCGGAGTCCGCGGCGGTGCGGACGGCGTAGCCCTCATCCTCGAGGATGCCGGCCACGAGGTCCCGGATATCGGCCTCGTCATCCACCACTAGAACGTCGGCGCTCATATCATCTCCTCAACGCCACTCTGGGCCGCGACGGGCAGGCGCGCGGTCGTTGGAAACTTCATGATGACGCGCGCGCCAGGCGGTTCGCGCGCATCGACGAGGGCCAGGCTGCCGCCATGGTCCTCCATGATCCGCTTGACGATGGCCAGGCCAAGGCCTGTCCCCTTCTCGCGGGTGGTCACGTAGGGTTCAGTCAAGCGGTCGCGATCCTTGGCGGGTAAGCCCACGCCGTTGTCCTCAATCGTGACGCAGAGTTCCTCACCGTCGCAGACAAGGGTCGCCATGATGCGCCCGCGGAGTTCGGGTTCGTTCGCGCGTCGGGCGCCGACGGCCTCTCCAGCATTCTTGAGGATGTTCGTCAGCGCCTGACCGATCATGCGCTCGTCGCTCGTGATCCAGACATCGCCGTCGCCCGGCTCCTCGAGCCTGACCTCGATCTCGGCGTCCTGGAATCGTTGGGCGAAGACAGCCTGCCGCAGCATTTCAGTCAGGTTCGCGGGCTCGAAGCGCGGCGCCGGCATCCGAGCGAAGGCCGAGAACTCGTCGACCATCCGCCCGATATCGCCAACCTGGCGGATAATGGTGTCTGTGCAGCGATCGAAGGTCTCGAGATCGCTGGCGATCTCCTTCCGATACTTGCGTCGCAGGCGTTCAGCCGACAACTGGATCGGGGTCAGGGGGTTCTTGATCTCGTGGGCGATCCGTCGTGCGACATCCTTCCAGGCGGCGTTCCGCTGGGCCGCTACCAGGCGCGTGATGTCATCGAAAGTGAGCACCAGCCCTTCGGCGAAGTGGCCCGCCGCGCGCACCCGCAAGCGCCGCGTCTCCCCTTCGCGCATGATGTCGACCTCGACGTCCGTATCGGGCCGACTTTCGAGCAACGCGGTCATGACCGTTTCGAACTCGGGAGCCAGCGCGATCAGATCGACGCCAATCGCGTCGTTCGGCAGGCCAAGCAGCGCCACCGCACGCCGGTTTACGGCCGAGATCTTGCCGCGATCATCCAGGCTGACAACGCCAGCGCTGACGCCTGAAAGCACTGTCTCGATGAACTGTCGACGACTCTCTGCGTCCAGACTGGCGGCCTTCAGCGCCGCTTGTTGCAGCTGTAGCTCGCTGGTCATCATGTTGAAGGCGTTTGAGAGCGCCCGGATCTCTTCGGGCCCGCTTTCGACCTCCACGCGCGCGTCGAGATCGCCCCCGGACACGCGCCCGGCGGCCTCGACAAGTCCCGCCACAGGTCCGGCGATCGAGTTCGCAGCCGCGATGCCCACCCAGATGGCGGCCACCAAGACGAGCAGGGCTGTCTCTAGGTAACTCAGGCCGAAGATCGCCTGGATACGCCCCCGACTGCGCTCGGCGTCACGATAGGAGATCAGCGCGTCCTGGGTCTCGATCAGGTGGTTGAGGATGCCCTTCTCGATCGGCCGAACGACGTAGAGATAACCGTCGTCGAAGCCCTTGAGCTTATAGAGGGTGCGGAACAGGTCCGTCGAAACGAAGCGCTGCGCGCTCGCCTCACCGCCGTCGGCCCAATCGAAGCTTGCCGGCGGCGGCGCCAGGAATGGCGGCGCGCCTTCCGACTCGGTGCGGGCGAGGATTCGCCCGTCGCGATCGAGCACATAGGCGGCGGAGAAGCCGTTGTCCTGCGTCAGCCCGGCGAGAAAATGACCGAAGGCGACAGGCGATTGCGCCAGCGCTGGGGCCGCCTGGTTCAGGCTGGTCGCCATGGGGCCGATATGCTCGGAGATGTAGTTCTTCTGCTGCTCAACGTAGGAGTTGGCGACCTTGGCCGAGTTGCCGACCACGGTCTGCACACGCTCGCTGAACCAGCCGTCGACCCCGCGATTGACCAACACGCCAAAAAACAGGGCGACGATCACGGCGGGCGCGACCGCGGCCAGCGAAAACAGGCCCACGAACCGCAAGTGCAGCCGCGCACCGGCGTCGCTCGCCCGCGCGTCGATCAGCTCGTAGAGCCGCAGCCCTACGACGGTCGCCACCCCTAAAATGAGGACCAGATTAAAGCCTAGAACGACCAGGATCACCGTGCTGGCGGCGCCAATCGAGTCAGTTCGCGGCGGCGACGAGGCCAAGGCCACGCCGGCGACGGTCAGGATCACCGCCAGCGCGTAGCAACCACCGATCAGGTAGCGCGACCGCAAAACCCCCCGCCACCAGGCCCGGCCAAACCGGGTCGGCGGGCTATCGGATCCCGTCGCATAAGCCACTGAAGACATCGCTCCTGAGTTTAGGAGCGTGTGGCCCAAATTCAACAGTTATGTGCCGAGAAAGCTTCAGCCTTAACGACGCCCCCGCGTCATCTCCACCCCAAGGTCCTGGATTTTCTTGCGGAGCGTGTTGCGATTCAGGCCGAGGATCTCGGCGGCCCGCACCTGATTTCCACGGGTCGCGGAGAGCGTCAGCTGGATCAGGGGCCGCTCCACTTCCTCCAGAATGCGATCATAGAGGCCTGGCGCGGGAACGCCGTCGGGCTGATCGGCGAAGTGCGACGCCAGGTGCCGCTCAACCAGCATCGACAACGTGACCGGACCCTCATCCGCCCGAACCGCCGGCGCGTGATCTTGCAACTCCCTGTCGACGATACGCGCGGTGATCAGCTCTTCAGCGTAGAGCGCACACATCCGTCGCATCAGGTTCTCAAGTTCGCGAACATTCCCAGGCCACGGGTGGCTCTTGAGGCGGTCCAGAGCGCCTTGATCGATCGTCTTGGCAGGCAGCCCTTCGCGCGCAGCCCGGAGCAGGAAAGTGCGCGCCAGGTCGGGGATGTCTTCGGCGCGATCGCGCAGCGGCGGCAAACGGACGGGCGCGACGTTGAGCCGGAAGAACAGATCCTCGCGGAACAATCCCTGCTGGATCAGACCCCGCAGGTCACGGTTGGTCGCGGCGATAATGCGCACATTCGGCCGCCGGCCGGTCTTTGGGTTGATCACCGGCTCGGTGCCATCGATCACGCGCAGCAGGCGGGTCTGGGCGTCGAGCGGCATGTCGCCAATCTCATCGAGGAACAGGGTGCCGCCATCAGCCTCGACAAGGCGACCGTTGTCGCCCTCCCCTCGCCCGAAGAGTTCGGCCTCGACGCGCTCGCGCGGGACGGCGGCGAGGTTGATGACGACGAACTTTCCATCGCGGCGGCGGCCCAGCTCGTGGAGCGCGCGCGCCACCAGCTCCTTGCCCGTCCCGCTTTCGCCGAGGATCAAAACCGTCAGGTCCG
>OFDC01001406.1_pt1 | contig 12867 bp, 11 predicted proteins | sample 1520941 | NCBI WGS metagenome assembly OFDC01 (sample SAMEA94258168, study PRJEB24077) | hot springs metagenome | biome: Aquatic biome; feature: Water | place: India | collected 2012-12-06 | depth 5 m | reverse complement strand
GGAGAGGGGAGGGGATATGGATATGGATATGGAGAAGGGATATGGAGAAGGAATTGAAATTTGAGAATTGAGAATTGAGAATTGAGAATTGAAATTTGAGAATCGAAAATCCTTTGTTATACCAATCCAAGACTAGCTTTCTTTGCTGGAGCCATCTTGTCTAGCGTGCGGACCATCATGGATAATCTTGGATTTTTTAGGAAGAAGTCGCGGTGTTTGTCGATGAAGCGCCAGAACAAACCGTCCCATTCGTCGCACCACGCACCAGTAGGATAGTGGCTCATTTTGCGGATATAATTGCTGCCGCTGATATATGGTTTCGTACTCATGATACCGCCGTCTGCAAATTGTGACATGCCATAAACGTTCGGCACCATCACCCAATCATAGGCATCAATAAACATTTCCATAAACCATCGATACACTTCATCGGGATCAAATTCTTGCAAGGCCATGAAGTTTCCAATCACCATCAATCGCTCGATGTGATGAGCATAAGCGCTTTCATTGATGCGTTTAATCGCATCGTCAATGGGAGGGATGCCCGTGGTTCCTGTCCAATAAGAAGCTGGAATTTTTTTAGTATGCTGGAAGAAGTTTTTCTTGCGTTCATCCACACCTTTCATCACATATACCGCTCGAATATATTCTCTCCAACCGAGCACTTGGCGCACAAAGCCTTCTAATGAATTAATCGGAATATCATTTTGCAATGCATATTGAATCGATCGATCTAGTATGTCTTTTGGTTGAATCAATCCAATGTTGAGCATAGGCGTCAAGATGCTATGAAACAAAGTGCCCTCACCTTGCACGATAGCGTCTTGATAGACACCATAATTTTTAAATCTTTTTTGTAAAAAATCGTCAAGCCACACGAGGGATGTCGCTCTATCTATGGGATAGTACCACTCATTTAGTTCCCCGTAGTTGTCACGAAACTTGGTTTGTACATAGTCGATAGCTTCGTTTATGTATGGATCCCGTACAACCTTCGGAACAGGCGGTGCCACAACGTTTTTGGGCATCTTGGCTCTGTTCTCTGTATCAAAAGTCCACTTACCTCCCATGGGTTCGCCCATTGCATCTAACATCACATTATGGCGTTTGCGCTCATCAATATAAAATGCAGTGAAGAAGTATTTTTTCTTTTTCTCAAAATAGTTTTTAATGTAATTTTCTGTACATAAAAACAGTGGAGAATTTAATTTTTCGGAGGAGATATTGTATTTTTTACAAAAACGAACAAGGCGTCGCTCTAGGAGATAATCAACGGGGTCGAAAAATTGAACACTCGTTATTTTTTCTTGAAATAAAAATTCAAATAACTTTTCCGTGCGGTGCCGAGGATCTTGTGCATCGATATAGATTTTATTTTTTACCTGAAGCAAATCAAAATATCGCTTCATCGTAGCACGATGGTAAGCCAGCTTTTGTTTGTGAAATTTATACTGGGTAAAAAACAATTCGTCTTCTACCATCACAAATAAATCTGCTTTGATTTCAGGCAATGGCTCGAAGAGTTGATGCGGATAGATCAGAAAGGCTTTCATAAAATACTTATCGCTTACTGATCTTGTTATTTGATATGGCGCGTTGGCGAGAACAACGATGTCTATTCACATCATCTGTGCGCAATGCCGCGTGCTTTGTGCCTCTTCCTGTAACTCTCTTGCGCCACATGCGAAAGCTCGACGCTTTCATTTCACGGCGCATGATTTCAATCACCTGCGATTCGTTTACTCCGAATTGCATTTCAATGGCGTCGAAAGGTGTACGGTCTTCCCATGCCATCTCCACAATGCGGTCGATGTCTTGTTCTGTTAGTTGTGTAGTCATGATGCGATTGGATTTAACCAGAGGTTTCTGAATACTCTGTTTTTATCGTAGTCGTTGGCTTGTTTCTGAGTGTTGAATTTACGATCCGGTCTGGGATCATTGCCCACACCTGCGAGGTAGGCCCAGTTGCCCCAATTGCTCGCTGGATCGTAGTCTATTAATGCGTGCTCGAAATACATCGCGCCCCATCTCCAGTCTACACCCATTTCATGTATTAAATAGCTCGCTACATTTTGTCTTCCGCGATTGCTCATCCATCCACTGGCTTTCAATTCGCGCATGTTTGCATCCACAAATTCATCGCCTGTATATCCGTCAATCCATTTTTCCAATGTCCGCAAATCTTTTCTCCACTTTCTTTCTGGATGTTCGCTAAAGCCTTGGACATGGAATAATTTATTTCCTTGCTTGTATGCAGTAAATCGAAAGAAGTCACGCCACAATAATTCAAAAATCATCCAATACGTGCTGTCATTTTTTACGCGCTCATCTTCGTATGCATAAATCTCATCTACAATATACTTTGCACTGATACTGCCCGTGCAGAGCCATGGAGAGAATTTCGAACTATAGTTTTTTCCAACCAATCCATTGCGCGTTTCCTTGTAAGTAGCGATGTGATCGCCTTCCCACAAGTACTCTTTGACACGCGCGATAGCGGCGTTTTCTCCCCCTGCAAATTGAATGGCAGAACGCTGATCGAAATCGGGTAGGGTATAACCGCATTGCTCCAACGTGGGAATAGCGGTGTCAAATTCAGGAGAGATAATTTCTTCAGGAGCATCCAGCGGAATGGCATAGTTGCACTCACGCTCGACCTTATTTCTAAACTTCGTGAATACATCTGGAAGTTGACTGATAGAAAATGGAAGGTCATTTTTATCTACCAATGTTGAAGACCAAAAAATCTTCCAATCAATGCCTGCCTTTGATAGTGCGCGTTGTAATTTGTTTTCTTGAGAAATTTCTTCGCTGCATACTTCCTGGCTGTAATAAACACTTTGGACGCCATGAGCGATCGCTAGTTCGGCGACCTTTTCTTCTGGAATGCCCACGCCGACATATAAATCACCACCAATTGCTTGGATTGATTTTTTTAAATCAGTAATGGATTCTAAAAGAAAATTGATGCGATGCGCACCTGCTTTTGGTAGACCAATTTCCGTCTTTTCAAAGAGGCGTTGATCGATAATGTACACTGGAATGATTTCTTCTGCACGCTGCGTTGCTTCTAACAAAGCAGGTTGATCATGCAGACGCAGATCATTTCTAAACCATACAAGGATTTTCTTCTTTCTCATCTTCACTGTTGCTTTACAAATGTTGCAACAGAAAAGAAGCGCGAAAGTTCTTAGAAAATGGAATTAAAGGGCACTCGCAATCGACTTTAGTTCAGAGCGAATATGCAATAATCTGCTTTGAATGGTGCTTTCGTTATCCATCAATACCACCTTATTGCGTAGAGCGTTTTTCGCACCCTCCAAGGTGAACCCTTTTTCTTTCACGAGGTGATGGATTTTTTGAAAAAGCTCAAGGTCTTTTTTTGTGTACACGCGATTGCCTCTGTTGTTTTTCTTCGGCTGAAGCTGAGGAAATTCTTTTTCCCAAAATCGAATGAGGGATGAGTTTACATCAAACATATCCGCTACTTCTCCAATGGAAAAATATCTTTTCTCGATTTCGTTGGTTTTGGTCAACATGGTAAGTCCTCGGTTTAGTCGAAGCTTTGGTTCGCGTTAGCAGCGCGTTGCAAGAGGTCTTCGTATTGTTCAGGTGTAATATCGCTGTAAAAATAGAAAGCTGGGTCCACTTTTTCACCATTTCTCCAAACTTCATAGTGTAAGTGAGGTCCGGTCGAGGCTCCAGTGTTTCCTACATAGCCAATGATCTGGCCTCTTTTCACTTTTTCGCCAGGGCGCACTGTTACTCTGCTCATGTGGGCATAAAGTGTCTGAAAGCCATAACCGTGCTTGATAATCACGTGGTGGCCATAGCCGCTCAGCTTGCTGTCGACCGCTTCAATCGCTCCATCGCCGGTGGCATAGATCTCCGTTCCCACATCAGCAGTAAAATCCAAGCCTGTGTGCATTTTGGCGATCTTATAGATGGGGTGAATTCGCATACCAAAACCAGAGGCAATGCGCTTCAAATCGGCGTTGGCCACAGGCTGAATCGCAGGGATGGATTGCAACATGGCACTTTGTGCTTTTGCAAACTCAAATACATCTTGGTAGCTCTTGCTTTGCTCTACAAACATGCGCTGCAGGCGAGCAATACGTTTTTTAGTCTCGATAATTTCTTGGCTCGACTCATATCCCTTTAGGGCCTTGTAACGGTCGCTTCCACCAATTCCGCCGCGGCGCTGGTGTTCTGGATAGGGCGCAGCCCCAAAGATGCTTCGGTAAACTTTATCATCTTTTTCCTGCAGATCTACCGCAAAGGTTTCGAGGGTGTCGATCTCGCTATTCAAATCTTCTACTTGCGTTTTGAGGTATGAGATTTCTCTCTCCAAACGCGCAGTGTCCGGGTCTTTGAAGAAGGAGGCGTAGAGCGTAACGCCGATAGCACCAATGACCAAGCCTGCAAATAAGTAGCGCAACCCCTGCACGAAATAATCGCGCACAGTAAAACTGATCTTTTCGAAGCTCAGTGTGGTGGGGTTGAATTTATACTTAAGTCTTGCCATTGTAGGGTGCTAAAATAAGCCAGACACGTCTTACTTTTGCACTCATTATGACATCAAAAGAAATTCGTCAACAATTCCTTGACTTTTTTGCCTCGAAAGGCCACCATATTGTTCCCTCTGCTCCAATGGTAGTAAAGGGTGATCCTACATTGATGTTTACCAATGCAGGAATGAATCAGTTCAAAGACCTATTCCTAGGGAATAGTGAAATCAAATATCCTCGTATAGCCAATACTCAAAAATGCCTACGTGTTAGCGGAAAGCACAATGACTTGGAAGAAGTTGGTGTGGACACCTATCACCACACTATGTTTGAAATGCTAGGTAACTGGTCGTTTGGTGATTATTTCAAAAAAGAAGCCATCGAATGGGCGTGGGAGCTCTTGACAGAAGTCTATAAAATTCCAAAAGACCGTCTTTACGTTACGGTGTTCGAAGGGGATGCAAAAGAAAATCTGGAGTTCGACCAAGAAGCCTACGATATATGGGCAGAACGCATCGACAAGGATCGCATCATCAATGGAAATAAAAAAGACAATTTCTGGGAAATGGGCGACACCGGACCATGTGGGCCATGCTCTGAAATTCACGTCGACATTCGTCCGGATAGCGAGCGAGCAAAGTTGGATGGTAAAGCATTGGTAAATGATAGCCACCCACAGGTCATCGAGATTTGGAACAATGTATTCATGCAATTCAATCGCAAAGCAGATGGTTCACTCGAATCATTGCCTGCGAAGCACGTAGATACCGGTATGGGTTTCGAGCGCCTTTGCATGGTGTTGCAAGGTGTTCTTTCAAACTATGATACAGATGTATTCACCCCAACCATCGAAGCAATCGAGAAGTTGAGTGGTAAAAAATATGAGCGTACCGACTCTAAGAAGGATATCGCAATGCGCGTGATCTCTGACCACGTGCGTGCAGTTTCTTTTGCGATTGCTGATGGACAGCTTCCTTCTAGCGGCGGGGCAGGATATGTGATTCGTCGTATTCTTCGCCGCGCTATTCGCTATGGATATAGCTTCCTCGATTTAAGAGATCCATTCATCTATACATTGGTGGATGTGCTGGCAAAAGAAATGGGAACATTCTTCCCTGAAATTAAATCAAGTAAAGACCTCGTTGCAAAAGTGATCAAAGAAGAAGAAGAAAGCTTCTTGCGCACATTGGACAAGGGAATCGCATTGCTTGAGGATATCCTCAAGAAAACTACAGGAGATAAAATTGAAGGTAAAATTGTATTCGAATTATATGACACCTTCGGATTCCCAGTGGATTTGACGGCGCTTATTGCTGGTGAAAGCAATAAGATGATTGATCAACTTGGATTCGAAGAAGAACTCCAAAAACAAAAAGAAAGAAGCCGCGCAGCTACCAAGTTAGAAACAGATGACTGGGTTGATTTGGCAGCAGGTGAAACCACATTTGTTGGATATGATCAATTAGAAACTTCTTCAAAAATTTTGAAGTATCGTCGCATCAAATCCAAAGGAAAAGAACAATATCAATTGGTATTGGATATTACTCCTTTCTATGCTGAAAGCGGCGGACAAGTAGGAGATCAGGGAACATTGATCTCAGCGAACGATCGCATTGAAATTACAGATTGCAAAAAGGAAAATAATTTGATCGTTCATTTCTGTGATGCTCTTCCTGAGAATCCAAGTGCAACATTTGTTGCGAAAGTGGATGTACAGAAGCGCGACGATTCAATGTCTAACCACAGTGCTACGCACCTACTGCATCAAGCATTGCGTGAGGTATTAGGAACACACGTAGAACAGAAAGGATCATTGGTAAATCCAGAATATTTGCGATTCGACTTTTCTCATTTTTCTAAAATGACGGATGAGGAAATTGAGCAAGTAGAAACATTGGTGAATGATCGTATCCGCCAACAATTGGATTTGATTGAGCGCAGAGACATGGCGATCGACGATGCACGCGCTACCGGTGCGATGATGTTGTTCGGTGAAAAGTACGGAGACAAAGTGCGTGTGATTCAATTCGGGGAAAGCATTGAATTGTGTGGTGGTACACACGTGAAAAACACTGGTCACATTCGCCTCTTCAAGATTACTTCAGAAGGCGCCGTGGCTGCAGGAGTTAGACGTATCGAAGCCATTTCAGGAAACGGTGCGTTTGCTTTGATCCAAAATGAAATGGAAGAATTAGAAAAAGTACGTCAATTGCTAAAAGCAAAAGATGTATTAAAATCTATTGCTGATCTCCAAAATAAAAATGCTGAATTAACGAAGCAATTGGAAAAATTGAACAAAGAGAAAGCAGCTCAAGTGAAGCAGCAGCTTGCTTCGAAGTTTGAGACTTTCAATGGCATTCAGCTCTTGGTAGAACGCATCGATTTGGAAGCGGCCGAAATTAAAGACATGGCCTTCCAATGGAAAGGTGAGAAGTCGGATATGATCGCAATTCTAGGAAGTGAATCGGGCGGTAAGCCAACAGTTACCTGTGTGATAAGCGATGCGCTAGTTGCAGATAAAAAATTGAATGCATCCAACATCGTTCGTGAATTAGCAAAAGACATCAATGGTGGCGGCGGCGGACAGGCATTCTTCGCAACTGCCGGTGGATCGAAACCAGAAGGTTTAGCATCAGCCCTTGCAAGAGCGAAAGAAGTGATTGCTGCGGCGATCAATTAATCTACGCTGATTACCGTATTTTTTTTAAAATAGAATAGAGTTTTTTTGTTGCATTAATTAAAATTATTTGCAATGAAAAAACTCTATTTTCTTTTCATCGCTCTCTCCCTTCATTTTTATTCAATCGCACAGTTTAACCAGACCAATGGGCCGGCGCTAACTGGTCAATGTCAGGCACTCTATGCTGGTGGTGATTTGATCATGGCTGCCATTGGTACTGATCTGTATCGCTCATCGGACAATGGCACTAACTGGGAACTCATCACGATTGAGGAAGGTGTGGTTAACATCGACCCTCGTTTGATACTCCGTATCGGAGATACATTTATTTGTGCAACGAATAATGGAGATCGCATTTATCGATCAACCGATCTCGGATTGACGTGGACCCCTTCTTGGACAGGCGCTCCAGACATTGCTGGTTTCCCTGCTGCTGTGGTATTGGATGGAACTACCATTGGATCCAATTTTATTATTTACGGTACCAACCTTCTTCGAATTTCTACGGATGACGGATTAACATGGACATCCTTCACTGGAATTAATAGTGGTGCAGGAGAAGGATTCGCGGATCTCAATGGGACATGGTGGCTTGGACAGGGAAATTATACAGGCTATTCTACCGATAATGGTGCTACATGGACGCAAACAGCGACCATGCCGCATGTGGGCTTCGGTTTAAGTGCAACAGATTTCGTGCTCATCGGTGACCGCACCTATTGCGGAACCTCATCAAGTGGAAGTATGGCCTTGAGATATACAACAGATAATGGCACTACTTGGGTTCCTGTAGGTGGCTTCAGCATCATCGAGGACATGGCTTACATCGATGGTGTTTTTTACATCTATGATTACTACGGAATGCACCGAAGTTTTGATGATGGCGCAACTTGGGAAAATTTCCTAAGCGTCAGCCAGCCCGCGTATGGAGCGTCTTTCACTAAAAATGGAGATGACCTTTGGGTATCGACCAGTGGTGGTCCACTGAAGTACAATTTAACAACGGGAACATCAGCAAGTCCAAATATCAACTCGGCTTCGACGAGTTGGATCCTTGTTGGCACCGACTATACTTTCACGGGAGTTGGTAATACCATTTTTGTTTCAGCTGATGATGGAAACTCATGGCAAAATGTAGCGTTGCCGAGTTATGCAGCTGCATGGGGAAATATCACCTATGCGACTATGGATGGAAATACTTTATACATCATCCATAATCAAATAAACAATGATGTTGGAATGATTATGACAAGTGATGGCGGTGCAACATGGGAAGTCATGGACCTCGGCGATTTTGGAGGAAATAATCCCGCAGCATTCCTCAGTTTCAATCCTCAAATCATGATCACATCGGAGTGGTTTGTGATCAATTATTATTATAGCAATGATGATGGTGAAACCTTTGTTCCCGCTACAATCACCGCTGCTGCAGGAAGCACATTGCCCTCGAGTTATTCGGTGTCTGGTATTTACAAAGTAGGTGCAAGACTCTTTGCACAACTCAACAATGGCCATGCGATTTCAAATGACAATGGACAATCATGGACTTATGTAGATCCTGGATTCGAACTCACTTCTTTTGCAGGATGGGACAGCAGAATTGTAGCCATCGAAAACGCGTGGACTGGCAAGAGAATTCACTATAGCACGGATGGCGGCCTCACATGGACACAAGACAACTTAGGTTTCCCAACACATGCCGATGGCAAGATCAATCCTGTGGCAATGACTACCATTGATGGAGTGGTGTATGCACAGAATAACCCGTTGGACAATACTGTTGCGAACCCACACACCATCTACACGCTCAGTCCTTCAGGAAACTGGCAGGCAGCGAACGAACTTGGAAATGTAGGAGTTCCGATTACAGGATTTGGAGGAACTTCAATAAACAATCTGTGGATTTCTACACAAGGTGCAAGTGTTTGGAAGACCAGCGGTTCTGTAGGACTCGAAGAGATGATCTTACCTACGGTGAAGGTTTATCCAAATCCAACAAAGGGAATGCTGACCATTGAGAATATTCCTTCAACTGTGAAGCATTTGGAGATATTCAATAGCACTGGACAAATGATGTTGCAACAAAATGTGAATCAAACTAAAATAGATATTGATCTAAGCGGATTCCCTAACGGTGTTTACTTCGTGAAGTGTGGCGGGGTCGTAAGAGTAATAGTAGATTAATTCCGTTCTATTTTAAACTAACAATTATCAAAAAGCACTGCTATTTCTGGCAGTGCTTTTTTTGTAATTCAAGAACATCATTCCCGTAGTTCTTTGTGTATTGTAAATCCAAGGCGGTGGTAATGTCCTCGCATGCTTTGTCTAATTTGTCTTGAGCGATGTAAATCAACGCACGATTTCGAAAAGCATAAGAATTATCGGGATAAAGCTTGAGTGATTTATTTACATCGGCTAATGCGCCTTTCGTATCACCGAGCATTAATTTCGAGTAGCTACGATTGCTGTATCCTAAGGCTTGGTTGGGATCGAGTTCTACCACTTTGTTATAGAACTCCAACGACTCTTGGTATTTGCCTGCTATTTGACACTGAAATCCCAAGTTTGCGATGATTCCTATTTCTTCAGGATTTATTTCATACGCTCTGTACAAAGTTTTGAAAGCATCATCAGATCTGCCCATGCGGCCGTAAACAGTGCTTAAATTAATTAGAGCTGCATCATCGTTTGGATTAAATGCCAAGGCTGCTTCGAAGTCAAGCATTGCATTTTGAAGATCGCTTTTCAACAGATATGAAACGCCTCGATTAACCATGATTCCAAACTTTATAGAATCAACGGTGCAGTATTGAATGGCAGAATTAAAGTCTAGAATGGCTTCATCATTGGCATTAATAGAAGTTAAAAAATTGCCACGAGAATTATATGCATCGCTTGACTTAGGATCAAGAAACAGCGCATAGGTGTAGTCATCATAGGCCTTTTGGTAATCTTGGAGCTGGTAATAGCAATCTGCACGCCCGCAGAAGTAATCTGCTTTTTGCGCATCGAGCTCGATGGCTTTTTCCATTTTTTTCAAAGCTTCTTGAGGCTTCCCAGTGGAAAGCAGTTCCCAACCTTGGTCATAAAATTCTTGGGCTGTTTGTGCGAGAGAAGAGAAGCAAATAGTGAGGATAAACGAAAGAGTTGCGACGATTTTAATTTTCATAAATACAAGGTTTATTCAAAAATAATAAAAAAGCCCCGTCCGATGACGAGGCTTTTTCCTTCAGATTATGAAACCAAAAATCTAAACAAGTGCTGGCTTGCGGGCCAACACGTCTTTTACATCGACGCCATATACTGGGCCGTAGTACAACTCATTATATGCTAAACCTAAGTTTAGAACATAGAATACATTGAAGAAGCAAACGAAGATGGCATCAATCATTGATACTTTACCGAATGATTGCGCGATTTCAATCAAAAGTTTGAAACCGAAGTAAATGTTGAATCCTGGGATCAACAAAAATACTGCATGCCAGAGAGGACGACCGACCATGCGGAGAACTACCACTAGGTCCCAACCAGGAACTAATGCTGCTATCCAAGGTTGATCTGCTTTGGCGAAAAGCTTTGCTTTGCCAACAGCCCCGATAAATAAAATGAAGAGAACTAAGATGAAAATCCCCGGATTTTCCTCCATGATGTTTTGAATAATGCTTGTCATGGTTTTTCCGAATTATGTGGTTAGTATTTGTTCTTTGTAGCAGAGCAGTTAATAGGTAGACGCTGCTATTCTTGAATGGTTGCCATTCATTTTCAGAATTTTAATCCAGAGAAGTGAACAAATCACAGTTCAAAACCATCAAAAAAAACGCTCGACTCTTAGGGAGACGGGCGAATAGACTAGGTATTTCATCCACTATTGTGGCTTAATAATCTCACTTGTGATGATGGTATTACTTTCTTGCATATCTCTATCCACCACCTTAATCTCAAATCGGCACGTGTCAAAATCCGAAGGCAAGTAATATGTAATCATATCCAGAGTAATGGTGCCTTGTTGGCTTTGATCTTGACCCGTTGGCTTTGCCCATGGCACGCGATAATAGAAGGGAGCAGCATTGGGATTGAAACACGGATCGATCACTGTGCGGACCCATTCTCCATTCTGCTTTTCGTAATATTCTGCATAAAGATTATATGTGCGGAGGCAATCGTCGAATACCCCCGATGTATCGCCCTGCTCAAGCCCGAAGTTGCCATCGCCATCCTTGAAGTCGATCAAAACCTCAATAGAATCGCCATAATTGCGAATACTATTAAAGGTAATGCTAGGTGTAGGTGGGATTTCGTTGTCCTTCAAACAACCGGTAGCTACCGCCACTATGGATAACAGTATGAGAAAGTTCTTTTTCATTCGTTCAAATCTATTCAATTTATCCAATTTCTTTGCACTCGAATGGAGCGCGATTTATTTAAACAACAAATTTTCACAATTACGAGTCCTGAGAGCTTTGAGCAAAAAGCCCTAGAGCTATTCCGTTATCAGGCTACTTATTGTACTATTTACAAAAACTACATCGAGCTCATAAAGGTTGATCCCTCTACTATACATTCTTTGGAAAAAATCCCCTTTCTACCCATAGAGTTTTTTAAAAGCCATCAGGTGAAATCGGGTGAATGGAAAGAAGAAATTATTTTTACAAGCAGCGGAACTACCAATCAAATCAGTCCGTCTAAGCATTTTGTAAGAGACCTCGGCATTTACGAATCATCCTTCACAAAGGCTTTTGATCTGTTTTATGGTAAAGCTTCTGACATGGTCGTCCTTGCACTGTTACCCTCTTACTTGGAACGCACAGGCTCATCGTTGATCTACATGGCCGATCATCTCATCAAAAGCAGCAAGGATTCTCGAAGTGGTTTTTTTCTAAATGAGTTTGAAAACCTCGCTCGCATTTTAAAAGAAGTAAAATCAGAGGGAAAACCCTGTTTGCTCTTAGGTGTCACCTTCGGACTACTCGATTTTGCTGAGCAATTCGAAATGGATTTAACCGGCATCACGATTATGGAAACCGGGGGAATGAAAGGCCGTCGTGAAGAATGGACCCGCCAACAGGTGCATGCCTATTTATATTCTAGATGGAAGGTAGAGAAAATTCATAGTGAATATGGAATGACCGAGCTATTGAGTCAGGCTTATTCAAAGGGAGATGGCATCTTCGAGTGCCCACCTTGGATGAAAGTACTCCATCGCGAAACCACCGACCCGTTTGCCATATCAAGCGCCGCGGGTAGTGGCGGACTAAACGTCATCGATCTCGCCAACATCGATAGTTGCGCATTCATCGCCACACAAGACCTCGTACGTCTCCACCCCAATCAATCCTTCGAAGTCCTAGGACGCTTCGATCACGCGGAAGTAAGGGGGTGCAATCTGCTAGTGACTAACCACTAGATACTAGTGACTAGTTCTAGTTACTAGATACTAGATACGAGTGACTAGAGTAACGACTAGCGAGATAGTTTTACAGTAGTCTTTAAGGGACTGTCCATCTACACCTCTAGTATCTACTCTAGTCACTCGTATCTAGTAGTTAGTCACTGAACTAGTAGTTAGTCACTAGTCGCTAGTCACTAAAATTGTTTATCTTTGATAGGAAACTAAGCGCTGTATTCCCGGTGAATATAAAATTTTATATTATTATTCTTTTTCTTTTTTTCTCGGGGAAA
>OFDC01001405.1_pt1 | contig 12869 bp, 9 predicted proteins | sample 1520941 | NCBI WGS metagenome assembly OFDC01 (sample SAMEA94258168, study PRJEB24077) | hot springs metagenome | biome: Aquatic biome; feature: Water | place: India | collected 2012-12-06 | depth 5 m | reverse complement strand
TCTGGATGTCGCGGCGCGCCGCCTGCAGCTCGGCGCCTTGCAGCGCGAACAGGTTGCGCCCGCCCAGGCGGGCCTCGCCTTCGATGCTGGCCACGTTGCGCAGCAGCTGCACCACGGCCTTGCCGGTGGTGGTCTTGCCGCAGCCGGACTCGCCCACCAGCGCGAGCGTCTCGCCGGCGCCGACCTGGAACGACACCCCGTCGACCGCGTTGAAGTGGGCCTGGGTGCGCTGCAGGAGCCCTTTCCTGATCGGGAACCTCACGCGCAGGTGGTCGACGTCCAGCAACGGCACGGCAGGCGCCGTGGGACGCGGCGTCGCCAGGGGCACGGGTTCTCCCACCGGCGCGGGCATCGGCTGGGCGGCGTTCATGGCCGCCGGGTCGCTGTACCACAGGCAGCGCACCTGGTGAGCGGGGGTGTCCGGATGCAGCGGCGGCAACGTGTTCGGGCAGATCGTCCGTGCCTTGTCGCACCGAGGAGCAAAGCGGCAGCCCTCGAACTCCAGCCACAGGGGCGGCACGGTGCCGGGGATGGCCGCCAGCGACTGGCCGCGCTTGTCGGCATCGGGCAGCGCCTGCAGCAGCAGCCGCGCGTAGGGATGCTTGGGATCGCGGAAGAACTCCTCTGCGGGGGCCACCTCCACGATCTGCCCCGCATACATCAGCGCGACGCGGTGCGCCATGCCGGAGACCACGGCCAGGTCGTGCGTGATCAGCAGCAGGCCCAGCCCGCGCTCGCGCTGCAGGTCCTTCAGCAGGTCGAGGATCTGCTTCTGGATGGTGACGTCCAGGGCGGTGGTGGGCTCGTCGGCAACGAGGAAATCAGGCTCGGCTGCCAGCGCGATGGCGATCATCACCCGCTGCTTCTGGCCACCCGACAAGCGGAACGGGTACTCGTCGATGCGCCGCTCCGGCTGCGGGATGCCCACGCGCTCCAGCCATTCGATGGCCTTCTCGCGCGCCGCCTCCCCGCGCAGGTCGGTGTGCGTCTCGATCGCCTCGACGATCTGGTCGCCCACCTTCATCACCGGATTCAGGCTCGTCGAGGGCTCCTGGAAGATCATGCCGATGCGCCCGCCGCGCACGCCGCGCATGCGCGCCTCGGGCAGGCCCAGGACGTCCTCGCCTTCGAGGTCGTAGCGCCCGCCGGTGATCCGTCCGTTCTCCGGCAGCAGGCGCATCAGCGCCAGGGCGGTCATGCTCTTGCCGCAGCCGGACTCGCCCACCAGCGCGAAGGTCTCGCCCCGCTGCAGGGTCAGGCGCAGCCCGTCCAGCGCCTTCACCAGGCCGGCGTCGGCGTCGAGCACGACCTTCAGGTCATCGATGGTCAGCATGGGAGGCTTGTCACTTGGTGGCCGGTGCCGGGGCGGCGTCCAGGCGCTTGAGCGCCCGCGGGCGGAAGGCCCGGGCGCGGGGGTCGAAGGCGTCGCGCACGCCGTCGGCGAACAGGTTGGCCGCCAGCACCAGCGTCACCATGAAGGCGAAGGCAGCGGCGAAAGGCCACCACACCACCGGGTCGCGGCTCATCTCGTTGCGGGCGAAGTTGATCATCCCGCCGAAGCTGTTCATGGAGGGGTCCACGCCCACGCCCACGTAGGACAGCACCGCCTCGTACAGGATCAGCGAGGAGAACTCCAGCACCGTGACGATCAGCATCAGGTGGGCGACGTTCGGAAAGAGGTGGCGCGTCATGATGCGAGGCGCCCCCACGCCGAAGGCCTGGGCCGCCTGCACATAGTCGAGCTCGCGCAGCTTCATGGTCTCCGCGCGCAGCAGGCGGCACAACCCGGCCCAGCCGGTCAGGCCCAGCACGGCGCACAGCAGGAACAGCTTCAGGTCGGCGCGCTCCAGCCCGGTCTCGAACAGCTCCGGGTGCTTGTCCAGGAACACCTGCACCATCAGCACGCAGGCGGCGATGAGCAGGATGTTGGGAATGGAGGAGAGCACGGTGTAGAGGTACTGGATGGCCTCGTCCACCCAGCCGCGGAAGTAGCCCGCGACGATGCCCAGCACCACCGCCAGTGGCAGCGTGGCCAGCGTGGCCAGCGAGCCGATGACGAAGGCGGTGCGAATGCTCTTGAGGGTCTGGTAGAGCACGTCGTTGCCGGTGACGTCGGTGCCGAACACGTGGTAGTGGCCCATCAACGCGACGATGACGCCCCCGAGCGCGGTGACGGACAGGACCGTCACGATGGCCACTCGCCAGGGGATCACGGTGTCGCCCTGCCGGATGTCGCGCAGGGCGAGCGCGAACGGCTGTCGGGCGCGGCGCGCCACGCCCATCACCATCAGCGCCGACAGCGCCAGGCCCAGCGCGAGCCCCCCGATGGCGCCCGTGGCGCTGCGCCACGCCAGGTCACCCGCCCATTCCTGCTCGGGGTTCTTCAGGTGGGCGCCGCCATGCAGCAGCCGGGGCGCGACCCGGGCAACCTGGCCGCCCTGCTCCAACGACTCCCGCGTGAAGCTGTGCGTGGCCAGCGGGCGTGAATAGGTGGTCTCGCGGGATTCGACCAGGCGACGCAGCATCGCGTCGAGTGCCGACATGGTGCGGGTGTCGTAGGCCGCGCTGCCGGCGGCCCCGCCTTCGGCCTGCGGCAGGCGCGGACGGTAGTGGATGCTGTCGGCCAGGGTGATGAGCAGCGCCACGATCAGCAGCACCGACGAGGCCAGCGCCGGGGCATCGGAGAACACCTTGCGCCAGTTGGCCGCGAGGTTGGGACGGCGGCGAACCAGGGCGATGTAGCCCAGCGCACCGAGGACCAGCAGCCAGATGGCCGCATCGGTCCACAGCAGGACGAACTTCGGCATCGTGTGTCCTCCTCAGCTCAGCCGCACCCGGGGGTCGACCCAGGTGTAGGCGATGTCGATCAGCACGTAGCTGGCGATGTACAGCAGCGAGCCCACGAACACCATGGTCCGCACGATGGCGAAGTCCTGCTTGCCGATGGCCTCGATGACGTACGCGCCGAGGCCGGGGATGCCGAAGAAGCTCTCGAACACCAGGCTGCCCAGGAACACGTAGGGGAGGTAGCTGCCGGCGCTGGTGAGGATGGGGATCATCGCGTTGCGAAGCACATGGCGGAACATGACGACGCGTTCGGCCAGTCCCTTGGCGCGTGCGGTGCGGACATAGTCCTTGCCGATCTCCTCCAGGAACATCGCCCGGTACAGCCGCGCCTCGGTGCCCAGCCGCGCGATGGCCGACAGCAGCACCGGCAGCACCAGGAATCGCACCAGGTCCAGACCGCCGGCGTAGCCGGAGATGGGCACGAGCTTGAGCACGCGGCCGAAAAGGAACTGGCCGACGATGATGTAGAACAGCGCGGAGATCGACAGCATCACCACGCACAGCACCACCCCGGCCAGGTCGAGCCGGGTGTGCCGGAACATCACCAGCAGCAGTGCGAAGGACACGCTGGCGATCACCTGCAGCAGGAAGATGGGAGTGGCCAGCTGGATGCTCACCCACATCCGCCGCATCACCTCGTCGCCGATGTCGCCCGAGGCCTCGGCGTCGGCGCGGCCGAAGTTCAGCGAGAACAGCGACACCGAACGCTCCCAGAAGATGGTCTCGGTCAGCTGCTCGCTGCCCTGCTTCTCGTCGTTCCAGTACAGCGGCTTGTCGTAGCCGCGCTCGGCCTTCCAGCGGTCGATCAGTTCCTGCGTGACCCGCTTTCCGCCGATGTTCAGCCGCGCCATGTCGTCGGGCGTGTTGACGGTGAAGAACAGGAAGAAGGTCAGCAGGTTGACCCCCAGCAGCACGAGCGCGCCGTACATCAGGCGCCTGAGGATGTAGTTCAGCATGGTGGTTGCGTGCGTTCGTCAGGCCGCCGGCAGGATCTCGCCGCGCGCATTGATGCGTTCGCGACGGCGCAGGGCGGAGCGCAGGTACAGCACGGCCGCGACGAGGCCGGCAGCCAGCAGCGCCAAAGGCCACCACACGGGGTTGTTCCACTCGGCGAGCTTCTGCGCACGCTCGGGCACGTTGAGCTTGAGGTAGCGGCCATGGTCGCGAATCAGGATCGCCGGCTTGGAGTTGGACACCCAGCTCTGCACCGCCGCCGAGGCATAGGGATAGAAGCCCATGCTCCAGGGCGCGTCCTCCTGCGAGATGCGCACCATCTGGTCGATGACGGCCTGCTTCTGGGGACCGTCCTCCAGCGTCTTGAGCTGCACGAACAGCTTGTCGAACTCGGGGTTCTGGTAGTTGGAGGTGTTCTCGCCGTCCGACACGCTCTTGGCGTTGGGCCCGTAGAGCAGGAACAGGAAGTTCTCGGCGTCGGGGTAGTCCGCGTTCCAGCCGAGCCAGAACACCTGGTGCTTGCCTTTGCGCACCTTGTCCTGGAACTGGTTGTTGTCGGTGGCACGCACCTCCAGCTGGATGTCGATCTTCGAGAACTGCCGCACCACCCAGTCGATCTCCGGCTTGCGCTCGGGCGTCGGCGGCGCGTAGTAGTCGTAGTTCAGCACCAGCGGCCGCCCGGTCTTGGCATCGCGGCCGTTGGGGTAGCCGGCTTCGACCATCAGGCGCTTGGCGTCCTCGATGGGTCGGCGCACGTACTGGCCGTTGACCACCTTGTGGGTGAAGGGATTCACCCCCTCCGGCGTGCCCTCGCGCGAGCCGAAGATGCCGGCCGGGATCGGACCCATGGCCGTCACCCCGCCCTTCTTCGGGAACACCTTGGAGTATTCGTCCCAGTCGATGGCGATCGCGATGGCCTGGCGCAGCTTGCGGTTGCGCTCGCGCTGCTCGGCGGTGTCGCCCCAGCCCAGCACCGGGTCGATCATGTTGAAGCCGATGATGTAGCTGTTGACGTCGGAGTAGCGCGGGAAGGTGAAGCCCTTGCGCTCGTAGTGCTCGCGCACGCTGTCGGAGTCCATAGCCTCGACGATGTAGTCGTTGCCGGTGTCCGTCCGCTCGTACACCTCCAGGTCGTAGTAGCCGTCGCGGAACTTGTTGCGCCGGGGTGTGGCTTCGCGCTCGACCGTGGCGACGATGGTGTCGACGAAGGGCGTGGGCTTGCCACAGTCGTCCAGCCGGCCGGCGGCCTTGTCCTCGGCCGTGCCCTCGCACGGGTACGGCTCGCCCCGATAGTTGGGGTTGCGCTTCATCACGATGCGCCGGTCCTTGAGGTACTCGGTCACCATGTACGGGCCGGTGCCCACTGGCCAGGTGTCCAGCGACATGCCCCGGTCGGCCATGCCCGGCTGAGCGTAGAACGCATCGGCCTCCCAGGGCAGCGGCGCCAGGAAGGTCATCTGCATCCAGTACTTCCACTGCGGGTACTTGCCCTTGATGCGGATGCGCAGCAGGTGCTTCTCGGGCGCCGAGGCACCGGCCAGGGGCCAGCGGCGGAAATCGAGGAAGGGCTTGTCCTGGCTCGATGGATCGAGGCCTTCGCGCAGCTTGGCGTCCTCGCGCTTGATCAGCTCGCCGTACTCCTTCAGCCCGACGACGTACTCCGAGAACACGCCGAAGATGGGCGTGGTGATACGGGTGGTGGCGTGACGCTTGAGCGCGTAGACGAAGTCCTCGGCCACCAGCTCCCGGGTGGCGGTGTGCTCGAAGTCCATGGGGCTGCGGCGGTCGCCGAGCTCGCCGGGCTTCATCGCGTGATAGCGGTGGCGCCCTGCCTCGTCCTTCGCGAAGGCCGGGTGCGGCTGGTAGAGGATGCCCGGCTTGATCGGCAGGTCGTAGATGCTCTCGGCGATCTGCTCCACCGGTGCGTCGTCAGGCAGCCGGTTGCCGTTGCGATCGACGTAGGTGGGCGTCACGACCTTGGCCGCCGTCTTGGGCACCAGCTCGAAGGGGCGCTTGAGGTAGTGGTAGCCGTACAGCGGCTCGTACACCTGGTAGGTGACCAGGGTGTCGTTGGACCAGTACGACGCCGTCGGGTCCAGGTGCCTCGGCGTGTTCTCGACCATGGCCGAGAAGATGGTGTTGGTCTTGTCGGCGTCGTCGGGCCAGGGGCTGTTGTTGCACGCGGCCAGCAGCACCGTGGTGAGGATCGCCAGGGCCCGGGTGAGCCAGCGCATGGGCGGCAAGGGTTGTCTAGACATGCAGCCCGCTCCTTCGAGAACTCGTTCACGCTGCGCGGTCGTGGCGCAGGCGGCTTCCAAAAAAGAATCAGCCTCCGCAGGTGCCGTGCTTGTGGCCCGACCCCCGCCGCGAGGCAGCTTTGCATCATAGCCATGGGCAGGGCTTTCCCTGCTCAGGGTTTCACCGCGTCCGGGGCCTTGAAGCGGGTTCTAGGGGAAGCTCTCCAACCGGTCGCGCCGATCGATCGCCGTCAGCCCTACCAGCCGATGAAGGCATCGCGCCCCTGCACCGCCAGCGTCACCCGCCGGCCCACCGGCAGGCTGACCTTGGTCGGGACATGGCCGAAGGGCAGGCCGGTGAGGATGGGCACCGGGCACACCGAGCGCAGGTGGGCGATCGCGGACTTCAGCGTGTAGCCTCGGTCCAGGGGCGACTTGCGGTAGTCGGTGAACTGGCCCAACAGCACCGCCTTCTGCGCGCCCAGCACCCCGGCCTGGTTCAGCTGCAGCAGGCAGCGCTCGATGCGGTAGGGGTGCTCGCTGACATCCTCCAGGAACAGTACGCCGCCGCGGATCTTCGGGAAGTGAGGCGTGCCGATCAGCGTGGTCAGCACGCACAGGTTGCCACCCCACAGGCGCCCTGACACGTCCAGCCCGTCGAAGCCGGCCTCGGTGCGAAAGCCCACCGCCTCCAGCTCGCCGCTCATGGCCTCCAGGAAGCATCCCTCGGTCACGTCGTCGATCTCGCCCTCGGCCGGGTCGCGGCCGAAGTCGTCCGCCGCCATCGGACCGTGCCACCAACCGCCGGCGTGGACACAGGCCTCGCCGTCAGCGCCATGGTGATGTGCCACGCGTTGTGCGCCGCCGGCGCCATGCGCCAGCGCGGCCAACTGGAGCGCGGTCATGTCGCTGTAGCCCACCCAACGCAGGCCGTGCTCGACGCTGCGCGCCATCAAGGGCCAGTCGATGCCGTCCAGCAGGCGGGTCAGCCCATAGCCGCCGCGCGTGGCCAAGGCCACGCAGGCCTGGCCGTCCACGCCTTGCTGGGCCACCCGGTGAAGGGCCGCAAGCCGCTCCTCGTCGCTGCCGGCGAAGCGCTGCTGCCGCAGCAGGGCGGCCGGGTCCACGCTGACGCTGAAGCCGTGCGAGGCCAGACGCCTGGCGGCCCGACGCACGCGCGCCTTGTCGGCGACCACGCCCGAGGGCGAGAAGATGACCAGTGAGTTCATGCGGCAGGGGGTTCGGGGGTGTCGATGATCTCGCCGACGGGGATCGGCTCGTCGATGTCGGTGGTCGCTGCCGAAGGGTTGGGCGACGCAGCGGCGCGCGCGGCCAGCAATTGCGCGCGGCGCTGCGCCCGGCGCTCCGCGAAGAACTCGCGCAGCAGCGCGCCGCAGGCATCCTCCAGCACGCCGGGAACGACCTGGGTGTGGTGGTTCAGGCGTCGGTCGCCGAACAGGTCGACCACGGAACCGGCCACCCCGGTCTTGGGGTCACGGGCGCCGAACACCACCCGCTTGAAGCGCGCGTGCATGAGCGCCATGGCGCACATGGCACACGGCTCCAGCGTCACGTACAGCTCGCACTCCGGCAGCCGGTAGTTCTCGAGGAGCTGGGCGGCATGGCGCAAAGCGACGATCTCGGCATGCGCGGTCGGGTCGTGCGTGGTGATCGGGCGGTTGTAGCCGGTGGCGATGACCTGATCGCCCCGCACCACCACCGCGCCCACCGGCACCTCCCCCACCAGCCAGGCGTTGTGGGCCTGGTCCAGCGCCAGCCGCATCGCGTACTCGTCGTTCATGGCGCCCGCGCGACGGGTCAACGTTCCGCGTCGGAGGCGCGCGCGGCGGCGCCCGCCTGCAGCGCGCGCTGCACGTCACCAGAGACCTGCTCGACGCGCTGGCGAGGAGCGGCCGCCGCACCGGTGGGGGACGCCTCGGACCCCACTGCGGTCGAGGCAGGGCCAGGCGAGCCACTCAGGCCCACCGCCTGCAGCTGTTTCTTCGCCACCAGGCCGACCACCGCGACCACCACCAGCAGCCCGATCAGTGAAAAAGCTCCTCGCATGGCGTCACTCCCACTCGATGGTCGCAGGCGGCTTGGACGACACGTCGTACGTCACCCGGTTGATGCCGCGCACCTCGTTGATGATGCGGCCGGACACCCGCTTGAGCAGGCTGTAGGGCAGCTCGGCCCAGTCGGCGGTCATGAAGTCGCTGGTCTGCACCGCGCGCAGCGCAACCACGTAGTCGTAGGTGCGGCCGTCGCCCATCACCCCCACGCTCTTGACCGGCAGGAAGACCGCGAAGGCCTGGCTGGTGAGCTCGTACCAGCTCTTGCCGGTCGCCTCGTCCTCGGTGCGGCGCAGCTCCTCGATGAAGATGGCATCGGCGCGTCGCAGCAGGTCGGCGTACTCGCGCTGGACCTCGCCGAGGATGCGCACGCCCAGCCCGGGGCCGGGGAACGGGTGGCGATACACCATCTCCGGCGGCAGGCCCAGCGCCACGCCCAGCTCGCGCACTTCATCCTTGAACAGGTCGCGCAGCGGCTCCAGCAGCTTCAGGCCGAGCGTCTCGGGCAGGCCGCCGACGTTGTGGTGGCTCTTGATGGTGGTGGCCTTCTTGGTCTTGGCACCGCCGGACTCGATGACATCCGGGTAGATGGTGCCCTGGGCCAGCCACTTCGCGCCCTTGAGCTTGGCGGCCTCGGCCTGGAACACCTCGACGAACTCGCGGCCGATGATCTTGCGCTTGGCCTCCGGGTCGGTCACGCCCTTCAGGTGGCCGAGGAACTGCTCGCTGGCGTCCACATGCACCACCTTCGCATGCAGGCGGCCGGCGAACATCTCCATCACCATGCGGCCTTCGTCCAGGCGCAGCAGGCCGTGGTCGACGAACACGCAGGTGAGCTGGTCGCCGATCGCGCGATGGATGAGCGCCGCCGCCACGCTGGAGTCCACGCCGCCGGACAGGCCGAGGATGACCTCCTCGTCACCCACCTGCTCGCGGATCTTCTGCACCGCTTCCTCGATGTGGTCGCGCATGATCCAGTCCGGCTTCGCGCCGGCGATCTTCAGCACGAAGCGCTCCAGCAGCGCCCTGCCCTGCAGCGTGTGCGTCACCTCGGGGTGGAACTGCACCGCGTAGTAGCCCCGCGTCGGGTCGGCCATGCCGGCGATGGGACAGCTGGGCGTGCTGCACATCAGCTGGAAGCCCGGCGGCAGGGCGGTGACCTTGTCGCCGTGGCTCATCCACACCTTGAGCATGCCGTGCCCCTCGGTGCTGCGGAAATCCTCGATGCCGTCCAGCAGGGCGGTGTGACCGTGGGCGCGCACCTCCGCATAACCGAACTCGCGGTGGTCGCTGTACTCCACCTTGCCGCCCAGCTGCGCCGCCATGGTCTGCATGCCGTAGCAGATGCCCAGCACCGGCACCCCGAGGTCCCACACGGCCTGGGGCGCGCGCAAATTCTCGTCCTCGTAGGTGCTGGCGTGGCTGCCCGACAGGATGACCGCCTTGGGCGCGAAGCCGCGAACGAATTCGTCGGAGACGTCGTTGGGGTGGATCTCGCAGTACACGTGCGCCTCGCGCACCCGGCGGGCGATGAGCTGGGTGACCTGCGATCCGAAGTCGAGGATGAGGATCTTGTCGTGGTGCATGGGGACCTCAGGGGGCGGGGGTTCGGGGAAGGGAGGCAGCTGCGGGCTCGGCAGCACGGGAGGCCGCAAGCCGGTGGCGACGGAAGTGGCGGACGGCCACCACCGTGGCCACGGCCTGCAGCGCCGAGCAGAAGTAGTACGGTGCGCCGATGCGCCAGTCTCCCTGGGGGAGGTGCGACACGACGCCCAGCATCGTCGGCCCGACGACCGGCGCGACCACGGCCATGAGGCTGTTCAGCGAGGCGACGGCACCGAGCGCCTGGCCCTGTCCATCGGCCTCGGCGGCAATCGACACCAGGCTCTGGATGGCGGTCTGCACGCAGAAGCCCAGGACATTGAAGCCGATGATGGCGACCATCATCCAGCCCTCGGGGGCGGCGCCCCACGCGGCATAGGTGAGCGTCGAGGACATGAGGCCGGCCACCGCCAGGCGCTGGGCCGACCAGCGCTTGAGCAGGCGGCCCACGAGCCCGCCCTGCACCAGCGCCGACATCAGGCCCACGGCGAACAGCGACCAGCCGTTCTCCTTCGGGCCCCAGCCGAACTTCATCTGCGTGTAGAGCACCCAGGTGGTGTGCAGGATGAACTGCGCCAGCCCGTTCAGGCCGATCACCACCACCAGCAGGCCCACGCCGTGCAGCTGCGTCAGGGACTTCAGCGCACTCACCGGGTTCGCGCGCCGCCACTCGAAGGGACGCCGACGCTCGGCCGGCAGCGACTCGGGCAGCACGAACCACCCATACAGCCCGTTCAGCAGCGCCAGTGCGCCGGCAACGAAGAACGGCAGGTGCAGGTCGATGTCGCCCAGGATGCCGCCCATCACCGGGCCGAGGATGAAGCCGATGCCGAACATCGCGCCCAGCAGACCGAAGCGACGTGCCCGCTGCTCGGGCGGGGTGATGTCGGCCACGTAGGCATTGGCGACGGCGGCATTGGCCATCAGGGCGCCGGCCACCAGCCGCACCGCGATCAGCATCCACAAGGCGGTCGCCATCGCGGTGACGAAGAAGCTGATGGCCAGGCCGGTGAAGCCCAGCAGCAGCACCGGCCTTCGGCCGAAACGGTCCGACAGCGCGCCCAGCACCGGCGAGCCGAGGAAGCTGGCCAGGCCGAAGGCGAATCCGACCGCGCCATACCAGTAGGCCTGCTCATCCGGGCGGGCGGTGAATGTGCCGACCAAGGCCGGCAGCACCGGGATGATCAGGCCGATCGACACCATATCGATCAGCACCACCAGCATGATGAACGGCATGGCCGCCTGGCGCCGGGCGGGGGCGCGGGGGCTGGCGGAGGGCTCGTTCGTCATCGGGGAGTCTCTAAACGCGACCGCCCGGTCGGCTCGACCGGGCGGTGATCAGGCGGATGGCACCAGGCTCAGTCCGCGCGGTAGTTGGGGGCTTCCTTGGTGATCTGCACGTCGTGCACGTGGCTCTCGCGGATGCCGGCAGCGGTGATCTCGACGAACTCCGCGCGCTCCTGCATCTGCTCGATGCTGCCGCAGCCGCAATAGCCCATGGAGGCGCGCAGGCCCCCGGCCATCTGGAAGATGATCGTGACCAGCGAGCCCTTGTAGGGCACCCGGCCCTCGATGCCTTCCGGCACGAGCTTGTCGGCGTTCGGGTTGGCGCCGCTGGTGTCCTGGAAGTAGCGGTCGGCGCTGCCTTGCTGCATGGCCCCCAGCGATCCCATGCCGCGATAGCTCTTGTAGCTGCGGCCCTGGAACAGGATGACCTCGCCGGGCGCCTCTTCGGTGCCGGCAAACATGCCGCCCATCATCACCGTGCTCGCCCCCGCGGCGATGGCCTTGGCGATGTCGCCCGAGTAGCGCACGCCGCCGTCGGCGATCAGCGGCACACCGGTGCCGCGCAGGGCCTTGGCCACGTTGTCGATCGCGGTGATCTGGGGCACGCCCACCCCGGCCACGATCCGGGTGGTGCAGATGGAGCCCGGACCGATGCCGACCTTGACCGCATCGGCACCGGCCTCGACCAGCGCGAGCGCCGCAGCGCCGGTGGCGATGTTGCCGCCGATGACGTCGACCTGCGGGAAGTTCTGCTTGACCCAGCGCACGCGCTCCAGGACGCCTGCGCTGTGGCCGTGCGCCGTGTCCACCACGATCGCGTCCACGCCGGCCTTGACGAGGGCCTCGACGCGCTCCTCGGTGCCCTCGCCCACGCCCACTGCGGCGCCGACGCGCAGCTTGCCCTGGGCATCGCGGGCGGCGTTGGGGAAGCTGGTCTGCTTGGTGATGTCCTTCACCGTCATCAGGCCGCGCAGCTCGAAGGCGTCGTTGACGACCAGCACGCGCTCCAGCTTGTGCTGGTGCATCAGCGCCTTGGCTTCGTCCAGCGAGGCGTCCTCGCGGACAGTGACGAGGCGCTCGCGCGGCGTCATGATCTCGCTGACCGGTGCGTTCATGCGCGTCTCGAAGCGCACGTCGCGGTTGGTGACGATGCCCACCACCTTGCCCTGGTCGAGCACCGGGAAACCGGAGATGCCATGCTGCGCGGACAGCTCCCGCACCTCACGGACGGTGGTGGTCGGCCCGATGGTGATGGGGTCGCGCAGCACACCGGATTCATAGCGCTTGACGCGCGCCACCTCGGCGGCCTGCTGCCTGGGCGACATGTTCTTGTGAACGATGCCGATGCCGCCCTCCTGCGCGATCGCGATCGCCAGCCGCGCCTCGGTCACGGTGTCCATGGCCGCGGAGACCAGCGGCAGGTTCAGCGTGATGTTGCGGGACAGTCGGGTGGCGAGGCTGGTGTCGCGCGGCAACACCTGGGAGAACGCCGGCACCAACAACACATCGTCGAAGGTGAGCGCTTTTCCGAGAAGGCGCATGAGGGAAGCTCCAGACGCAAAAGCGAATTATACGGACGCGCCCTGTTCGTGGCGTTTGCACGCCTGGCCGCCGTGCCTCTTCCGGCGCCGGTCCTACACTCGTTGCGCCGTGTTGATCATCCTGCGCAAGCCCATGTCCCACCGACTCGCCCCCCTCGTCCTCGTCGCACTGCTGGCAACCGCCGGTTCCGGCCCGGCCCAGGCACAGTGGAAGTGGAAGGACGCCAGCGGGCGGGTGACGATCAGCGACATGCCCCCGCCCATGTCGGTGCCCGAGCGCGACATCCTGTCGCGTCCGGCCTCGGCCGCACGAGTCTCCGCGCTGCCCG
>OFDC01001403.1_pt1 | contig 12872 bp, 7 predicted proteins | sample 1520941 | NCBI WGS metagenome assembly OFDC01 (sample SAMEA94258168, study PRJEB24077) | hot springs metagenome | biome: Aquatic biome; feature: Water | place: India | collected 2012-12-06 | depth 5 m | reverse complement strand
TGCATCTGCCGCAGGACCGCCACGTCGGCATTTCGCAGCGCATCGAATCGACCGAGGAACGCGAGGCACTGCGCGCGCGCATCCACGCGCTGCTGCCGCTTGAGGACCCGGGCGGCTACATCGTGCGCACCATGGCCGAATCGGCCAGCGACGAGGAACTGGCGGCCGACATCGCCTACCTGCGCAAGACCTGGCAGGAAATACGGAATCGCGCAAGGACCGCCAAGCCGCCCACGCTGGTGTTCGAAGACCTGACGCTGGCGCAGCGCGTGCTGCGCGACCTCGCCTGCGCCGATACGCAGAGCATCCAGGTCGACTCGCGCGAGAACTACGTGAAGCTGCGCAGCTTCGCCGAGGAATACATGCCGCAGCTGACCAAGCTGCTGGAGCACTACACCGGCGAGCGCCCGCTGTTCGAGCTGCACAGCGTGGAAGAGGAAATCGAGAAGGCGCTGGCACGCCGGGTCGACCTGAAGTCCGGCGGCTACCTGATCTTCGACCAGACCGAGGCGATGACGACGATAGACGTGAACACCGGCGGCTTCGTCGGCTCACGCAATTTCGACGAAACCATCTTCAAGACCAATCTGGAGGCGGCGCATCAGATCGCCCGCCACCTGCGCCTGCGCAACCTCGGCGGCATCATCCTGATCGATTTCATCGACATGGAAAGCGAGGAGCACCGCGCCCAGGTGCTGGCCGAACTGCACAAGGCGCTGGCGCGCGACCACACCAAGATTTCGGTCAGCGGTTTCACCTCGCTCGGCCTGGTCGAAATGACCCGCAAGCGCACCCGCGAATCGCTGGCCCACGTGCTGTGCGAAACCTGCCCGACCTGCGGCGGCCGCGGCGAAGTGAAGACCGCGCAGACCATGAGCTTCGACATCCTGCGCGAACTGCTGCGCGAGGCCCGCCAGTTCAGCGCCCGCGAATTCCGCATCCTGGCCCACCCGAAGGTGATCGACCTCTTCCTGGAAGAGGAATCGCAGTCGCTGGCCATGCTGTCGGACTTCATCGGCAAGCCGATCTCGCTGCACGCCGAATCGAGCTATTCGCAGGAGCAGTTCGACATCGTGCTGCTTTAGCGCCTGCAATAGCGTGTGGCAAAAGGTGGCGTTGGATATCTTATGAATGCGTGGGACGCCGAATGCGACCCTCGACTATCGATTTGACGCAAGCGCGAGAGCGGATGCTACGAGCGAGATCCAAGGCTGGTCTGAATGAGAACGAGGCACTGATGAGCGTCGGGCAAGTAGATGTTCGCGCGATGCGAGCCGTGCCTGCCTCTTAGCGCTCGACAACCCTCAGAGCGTGTCCTCTTGTGACGCGACCATCCACACGCGCTTCAGAGGCAGTTCGGCCTTTAGATCTTCGTCGAGGCGCTCGTACTGCTCGAACAGCTGTTCGAGCAGCTCTTTCAGTGTCCATAGTCGAAGCCGGAAGAACTGGGAGGCCAGTTCTTTCTGAACGTTGCCCTTGAAACCGCCCCATGCGACGAACAAACCTTGGTCGGCGTTAAACTTGGTCATGGCACCCAACAGCTTGTCCACTGGCTCGCGGCCGATTGGTGAGTCCTCGGATTTCACTTCCACGCAGAGCCGAGGCGCGGAAAACCCCAAGGGGCCAGAGCCCGCGAGGATATCTGCACCGCCATCGGCACCTTCGGGGCTGCGGTAAGTGGTGTATCCCTGCGCTTTCAGAATACCTTCCACGAGACGGGTGAGCCCGTGCCCCTTGAAGCGGGCGGACACCAAGGCGGCGATCTGGTCGCGAGCCAGTTCATCCAAGTCAGTATCTGCTGCAGCGTCGTCGCTGGATGTTGCAGCCTTTACGGGTGCGGCTGCCGTCTCTGCTTTCCAGCCATCTGCTCGCATCGCTGCGATCCGGTGTTCTGCGTTGTTCCGCTGAATGCGGCATATCGTCAGAAATGCGCCGAACGAGAACAGCAGGTCCTTCCCGAAGTGCGTGCGCGGAACGGCCTCACCGATCCATTTAACAGATCGCCAATGGAAGAATGGGTTGGGACCAGTCTGCTCAGCGCAATAGTCCCCAGTGATCTCGCCGATGTAGACCGCAGGTTGCGTTTTCAGGGGTAGCACCACCAGATCGCCTTTATGCATTTCGTGCGCGAACGGCCACACCTGACTCACCCAATTCAATATCGCCTTGGGTTTGGCGTCTGGATATCGCTGAGCCATGGCGGCAGACAGTTCGCCGCGTTGCTGCAGTTTCGACAGGTCGAGGTCCAGCTCATCCCACGTCACATAGACCCGGTTCTCCTGTATGAACTTCTGTTCGTATTCGCCGTGCGAGCCTGCACGGATGAGCCAGATTGCCATTCAGATCTCCAAAACGGCGCTTCCGCCACCGATGTGTGCCGCTACGTCGTCCAGCTATTCGAAAGCTCTTCTGCCTGCTTCAGCACCAGCTCGACCGCGTCTTCCTGCCGGTCGGGCGGGTACCTCCAGCGCTGCAGGCAGCGCCTCACCAGAATGCGCAGCTTCGCTCGCACGCTCTCCCGCACCTGCCAATCAACGGTGGTGCTGGCGCGCAGCTTTTCGGTGATCTCGACCGCGATCTTCTTCAACACTTCGTCGCCGAGCTCGCGCACCGCGCTTTCGTTGTTCGCCAGTGCATCGTAGAAGGCGATCTCGTCCTGGCCCAGGCCCAGGGCGGCCTCACGTTCCAGTGCCGCCTGGAAGTCCTTGGCCATCTTTATCAGCTCTTCGATGACCTGGGCCGTTTCGATCGCGCGGTTGTGGTACTTGCGCAGCGTCTCAAGCAAGCGGTCGCCGTACTTCTTCTCCTGCACCACGTTGTTGCGGGCGCGCGCCCTGATCTCGTCGCGCAGCAGCTTTTCCAGCAACTCCACCGCCAGGTTCCGGCTCTCCATCCGGCGCACGTCTTCCAGGAACTCGTCGGACAACAGGCCGATATTAGGTTTGTCCAGACCTGCCAATGCGAACACGTCCGCCACGCCGTCGGCGATGACGGCGTTGTCCAGAATCTGCTTCAGCGCACTGTTCTTCTCGGCGTCGCTGCGCTTCTTGTCCACCGTCGTGAACTTGGCGATGGCCGCCTTGATGGCCGAGAAAAAGGCGATTTCCTTGCGCAGGGCGCCTGCCTCGTCCAGCGTACCGCACAGCGAAAACGCTTTGACCACCGCCACCATGGTGTCGAGAAAGCGGGCCTTGCCATCCTTGAGGCCCAGGATGTGGTTGGCCGCAGGCACCAGCAACTGGATAGCCTGCGTTTCGAACCGGCTGTAGTCGAAGCCGTGCATCATGCCGCGCAAGATGTCCATCTTCTCCAGCAGCACCGAGAGCGCCTCGGCAGCATTGTGCGTGGGGTCGCCCTTGCCCTTGGCATCGGTATAGTTCTTGAGCGCGGCTTTCAGTTCGTTGGCGATGCCGATGTAATCCACCACCAGCCCGCCCGGCTTGTTCTTGAACACCCGATTGACGCGGGCGATGGCCTGCATCAGGTTGTGGCCCTTCATGGGCTTGTCGACATACATGGTGTGGCAGCAGGGCGCGTCGAAGCCGGTCAGCCACATGTCGCGCACGATCACCAGTTTGAGCGGGTCCTTCGCATCCTTGAAGCGCGCCTCCAGCCGCTTCTTCACCTGTTTCGTGTACAGATGCGGCTGCAGCAAGGGCTTGTCCGCCGCGGAGCCGGTCATCACGATCTTGATGGCGCCCTGTTCAGGATCGTCGCTGTGCCAGTCCGGCCGCAAAGCCACGATGGCGTTGTACAGGTGAGCGCAGATGTCGCGGCTCATGCAGACGATCATCGCCTTGCCATCCACCACTGAAATGCGCGCCCCGAAGTGGTCGACCAGATCGCGCGCCACCTGCTGCAGGCGGGGTTCCGCGCCGACCAGCTTTTCCAGCGTGGCCCACTCGCTCTTGGTTTTTTCGCGGGTAGCCAGGTCCTCTTCGTCTTCGACGACCTCATCCACCTGTTCATTGAGTGCGTCGATCTCGGCCTGGTTCACGTCCAGCCGTGCCAGCCGGCTTTCGTAGAAGATGGGCACCGTGGCGCCGTCATCCACCGCGTCCTGGATGTCGTAGATGCTCACGTAATCACCGAACACGGCGCGCGTGTCCTTGTCTTCCAGCGCGATCGGCGTGCCGGTGAAACCGATGAAGGTGGCGTTGTTCAGGGCATCGCGCAAATGCTTGGCATAGCCGAACACATATCTGCCCGTCCGCGTGTCCAGCCGCCCACGGCTGCCATACTGGCTGCGGTGTGCCTCGTCGGAGATCACGACGATGTTGCCGCGATCCGACAGCAGCGGGTGCGACGCTTCATCGTCCAGCAACGCGAACTTCTGCACCGTGGTGAAGATGATGCCGCCCGCCTGGCGCGACGCCAGCATTTCGCGCAGTTCGTCGCGGCTGCCCGCTTGCACCGGCGTGGTTTTGAGCAGGTCGCTGGCCGCGCAGAAGGTCGCATACAACTGGCCATCCAGATCGTTGCGGTCGGTCACCACCACCAGCGTCGGGTTCTTCATTTCGGGCTGCTGCAACAGCTTGCCGGCGTAGCAGGCCATGGTGATGCTCTTGCCGGACCCCTGGGTGTGCCACACCACGCCCGCCTTGCGGCAGCCCGGCTGCACCGCCTTGCCGTAAGTGGCGCGCTCCTCGCTCACCTCAAGCAAGCCTTTGTCGGCGGCGCGGGCGGCGACCACAGTGGCGCGCACCGCCTCGCGTACCGCGTGGAACTGGTGATAACCGGCAATCTTCTTGACGAGCGCGTCGCCGTCCTGCTCGAACAGCACGAAGTGCCGCAGGTAATCCAGAAACAGTTCGGGCTTGAAGAAGCCGCGCACCACGGTTTCGAGTTCCATCTGCAGGCGCGGCCGGTCGTCCTCGTGGGCGATGGTGCGCCAGGGCAGCATGCGCTCGGCGTTGGCGGTCAGCGAGCCCACGCGCGCGGTGAAGCCATCGCTCACCACCAGCGCGGCATTGCAGTTGAACAGGTCGCCGATCTCGTCCTTGTAGGTCTGCAGCTGGTTGAATGCATCCCAGACATCGGTCTGCTCGTTGGCCGGGTTCTTCAGTTCGATCACCGCCAGCGGCAGTCCATTGACGAAAACCACCAGGTCAGGTCGGCGCGGCTGCTTTGTGCCGCTGACGGTGAACTGATTCGCCACCACGAAGTCGTTGTTGTGCGGCCGGGCGAAATCGATGAACTGCACCAGTTCGGTCTTCTTCCCGTCGCCGAGCGGGAATTCCACCGGCACACCATTCAGCAGCAATCGATGGCAAGCGCGGGTACGCACCACCTGCTGCGGTTCGCTCACCGTCTGCAACGCATGAGCCGCCTGCTCCAGCGCAAACGGCGGCACGTCCGGGTTGATGCGCGCCAGAGCGGCCAACAGCCGCTCGCGCAAGAACACCTCGCGGTAATCGCCCCGCTCCGGGGTCGGGCCGTCAGGCGCGATATCGGGGCCGTGGGCAAAGCGCCAGCCCGCCTCCTGGAACCAGCCCAGGCAGAGCTCTTCGAGTTGTTGTTCGTTCAGCATGCTGGAACCCTTGCGCCCCCGGCCAGCGGCCGGCTGAGCCGGTTTGTGATGAAAAAAGAAAAACCCGAATAAACAATCGGTTGCCTTTCTTCGTCATCAAGACTGAGAGGTGCAGAAAAGATGACGCGGCGCAGATGGCAGCGCCCTGAGCTCGTGCCCGGCTCGCTTGCCCGATCTCCTCCGAACGTTGCCGCCATTGTGGCGTCGCTGTGCGAAAGATGAGGAGCTGACCGCCAAAGTTGAGGAGCTCGCTGCCAAGACTGAGGAGCTCGCCGCCAAAACCGAGGAGCTGACGCCAGGGTTCTGGGCTGACGCCGCAAGCACGCCAACACGGTTTGCGATGAAATAAGAAAGTCTTTTTTCGTCAGCATGTTAGGCGCCATTCGGCGGGCAGCGATCATCAGCAACGAAATGAGCGCTAAGCCCACGCCGGGATATACCGGGCATATCGTCGAGACTCCGGCGCGTTGGGATCGCTCTTTACCAGCCCCTGTTCCATGGTCGCGGTGATGATCTGCGAAACCGTATTGCTGCTGCTTTCGGACAAACCGAAGCGTTCGCGCAGCGACTGGTTGGTCATCTGCTTGCGCAGCACGTACTGCAGGACACAGTGCTGGTAGCAGGCCCGTACCCTGTCGCTGCCATTCATGTCCCGGAACGAGCGAGGCCCGTGGATCACCACGATCGTGCGCCGGTGGCCGGTCAGGAACTCCGGTGCCGGCAACTGCATGAATTCGGCAGCCTCGATCACCCGGTCTATTCCGCTGCTTTTCTCTTCGCAGATCCCGAAACGGCGCATCAGGTCGGCCAGCCTCTCGTTGCGCGACTGGTAGCCATCGATGAATCGCTCCACCGGCACGATGGGTTCGCCCGGATTGGAGATCTCCACCCGATTGCTGAACACCTCCACCACCGGTGACGCGCCGCCCATATCGAAGTCCTGGTGAATCAGCGCGTTGGCCAGCAGCTCTCGCACCACCACCTCGGGCAGCAGTTTGACCGCCTTGCGGATCGCGCCTTCGATCACTTCGTTCTGTGGCAGTTTGCCCATGACGTACTGCACCAGCCCGGTAAAGCCTACGGCGTAGCCCTTTTCACCGGTGATGTCGGACACGGTCTGCAACTTGGACTCGCCCGCATACACGGTGACCCGTGCCGCCTTGCGGCCAATGTCCGGGAACTGGCGCATGTTCTTTGCCAGCAATACCGCGCCGATGTGCAGGATGTTGAAACCCGACGCACTCCGCTCGATCAGCCGCTCGTCGAGCAGGCGGGCAAGTACCCCGGCCTGATCGGTGGGATAAGGCAGGCCCAGCAAATCGAAGAAGGTCTGGGTATCCAGCAACTGCACTACGTCCTGCGCAGACACGTCCTTCAGCGCCGGGTTCTCAAGCCAGCCGGGCTGTCCTTCGGCAAAGATCTTGCGCAACTGGTCTTCGCTCATCGGCACCAGTTCCTCGCCGGAGCGCATCAGGTAGGCCCCGTCGTAGTGGTACGCCGTGCCCTTCGGACGCCCGGGAATGCTGAACACCACCACCCGCCCTTGCGGATGGGCGACCGCTTCCACATCGACGCGAAAGCCCACCCAATGAAACAGTTTCTCGGCAATGTCCTGCGTGTCCGGAAAGGCCTGGCTGCCCACCACGGCACGCGGCGCTTTGTCCGCAATGCCCAGCACCAGATGCCCGCCGCCTTCGTTGGCAATGGCCACGCAATAACGGCAGAGCTTGCGGGTGTCGTACTGCTGGGCAGCCTCCTTGAACTCGAGGTTCTGGGTTTCGGAGGCGCTGCCGCGCCAGAGGTCGATCTGTTCAGCGGAGACCCTCATCCGAACACCACCTGTCTACGCGCCACCGCAATGGCGAGCTTGAGGATTTGCTCCAGCAGGCTGTGATCCGGCTTGCCATCTGCGTCTACAGGCGTCGCGTACCACAGAGGCCGGATTCTCAGTTGCAGCAAGCGCGCCTCCTTTTTGCCACGCTCCTGTGGCGTGGCGGGCTCATTCAGCAGGGCAAAATGATCCGGAACTTCAAAGGCGCCTTCATCCACGACTGACTTGAACAGATCCAGCGTCTTGTCCTGTTCCAGGCTGCAGCCCAGGAACAGCAGCGAATGGCTGATGAAAATCTGTCTCAGCGCCTTGGGCAACTGGTTCTGGAATGCGAAGGGCTCGCCACCCGCCCCACCGTAGGCCGCCTGATACTGCGCCTGCGTGAACACATGGGTATTGGCCTGCCCGGCATCGCCATGCAGCTTGAGGATGCAACGTTCACCGCGCAAAAGCCGCTGCACGAAGTTGTTGCCTGCCTGGGTGCCATACATATATCCATCCAGCGACGGCCCGTTCTCCTTGAACAGGTCTTCGATGACCGTATCGAAGTTGGTAGTCACGATGCAGCCGTTGGCGAGTTGAGGCAGCAAAGTGACTGGCCCGGTGATGGCGCCGCGCTGTCGAAATTCGGTCTTGATGAAATGCTGCACCTGCTCGGCGGCCGCGTCGTGCAGCACCTGGGCGGCTTGCAGATAGTCGTACTGCGCCATCAGCGGCTCTATGTCCTGCACGCTGACGCCATTGAGCTTTTGCGCGATCTTGCGCAGTGCTTCACCCCACATCGGATAGCCGCAGGGTCTGGAAAGTCCTGCACCGACAAACGGTGCGATGCGTCCGAACCGGATGGCGTCCACCAGGTCGAGGAAAACGGCTTGCTGGTCGGAGTCCTTGATGAAGGCCGTTGCGGCTTCGTGCTGATCGACCTGGCACTGACCTTCCCAGTGATCCAGCTCGTCCAGGTAGGCGTCGCGCTCTACCCAGTACAGCGCATCGCTCACCTTGACCAGGTACTCGTGTTCGGGGTCGCGCAGGCTTCTGAACGACAGCGGCTCAGCCTGATCCAGCACCGCATTGAATTCCTGATTCGACGAATACGCGGCCTGCAAGGCTTCTTCGACCTTGTCCACGATGAGCTTGCTGTCGCGGAGCTTCTTGATGTCCATCATGCCGCCCCGGCATGCCCGACGAGTGCGTCGACAGACAACTCGCCGGAGAGGAGTTTAGGAAGGAGGGTGTCGCGGAGGTCGGCCAACGATCTGCTCGACTCGACGTTTGCACGGATGGCTTTTCGCAGGGCCGATACTTGTGAATCAAACCTCAACAGCACACACGAGCCAGGCAAGAGCATTTCAATGCGATAAACATTTTCTCTGTTAAGCCCTGGAACGGCTGCATCAGTATTCATCTTCTCCAGCCCGAAGGTCTGTAGCGCGTAATAGCAGAACGTTAATGGTGCGGTAAGCGGGCGCACGTAGTAAGTGGTGTCGATTGGGAAGAATGGTTCATCTTCCCAATACAAGCTGCCTACCGTGCCTTTTCGACCCACAATAATTGAGCCATGGGCAACAAGCGGAATGTTGTGGTAACCCGTGATACCGCCAGAACCATACACGGGCACGGCCCCTACATTTCTGTCAGTCGACTTGAGCGCTTTGCCATAAACCAGCTCAAGCACCTTGCCGACTCGTTGAACCTCCCACCCACGAGGAATGGCCCCCAATACTGACGCTTCCATCTCATCCGGAAACAGCGCAGCCGTGGTCGCGAGTTGTTCGTAGTGCTCGGTCGGCAGGGCGTCGAGTTCGGTGTCGGACTTGCCGCTGATGGCGCTCATCGCGGCGCGCAGCGGGTCGCGGCCTTCGGCCTTGGCGGCGATCTTGGCTTTGACCGGGTCAAAATCGACAAACCACGATTTGAAGAGGGCTTGCGCCAGGACTTCGAGGGTTTGGTTGATGCGGTGGTTGAGGTCGATTTTGCCGTCAATATCCTTCAGTGACTTAACAATTGAATTTTGAATCTCAATTGGAGTGTTTGGTATCTCAACTCGCTTTAGTTCTTTGAGGTTAATGACACTCTGCACGGAACCAAGTGAATATGAAAAAAGCTGATCCTTTCCAGCTGGTGACATTAGATAGTACTGAACAAACCAGGGATTGAAGCGATTCTCATCAACCCTTATCAGACCGACTTGTCGTGCAATATTGCTGCCAGCCAATTCCACGGGAACAACGGCCACTTCACCAGGATTGCCAACCAAAGATATGAGTAGTTCTCTGCCCCTTAATAGGGTGCGCTTGTATTGATGGCTTAGCTCACTAGAAATCGTACGCAGGCTCGCTATGTTTATCCTTCCAGAAGAAATATCTCCGCCTCGAATAAACAGAACACCATTTTCATCCTCTAGCCCAGGTTGAACGACGCCATAAGTTACTGGCGTTCCATCCGTAACCAGGTCAATTGGTGTGCTGGATTCAAAGCTCATAACCCAACCCCGCCAAATTCTTCTTGATCTCCCCCTCCAACTTGGCGCTTTCCTCAAACTGCTCCGCCAACAGCCTTGTCAGCCGCGCCATCTTGTCGGCGAAGACTTCGCCATCATCTGCCTGTTCCTCGGCACCCACATAGCGCCCCGGCGTCAGCACGTGCTCGTGCTTGCGAATGTCTTCCAGCGAGGCCGAGTAACAGAAACCGGGAACGTTCTCGTAGCCCTCGCCCTGTTGCCAGGCGTGGAAGGTGTCGGCGATTTTCTTGATGTCCTCCGTCGTGAAATCGCGCAGTACGCGGTCTTTCATATAGCCAAGCTGGCGGGCGTCGATGAACAGGAACTGGCCTCGCCGGTCGCGCTTCTTTTTGTCCAAGTTGAAGCCGTTGGCCTTGTCCTTGGTCAGGAACCAGATGCAGGCCGGAATCTGGGTGTTGGTGAACAACTGGCCGGGCAGGGCCACCATGCATTCGACGTAATCGCGCTCGATCAAGGCCTTGCGGATTTCGCCTTCGTTATTGGTGTTGCTGCTCATCGAGCCATTGGCCAGCAGCAGCGCCATGCTGCCGGTGGGGGCGAGGTGGTGGAGCATGTGCTGCAGCCAGGCGAAGTTGGCATTGCCCTGCGGCGGCGTGCAGCCGGGCAACCAGCGCGGGTCGTTTTCCAGTTTGGCGTTCCACCATTCCTTCATGTTGAAGGGCGGATTGGCCATGACGTAGTCGGCGCGCAGGTCGGGGTGCAGGTCGTTGAGCAGGGTGTCGGCGGGCTGACTGCCGAAGTTGAAATCGATGCCGCGTATGGCCATGTTCATCGCGGCCAGGCGCCAGGTGGTCGGGTTGCTTTCCTGCCCGTAGACGCTGATCTGGCCGCTCCGGCCCTTCGCTGCCCTGCCGCCGTGCTGCTCGATGAATTCCTCGCTCTGCACGAAGAAGCCACCGGAGCCCATGGCCGGGTCGTACACCCGGCCCTTGAAGGGCTGCAGCATTTCGACGATGAGGGTGACGATGCTCTTGGGCGTGTAGTACTGGCCGCCCTTCTTGCCTTCGGCCAGCGCGAACTGGCCGAGGAAGTACTCGTACACGTGGCCGAGGATGTCCTTGCTCTTCAGGTTGAGCGGCTGGCCGTTGTAGCTGGGCTGGCTGAAGTGGGTGTCGGAGAAGTGGGCGATCAGGTCAGCCAGTTTGTGGCTGTCGATCTGGGTGCGCGCGAAGTCCTTGTTGAGCACGTTCTTGAGCTTCACGTTCTCGCGCTCGATGGCTTCCATCGCGTTGTCGATCAGCCAGCCGACGCTGCGCATCTCCTCCGGCTCGGCCTTGCCCGGCTTGACCCAGGGCAGCGGCGCCTTGGGCGGCAACTGCGCGCAGTCGCGCAGCGTTTGCCAGCGGGCTTCCAGCGGCACCCAGAACACGTTCTTTTCCAGGTAGTAGTCGCGCACCTCCAGTTCGCAGGCGATGCTGCCTTCGTATTCCTGCGAGCCGGCACCGCCGTAGTCCGCCGGGTCCATGTAGTAATCGTGGGCCGGGTCGCGAAACTGGCTGTCCAGTTCCCGCTGCCGCTCCTCGAAGGCGTCCGACACGTACTTCAGGAAGATGAGCCCGAGCACGACATGCTTGTAGACGGCGGCATCGAGGTTGGAGCGCAGCTTGTCGGCAGCGGTCCAGAGCTTTTTTTCGAGCTCGTTGAAAAACTGTTGTTCGAGAGCGTTCATCGCAGTGAGTCTGTGGTGTTCGAAGGAGGCTTCTTGACGCAAGTACGTGTGACTGTCTCGTGGTGCGGTCTTGCACTGGTTGTTGCGTGACCGTGTGGTTGCATGTGATCTACGGGTCCGTCTTGTGCTGATCGCGAAGACGCATGGCATGAAGTCAATGCTCAGCGCAAGTCTAGCAGCGACCGTCGCTCTGGCATCCGCGTGTGGATCCGGGCAATACCAATGGATATATCAAGAGCTGGATGCAAGGCCCCGGGGCTCTGTCTTGGGCTGGAGGTCGTAGTGCTGACGTGGATTGGAGGCGCCGACGAGGTGGTGATGGATGACTTCAGAGAAGGGATTCCTTCCTGGAGCTCGCGTCTCCTCCGGGCTCATCCGTTGGCTATTGGTCCAGCCGTCTGCGGCTGACGTCCGCGTTTTTTTGTGGTTCCATCACGGGAAACCACAACAACTTATGGTCGCCGATCATGACGGGGTCAGGACTGAAGGAGCGCATACGCGCGATGAAGCTCGAGGTGATGGCGCTCGCCGTCGCTGCGCAGGACACGCGTACGCCGCGGCGCGCCAAGATCCTGCTGCTGTTCCTGCTGGCCTACGCCGCCAGCCCGATCGACCTGATTCCCGATTTCATTCCGGTGCTCGGTCTGCTCGACGAGCTGGTGCTGCTGCCGCTGGGCGTGTGGGTCGTCGTGCGCATGATTCCGCCGGACGTGATGGAGGCGGCACGCGCCCGGGCGCGTGAAGGCCGGCTGCCCGCGAACTGGGTTGCGGGCGTGTTCATCCTGCTGCTGTGGATGGCGTCGATCGCGGCGGCCATCTGGTGGTGGCAGCGCCGCACCGCCGCCTGATTCACGGCTGCAGGCCGGTCAGCGCGCCGTCATCCGGCTGACACAATTCCTTGCAATCGGCTCGATGGCATACAATCCGGCACCATGAACTCCGGCGGCGAGCCTTTGTCCGCCGCCTCCTTTCCGGTGCCTCCCATGGGACTCAGACTCAAGTTCAACCTGGTGCTGATCGGCGTGTTCGCGATCGGCCTGGCGGCGTGCGCGGCGCTGTCCTATCGCCTGCTGCACGACAACGCGCGCGCCGAGGTGGAACGCAACGCCCGGCTGATGATGGAAGCGGCACTGGCCATCCGCGCCTACACGGTGAGCCAGATCAAGCCGCACCTCGACCCCATGCTGGCCGAGCGCTTCCTGCCGCAGACCGTGCCGGCCTATGCGGCGACCGAAACGCTGAACGAGCTGCGCAAGAACCATCCGGAATACGCCTACAAGGAAGCGACGCTCAATCCGTCCAACCCGCGCGACCGCGCCTC
>OFDC01001402.1_pt1 | contig 12889 bp, 11 predicted proteins | sample 1520941 | NCBI WGS metagenome assembly OFDC01 (sample SAMEA94258168, study PRJEB24077) | hot springs metagenome | biome: Aquatic biome; feature: Water | place: India | collected 2012-12-06 | depth 5 m | reverse complement strand
TCGCCGTGGTCGTCGCGGTGCTCGTGCTCGCCGCGGCGGTCCTGGTGCCGCTGGCGCTCAGCGGTGACGACGACGGCGGCCCGGGAGCGGGCGGGTCGGACGAGCCGAGCAACCTGGACGCCGTGGAGTCCTTCGAGGACCTTCCCAGCGTCCACCTCGAGGTCGGGGAGGACTTCTCCTACCCCCAGTCGCCGCCCGTCGGCGGCCGGCACTCGCCGATCTGGCTCGAGTGCGGGGTGTACGACGAGCCGGTCCCGGAGGTCAACATCGTGCACGACCTCGAGCACGGCACCGTCTGGCTGACCTACCGGTCCGAGGACGTCGACGCCGCGGGCGTCGAACTCCTGACCGAGGCGCTGCCCGACAACGGCATCCTGTCGCCGTACCCGGACCAGGAGGCGCCCGTGGTGATCACGGTCTGGGGTCGGCAGCTCGCCCTGACCGGTCCGGACGACCCGCGGATCGACCTCTTCCTCGCCGAGTACGGCGCCGGGGAGACCGCGCCCGAGCCGAACGCGTCGTGCCACGGCGGTGTGGATCCCGGCGACCTCGGCAGTGAGAAGGTTCAGGCGTGAGCCACGTCTTCGCCTCGGTCATCCTCGTCGACGAGCGCGGCTGGATCCTGCTGCAGGAGCGCGACGAGCACCCGGTGATCGACCCGGAGTGCTGGGGCTTCGTGGGCGGTCACGTCGACGAGGGCGAGGACCCCGACGACGCGGTCTACCGCGAGCTGGCCGAGGAGACCGGGTTGCTGCTGACGCCTCCCGCGCTGCGCCTGTGGCAGGAGTTCACCATCTTCCACGAGGCCTACGGCACCGACGACCTCGTGCGCGTCCACATCGCCCGGATCACCGCCACGGACGCCGACATCACGGTTGGCGAGGGCCGGCAGATCGTGTTCGTCGACCCGGCGCGGGCGCACGACCTCCCGCTGACGGCGTCGGCGGCTCGGATCCTCCCCGAGTTCCTCAACTCGCCCTACTACCAGGAGCTGCTGCCATGACCTTCGCTGCCATCCCCGTGCCCGGACAGGGAGCCGAGGACGTCGTCGTCGCGACGTCCGGACCGCACGAGGGGAGTGTCTTCACCGGCACGGAGGACGGCGCCATCTTCCGGATCGCCCACGACGGTCGGACGATCGACCGGGTCGCCCACACCGGAGGCCGGCCGCTGGGCATCGAGTTCGCCCCCGACGGTCGACTCCTCGTCTGCGACGCGCGCCGCGGCCTGCTGTGGGTGGACCCCGTCGCCGGTCACCTCGACGTGATCACCAGCGACGTCGACGGCCTCCCGATGAGGTTCTGCAACAACGGCGCCATCGGCTCCGACGGCACGGTGTGGTGGTCCGACTCCTCGACGAAGTTCGGCATCGAGCAGTGGAAGGAGGACTTCGTCCGCAACACCCGCACCGGACGCCTGCTGCGACGCGCGCCCGACGGGACCGTCACCACGGTGCTCGACGGGCTCGCCTTCGCCAACGGCGTCGCCCTCTCGGCCGCCGAGGACTTCGTCTGCGTCGCCGAGACCGGTGCCCGCACGGTCGCCCGCTACTGGATCAGCGGCCCCAACAAGGGCATGCGTGACCGGCTCTGCTCCGACCTCCCGGGCTACCCCGACAACATCGCCCGCGGCACCGACGGGCTCATCTGGATCAGCATCGCGAGCCCCACCGACCCGTTGGTCGAGCGGGTCCAGCGCAGCCCGATGGCGCTGCGCAAGCTGGTGACCTCGGTCCCCGAGGCGCTCCAGCCCAAGCCGAAGGAGACTGTCCGCGCCGTCGCGTACGACGAGCACGGCAAGCTCGTCCACGACGTCGACATCCGACCCGCGGAGCACGGCGCGGCGTACCACATGGTGACCGGCGTGCGGGAGCACGACGGTCGGCTGTGGATGGGCAGTCTGCACGAGCCGGCGATCGCGGTGTACGACCTGTGACGGCCTAGACTCGCCCCATGGCTGTCCTCGACCAGATCTCCACGCCGCGTGACCTGCGGGCGCTCTCCGAGGACGACCTGACCCTGCTGGCGGCCGAGATCCGGGACACGCTGATCCGCACCGTCGCGACCAACAGCGGCCACCTCGGGCCCAACCTCGGGGTCGTCGAGCTGACGCTCGCGATCCACCGCGTCTTCGACTCCCCGCGCGACAAGGTCGTCTTCGACACCGGTCACCAGTCCTACGTCCACAAGCTCGTCACGGGCCGCGCCGCCGACTTCGGCTCGCTGCGCCGCGAGGGCGGGCTCAGCGGCTACCCCAGCCAGGCGGAGTCCGAGCACGACCTGGTCGAGAACTCTCATGCGTCCACGTCCCTCAGCTACGCCGACGGCCTGGCCAAGGCCTACGCCATCCGCGGCGAGGACCGTCACGTCGTCGCCGTCATCGGCGACGGTGCCCTCACCGGCGGCATGGCCTGGGAGGCCCTCAACAACATCGCGATCCAGCACGACAGCCGGCTCGTGATCGTGGTCAACGACAACGGACGCTCTTACACGCCGACCATCGGCGGCCTCGCGACGGCGCTCACCAGCCTGCGCACCGACCCGCGCTACGAGACCGTGCTCGAGATGGTCAAGAAGCGCCTCAACGCCGTCCCCGGCGTCGGCTCGGCCGCCTACGACGCGCTGCACGCGATGAAGAAGGGGATCAAGGACGCCATCGCGCCGCAGGGCCTCTTCGAGGACCTCGGGCTCAAGTACGTCGGCCCGGTGGACGGTCACGACCGCGGCGCGGTCGAGCAGGCGCTCGGCCAGGCCAAGCGCTTCGGGGGCCCGGTGATCGTGCACGCGATCACCCGCAAGGGCTTCGGCTACGACCCGGCGGAGCGGCACGAGGCCGACCAGTTCCACGCGCCCGGACCCTTCGACGTCCAGACCGGCGCCGAGAAGCCCAAGGGCCCGATCTGGACCGACCACTTCGCCGAGCACATCGTCCGCATCGGCGAGCGTCGTCCCGACGTCGTCGGCATCACCGCCGCGATGATGCACCCGGTGGGTCTCGACAAGTTCCAGGCCCGCTTCCCCGAGCGCACCTTCGACGTCGGCATCGCGGAGCAGCACGCCGCGACGTCCGCCGCCGGCCTGGCCATGGGCGGCCTCCACCCGGTGTTCGCGGTCTACGCCACCTTCCTCAACCGCGCCTTCGACCAGGTGCTGATGGACGTCGCGCTGCACCGCTGCGGCGTGACCTTCGTCCTCGACCGCTCCGGCGTCACCGGCGACGACGGCGCCAGCCACAACGGCATGTGGGACATGTCGATCCTGCAGGTCGTGCCCGGCCTGCGCCTGGCCGCGCCGCGCGACGTCACCCGGATGCGCGAGCTGCTCGACGAGGCCGTGGAGGTCTCCGACGCCCCGACCGTCGTCCGCTTCCCGAAGGGCCCGCCGCCCGACGACATCGAGGCCGTCGGCACCGCCGGTGGGTGCGACGTGCTCGTGCGCGAGGGCGAGCAGGACGTGCTGGTCGTGTCGGTCGGCTCGATGGCGACGATCGCTCTCGACGTCGCCGCGCGGCTGGTCGCGCAGGGCGTCGGCGTGACGGTCGTGGACCCCCGCTGGGTCAAGCCGGTCGACCCCGCCCTCGTCGACCTGGCGCGCAGCCACCGCCGCGTCGTCACGATCGAGGACAACGGTGTGGTGGGCGGCGTCGGCGCCGTCCTCCTGCAGACCCTGGCCGCCGAGGGCGTCCGCACACCGGTGCGGCTGCACGGCATCCCCCAGGACTTCCTCGACCACGCCAAGCGCCCGGCCATCCTGGAGCGGATCGGCCTGACGGCCTCGAAGATCGCGCTCGACGCGCTGCACGACATCACTGCGGAGCCCGCGCCCGAGGGCGAGGCGCTCCTCGATGTCGACAGGTCGCGCTGAGCTGCGGCGGTCGATCGCGGCAGCAGCGCTGACGATCCTGCTGGCGCCGCTGGCCGCCTGCTCCGACGACGCCCCACCGCCGAGCTCCTCCGGCGGGGCCTACGAGGACGTCGCCGACCTGCTGCAGAAGACGGTCAACGGTCGGGCGACGGCGCTGCGCACGCGTGACCTCGGCAAGCTCCGGCGCACCCTGGACCGCTCGGACCGCGAGCTGATGAGCGGCCAGCGCACCTACTTCGACAACCTCGCGCAGCTGCCCATCAGCGGGATGCGGATCGAGGTCCTCACCGACACGATCGTGCCGGTCGACGGCACCGAGCTCGAGAGCGAGCCGGAGTACTGGGCGGAGGTGGTCGTCGCCCTGCGCCTCGAGGGGTACGACGTCGCCCCGGTCCGCACCCGCGACCGCTTCCGGTTCGTCCCCAACGCCGACGGCACGCGCTACCTGGTGTCCTCGACGACCGACTCCGCCTGGGAGGCCGACCACCCCGGCAACGCGCAGCCGTGGGACCTCGGCCCGATCCGGGCGCGGGAGGCGCCGGGTGTGCTCGGCATCTTCGACGAGGACACCGCGGACGACGCGGCGATGGTGCTCGACGCGGTGAGCCGCGGGCGCTCCGACGTCCGCGCCACCCTCGGCCCCCACACGATCACGCGGGCCAGCGGCGTCGTCGTCTACGCCGTCGGCGACCCGAGCTTCCTGGCGGGCCTGGCCGGTCAGACCGTGGGTGATCCCGATCGGGCCGACGGCCTCACCATCGCGGTGCCGTCCGACCCGGCCGATCGTTCGTCCGGCGTCGCGTCGTACCGCATCTCGCTCAACCCGCGGGTCCTCGACGAGAGCGCGCCGGTGGTGGGCCGGCTGGTGCGGCACGAGCTGACCCATGCGCTGCTCGGGCCTCGTGGGCTCGGGGCGCCGCTGTGGCTCAACGAGGGCCTGGCGGAGTACGTCTCGGTGCAGTCCCTCCCGCCGTCGCAGCGGCGGCTCCCCGCCACTGCGCTCGACCTCGCCGCGGCGGTCACCGACCTGCCCGGCGAGGCGGAGTTCGGCGGCGGGCAGGCCGAGTCCTGGTACGCCGTGTCCTGGTGGGTCTGCGAGTACATCGCCCGCACCTACGGCGAGAAGGTGCTGCTCCTCCTGCTCGAGCGGCTCGAGGGCGGCGCCGACCAGGCGGAGGCCCTCGACGACGTGCTCGGCGTGGACTCCGCCCAGCTCGCCCAGCGCGGGGTCGCCCTGATGTCGACGACCTACCGCGAACCGCCCGCCACTACGCTTGACCCGTGAGCCCCTCCGCGCATCCCTCCGGGTCCCCGCCGCGCCTGGTGCACATCGTCGACGACGTCCCCGAGCTCGAGGACGTCACCGGACTCCCCATGGTGGTCGCGCTCGACGGCTTCCTCGACGCCGGCAGTGCCGGTGCCCGCGCCTGCAAGCACCTCGTGCGCACCGGCTCACCCGCCCCCGACGGCGGCGGCGTGGTGGTGGCGACCTTCGACGTCGACCAGCTGCACGACTACCGCGCCCGGCGGCCCCCGATGACCTTCGCCCGCGACCACTACGAGGGCTACGAGGCGCCGCGGCTGGTGGTCCGCCTCCTGCACGACACCGGCGGCGCGCCGTACCTGCTGCTCCACGGTCCCGAGCCCGACATCCGCTGGGAGGCGTTCTGCCGCGCGGTGCTCGAGGTCGTCGAGCGCTTCGACGTGGCGCTCGTGGTGTCGATCGGCTCCGTCCCGATGGCCGTGCCGCACACCCGGCCGATCGCGATCACCCACCACGCCAACAACCCCGAGCTGCTCAAGGGGACGAGCCCCTGGCGTGGCGAGCTGCGGGTGCCGAGCAGCGCGCAGGCGCTGCTCGAGGTGCGCCTCGGGGACTGGGGACACGACGCGCAGGGCTTCGTCGCGCACGTTCCCCACTATCTCGCTCAGCTCGACTACCCCCGCGCCTCGCAGGCCCTGCTTGAGCAGGTCGAGCTGGCCGCCCGGCTGACCATCGACCTCTCCGACCTCGGCGTGCTCGCCGAGGAGCGCGAGGAGGAGATCGCTCGCTACCTCGCCGCCAACGACGAGGTCCGCGACGTGGTCACCGCGCTCGAGCAGCAGTACGACACCTTCGCCCGCGCGGAGGAGGAGGGCAGCAGCCTGCTCGCGCAGGAGGAGCCGCTGCCGACCGGCGAGGAGATCGGCCGGCAGTTCGAGCAGTTCCTGGCCGGCCTCGAGGGGCCAGAGGAGACCGGAGGCGGACGTGAGTGAGCGGGTCATGGGCGAGGCGACCAGGAGGCTGATCGACCTGCTCGACCTCGAGCAGCTCGACACCGACCTCTTCCGCGGTCAGCAGCCGGAGACGATCCGCCAGCGCGTGTACGGCGGACAGGTGGCCGCGCAGGCGCTCATCGCCGGCTCACGGACGGTCGACGAGGGCCTGCAGGTCCACTCGCTGCACTCGTACTTCCTGCTGCCCGGCGACTACAACGTCCCGATCATCTACGACGTCGAGCGGATCCGCGACGGCAAGTCGTTCGCCACCCGGCGGGTGCTCGCGCGCCAGCACGGACGGCCGATCTACTACCAGTCGCTCAGCTTCCAGCGCGCCGAGGAGGGTCTCGAGCACCAGGACGTCATGCCGTCGGTGAAGCCCCCCGAGGAGGGGCTGAACATGATGGACCTGATGGCCGAGCGCGGCTCCGACGACGGTCTCTCCAAGGAGTGGGCCGCTCTCGACGTGCGCTGGATCGGCAACTCGTCCTACGGTCTCGACCCCGACCCGCTGCACCCCTCGCGGACCCAGGTGTGGATCCGCGTCGACGGGCGCCTGGGCGACGACCCGGGGGAGCACCTCGCGACGTTCACCTACGCCAGCGACGTCTCCCTGCTCGGGGCCACGCTGGCGGCGCACCCCGAGGACCCGCCGCACAAGGTCCAGATGGCCTCGCTCGACCACACGATCTGGTTCCACCGGCCGTTCCGGGCCGACGAGTGGTGGCTCTACGACCAGTGGTCGCCCTCGGCCAGCGGAGCGCGAGGGCTCGCCCTGGGCCGGATCTTCACCCAGGACGGCACCCTCGTCGCCACCGTGGCGCAGGAGGGCCTGATCAGGCCCCGGAGGTAGCCGCGGAGGTCCGCCCCAGCAGGTGGGGGGCTCCGGTCTTCGGGTTCACCAGGGTGAAGTCGTAGCCGGAGGCGGTCTGCTCCGCGCCGAACTGCGCCTTGCCGGGCAGGAAGATCGGCTTCTTGAACGCCACCTCGACCGTCACGGCGTCGGGCAGCCGGTTCTCCAGCGCCGCGATGCAGCGGGCCTTGCTCCACATGCCGTGCGCGATGTGGCGGGGGAAGCCCAGGGCCTTCGCGGTCAGCGGGTACAGGTGGATCGGGTTGCGGTCGCCGGACACGGCGCCGTAGGTGCGACCGATGTTCTCCGGGACGCTCCAGACCGGACCCTTGGCGTCGATCCCGGCCAGAGACATACCGGGATCGCCGTTCTCCTTGTCGCCGCCCCCGACCCGCAGGTACGTCGACACCGACTCCCACACGACCTCGTCGCCGACGGTGCCGGTGACGTTCATGTCCCACGCCCGGCCCTTGGTGCTGGCGCGCAGGTTGTCGGCGCGCAGTGAGAGCGACACGCTCTCGCCGATCGCGACGGGACGGTGCTGGGTGATGGTGTTCTCGAGGTGCACGGAGCCGATGGCCGGGAAGGGGAACTTCGCGTCGGTCATCAGCTGCATGTGCAGCGGGAAGGCCAGCATGTGCAGGTAGGGCACGGGCGCGACGTCGCGGTTGGGGAAGCCGCAGACCGCGGCGTACCGCTCCACCTCGCCGCGCTCGACGAGGACCTCGTTGCGCTCGAGGGTCAGGTCCGGCAGCGCGCCGCCGGTCTTCTTGATGCCCGGCAGCTGATTGACGACCGGGACGGCGGGCAGGGCCGCCTTGAGCATGAGGGGCAGGGCCATGTCAGGCACCCAGCATCATCTGGCCGCAGACGCGGACGACGTTGCCGTTGACCGCGGTCGAGGCGGGGGAGGCGTACCAGGCGATCGTCTCGGCGACGTCGACCGGCAGACCACCCTGGGACATCGCGTTGAGCCGCTGACCGACCTCGCGCGTCGCGAACGGCACGGCGGCGGTCATCTGGGTGATGATGAAGCCGGGGGCGACGGCGTTGACCGTGATGCCGTCCTCGAGCTTGTCGGCCAGGGAGTCGACGAAGCCGATGACGCCGGCCTTCGACGCGGCGTAGCTGGTCTGCCCCAGGTTGCCGGCGATGCCCGCGATGGAGGCGACGCCGATGATGCGACCGTTGGCGTTGACGACCCTCTGCTCGAGGAGCTCGGCGGTGATCCGCTCGGGCGCCTCGAGGTTGATCTGCAGCACCTTGCCGAAGCGCTCGGGCGTCTGGTTCGCGAGCTTCTTGTCCATCGTCACCCCGGCGTTGTGCACGACGATGTCGACCCCGCCGTGCTTCTCCTTGAGGTGGTGGGCGATGCGCTGCGGGGCGTCGACGGAGGTGATGTCGAGGGTGAGCCAGTCGCCGTCGAGCTCCTTCATGACGCGCACCAGCTCGTCGGCGGCCTGCGGGACGTCGAGGCCGACGACCTTGGCGCCGTCGCGGTGGAGCACGCGGGCGATCTCCTCGCCGATGCCGCGGCTGGCGCCGGTGACGAAGGCGACCTTGCCGGCCAGGGGAGCGGTCCAGTCGGTGAGGGCCGAGCCCTTCTCCTCCTCGTGGGCGCCGATGCGGACGACCTGGCCCGAGACGTACGCCGACTTGGGGCTCAGCAGGAAGCCGAGGGTGGAGAGCACGGAGTCCTCGTAACCCTCGGCGACGTACACGAGCTGGACGGTGCCGCCCTTGCCGATCTCCTTGCCGAGGCTGCGGGTGAAGCCCTCGAGCGCGCGCTGGGTGATCTGCTCACTGCCCTCGACCAGGCTCGGCGGCGTGCCGAGGACGACGACGCGCGAGCAGCTCTCGACGCTGCGCAGCACGGGGGTGAAGAACGCCTGGAGCTCGACGAGCTCCTCGACCGAGGTGAGCCCGGTGGCGTCGAAGACCAGGCCCTTGTAGCGCGCGCCGTCCTGCTGGGCCGACGCGGACTCGATGCCGAGGACGTCGAGCAGGCCGGTCAGCGACTCCGCCAGGCGGCCACGGCCGCCGACGAGGACGGTGCCCTGGACCAGCGGGTCGCCGGCGCGGTAGCGCTCCAGCTTCGTCGGGCTGGGGAGCCCGAGGTTCTTGACGAGGATCTTGCCGATCGGGGAGCTCACGAAGCCCTGGTACTTGTCGGTCATGGTCTCCATGTAACTAGATGTGTAACTCTGAGTCCACATTTCGTGATCTGGCCCTCAAAGGGTTCTCCCGGGGGCATCCGCGCGTGAGGATAGGAAACATGGCAGACACTGTTCGTCGGGCCGCCGTCATCGGTGGCAACCGCATCCCCTTCGCCCGCTCCAACGGCGCCTACGCGACCGCCTCCAACCAGGAGATGCTGACCGCCGCGCTCGACGGTCTCGTGGCCCGCTTCGGGCTCGAGGGCGAGCGCCTCGGCGAGGTGGCCGGCGGCGCCGTGCTCAAGCACAGCCGCGACTTCAACCTGGTCCGCGAGTCCGTGCTCAGCACCCGGCTCGCCCCCGAGACCGCCGCGGTCGACCTGCAGCAGGCCTGCGGCACCGGCCTCCAGGCGATCAACTACATCGCTAACAAGATCAAGCTCGGTCAGATCGACTCCGGCATCGGCGGTGGCGTCGACACCACGTCCGACGCCCCGATCGCGATCTCCGAGAAGCTGCGCAAGAAGCTGATCCAGCTCAACAACGCCCGCTCCACGAAGGACCGCCTGGCCATCCTGGCCACGATCCGCCCCGGCGACATCGGCCTCGCGGTCCCCTCCAACGGCGAGCCCCGCACCAAGCTCTCGATGGGCGAGCACCAGGCGCTGACCGCGCTGGAGTGGCAGATCACCCGTGAGGCCCAGGACGAGCTGGCCGTCACCTCGCACCACAACCTCGCCCGGTCCTACGACGAGGGCTGGCAGGACGACCTGATCACGCCCTTCCGCGGCGTCGAGCGTGACAACAACCTGCGTGCGGACTCCTCGCTGGAGAAGCTCGCGAAGCTCAAGCCGGTCTTCGGCAAGGGCGAGGCCGCGACCATGACCGCCGCGAACTCCACCCCGCTGACCGACGGCGCCTCCGCGGTGCTGCTCGGCTCCGACGAGTGGGCCGAGGCGCACGGCCTCGAGGTGCTCGCCTACTTCGTGGACTCCGAGGTCGCCGCGGTCGACTTCGTCAACGGTGCCGAGGGCCTGCTGATGGCTCCAGCGTACGCCGTCCCGCGCCTGCTGGAGCGCAACGGCCTGACCCTGCAGGACTTCGACTACTACGAGATCCACGAGGCGTTCGCCTCGCAGGTCCTCTCCACGCTCGCCGCGTGGGAGAGCCCGGTCTTCTGCAAGGAGCGGCTCGGCCTCGACGCCCCGCTGGGCTCGATCGACCGCAGCAAGCTCAACGTCAAGGGCTCCTCGCTCGCCGCGGGTCACCCGTTCTCCGCGACCGGCGGCCGGATCGTGGCCAACACCGCCAAGCTGCTCAAGGCCAACGGCGGCGGCCGGGCGCTGATCTCGGTCTGCGCCGCGGGCGGCCAGGGCGTCGTCGCCATCATGGAGCGCTGACCCTCCGCACACGTCGCACACGGCCCGTCCCTCTCGCGAGGGGCGGGCCGTTCGTCGTACGGGCGGGTCAATCGCCCTCGGGACCGAGGCGGACCACGTCGTCCCAGTCCACGAGCTCGGCCTCGTGCAACGCCCGGCCGACCTCGGCGGGCGAGGGCAGCTCACCCTCGTCGTCGTAGAGGTACGCCTCCAGCCGCGTCCGCCCCACGATCGCGATGACCCGGGTGTCCTCCTGCGGGGCCTCGACCACGAGGAAGTCGTCGCCCTCCTGGGTGCACGTGCGTGCGCCGCTGTCACACGTCGCCCTCTCGATCGCCGACTGCTCCTCAGTGAGCGGTGGTCCGGCCTCGATGCGGATGTGCGGACCGTCGACACGGTCCCAGTCGTCCGCGGCGAGCTCGATCGCGTAGCCGTCGCTCTCCAGGTCCACCGTCGGCACCTCGGTCGGGCTCAGGCCGTCGATCTGAGGCATGAGCGGCAGGACCCCGGCGCCTTCCAGCGCCGCCACGATGTGCGCCCGTGTCCGGGCCTCCGCGATCCGGCCGTGGACGTTCGGCGCCAGCGCGCCGAGGCACACGGCCAGGCTGATGCCGGCGAGGATCGCGGCGGGCACGATGTCGTCCCGCCCGGATCGGAGGTGGAGACCCGCCGTGATCCGTACGGCGAGCACGGCCGCCACCGCCACGGAGGGCAGACCGAGGACGAGGGCAGAGGTCGCTCCGCCCGACTGCGGGCCGGCGACCAGCAGCGCCGCCAGGACGAGCGGGATCAGGCACGCCACGGTCAGCAGCGCGGTGACGAGCCCGTCGGGCAGCGGTCTCCGCACGACGAGACCGAACGCCAGCGCGGTCAGCGCCGTGACGAGGACCCCCACGGCCACGCCGACGTACGACGTGGCCTCGAGCGTCCAGGCGAGCGGGGCGAGGAGCAGGAGCCCGCAGCACAGCGAGATCAGTAGTCGGTGGGCGTTGACAGCAGGCGATTCGGTCACAGAGCGGATCGTGCCGCGTGGCGGCCCCGGCAAACCAGGCGGTCCGCGAACGGTCAGACCGTGGCGCGGCCGGGGGAGACCAGGGCGAGCGCCGAGGTCACCAGGTAGGAGCGGACCTGCGCGGCCGAGATCTCGCCGACGGTGGGGATGCCGGGGGCGACCTCGCTGACCAGGATGCCGAGGCGCGCCAGCTGCAGCGCGCCCAGCCCGCTGGCGTAGAGGGCGTTGGCGAGCAGCACGGGGTCCTCGCTCAGCTCGAAGGCGCCGCGCTCGACACCGGCCGCGAGCGCGTCCGACAGGACCGTCAGGCAGGACGTGATCCCGCGGCCCAGTCGGAACAGCGGGCCCTCGGCGATCTCGTCGAGCAGCTCGTCGCCGGGCCGTACCATCAGGGCCTGCGCGCAGTCGACGAAGGCGGGGTGCGCGACGCCGTAGTCGACGAAGGAGCCGACGATCGCGGCGAGCTGGTCGCCGGGGTGGTCGGTGCGGGCCGCTGCGCCGGCCATGGCGTCGTGCAGCTCCTCGAGGTAGCCCACCAGGGTGAGCGCGAAGAGCTCCTCCTTGCCGGTGAAGTGCCGGTAGACGATCGCCCGGTTGATGCCCACGGCGGTCGCGATCTCCTCGATCTGCACGTCACGCACGCCCTTGGAGTCGAAGATCTCCCGGGTTGCAGCGATGATCTCGGCCTGACGGGCACGTCGCCGCGCAGCCGCCGCCTTGCGCCGACCGTCGGTCGCCGGTGCCTTCGTGGCTGGTGGGTCGGTCGCCATGGCTGAAGTGTACGGCTCGTGCAACTCGGTGTTGCAACATCTGTGACCAAGTCGTCGGGTCAGCTGGCGAGGGAGCGCACCGTCTCGATCGTGTCGGCCTCGTCGGCGCCCTTGTCGTCGCGGTAGCGCAGGACCCGGGCGAACCGCAGGGCCAGCCCGCCGGGGTAGCGCGTGGAGCGTTGCAGACCGTCGAAGGCGATCTCGACGACCTGCTCGGGGCGCACCGTCACCACCCAGCCGTCGTCGGCGACCTCGAGCTCGCGGAAGCGCTCGGTCTGCCAGCGCAGCATCTCGTCGGTCATCCCCTTGAAGGTCTTGCCCAGCATGGTGAAGCCGGTGGGGGAGTCGGGATCGCGGGCGCCGAGGTGGATGTTGGAGAGCCAGCCCTGTCGGCGCCCGGAGCCGTGCTCCACGGCGAGGACGACCAGGTCGAGGGTGTGGACCGGCTTGACCTTGACCCACGCGGAGCCGCGCCGCCCGGCGTCGTACGGCGCCTCGGCGTCCTTGACCACCACGCCCTCGTGGCCCTCGGCGAGCGCCTGCGCGGTGAAGGACTCGGCGGCGGCGCGGTCGGTGCCGGTCCAGCGGCGGACGCGG
>OFDC01001400.1_pt1 | contig 12897 bp, 6 predicted proteins | sample 1520941 | NCBI WGS metagenome assembly OFDC01 (sample SAMEA94258168, study PRJEB24077) | hot springs metagenome | biome: Aquatic biome; feature: Water | place: India | collected 2012-12-06 | depth 5 m | reverse complement strand
TCGGGATGACCGGGGCATTCTACGGGGACGGGGTTAAATCAGTGTTTCCCAAGGCATTTCTCCAGAAGTGTTCGTGCCTTCCCCCCGAATCTCCATACGTTCCGGCTGCATCAAGGTTAAAGGAACGAAAGACTTCGCTGCTACAGGGACGACACGATGTCCCGGTTTTACATACGGTCTCCAGACGCCCGTCTTATAGCAACACTCGTAGGCTCGCGACCCTGTTTGCGCTTGCATTCGTGAGTGGCACCGTGCACGCGGATGTAGATGCCGTCCGAGCCAAGGGGCTGGCCTGGCTGATAAAGACACAGCGCGGTGACGGGTCATTTGCAGGGGCAGTCGGTCTGCCTGTCCAAGCAACTGCTGCCGTGGTCGACGCGATGCAGATGGGGGGATTGGGCAACTCCCCGCAGTACGGACGGGTGCTTGCCTGGCTGGCCAATGCCTCTGCCGAAAGTACTGATGCACGATCCTGGCAGGTCATGGCACTTGCTGCGGCCGGTAGAGATGCAAATAACATTGCTGCCAGTGTCGTTGACGAACGCACCAGCATCTCGATATCGGGTAGCGGAGTCGTTCAGTCGGGATTTGCTGTCTGGGGCTCCTTCCCCAACTACGGGGCCAGCCTGCCAGATACTGTCTTGGCCTACGGCGCACTCCGCGCAGCGTCTCTGACGTACGCCAATCACGATCTGGAACGAGTCGATACCGCGCTGTGCCACATCTTGCCCGCCCAGTTGAGCACTGCGCCGTGGGTGGGAAGCTGGCCATACGCTGCTCCACGGATGGGACAGCCAGGCCACATAGCCCGGGGCTCGGTGATCAGCACTGCTCTCACGTTGTACGAACTGAAGAAGCAGCGCCTAGCCAACCGTTTCTCGACCACGACAAGTACGAAGTGTAGTGGAAGCTCCCCCGCCGATATTGACGCAAGCATGTCAAGCGCCAAGTTATGGCTGATCGCGCAGGCAAACAGCGATGGCGGATTTGCTGATCGCAATCCACAGACAAGTTCATTGGAGCCTTCCAGTCTGGTCGCTTCGGCGTTGGTAATACGTGCTCTGACACTTTTCGCTGCAGAAGGCGACGTTGCATCCGTTACGGCGGTCAGTAACGCTCGAAGCTGGCTGATCTCTCAGCAGACGTCGGACGGAAGCTGGCGTGGTGATCCATTCGTTACGGCTCGCATTCTCGCAGCCTTGCCTGCAGCGAGCGGAACCGCTCTGACGGACACAGATGGGGATGGCTTGCCCGACCTCGTTGAAGCGCAACTGGGCTCGAAGGCATCGATAGCGAACAGCCAAGAATATATCAACGACCAAGGCAATTCCGTGCCGGGCGTTACGACCTATTTGTTTAGCGTGAATGCCTCTTTGAACGTGCCGTTTTATCGCGCGGTCATCGTCGACATCGGAAGCCCTCCGTATAGCCATCAGATCGTCAATGGCATTCTTCCACCAGGGCTTTCGATGACGGGTGCTGGCGTGATTACGGGTACCCCAACCACCCTCGGCAGCTTTGCGTTTGATGATCGGGTCGTCAATGCCGAAGGACTCGAAACTGTCGTCATCGGGCGAATCACCATCATCTCAACCAGCTTCCTAAGGCAGATAAACAGCAACAGCCCATCAAATCACATTGCGGGGGATGTGAACGGCGATGGGCTTGTGGATGTCGCAGATGTGGCGTTGGTGCAGCGACACGTACTGGGTCGCGCGATGCTCAATCAGGAGCAGATATCCAGCGCAGATCTCTCTCCGCCCGGCGCACCCGATGGCGAAATTGATGTGGCGGATCTTGATGCACTCGTGCGTGCAGTGCTCCAACTCGACTGATGTGTCGTCCTCGGACCGTGCGGAACGGAAACCACTCCTGGTGAAGTCGATATGAAAAGTTATTGCTTTCTGTTCTGGACGCTTACGGCAGTTCTCCTCGTTGAAAGCGGTAATGTCGTAGCGGGTGATGTACTTCCGTCGACTCCAGACAGCGCGGTCCAGGCAATTCGGGCTGCCCAGCACCGGCACGACGATGCTCATGTGTTGTCACTTGAACGCCACCTGAGCGAAGTCCGGTCCCTTGCGGATCGGGCGTCGAAAGACGCACTCAGACCTCGTCTGGCTCAGGCGCTCGGTTCAGAGGATGAGGTGCTCACGAGCCGCCGTTCCGAAGCCGCTGCCAAGCGACAGCAGGTCCGGGCGTTGCGCGACGAGATATTTGCCCGGGTAGATTCTTTACCCGTGGATGCGGGGACAGTGGAGTTTCGCCGCAAGCTCACGGCCCGGTTCCAGCAGCTCGACGCCGATCTGGTCGGTATCGAAAGGGCTGATCGCCGCACACTCGGAAGCCGCTCCCGCCAACTCATTGACAGGCTGGCAGGGTGGGAGTCTGCCCGACCCGTGGGTCCCATTCCTGAACCAAACTGGAAGCAGGAAGTTACGCCCCCCGTGGAGGCCCAACCATTGCCTTCAGCAGAGGCACCTCGATTCGCAATCGATACGCTTTGGCTCCTCAGGAACCAGATCGCCGGGGCCGACAGTGGAGGTGCAGTTCCCGCTGCCCTGCGCCAGACGCCCCCGGAGGCATCGGCCTGCGGTTACATTCCGGCGGATCTTGCGGAGACACCCGAAGCCCAAAAAAGCCATCCGGACATACAGGCTCTCGCTGCCCAGCTTGATTACAACCCGCTGCGTATATTCGAGTGGGTGAATCAGAAGGTGACTTACGAGCCGTACTTCGGTTCATTGAAAGGCGGCGTGTCGACACTCCAGGGCAAGGCTGGCGGTGCAACTGATCAGGCCAGCCTTCTTATTGCATTGCTGCGGGCGTCGAACATTCCCGCGCGCTACGTTCGCGGCACCGTAGCAATGCTGGACGGCACGACGAAGAACGACCCGGACGGCCGCGCCCCGCGCTGGATTGGTGCAAAAAACTATGCCGGAGCGGCGTGGATACTTTCCAACAACAACAACCCGTACGTGTTGGTGGACGCGAAGGGCATCCACTTCGCGCACGTCTGGGTGGAGGCGTGCCTTCCGTACGCGGCGTACAGGGGTGCCGCCATTGATGATTCAGGTCATCGCTGGGTGGCGTTGGATCCCTCATACAAGGACCATCGTTATCAGCTCGGGGTCGTTCTCGATTCCAGCCTAAATTTCAATTATTCCAATTGGCTCGCAAGCCGGCTTGACGCTCAGGGCAGATACCGTCTGCCGCATGAAGCGTTCAACGATCAAGCTATCGTAAACGCACGCACCAAAGCGCCGAACTACGCCAATAACACGCTGGAAGACATTCCCTACAAGAGCGAGATCAAGCGCAGGCATTTCGATATTCTGCCTGTCGTTCCTCCGTACGAGGTAGTCCGGTACGACAGCTGGAGCGGCGTAGCGGGGGAGTCCGCCGAGGTTGCTGCACTGCCGGACCGTCACCGCTACCGGCTTAAGGTCACAGTGCGCAATGCGAGTGCCAGCCAGCCGGAAACGTACGCTGGCAATATCCTCTCGCAAAAGACTGTAAATGTCGCAGAGCTTGCCAACGGACGCCTGACACTGGCCTTCCGAGGGGCCACCACCGCCGATCAGACGGCCTATAACAACTGGCTTAACAGCGTAGACGCATCGGCCGCGCCGACTTGCAGCGCCAGCGTGAGTGTGGTTCCGGTGCTACGTCTCAACGGGGTTGAGCAAGCGAAGGACATGGGGAGCGGCACGACTACCCTGTGCTCAAGCAACAATGTCCTGCAGATGCAGGTCACCTTGGCGGAGCACCCCACCCGAAGCACGGTGAACGCCGTAAATTTTTCGGCCATCGCCGCATCTAGCATGCAGGCCCTTCATGCCTACGCATGGCATACGTCAGACGCGTACCTTGTGAGCCGCGCGGAAAAGCTTCTGGGGGCTGTACGAAGCCACGCCAATCCCAACGTGTCCGAGGAAGCGCGCGATGCAACAGAGGGCGAGTTTCTCAATCTCGCTGCTTCGCGGTTCAGCCGCTACGTTGCCGACACGGTTCATCAGGTCTCGAGGCAGTTCAGCGATTCAGGCACCTCCGGCGTTTCGCTGGGTTTGACCTGCGCCCAGGTCAAGGTCAATTACCTGTTCGATCTGCCCTACGGCTTGTTCAGGAAGGGCTTTCTCATCGATGCACCGGGGTACTTCAGCACCAGTACGCGCCTGACCGGCGGTGTGCCTGATTTCCGCGCCTTCAAGCTCTTCTCTTTTTCTGCATCTGCTTATGAGGCCTTCATCTGGCAGGAAATGGCGAGGATGGACGCCGTGTCCACGACCCGTGGCCTGCAGTTCGCGAAGGAGCAGGGTATCGAGATATTGCAGATCGATAACCTGTCGCAGTGGAGCACGCAGAAAAGCAAGCTCACCACAAACTCCAACAGCGTGTTGAACTACTCGGCCGCTCATGTTGCGGATATCGAGTCAAGGTACGTCAACCAGGGATTCAAGCTCACCATTCCTCGGAGCTTGATCAGATATCCGGATGCATCAGGCTGGCGCGGAGCTGTCTTCTACACAGAAAAGTTCTCCGGCTCTAGCGGATCAGCGGGCTTCCCGATCAACAGTTACAGCGGTGGTGTGACGATTGAGCCCCCAGACGACTCAGCACCTGGCACGTCGGGTGAGGGGGAGGCGTATGGCGGTATCACCGGGAATCAAAGCTTCGTGGGACGCGTGTACAACTCATTGCTGGGCACTGGCGTAAAGCCCGAGGCAACCGCACCCGTAGCCGCGCAGCAGACTGGCCGGAATTCGATGCAGGCGTCCAACGGCGCATGCAGTGCAGGTGCGACCTGCTCAGGCGATCCGGTGAACATGGTCACTGGCAATCTGGTGCATTCCGAGCGCGATATCTCAATCAAGGGCCGCGGCGGTCTGCCCTTGGTGTTCGAGCGCTGGTACAACAGCAAAAACCCCAAGGACGGCCCGCTCGGGTTCGGCTGGACGCATTCCTTCAATCACTTCATCCGCTTCTATGGAGTCGAAGGTGCTACGGCCAAAGTAGGATGGAACGACGGTACGGGTGGCGAACGCTTCTTTTCCACGACGAACCACAGCAGCGGCAACATCAACGTCGGAGCTGCCTTCGCGGCCCCTGCCGGCATTTACGCGACGGTGGAACGGTTGTCCGATGGCAAGTATCGGATCATCGAGCGCTCGGGTATGAAGTATGTATTCGAGTCGGTCGTCGCTGGGGCTACCGATACAGGGGTGAAGGCGCGCTTGCTCTCGATCACGGATAGAAGGGGCAACACGCTCTCGCTCTCTTATGGTCCGGCGTGCGGCAACAATCTGTGCACGGTGACGGACGCGCTTAACCGGGCACTTACGTTCGGCTACACCGGTAGTCGTATTGCGCAGATCAGCGACTGGTCCGGGAGACAATGGAAGTATGTCTATGACGGCAACGGTGACCTGATCCGTTTCGACAATCCGCTGGCTGCCGCGGGCACTCAACCGCCGGTTACCTACGAGTACTACTCGACGGCAGATGGCTCGAACCTCGCGCATGAAATGAAGCTGTACCGCCTGCCGCGCGGCAACGGAATGCGTTTCGAGTATTACCAGGATGGACGGGTTTTCCGGCACACGCCCTTCGATCTCGACGGCGAGCCGCAACAGGCATCAGCAACCTCTTTTGTCTGGGTGGAATTCCGGCGCGAGGCGCAGCAGATAGATGGTCTGGGCCATATGCGCCGCTTCCTGTTCGATGCGAACGGCAATCCTCTATCCATAACGGACGAGGCCGGAGCCGAAACGACTTACTCCTATGACAGCGCGGCTGGGCGCACCCATCTGCGCTTGAGCAAAACGACGCCGAGTGGGCAAACGACGAACTACGCCTACGACACCCAGGGCAACCTGACCGACGTCACCCTTCCCAGTGGTCGGACGCTGCAGTACCGCGACCATACGGCTTTCGGGCAGCCCCGGCGAATCAAGGATGGCAACGGGCACTGGACACTGATGCGCTTTGATGCGGCGGGGAACCTGACGGACGAGATTCGTACCGTCGCTGGATTCACGCCGACGGCGGACGTCGCGCCGTCGAGTGCGAACATCGCGTCCTGGGTTCAGACGCAGTACGACAGCGTCGGCAATCCGACCAAGGTGAGGCGATTGCGCGACTGGAACGGCGCTGTGTTGGGCAACGCAAGCAGCGGAATCGGTCCGGCCCTTGAAAGCAGCTTCGATGCCAGTCAGCTGAACGTTGTGGGCCTGACCCGCCGCGGCGATCTTGACGGCACACCGGCCAGTCTTGAAATACAGAGCTACACCGACTTCCAGTACGACAGTCTGGGCCGGATGAAGCGCGGGCCGGATGCCGCGTGGTATGCAGCCGATTACGATTGGGACAGTCTTGATCGACCGGTCAAATCGCCGGATGGTCGAGGCAACACCTGGAGCACCGTGTTCGACGCGAACGGCAATCCGCTGTATGCCGGACTCGTGCTGGACGGTCGCTACGAAGACAGCCACTACGCGAGCTGGGACGCACTCGACCGCCTGGAGCGCAAGGTCGACTACGCGGGTCACGCAACGCTTACGGAGTACAACGTGCTGGGCCACGTAAGATCCGTGACCGGCACTGACGGCTACACGGTCGGATTCGACGTTGATCCACTGGGCCGTGTGACGGGGGCATACAACGAGGAAGGTCACCGCGTATCGCTTGTGCTGGACCCGGATGGCCGGCCGCGCAGCGTGACCGATCCGAATGGCCTGACCACGGGTTACAGCTATCACGACAGCAGTCAGGACGGGCTGTTGAAGCGCACCACCTTGCCGAAGGTCGACACGCAGAGCCAGGGCCGGGCGGTGGAGATCGCGCAATACGATGGCGCGGGCCGCCCGACGCGGATCGACGCAATTGCCGCTGACGGGTCCGTGCGCGACAGCTACCGCTTCTATGACGATCTGGGCCGGCTTACCCGAGAAGTGGGGCCACCGGTTTCCAGTACCGACACCAGCCGGCCGGTCACCTGCCTCGTCTACACCGTGCTGGGCGACACGAAAGAGGTGTGGGCCGGCAGCACGACCGACACCACGAGCGGCACCTGCAACCTGTCAGACATCAGTCTCAAGAAGCAGTACAGCGCCAGCTTTGACGACTGGGGCCGCATGCTGAGCCGGACCGACGCGCTGGGCCAGACATCGCGCTGGACGTGGAACGAACACGGCCAGCTCACCGCCAGCCGGAGTCCGGTCCAGATGGCCGCCGGCCAGAGCACGACCTACCAGTACGGCACGAAGGGCGTGAACGGAGAAGTGCAGGGCCAGTTGAAACGGCGCACGGTGCAAGGCAGTGGCGGGCAAACGGTGGACTACACCCGCAACGGCCTGGGGCAGGTCACCAGAGTAGAAACGAAGGATGGCGCCGGCACCCTCGTCGTGGCTTACGACTACAGCTACGACGTTGCGCACCGGCTCGCCAGTGTGACCGACAGCCGCGGACAGAAGGCGCTCACCTACACCTGGAGCCCCGGCGGACGGCTTGCGCAGGTAAGGGACGGGGACGGCCACAGCGCCAGCTACGCCTACGACGCGGTCGGTCGTCTGTCGAGCATCGCCGCCCCCAATGGCGAACACGTGAGCTTCGTATGGGACGCCGGTGGTCGTCTGGTTGAACAGAGGCTGAACAGCGGCTTGCGGACCACGCAGACGTGGTTCGAAGACGGCAGCCTCAAAGAGAGAAAGAACCTCCACGGCAGCACCACGCGCAGCAGTCACCTCTTCACGCTGGACGTTCAGGGCCGTCGCGCCACGCAGTCGGAGAACATCGGCGGCGCGACGAAGAACTGGACTTACCAGTACGACAACCTCGACCGGCTCACGTCGGCCTCCGACGGCACGGCCGAGACTTACGCCTACGACATCTGGGGCAACCGCCGGAGCAAGACACGCAGCGGCGTCATGACCGCCTACCTGTATGACGAAGCGCACCGGCTGACCGAGATCCGGAGCGGCGGAGACACTGGGGTCCTGATCGGTGCGGCGATCCACGACGCCGATGGGCATCTGACCAAGCTGTGCGAAGGGGCAACGGTCAGCAAGACGACAAGCGACTGCACGGCCAGTGGTACGGGGGCCAGCGCGCTCACACTCACGTGGAACGCGCTGGATCACCTGCAGAGCGCGACGCGGACGGGTGCCAACGCAATCGTCGAAAGTTACGCCTACGACGATGCGGCCCGCAGACTGAGCAAGACAAGTGGTGCTGCGACCACCCACTACCTGTACGACGGCGACGACATCTACGCCGAGTGGAGTGGTGGCTCGAGCAGCAACCTGACCGGTGTGCCGACCGCGGTCTACATCCACGGTGCGGGCACGGACAACCCGATCCTGAGGCTGACAGGCAGCACGAATACGCCGTCGGCAACGCAGCTAGCCTACCTGCAGGACGGGCTCGGAAGCGTCGTCGGCATGGCCACGCCGGCGGGCGTCCTGAGCGCAAGCCAGCGGTTCGATGCGTGGGGCAACCGGACGACGGGAAGCGGCAGCGTTGCCCAGTACGGCTACACCGGGCGTGAGCCGGACGCCACGGGCCTGACCTACTATCGAGCGCGGTACTACCACGCCGGGTTGGGCCGTTTCCTGAGTCGCGACCCCGCGGGGATGGTGGACAGCATCAGTCCGTATGCGTATGTGGCGAACAACCCGGTCAATCTAGTGGATCCGTTCGGGTTGACGTCGAGACTGGTGACACCGGCGAGTCAGAATGCGTATCTGGGTCAGACGGCCACAGATTGGGATGCGCCGGCGTGCGGTGTGGGCAGCCAGTGCGCCCAACTCGTACTTCCGACTCCGGTGCCCGCGGCGATTGCAGGCACGCCGGGCAGGCAGGCGATGCCGAGCCAGACGGCGGCCGACAGCATCTTCACGACGCCTAATACAAGGAATAGCATTACCGGGCAGATCGAAGGCAAGCCGTCCTCGGTTGTTGATCCGTTCAAGAATCTGCCGCTGACGACGCCTGCCGGGATAGGCACGCGGGTCCTTGATTTGATTCTGAATCAGGAGGCAAGCCGCAACGTCCCGAGCAACGTTGGGCCCGGGCCAAATGCTCGTGAGTCGGTGCCCGCAGGACCCACTCCCAGGCCGACGGCGGAGCAGCAAGAGAGGATCAACGAAATCGGGAATCGGGACGGTTGCCATACATGCGGTACGACAAATCCCGGTACGAAGAGCGGAAATTGGATTGGTGACCATCAGGACCCGACCAAGCTCAACCCAGAAGGCAAGCCTCAGAGGTACTACCCGCAATGTCGTAACTGCAGCAACGAGCAGGGGGGACGTATTCGATGGCTACCCGGACCTTGAAGAAGGGATGCTCGCAATGAAGTCCATTGCATCGGGCGGCGGCCCGCTGGTTTGTATTGAACTCGAAGCAGCTAGTCGGTGGCGCGGGGTTACAGGAAGTGCCACGTCACCGGGCATTGATTCGGCGGACTCGAGCGACTATGAGCGAGCTTGCCGCGTAAGCGACTACCTCGGTAAGGTGCCCCTTGGTGATCGAGTGGCGTTGGTACTTGGCGACATGCCGCTCGAGACGTTGATTTGGCAACCTTCGAAGAATCTTCCCAGGATCTTGCGCGTGTACTACGGTGATCCCGGTGTTGATATGACCAAGCTGCTTGAGTCGGCCGGTGAACTTGATTTCACTGATCCTGACGAGGTGCTTTCGGTCGAGTTCAAATCCTCGCCGATCGTGGTGTTCGATTCTGCATATCCGGGGGGGCGCGATGACGTCGATCGACTTTCATTCGATATTCCTGTCGGAAGGTACTTGGTAATAACGAAGCAGTTCGAGCCCGACGAACGCACCTCTGTTCTCGTTCACCTCTTCGTGCCCTCTCAATAGCCTGTTGGGGCAAACCGCGAAGAGCGCCCTGAGCTGCTGATCGACCTCAAGGGCGAGAACCCGTGGATAGGCGGGGAGGCAGCAACATTCCGGCTTCTACACGCTTTTACCGCCAGACCTGAACAGCCGTCGTCACGGGAATAACCCCTCGGCGTGATAAGCGGTGGATTGCGGTGCAACCGCGTGCGCAGGCCGAGACAAATCGGCAACCGAATCGGACGGCTGCACGTTGGGCTTCGAAGTAGATCCGCTGTGCCGCATGCAGCGCGTTCAGGGAAAAAGTTCACCGCGTGTCACTTGCAGCTGGTTGGCGGACTGCGCTGAGTGCCGATCCATCCAGTGACCAACTCGACGGGCGCTTACAAAAGCAGGGCATCCACGACGGCGTCACCAGTTGGAAGTGGTCGGTCTCTCCGTGACCCTTGGTGACGAGCGGTAAGTCAAGCGATATTGCGCTCCCACTCCCTCGGCATGTGAATCTCGCACCACTCAAGGTCGGTTGCTGAGGCTCCGAGCAGAATCAGGCCAACATCGGTGTCTTTCGCGTGCTTGAGGGCGCCAGAAAAGTGGTTTTCGAGGCATTTTGACAGGCCAGCTTTTGTCACTACAACGAGAACAAAGGCAGCGCTCGCATCACGGTGAATTCTCTGGGCGTTCGCCTCATGGATAGCCCTCAAGTCGAACTGATGCGCAAGCTTCACCTCGAAAGTCACCGCAAGCCGACGGTCTGAGCGAGGAGGCAAAGTCGGATGTTGTCCGGTCGCGACCAAGTCGGGCCTTGACCACACACCTCCCGTGTTTCGTCTGCCCTGATGGGCCGTAATGGCGACGCAGACGTCGGAGAACCCGAGCGCTGGCATCCACTCGCGTTCAAGTTTTCGCGCAAGCGCTCGATAGGCGTCGTTTTCCTTCTTCCAAAACCGGGGTTCGTAGTGAAATTCCCTGAGCAAGTCATCAAATCCACAAGGTTCGGTGACTAAATAGATCCTGCGACCTCGTCCGCGGTGTCGCTTCACCTGGCCCTTGCGGACAAGTTCTTCGATGACGCTCTCTATCCCCTGTTCGCCCAATCCGATGCCCATCTTGAGCTCATCAACTGCAACAGCCTCCCCGGCATGCGCCAAGTACTCCATGACGGCTTGGTGGGGAGATCGCTGACTGCCCGAGTTCGTACTCTGCATTCCATTGCTCCTGACGGTTGGGTTGATATCTTTTCTTTTTCCCAGCCATTCAAGGTTCTCTGCTGCGGCCTTCAATGTCTGCCACCTTCAGACGAGGTGACGGCGATCTGTCCGTCACCTCGTCCGCGGTAGTCGAAAGGATTTCGCTCTCATCAGGGAGTGCTCCGTGGGGTCAAAGAAGCCGATTGCTCCAAGGTGAAATCTTTGGTCTTATGTAGGCCTCTGTGGGGTGGAAGGGATAGCTTTGGCAGGGTGAATGAGTGCTTGTCGGAAGTGGTATCCAGGTCGTGGGGATGCCTCTGTGTGGTGGGCACTCTTTGGTGGTTTGAGATTTCTAGATGCGTGTAATCGAGGCCGAAGTGCCCCCGGTAAGCCAGCGCGAGCAGCGCTGACTTACCTCCCCCTAAAGGGCGTCGGTGTCTCGCAAAAAAAGCACTCGCCACCATATTCTTCCCGGCGGGAAGAATATGCACACAGTGGCCTCCTTGTTGTGTGAGGAAATCCTTCGTGTCAAGTTGTGGTGGCATTTGTGTTTTGTGGCATCAAAGAATCGGAATGGGATACCGGTGGTTTATGGGGAGGTAACCCAACGACTGGTCGAGTTCTGTACCTTCGTGCCCGCGGGAATCTTTGACGAAGCGCACGGAAAGCGGTAACCAGGCCGTTCTGAATTCAGTACTCATCATCGTCGTCCATGACCGCCGCACGCTTTCGACCGACTCGCTCCACGTCATAGTCACCAGCCCTCACGCACCGCGTCTCCAAGGTGTCCAAGTTAAGCTCTGTGATCCCCCTGAAGCCGACACCCACGCACGCGAATCCCATTCGTTCGTAGTCTCGGGTGTAGTCGAGGCTGTCGTGATGGTGACCATGGACCACGAGCTTGGCGCCCATTGACCGCGCAAGGTGGTCGATTCCAGCGTGACCATAGGGATGGCAACTCGGAGCCTCATGCGTAACGAGTACGTCCGTTTGAAGGGACGCCACGCGCAGGAAATCCGCCGGGAAAATGCTCGATAGGTGCCGAATTTCTGTCTTAAAGAGGACTTTCGGGTGCAAGGAGGGATCCTCGAGGGCAGCGAGCACCTGTTCCATGGTGCCCGCGGCTCTTCGGACACGCAGTGCGCTGGGCGTAGCCAGAATCCGCTTGCTTGCATACTCCTCGAAGCTGAAGTGGCACGCCGTCGAGTGATCTATGGTGTCTGCACCGGGTGACCAGACTTTCGAGCGAAAAACGCCTCCGAAACCTGCGATTCGGATGCCGAAAAGCTCTATGACGCGACTATCGAGGTTTTCATCGAGCGCGGTGACTAGATGCGACCAGGTGGTGACGGATTCCGTGTCATGGTTGCCCCGAATCCACCAGACCTGAATGCCCTCTTCCGCGAGGGGGGCGATCAACTCGCGCATGCTGCGCGGCGGCTCGATGTCCCCCAAGAACACAACGCCAGCGGGACGGCGGGAGAGTGCCTCGTGGAGGACGTGATCGAAGCGGCCGTGGACGTCTCCAAGCAGTAAGAGGGTTCGTGATTCCATGACGGACAATCTCTGATGCGTGCTCTCAGGTATTGAACAGGGATCAGCCAAGTGCGCCTGGGCCTCAGCGACCATCGCGCCGCCTCTGTGTGCAGTCTTCACAAAATGAGGACCCACGAACTGAGTAAGCCGAGGTGTGAGCACCACATCGCTCACAGACGCTATGGGCCGCTGTCCGGATGATTTCGGTAACGCATCGGCTGTTTTCTGTGCAGTTTCGGACCTTAAGGAAACGCTGATCAAAGCCACCCTTCCGGGATTTTTCGTCCGTGAGGCAGCAACTCCGAAATTCGCATCGTCATGACAT
>OFDC01001399.1_pt1 | contig 12912 bp, 14 predicted proteins | sample 1520941 | NCBI WGS metagenome assembly OFDC01 (sample SAMEA94258168, study PRJEB24077) | hot springs metagenome | biome: Aquatic biome; feature: Water | place: India | collected 2012-12-06 | depth 5 m | reverse complement strand
CGGGCGCCGAGCGCCACGCGATCCTGCGCCGCGCCGCCGATCTGCTGCGCGAGCGTGCGCCCGAGATCGCCAGGGTCGTCACCGCCGAGATGGGCAAGCCGCGCGCACAGGCGCTGGGCGAAATCACCGGCTCGGTCGATGTGATCCATTTCCTCGGCGAGGAAGCCAAGCGCCGCGGGGGCCGCTTGATCCCGACCCGCGGCAGCCAGCTGATCGCGCAGATGGTGACGCACGAACCCATCGGCCCGGCGGTGCTGCTGACTCCGTGGAATTTCCCGGTGAACCTCCCCGCCAAGAAGATCGCGGGCGCGCTTGCGGCAGGGTGCACCGCGATCCTCAAGCCGGCCGAGAACACGCCAGGCAGCGCGCAGCTCTTGGTCGAATGCTTCGTCGATGCGGGCGTGCCTGCGGGCGTGCTGAACCTCGTCCACGGCGATCCCGGCCCGATTGCCGAGCGCCTCGTCGCCTCGCCCGTGACCCGCAAGGTGAGCTTCACCGGATCGACCGCGATCGGCAAGCAGCTCGGCGCGCTCGCGGCGACCCACATGAAGCGATTTGCGCCCGAGCTTGGCGGCCATGCGCCGGTGATCGTCAGCAAGCACGCCGACGTCGCCCGCGCCGCAACGATGTGCGCGACGACCAAGTTCCGCAATGCCGGGCAGGTCTGCGTCTCGCCGACGCGGTTTCTGGTGGCGCGCGAGATCTACGATACTTTCGTGGCCGAATTCGCCTCGATCGCGGGCAAGATCAAGGTCGGCGATCCGGGCGCAGATGACAGCGTCGAGATGGGCCCGCTCGCCCATGCCCGGCGCATTTCCGCGATGCAGCAGGTGGTCGCCGATACGGGTGGCAACCGCGGCGAAGTGGTGACCGGCGGTGCGGCGATCCCGGGCAGCGGGTTCTTCTTCCAGCCCACCGTCATCGCCAACCCCGCTCCCGACAGCCGCTTCATGACCGAGGAGCCGTTCGGACCGGTCGCGGGGATCGTCCCCTTCGATGCTATCGAGGACGCGGTCGGGATCGCCAACAGCTTGCGCTACGGGCTTGCTGCCTATGCCTTTTCGGGCAATCTCGACGAGGCGCATTACCTTGGCCGGGCGTTGCGCGCGGGCATGGTGGGGATCAACCAGCTGATCGTATCCTCGCCCGAAACCCCCTTTGGCGGGGTCGGCGACAGCGGGTTCGGATCGGAAGGGGGCGAGGAAGGCTACCTCGCCTTCACAGACACCAAGCTGGTGATGCTCGCCAAATCGGGCGGGTAGAGCCTAGCCGAGCAACCGCGACAGCAGTGACTTGGGCTTTTCCATCGGCTGGATGCGGCCATAGCGCGCGCGGCGCGAGTATTCATTCGACAGGCAAACAGTGCGGCGCATAGGATCCGGTCCGCTGGACCAGATAGTCGGCTTTTCCATCGTTGCGTCCCCGAATCGGCGGCTTTGTTATGGCGCGGAAGCTAACACCAAACCTGTGGATAAAACGAGTCCTAAAGACCTCCTGCGCGAAAACGCTTAAGAGGAAGTCAATAGGGACAAGCCCGGCGAAAGCAGTTTGGTTCCCGGTTTTGCGCAAATCCGACTAAACAGTGCTGGAGCTAGCTGGTGGTGCGCTGCACACCGGCCGCGCGGACGTCGGCGAGCGTGGGGTAGCCGTTGACCGCCATCAGCAGATCGGCCTCGGCAAGGATCGCGCGCAGCACCCACGCCGCGCCCTCGGCCCCGCCGAGCGCTAGGCCATAGGTATAGGGCCGCCCGACGCCGACCGCACGCGCGCCCATCGCCAAGGCCTTGACGGCATCCGTGCCCGAGCGAACTCCGCTGTCAAACAGCACGGGCACATCGCCCGCCGCCGCGACAACATCGGCGAGCAAGTCGATGGTCGCGATCCCGCCATTGGCCTGCCGCCCGCCGTGGTTCGAGCAATAGACCGCATCCGCCCCGCTATCGACCGCGCGGCGCGCATCGTCCGGGTGGCAGATGCCCTTCAATACGATGGGAAGCTTCGTCACCGACTTGAACCACGCCATGTCGTCCCAGGTCAGCACCTGCCCGAAGGTCGCCGCCCAGGTGAAGATCGCCGCCGCCGGGTCTTCCTCGGGCGGTTTGGCGAGCAGCGAGCGGAACACCGGATCGGTGAAGTAGTTCTGCAGCACCTTGCCGCGCAGCTGCGGGAAGTTCGACGCATTGAGATCGCGCGGCCGCCAGCCGGTCACCCAGGTATCGAGCGTCACCACCAGCGCCTCGTAGCCCGCCTCCTCGGCGCGGCGGATCAGGCTTGTCGCAAGCTCGCGGTTCTTGGGGGTATAGAGCTGAAACCATGCGGGCGTGTCCCCGCAGGCCTTTTTCACATCCTCCAGCGGATCATTGGCGAGCGTGGAGGCGCAGAACGGCACCCCCGTCAGCGCCGATGCGCGCGCGGCGGCCATGTCGCCGTGGCGGTCCTGCGAGGCCTCTCCATTCAGACCGATGGGGGCCATGAACAGCGGCGTGGGATAGCGGTGGCCGAACAGCTCGATGGAGAGATCGCGCGTGCTGCAATCGACCATCATCCGCGGCACCATGCCCCAGTGATAGAATGCGGCGGCGTTCATGTCCTGCGTGTGCTCGTCCCCGCAGCCGCCAGCAACATAGTTGGTCAGCATCGGCCCGAGCGCCTCGTGCGCGCGCTTTTCAAGGGTGGCGAAATCGACCGGAAAGGTCGGCAGGATGCCGCGCAGGCCGGCGTTGTAGATCTCGTTCTGCATCGCGCCGAAATAGGTCATGGCGTCGGTTCTCTCCCTTTGTCTTTGGGAGGCAGATCAGCCGAAGGCGCGGCTCAGGGCAAGCGCTAATCTAGGCGAAGAAGCGTTGCAGGCGCGGGCGCCAGCGCAGGAAGCGGATGTAGAGCGCCTCGAGCAGGCGCAGCACGCGGGGGCTGCGCGCGGCAAGGCCGAGCGGACGCAGCAGCGGGATGGCGCGCCACATTGCAGCGAAGGCGGCGGCGCCATCGTGGATCACCCCGTCCTCCTCGGCATGGAAACGGGCGAGGAGCTGCGCGCGGTCGATGGGGCAGGAGGGGTCGCTGCCCTCGGCGACATCGATGAAGGTGATCCGCCCGCGCCGGTCCAGCCGCCGCATTACCGCGATCTCGCGCAGGCACAGCGGACATGCGCCGTCGTACCAGACCTTCACATCGCTCACGGCGCAATCCACAGGCGGATAATGTAGGCAACCGCGCCGAGCACCGCGACGCTCGCCGCCCAGATGCCCAGCATCCAGAGCAGGCGCTGCCAGAAGGGGGGCTCCGGCGGTTGCTCGGGGGGCGCGAGCATTATCGTTGTCCTACCGCTGCGCTACTTGAGGACATCAGTGATACCCCTCATCCGCGACCTTGCCCCTGAACACCCAATAGGCCCAGGCGGTGTAGGCGAGGATCAGCGGCAGGGTCAGCGCCACGCCGACCAGCATGAAGGCTTGGCTGCGGTAGGGCGCGGCCGCCTCCCAGATGGTCACGCTTTCGGGCACGGCATAGGGCCAGATCGTGACGCCGAGCCCGCTCATGCCGAGGAAGAACAGCGCGATTCCCAGCCAGAAGGGCTTCGAATTGCGCTCCTTGAGGATCGCGCGCAGCATCGACAGGGCGACCACCGCGGTCAGGATCGGCACCGGGGCGACGTAGTAGATCTCGGGCGCGGAGAGCCAGCGTGCGGCGTAGTCGGCGTTGAGCAGCACATTGTAGACGCTCACCGCCCCCATCAGCACGATGGTCGCAGCGCCCCAGCGGATCGCGAGTTTGCGGGCATGAGCCTGTTCCTCGCCGTCAAGCTTCCAGATCAGCCATGCCGCGCCGAGCAACGCATAGCCCGCCACCGTGCCGAGGCCGGTCAGAAGGGTGTAGGGGGTGAGCCAATCGAACCAGCTCCCCGCATAGGCGCGGTCCACCACGTCGATCCCTTGCAGCAACGCGCCCAAGGTCATCCCCTGCGCCAGCGCGGCGACGAAGCTGCCGCCGGTAAATGCCATGTCCCAAAACTTCTGGTGGCCCGGATCACGCCAGCGATATTCGAAGGCGACCCCGCGGAACACCAGGCCCAGCAGCATGGCGATGATCAGCGGATAGGTCGCAGGCAGGATCACGGCGTAGGCGAGCGGGAAGGCGGCGAACAGCCCGCCTCCCCCCAGCACCAGCCAGGTCTCGTTCCCGTCCCACACCGGCGCGATCGAGTTCATCGCGCGGTCGCGCTCGCGCCCGGGTTTGAAGGTCGGGAAGAGGATGCCGATGCCGAGGTCGAAGCCGTCCATCACCACATAGGCGAAGACCGCAAAGGCGATGATGAAGGCCCAGATGACGGTGAGGTCCATCACACCGGCTCCCTGTCGGCAGGTGCCTCGGTCGGCAACGTTTCGGCACCGCCCGGGTTCTGCGTCGGCCCCGGGGTGATGCCCGCGGTCCGGATCGGGCCGACATCGCCGCGCTTCACGCCGTATTCGCCAGCTTGAGGCGGCTTGCCCATCAGCTTGAGGATGTACCACACGCCGATCCCGAACACGGTGAAATAGACGATGATGAAGGCGAGCAGCGAGGCGGCGACCGCAGGCGCATCCAAGGGACTCGCGGCGTCGGCGGTGCGCAGCAGGCCGTAGATGACGAAAGGCTGGCGGCCGACTTCGGTGGTGATCCATCCGGCGAGCACGGCAGCGAAACCGCTCGGCCCCATCAGCACGGCGGCGCGGTGCAGCCAGGGCATGTCATAAAGCTTGCCCCGCACCCGCCCCCACAGGCTCCACAACCCGATGCCGAGCATCGCAAAGCCGATGCCGACCATGATGCGGAAGCTCCAGAACAGCATCGGCACCGGGGGCTCGAGATCGTCGGGCACGGTATCGAGGCCCGCAAGCGGCGCGTTCAGATCGTGCTTCAGGATCAGCGACGACATCTTGGGGATTTCGATGGCGTAGCGCACGGTCTTCGCCTCGCTGTCGGGGATGCCGAACAGGATCAGCGGCGCGCCATCGGGGTGGCTCTGGTAGTGGCCCTCCATCGCCATCACCTTGGCGGGCTGGTGTTCGAGCGTGTTCAATCCATGCATGTCGCCGGCGAAGATCTGCGCGGGCGTGACGATCGCGGCCATCCACATCGCCATCGAGAACATTTTTCGCGCGTGCGGGTTCGCTCTGTCCTTCAGCAGGTGCCACGCACCCACCGCGCCGACCACAAAGGCAGTCGTCAGGTAAGCCGCCATCACCGTGTGGACGAGGCGATAGGGGAAGCTCGGGTTGAAGACGATGTCCCACCAACTCGGCCCCGGCAGGAACTGGCCGTTCGCGCCGATCTCGTAGCCGGTGGGGGTCTGCATCCAGCTGTTGACGCTCAGAATCCAGAAGGCCGAGACGAAGGTGCCGAGCGCCACCATGAAGGTCGCGAAGAAGTGCAGCTTCTTGCCGACCTTGTTCATCCCGAACAGCATCACGCCCAGGAAGCCCGCTTCAAGGAAAAAGGCGGTCAGCACCTCGTAGGCCATCAGCGGGCCGATCACCGGCCCCGCCTTGTCGGAGAACACCGACCAGTTGGTGCCGAACTGATAGGACATGACGATCCCCGAGACGACGCCCATCGCAAAGGCGATCGCGAAGATCTTAAGCCAGTATTTGAACAGGTCGAGATAGACCGACTTGCCGGTCTTCAGCCACCGCCCCTCGAGCACCATGAGGTAGCTGGCGAGCCCGATCGAGAAGGCCGGGAAGAAGAAGTGGAAGCTCACCGTGAAGGCGAACTGGATCCGTGCGAGCAGCAGGGCGTCGAGGTTTTCGAACATGATGCGCAGCTAATCCCTTGCCGGCGGCGATCAATTGCTTTTGGTGCAACCGAGATACGGTTTGAAGTCGAAAGGGTTGCACCGCCGGGTCGATTGGGGGGGAACCCGGCGGTGCACAGGGGATCGGGTGGCCGGGGGAATCAGGCCACTTCGACCAATCGCAGATAGGGCTTGATGGTGGTGAAGCCCTGCGGGAAGCGTTGGTGCGCGGTCGCATCGTCGACCGATGGCGGGATGATCACCTTGTCGCCCGGGCGCCAGTCGGCCGGGGTGGCGATCTTGAGCCGGTCGGCCAGCTGCAGGCTGTCGATGACGCGCAGGATCTCGTCGAAATTGCGGCCCACGCTCATGGGATAGGTCATGATGAGGCGGACTGTCTTGGCCGGATCGATGATGAACACCGAACGCACCGCTGCGGTTTCCGACTGGTCGGGATGGATCATGTCGTAGAGCTTGGCGATCCGCAGGTCGGCATCGGCAATAATCGGGAAGGCGAGCGTGACGCCCTGGGTCTCGTCCACATCCTTGACCCAGGCGAGGTGCTCTTCGACCGTGTCGGTCGACAGGCCGAGCGGCTTGCAATTGCGCTTGTCGAATTCGGCCGCGAGCCGCGCGGTGGTGCCCATTTCGGTGGTGCAGACCGGCGTGAAATCGGCCGGATGGCTGAAGAAGAACACCCAGGAATTGCCCGCCCAGTCATGCAGGCTGATCGGTCCGGTGGTGGTGCCGACGGTGAAGTCGGGGGCGATGTCGCCGATATGCAGGCTCATGGGGCGTGCTCCTTGGGTAGGTGCAACCGCTCTAGCAGGCTGAGCGAGTCGGGGAAATATCAATTACTCGCTTTATGAAATCGAATTTTCCATTGATGAGGAAAATCCCCGATTCAAGCTGTATCTTGTCAAGTTGCGTCCATTGGAGGGTTTTCATTTGCGAAAGTTCGAAAGTGATGACGCGATGTTTCAAATCAGTCCGCGCGCTTCGAGGGGATCGGCAGGCTCTGGTTCCTCGCCAGTGTCGAGCGCCAGCTGGGCGAAGGCGCGGTCCTGCGACAGGAACACCCGGCCCGAAAGTTCGGTGAGGAAATGGGTGCGCTGCAACCGGTCCATCACCGGGCCCTTCACTTCGGACAGGTGAAGCAGGATGCCCCCGTCGGCGAGACGGTGATTGATCGCCTCGAGGCTTTCGAGCCCCGAGGCGTCGATGGCGTTGACCGCGCTCGCCATCAGGATGACGTGGCGCAGTTGGGGCCGTTCGGCGACCTGTTCGAGGACATATTCCTCAAGCCAGCGGGCGTTGAGATAGGTCAGGCTCTCGTCGATGCGGATCGAGAGAAGATGGGGCAGGGTCAGCACCTTGTGGCGCTCGACATTGCGGAAATGCTCGGTACCCGGCACCCGGCCGACGATCGCGGCATGGGGCCGGCTGGCGCGCCAGAGATAGAGCAGCAGGCCGACCGCGACCCCGGCGATCACCCCCAGCTCGACCCCGGCAACCAGCGTGATCGCGATGGTGGCGGCATGGGCGGCGAAATCGGCCTTGGAATAGGCCCAGAGATGGCGCGGGGTCTTGAGATCAACGAGGCTGAGGACCGCGACGATGATGGTCGCGGCCAGCGTGGCATTGGGCAGGTGGAACAGCAGCGGGGTGAGAAACAGCGAGGCGAGCGCGATGCCTACCGCCGTAAAGGCCCCGGCCGCCGGGGTCTGCGCGCCTGCATCAAAGTTCACCACCGAGCGCGCAAAGCCCCCCGTCACCGGGTAGCCGCCCGAGAGCGCGGAGGCGATGTTCGATGCGCCCAGCCCGATCAGCTCCTGATCCGGCGCGATCCGCTGGCGGCGCTTGGCGGCCAGCGTCTGGGCGACCGAGACGCTCTCGACGAACCCGATCACCGAAATCAGCAGCGCGGGCACCCACAGCGATTGGACAAGGGCGAGGTCCGTCGAAGGCAGCGCGAACGGCGGCAGGCCCTGCGGGATCGTCCCCACCACCGAAACGCCCCGCCGCTCCAGCCCGAAGCCCACCACTGCGAGGATCGAGAGCGCCACCGCGACCACCGGCCCGGCCTTGGCGCTGAGATCGGCGGCGCGCGGGGCAAGGCCGAGGCGCTGGAGCGCGGGCTTCAGCCCCTTGCGCACCCAGAACAGGAACAGCGTCGCCGGGATGCCGATGGCGAGGGTCGCCGGGTTGATCTCGCCCAACGCGCCTGCGAGGCCCGCCAGCATCTCCGGCCAGGTCTCACCCTCGGCCTTCACGCCGAGGATGTGCTTCAACTGGCTGGTGGCGATCAACACGCCCGAGGCCGAGATGAACCCGCTGATCACCGGGTGCGACAGCAGGTTGGCGAGGAACCCCAGCCGCAACAGCCCCAGCCCCACCAGCATCACGCCCGACAGCGCGGCCAGTGTCACCGCTGCCTCCCCATAAGCGGCCGTCCCCGGCGCAGCCACCGCGCCGACCGCGCTCGCGGTCATCAGCGAGACCACCGCGACCGGGCCCACCGCCAGCGTCCGGCTGGTGCCGAACACGGCATAGGCGACCAGCGGCAGGATCGAGGCATAGAGCCCCACCACCGGCGGCAGCCCCGCCAGCATCGCATAGGCGAGGCTCTGCGGGATCAGCATGATGGTGACGATCACCGCCGCCATCAGGTCGCTGGTCAGCGCAGGCCGATCATAGGTGCGGCCCCACGCGAGTATCGGGAAATAGCGTTCCAGCATGGCGTTATTGTGCGATCAGCCCGCCCGGCCCCGCGAGCCACTCGCGGCCCTTGAGCATCCCGTTCCAGTAGATCCACGGCAGCAGATCGGCCTTGAGCATCCATGACAGGCGCGCGGGCCTTGTGCCGTCGACCAGCCAGGTCGGGAAACTCGGCGCGAGCTTGCCGCCATAGGCGAATTCGGCCAGCACGATCTTGCCGCGCTCGACCGTCAGCGGGCACGAGCCATAGCCGTCATAGCCCGCGGTCGGCCCCTTGCCATCGAGCTGGCGCAGCGCGTTGACTGCCACCACCGGCGCCTGCTTGCGTGCCGCCGCGGCGGTCTTGGCATTGGGCATTGCGCCTGCGTCGCCGAGGCCGAAGACATTGGGATAACGCACATGCTGAAGCGTGTGCTGGTCGACATCGGTAAACCCGCTCGCCGCCGCCAGCGGGCTATCGGCGAGGAATTGCGGGGCGACCTGCGGGGGGACGACATGGAGCATGTCGAAGCTGACGGTCTCCTCGCCTTGCGCGGTGGCGAAGGTCGCCTGCTGGCCGGGTCCATCGACCGCGATCAGGTTGCTGCCGAGCTCCAGCTGGATGCCGTACTTCTCGACATATTCCATCAGCGCGGGGACATAATCCGCCACCCCGAACAGCACCGCGCCCGCGTTGCGGAACTGCACCTCGATCCCGTCCAGCACGCCGGCGCGCCGCCAGTGACCGCAGGCGAGATACATCGCCTTCTGCGGCGCGCCTGCGCATTTGATCGGCATGGGCGGCTGAGTGAAAAGCGCGCGGCCCGCGCGGGTCGTCTGCACCAGCTCCCAGGTGTAGGGGGCAAGGTCCGGGCGGTAGTTGGAGGTCACGCCGTTCTGGCCGAGCGCCGCTTCCAGCCCCGCGATCCGCTCCCACGCCAGCCGGATGCCGGGGGCGACGATCAGCACCTCGTAACCCAGCGTGCTGCCATCGGCGAGCGTGACCTGTCGGTCGTCGGGCTGAAAGCTCGCCGCTGCCGCGCGGATCCAGCGCACGCCCTTGGGCATCACGCTCGCCATCGGACGGATGGTGGAGGCGACATCGAACACGCCGCCGCCGACCATGGTCCAGCCGGGCTGATAGGCGTGCGTGTCCGATGGTTCGACGATCGCGATGTCGAGCCCCGGGCGGCGCTTGAGCATCGAGGCCGCAGTCGCGATGCCGCCCGCGCCGCCGCCGATGATGACGACCTTGTGATTGTGCTGTGTCATGTCCGATCCCTCCGCTTGGCCAGGCCTATCCGCCGGCCTGCATCCGCTCTTCGAACGCCGACAGGTCGTATCCGGCGGCCTTGGCCTGCGCGATCCGCTCGGCGGCAGTGAGGCCGCTCACATTGGCGAGCGCATCGAGCGTCACCGCGCGGGTCCCGGTGCGGCAATAGGCCAGCACCTTGCCCGGCGTGCCGCGCCGCACCGCCGCAAAGGCGGCAACGGCGGCGGGCGGGAACTGGCCGCCGCTGACGGGCAAGTGGTGAAAGGCAAGCCCCGCCGCCTCGGCCGCGGCGCGCATCGCGCCCAGTGGAGGCTGGCCCGGCTCCTCGCCATCGGGTCGGTTGCAGATCACGGCAGTGAAGCCCTCGGCCGCCAGCGCGGCCAGCTCCTCCGGCTGCATCTGCGGGGCGACCACAAGGGTCTCGTCCACGGGGTGACGTTCCATCATTGCTGTCCTTCCACAAGCCGCACCAACCCCATCCCGGCGAGCATCGCCGCGATGAAGATCGCCGCCGAAACCGGCTCGATCGCGAGCGCGGCAAAGCCCGGGCCGGGGCACAAGCCGGCGATCCCCCAGCCAATCCCGAACAGCGCCGACCCGCCCACCAGCCGCGGGGTGATGTCGCTGCGGTCAGGCAGGGAGAACCCCTCGGCAAAGAACGGGCGCAGCATCTGGCGCTGCAGCACCCAGGTGAGCGCCATCACCAGCACCGCGCCGCCCATGACGAAGGCCAGCGTCGGGTCCCATGCACCCGCGATATCGAGAAAGCTGCGCACCCGCGCGGGGTCGGTCATCCCGCCCACGGTCAGTCCTGCGCCGAAGATCGTGCCCCCGGCAAGCGGAACGAGAATATCGCGCATCATCTCAGCACCTTGAGGCCAAGGGCATTCATCGCCGCGACCGTGGCCATGCCGGTCGCCATGAAGGTCGCCACCGCGACCAGCGAGCGCTGCGAGAGGCGGCTCATGCCGCACACCCCGTGCCCGCTGGTGCACCCGCCGCCGAGCCGCGTGCCGATGCCGACGACGAGGCCGGCGATGGCGAGCGTGACCGGCCCGGCAAAGCGCGGCGCAGCGCCGCCTATAAGGCTGGTCACGATCAGCGCGCCGAGCGGAAGTCCGATCAGGAAGGCCCAGGCACCAAACCGCGGCATGGTGCCCGACCCGATGCCGAAGGCGCGTGCGGCAATGCCGGAGACCCCGGCGATCCGCCCCGCCCCCAGCAGCATCAGCGCCGCCGCCATGCCGATCAGCACCCCGCCTGCCAACCCGGCGAGCGGCGCGGCCTCAGGAAAGCCCGGCAGGGTCGTTGCCAGCAGGCTCATACGGCATTCACCGGGAGCTTGAGGTAGGTCACCCCATTGTCGTCCGGCGGCGGCATGTGCCCGGCGCGCATGTTGACCTGCACCGAGGGCAGGATCAGCCGCGGCATGTCGAGCGTCGCGTCGCGCGCCTCGCGCATCGCGACGAATTCATCCTCGGTGATCCCGTCATGGGCGTGGACATTGCCCTCCCGCTCGGCGGCGACGGTGGTCTCCCACACATATTCGCTTCGGCCCTTGGGCAGGTAGTCGTGGCACATGAACAGCCGTGTCTCAGGCGGCAGCGACAGAATGCGGCGCAGCGAGCGGAACAGCGTGCGCGCGTCCCCGCCGGGGAAATCGGCGCGGGCGGTGCCGTAATCGGGCATGAACATGGTGTCGCCCACGAACACCGCCTCGCCCACCACATAGGCGATACAGGCGGGGGTGTGGCCGGGAACGTGCAGCACCGTCACCGGCACCGCCCCGATGGTGAAGGTGTCGCCGTCGTGGAACAGCGCATCGAACTGCGATCCATCGCGTGCGAACTCGGTCCCGGCGTTGAACAGCTTGCCGAACACCTGCTGCACCGTGGTGATCGCCGCGCCGATCGCGATCTTCCCGCCGAGCTTCTCCTGAAGATAGGGCGCGGCCGAGAAGTGATCGGCGTGGGCATGGGTCTCCAGCAGCCAAGTCACTTTCAGATTATGCATAGTAACGTAAGCGATCACCGCATCGGCCGAGGCGGTTGCGGTGCGGCCCGAGCTGGGATCGAAGTCCAGCACCGAGTCGATGATCGCCGCTTCAAGCGTGGCGGGATCGTGCGCGACATAGGTCACGGTATAAGTGGCGGGATCGAAAAAGCTTGCGATCACTGGGCGCAGCGCGGCGTCAGCGGCGGCGCGCAACACCTGATCAATCGCCCCTTGCAGAACCGGATCATGCTGAGTCATGGCCTATTTCCCATTAATTTCATAAATCGGGTATATGTATTGCAATGCGCGTGTCAAGTGCTATGAGGAGCCCATGACCGAACCCACCGCTCGCTCTGCCCCCTGCGCCGGCCTCAGGATCAGCGACCTCGCCCCGGATTTCGAGGCGCGCAGCACCATCGGCCCGGTGCGCCTTTCCGCCTTTCGCGGGCGCTGGCTGATATTCTTCTCGCATCCGGCCGACTTCACCCCGGTCTGCACCACCGAATTCGTCGCCCTCGCCCGCGAAGCGGCGGCCTTCGCGGCGCGCGACTGTGCGCTGATGGCGCTCTCGGTCGACAGCCTGTTCTCGCACTTCGCGTGGCTGCGGATGATCCGCGACCGGTTCGGCGTCGAAGTGCGCTTCCCGATTGTCGAGGACCCGACGCTGGTGATCGGTCGCGCTTTCGGCATGGTCTCGCCGCAGGACAGCGACAGCGCGACCGTGCGCACCACCTTCTTCATCGACCCCCGGGGCGTGATCCGGGCGATGACCTGCTATCCGGCGAACCTCGGCCGCTCGATCCCCGAGATGCTGCGCATCCTCGACGGCTTGCAGGCGGTCGATGCGCAAGGTGCGCTGGCCCCGGCCAATTGGCAGGTGGGCGAACCGCTGCTGGAATCGCCGAGCCATGATCTCGATGCAGTGTTCGATGCCGAGGAGGCGACCGCGTGGTTCCTGCGCGATGCCGGAGGACAGGATCGATGACCGAAGACGATCTGATCGAGGCGCTCAAGGCCCTCGCCCACCCGCTGCGTTGGCGCATCCTCACCACGCTGGCGAACGGCGAGCACAATGTCGGGGAGATCGAGCAGGCCACCGGGATCGGCCAGCCGGGCCTCTCCCAGCAGCTCGGCGTGCTGCGCAAGGCGGGGCTGGTGGTGACCCGCAAGGATGCCA
>OFDC01001398.1_pt1 | contig 12916 bp, 7 predicted proteins | sample 1520941 | NCBI WGS metagenome assembly OFDC01 (sample SAMEA94258168, study PRJEB24077) | hot springs metagenome | biome: Aquatic biome; feature: Water | place: India | collected 2012-12-06 | depth 5 m | reverse complement strand
CTCCCGCGATCGCGCTGCTCGGATTGCTCGGCATGTTGCTGGGCGAACAGGCTGTACCGCTGGCGATGCAGGTGGTTCGTGGGCAGGAGGTCGTCGGCTTCTGGAAGAAGAATTGCGCAGCGCGGGTGACGGGGCTGCCATCGGCTCCGGAGCCATCCGCGCCCCCGCACCAGCCATGACCGCCACCCGGCGCGCCGCGCTCTCGGGTCTTGGCGGTGTGGCCGCGCTCTCGCTGCTGCCCGCGAGCTTGCGCGCCGCTCCCAACAGGAATGCTGCGATGTCAGACGACCTCATTATTCACAACGCGCTCGTCACCACGCTCGACAGCGCCAATCCGCTCGCCGAAGCCGTCGCGATCCGCGATGGGCGCATCCTGATCGCGGGCAGCGAGGCGGAGGTGCGGGCTGTTGCGCCAGAGGCGGCTCTGATCGATGCGGGTGGCCGGCGGCTGATCCCCGGCCTCATCGACAGCCACATGCACATCATCCGGGGCGGGCTGAACTTCAACATGGAGCTGCGCTGGGACGGCGTGCCGACGCTCGCCGATGCGATGGCGATGCTGAAGCGCCAAGTCGACCGCACGCCCGCGCCGCAGTGGGTTCGTGTGGTCGGCGGCTTCACCGAGCACCAGTTCGCCGAGAAGCGCTTGCCGACGCTGGCCGAACTCAACGCGGTCGCGCCCGATACGCCGGTGTTCATCCTCCACCTCTACGACCGCGCGCTGCTCAATGCCGCCGCGCTCAGGGTAGTCGGCTATGGCAAGGACATTCCCAACCCGCCGGGCGGCGAGATCGTGCGCGACGCGGCGGGCAACCCCACCGGGCTGCTGCTGGCCCAGCCCAACGCGACGATCCTCTATGCGACGCTGGCGAAGGGGCCGAAGCTGCCCGAAGAGTACCAGATCAATTCTACCCGCCACTTCATGCGCGAGGTCAATTCGCTCGGCGTCACGAGCGTGATCGACGCAGGCGGGGGCTTCCAGAATTATCCCGATGATTACCGCGTGATCGAGCACCTCCACGCCGAGGGGCAGCTCACCGTGCGCATCAGCTACAACCTCTTCACGCAGAAGCCGAAGGAGGAATTGGCAGACTTTGCCGGGTGGGTGAAGCAGGTCACGCCCGGGCAGGGGGACGACAGCTATCGCCACAACGGCGCGGGCGAGATGCTGGTTTATTCCGCCGCCGACTTCGAGGATTTCCGCGTCGCCCGGCCCGATATGCCGCCTTCGATGGAAGGCGATCTCGAACCGGTCATCCGCCTGCTGGCCGAGCACCGCTGGCCGTGGCGGCTCCATGCGACTTACGACGAGACCATCGGCCGCGCGCTCGATGTTTATGAGAAGGTCAACCGCGACATTCCGCTGACCGGCATCAACTGGTTCTTCGACCACGCCGAGACGATCAGCGCGCGCAACATCGACCGGATCGCGGCGCTGGGCGGCGGCATCGCGGTGCAGCACCGCATGGCTTATCAGGGCGAATACTTCGTCGAGCGCTATGGCCATCGCGCCGCCGAGCAGACCCCGCCGATCGCGCGTATGATCGCGGCGGGCCTGCCCGTGGGCGCGGGTACCGATGCGACGCGGGTGGCGAGCTACAATCCGTGGGTCTCGCTGTCATGGCTGGTGACGGGGCGCACGGTGGGTGGCCTCACGCTCTATCCCGGCGCCAACCGCGTCAGCCGCGAGAAGGCGCTGGCGATGTGGACGCACGAGAACACGTGGTTTTCAACCGAACTTGGCAAAAAGGGGCAGATCAAGGCCGGCCAGCTGGCGGATCTCGTGCTTCTGACGGCGGACTACTTTACCGTTCCCGAGCATGACATTCCCCATATCCGCTCTGTTCTCACGCTGCTCGGCGGCAAGGTTGTGCACGGCGAGGGCGACTATGCCCACCTTGCCCCGGCACTCCCCGCGCCGATGCCGGACTGGTCTCCGGTGAAGGTTTTCGGGGGCTACTATCGTGAACCGGAGACGGCGGCCAAGCTGGCTTCGGCCTGCGGTTGCGCTTCCGCTTGTGCGGTCCATGGCCACGATCACGCCCGCGCGCTGGCGGCGGCGGCTCCGGCGGCCGATGTCCAGAGCTTCTGGGGCGCGCTCGGCTGCGGGTGCTGGGCGGTCTGACGTGGGGGCTGGCGAACCGCGCGTGATCCACCGGGTGCTCGCGTGGCCGCTGGTGTGGTTCCTCGCCCGTCTGCTGCTGGTCAGCGCCTATCTGATCGGTGCCGTAACGAAGCTCACCGATTGGCCCGGCGCAGTTGCCGAACAGGCGCACTTCGGGATGAGCCCGCCCGCGTTCTGGGCGGAGCTGACCATTGGGGTCGAGCTTGCCGGGCCGCTCCTGATCCTCAGCGGGCGGCTTGTCTGGCTGGGCGCGGGCATGCTGGGCGTGTTCACCTTGCTTGCCGCGATCAAGGCGAATGCCTTCTGGACCCTCACCGGCCCGGAGCGGTTTGCCGCGACCAATGCCTTCTTCGAACACCTCGGGCTGGTTGGCGGCTTCATCCTCGTTGCCGTGGTAGCGGGTAGCCGGGGACCACAGGGAACAAGCTAGCATCATGGACAACCCGCCGACCGTCACGCTCAAGACCCCGGCACCGCTGCTGCGGCTCCTGCTCCTGCTTTCGGGTACGACCGGCATGCTCGATGCGGCGAGCATCCTTTGCCTCGACAAGGTGTTCACCGCGAACATGACCGGCAATGTGGTGTTCCTGGCCTTCGCGATTGCGGGAGCACCGGGCTTCTCGCCGCTGCCGTTCGTGGTCGCGCTGGTTAGCTTCATCGTCGGTGCAACCGTGGCCGGGCGCATCTGGCGAACGCGCGGGGCCCATCTGCTCAAGGACTGGCTGGTGGTCGCGGCAGGCATCGAGACTGTGCTGCTGCTCATCGCGGCGCTGGTGTCCTCGGGCTACGACGCGGCGCGGGCCGAGCCGATCTGGAAGCTCGCCGCAATCCTTGCGTTGATCTCAAGCGCGATGGGCTTCCGCAATGCCGTGGTCCGCCAGCTCAAGGTACCCGATCTGACGACGACGGTGCTCACGCTGACGATCACCGGGATTGCTTCGGACTCGCGGATGGCGGCGGGGCCGGCAACCAACCTGCCGACGCGGCTCGGTGCGGTTGCCTCGATCTTCGGCGGGGCGATTATCGGCGCTTTGCTCGTACTCCACGTCGGCCTTGCGGCGACCCTGACGCTGACCGCGGTGCTGATCCTGATCGGCACGCTGGTATTCGCGCGCCATCCCCTGATGGCGGACTTGCAGCGGTGAAATCCTCACGGGCCTTGTGCGCGGCCTTGCTGCTGGCCGGCACCGCAGCCCATGCAGCACCGGGCCAGCGCACCAATGTCCGCTACGACGAGGACTGGTCCGCCAATGCCGACAAGCGCGGGATCGCAAGGCTCAAGTACCTGAAGCTCGATGACGCGAACGATGCCCACGCCACCTTTGGGATCGAACTGCGCGCGCGCTACGAAGGCTTCGACAATCCGCTGTGGGGGAGCGAGCGCGATGACGGCTACCTCTGGCTCCGCGCGATGCCCTATGTCGATGTGCAGGCCGGATCCATGCGGGCCTTTGTCCAGCCGATTGCCGGGTATACGCGGGGCCTGAGCGGTCAGAAGGGGCCGGCGGACGAGACGGGGCTCGACATGCTCCAGGCCTTTGCCGACCTGCGCTTGGGTGCGCCGGAGACGGGCACGCTCACCTTGCGCGGAGGGCGTTCACTGATTGCGCTGGGTTCGGAGCGGCTGGTCGGGCTGCGCTATGGGCCGAATATCCCGCAGGCGTTCGATGGGGTGCGCTTGACCGCCAGCAGGGGGCGGTTGCGGCTCGATGGCTTTCATCTGCGCCCGGTGCAGGTGGGGCTGGGCGATTTCGATGATCGCACTTCGGATACCCGGCGGCTGGACGGGGTCTATGCCACGGTGGCGCTGGGCGGCGGGGCGAATGCCGATCTCTACTGGCTTGGCTATCGCAATCATGTCGCGCGGTTCGGCGGCGTCAGCGGCGCGGAGGCGCGAGACACCTTCGGCTTGCGCCTGTTCGGCAAGCGCGGGCGGTTTTCGTGGAACTGGGAAACGATGATCCAGCGCGGCAGCTTTGCCGGCAAGCGCATCCGCGCTTGGTCCCAGGCGACCGAGACAGCGATCAGCTTCAGGCACATGCGTTTGCGTCTGCGCGCCAATATCGCGAGCGGGGACCGCGATCCGCAGGATGGCTCGCTCGGCACCTTCAATGCTCTGTTTCCCAAGGGCCGCTATTTCGGCGAGCTGACCCCAATCGGGCCGCGAAACATCATCAACGTGCATCCCAGCATCGACGTCAATCTCGGGCACACCGTGACCTTGGAGCTTTCCGGCGCGACGTTCTGGCGCGAGACGGCTGGGGACGGCATCTATGATGTACCCGGCCAGCTGATCCGCGCCGCCGGCGGCAGCAGCGCGCGGCATATCGGCAATCAGGCGGAAGTGGTCGCCAGCTGGCAGATCACCCCGCTGCTCGCCTGCAGCGCTTCGCTTTCGCTGTTCACGCCGGGCCAGTTCCTGCGCGACACGGGCGCCGCGAAGACCATCGGGATGGCGGGTGTGGAGACTGCGTTCAAGTTCTGACCGGTCAATAGCGCGCGCCGAACCCGAACAGGACTTGCGGACCGGGATAGTAGACCGAAAAGGCCGCATTGGCGTAACCCAGCGTGGTGCGCAGCGGTGCGTTGTTGAGGTTGAGTGCGCTCACGGTAAGTTGGCAGCGGCACCGTCCGACGGGCACGCGGTAGATCAGCGAAAGATCGAGCTGGCCGCGCGGATCGGCATATTGCACAAGGTCGAGCCCGTTGAGCGGGCCATTGGCGGTGATGAACTTGCCGCTCCAGTCATAGCGCGCGCTCGCCGAGATGGGGCCGCGCTCGTAGAACAGTTCGGCCCCCGCCGACCATTGCGGCACGCCCGGCGCGACGAGGCCGGAATCCGAGCGCTGGTCGAGATAACTCGCTGTGAGGTTCACGCCCATGCCCTTGCGCAGCCGGTCGAGCGGTTGAGTCACGCCGAAGTCCAGCCCTTGGATGAGCAGGCTTTGCAGGTTGACCGGACGGGTCAGCGAGACCGGTAGATCGGCCACCGGAACGCCCGTCTGGAAGGAGCGGTCGTTGAGGACATTCTGCTGGGTGGAAGAAAGCGCCGCGAAGGGAATGCCGAGCGCGGCGAAGGTGACCTGATCGGATTGCACCACCGTGAACCCGTCGATGCTGCGCGAGAAGGCAGCAAGGCGAACCGAGCCGATGCCACCCGTTGCCCATTCGATGGCGAGATCGAAGTTGCTCGAGGTGTAGGGCCGCAAGGCTGGATTGCCTGCCGCGGCGATTTGCGCCGAGGAATCGGTGAACACGGTGCTCGGCAGCAAGAGCGAGGGGTCGGGCCGGGTGAGCGTGCGCGCAAAGGCAAAACGCAGCGTGAGCCGCCGGGTCAGTTCGGCGCGGAGATTGGCGGAGGGGAGCCAGTTGGCGTAGCCGCGCCGGGCCGGGATCGCGACGACCTTGCCGTCGAGCAGTGCGACGCCAGTCACGTCCTGCCGGGTATCGACGTGGCGCAGGCCGAGGTTGAATGCGACTGCCCGGCCCGCCAGCGCGAACGTTCCGTTGACTTCGCCATAAGCGGCGAGCGTGCGTTCGCCGATATCGCCGGGTGGATTGCCGCCAACCTGCGTCGTGGCGAGCGGCGCGGCATTGCTGAAGGCCTGATAGCCGGTTGCCGCCTTGAGCTGCGCGAAATCGGGCGCGATGAACGTGGTGTAGCCGACCTGACCCCCCGCGAGATGGCCGAAATCGGAAATCGGTGCGCGCTGGAGGTAGCCTGCAAGCGAAGAATTGATGACGCTGCCGGTGATCCCGGCGCAATTGGGGCCGCAGACTGCGAGTTGATACGCCGCGCTGTTGTCGTAGGACCGGATCATGCGCCGCGCGAGATCGTAGGAGCCGCCGAGCTTCAGGTTCAGCCGCTCGCTGCCCCAGGTCATATCGAGCCGGGCATTGTCCGTCCGCGTCTCGCGCGCGATGTTCTGGATATTGAGGCGCGACCACTGCCAGCCGAGCCCGGGATCGCCGAGATCGCGGTTGCTGGTGATGATCGGCTGGTGCGGGTTGGTGCGGTTGTCGAAGGTCACGTCGATGCCGGATTGCATCGGTGTCTGGAACAGGAAGGTCGGCTGCTCGCGGCGGAAGCGGCTGCGGGTGATCCGCCCTTGCGCCTCGATCCGGATGGTATCGGCCACCTGCCATGAGGCCTCGCCGCCGACGGCGTGGAAGCGGGTGTCCTGATCGGTCAGCGTCTCTTCGGCGAGGAACGCGGAATTGGCGAAAAGGCCCGAGGTGACAACATGGTTCGCATCGACGGTAAGGCCGATGGGGACCATGCCGCCGGTCGATTGCGGCGTCATGCCCGGCCCGGAATTGCGCACATACCACTGCATGCCGAGCCGCTGGTAGCGCCGGGTAGCTTGCGCATAGGTCCCGTCGAGCGTCAAATGCAGACGCGCGCTGGGGCGCCATTCAAACGCGGCGATGGCCGCTGTCCGCCGCCGATCACCAGTCAGCGCGAGTTGCCTCGCGAGGCGGGGCAACAGCGCGGCGCTGATCTGCGGGAGCGAGAGGCCCGAAGTGGCGATGAGGTCGACCGGATCGCCGGGCTTCAGGCCATGTCCGGCATTAGCCGGAACGAGCGAGGCATAGCTGAAGCCGTTGCCGGTATCGCCCGGCAGACGGCAGGCGGGGCCACAGACGGGCACATTGGCATCGGTCCACCCGATGGTTTCGAAGCCATCGAGCCGCTGGTTCGCCTCCAGCACGGAGACACCTGCGAGGAGGCCGATCCGCTCGCCCGACCAGCTGGCGATCAGCGATCCGCGCGGGGAGAGCTTGCGATTGGTGGCGGCATAGAGCGCCTGCCCGGTGGCGGAGAAGCTGAAGCCCTGCCGGTCAGAGGGCCGCAGGGTGCGCAAGTTGACGGTGCCGTTGATGCCGCCCTCCGGCAGTCCAGCCGAACTCGCGAGGATCACATCGCCACGCGCGAAGAACTCGGCAGGCAGGATATCGAGATCCACCCCGCGCCCGCGCGACCCGCCGTTGGTGCCGCCGTCGGAGGCGACCTGCAGCGGGGCGCCGTTGAGCAGGACCCGCGCGAATTCCGGTCCCAGCCCCCGGATTGAAAGCTGCACGCCTTCCCCGGTGGCGTCGCGGCTGAGGCGGACACCGGGGAGGCGGTCCAGTGTCTCGGCGATATTGACGCCCGAGGTCTTGGCGATGTCTTCCAGCGCGATGGTCTCGATCGGGACGGTCGAGCGGCGTCTGGTCTCCAGCGCTTCTAGGAGGGTGGACTGCAGCCCGATCACAAGGATCGGTTTGGGGAATTGCTCAGGTTGTTCGAGCGCTTGCGCACGGCTTTCGCCCGGGATGACGATCAATGCGCTCCCGATGGCTGCCGTCAGGTACTTTTGTCGATACGCGCGTCCGACTGCCACCCGCATGGCACTGCGCTCCCCAAGTTCCAGCAAAATACAAGCAATACTAGTAAAAGTCCGTAGATAATTGCGGGGTTGGGCCAGTTGCCGGTTTTGCAACAGACACGGCAAAGCTTGTCGTGGCAAGTACGCCTACCAGTTTCTTGCCGTGGTATTAAAGATCGTCCACCATCGCCTACTCAATGTCCATGGAAACGCGTAAAATCAGCACCTTGCATACAATGCAGTTCCGCGCTTGGGAGCGCCGGGGGCCGACCCGTTATCTGATGTAAGGCACGTGTAAGTGGCTCGGCCTAAGGGCCCCGCACTTGATCAGGTGCTGCTGAATGTTCCCTACACATACCGACGATACGCTCCCTACTGCGCGGCGACTCCCCGCTCGGCAGCAAGTCCGCTTGCTTGGCTTTGCGGTCATCGGCCTTGCTGTGCTCGCTCTGGTTTTCTGGCTCGTGTCGATGCTGCTGACCACTGCACCCGAACAGCCTCCGGTCGATCCGCCGGGCACGTTTCGACCGACGCAGGAGCAATTGGCGACACTCTCGTTTGAGAAGGTGGGGTCCGGCCTTGCCGAGCAGATCACAACGGCTTCGGGTTCGATCGTCGCGGACGGCGACCTCAGTACACCGGTGTTGCTGCCCTATTCCGGCCAGGTGATGAAAGTGCTGGTCGATGCGGGGCAGGTGGTCACGGCAGGCCAGCCCTTGCTGACGATCCGCACCACCGATTTCGTCGACGCGCGCAACACGCTGTTCTCGGCCGAGGCGACATGGCGGTCCGCGCAGGCGGCGCTGCTCAATGCGCGCCGCAATGCCGAGCGCGCAAAGGCGCTGGTCGAGACTGCGGGCGGTGCGCGCAAGGACTACCAGCAGGCGATGACCGATCTGGCTGCGGCCGAGGCGCAGGAACGCAGCGCCGAAGCGGCGGTGGGTGCGGCGCGCGACAAACTTGCCATCCTCGGCAAGTCTGCGGGCGAGATCCAGCGGCTGGAATCGGCGCGCGAAGTCAGCGGGCTGCACGAGGTGACGACCTTCCACGCGCCCATCGGGGGCACGGTGGCGCTGCGCGATGTCTCGCCCGGCCAATATGTCGGCGTGGGCGGCGACAAGCCGGTGTTCACGATCACCGATGCCTCGCGCGTGTGGCTGCAGGCGCAGATCGCCGAAAGCGATGCCTCGGACGTCCACGTCGGCGACAAAGTCGATGTCGTCACGCCCGCGTGGCCGGGGCGCAAGTTCAGCGCGGTGATCGATCTCGTCGGGGCTGGCCTTGATCCCGCGACACACCGCCTGCCGGTGCGCGCGACCATTGCGAACCCCGATGGGGCGCTCAAGCCGCAGATGTTCGCGAGCTTCTCGATCCAGCATTTCAGCCGGGGCACGCGCATCCTCGTGCCCTCGACGGCGGTGATCCATGAAGGCGACAGCGCGCGCGTGTGGATCCTGCGGCCGGACAAGCGCCTCGCCAGCCGGCAGGTGCGCACCGGCGAGGACCAGAACGGCAGGATCGAGATCCTTGATGGCCTGCGCGGCGGCGAGACCATCGTGACCGCAGGCGCGCTCTTCGTGAACGAGGCGGGGCTGGGCAAGTGAACCGGTTGCTCCGTTTCGCACTGCGGCAGCGGCTGCTGATCGTCGCCGTCTTCGTGACGGTGCTGGTCGCGGGCGGCTTCGGCTTCGCCGCGCTCAATATCGAAGCCTATCCCGACCCCGTCCCGCCGATGGTCGAGATCGTGACGCAGACGCAGGGCCTTTCCGCCGAGGAGATGGAGCGCAACGTCACCGTGCCGATCGAAGTGGCGATGGCGGGCATTCCGCACCTCACCACGGTGCGCGCGATCTCGTTGTTCGGCCTGTCGGACGTGAAGGTGCAATTCAGCTACGACCTGACCTTCCAGGAAGCGCAGCAGCAGGTGATCAACCGCCTGTCGCAGTTGCCCCCGCTGGCGGGCGGGGCACAGCCGACGCTTTCGCCGACCAGCCCGATCGGCGAGATCTACCGCTACCGCATCGTCGCACCCGACGGCTATTCGCCGATGGACCTCAAGACCCTGCAGGACTGGATCCTGCAGCGCCGGTTCAAGCGCATTCCGGGCGTCGCCGATGTCACCGGCTGGGGCGGCAAGCTGCGCGCCTATCAGGTCACCGTCGACAACGACCGGCTGGTGGCGCATGGCGTGACCACCGCGCAGGTCATGCAGGCGCTGGCAAAAAGCGACAGCAATGTCGGCGGCCAGACGATCAACTTCGGCGCGCAGGCCGCCATCGTGCGCGGCGTGGGCCTTATCCAGTCGCCCTCCGCCATCGAGAATGTGCTGGTGGGCACGGCGGGCGGCACCCCGGTCCTGCTCAAGGATGTGGCGCAGGTTTCTATCGGCAATCTGCCGCGCCTCGGCATCGCCGGGTACAACGGGCTGGACGATATCGTCGAAGGCATCGTGCTGATGCAGCGTGGCGCGAAGTCGATGCCGACGATCCTCGCGGTGCAGAAGGAAGTGGCGGAGATCAACGCCTCGGGCATTCTTCCGCCGGGCGTCCATCTCGAACGCGTCTATGATCGTTCGGACCTCATCCGCCTGACTACGCATACCGTGCTCGAGAACCTGATGGCGGGGATCATCCTGATCTTCGGTCTGCAGTGGATATTCCTCGGCAACCTCAGGAGTGCGCTGATCGTCGCGGCGACGATCCCCTTTGCGCTCGCCATCGCGGTGCTGATCCTTGTCGCGCAGGGGGAAAGTGCCAACCTGCTTTCGGTCGGTGCGCTCGACTTCGGCCTCGTCGTCGATGCCAGCGTGATCATGGTGGAGAACATCTTCCGCCACATGGTGGAGCGATCTGTTGCGGTCGAATCCGGCCATGGTCATTTCAGCCCGGCCAGCCGGATGAGCGCGATCCTCCATGCCGGTTCGGAAGTGAGCCGGGGCATCTTCTTTGCCGCTGCGATCATCATCGCGAGCTTCCTGCCGCTGTTCACGCTCACCGGGGTCGAGGGTCACATCTTCGGGCCGATGGCCAAGACCTATGCCTATGCGATCACCGGCGGTGTCATCGCGACGTTCACGGTGACGCCGGTGCTCTCCGCGATCCTGCTGCCTGACAAGTTGTCGGAGGTCGAGACCAAGGTCGTGGCCTGGCTGCGCCGTCTCTACGAGCCCGCAGCGGCCTTTGCGCAGGCGAACCGCGTGCTGACGTTCGGCGGTGCGGCGATTGCGCTCGCGGTCGCAGGTGTCGGCATCCGCTCGCTCGGCATCGAGTTCCTGCCGCATCTGGAGGAAGGCAACCTCTATATCCGCGCCAGCTTGCCGCCCTCGATCAGCCTCGAGGCGGGGCAGCCGGTGGTCAACGCGATCCGCCGCGATCTGGCGAGCTTCCCGGAGACCGTCTCGGTCCTCTCCGCCCATGGCAGGCCGGACGACGGCACCGACGCAACCGGCTTCTTCAACGCGGAATACTTCGTGCCGCTAAATCCCGCGAGCGAGTGGCCTTCGGGGATGACCAAGGAAAAGCTGGTCGACGCGATGTCGCATAAGCTGGGCCAGCGCTATCCGGGCGTCGACTTCTCGTTCTCGCAGATCATCGAGGACAACGTGGAAGAGGCCGCATCGGGCGTGAAGGGCGCGAACTCGATCAAGCTCTATGGCCCCGATCTTGCCACGCTGGAAAAGACCGCCGACGCGATCAAGGCGCAGATGGTCAAGGTGGACGGCATCGCGGATCTCGGCGTGTTCCAGTCGCTCGGCCAGCCGACGGTGCGCATCGACGTCGATCTCGCCAAGGCGTCGCGCTATGGCCTGACGCCTGACGATATCAACCAGACAGTTGCCGCAGCCATCGGCGGGAGCAGCGTGGCGCAGCTCTACGAGCCCGGAACCGATCGCCATTTCCCGATCGTCGTGCGCCTCCGGCCCGATCAACGCGGCTCGCTGGAAGCCATTCGCCGGATCACGGTGGGCGCACCGGCTCCGGGCGGCAATGGCCAGATCCAGGTACCGCTTTCGGAAGTGGCCAATATCCGCCTGACCACCGGCGCCTCCTTCATCTACCGCGAGCACCAGGAACGCTACATCCCGATCAAGTTCAGCGTGCGTGGGCGCGATCTGGGCAGTGCGGTCGCCGAGGCCAAGGCGCGGATCAAGGCGCACGTGACGATCCCTGCCGGCTACCACCTCGAATGGGCGGGCGAGCTCGACAACCTGCAGAACGCCATCGCGCGGCTGGAAATCGTCGTCCCGATCAGCCTCATCCTCATCCTGATCCTGCTCTATGCCAACTTCGGCTCGGTGCGCGACACGCTGCTGGCCTTCTCGGCGATCCCGATGGCCATCGTCGGCGGGGTGCTGGCGCTGGCACTGACAGGCACGCCGTTCAGCATTTCGGCGGCCATCGGCTTCGTCGCCCTGTTCGGCATCGCGGTGATGGACGGCATCCTGATTGTCACCACGTTCAACCAGGTCGTCGACGATGGCGCGACGCGGCACGTGGCAGTGCGGCGGGCGACCGCGAACGGGATGCGGCCGGTGCTGATGACCTGCCTCGTCGCCGCGATCGGGCTGCTGCCTGCGGCTCTCTCGAACGGGATCGGCAGCCAGGTGCAGAAGCCGCTCGCACTCGTGGTCGTCGGCGGGATGACCCTGGCGCCGCTGCTGATCCTGCTGGTGCTGCCCGCTCTGGTCGAGCGCTTCTCGCTGCATCTGCCGCCCGAAGATCGCGGACCCCACGGACGGGATATCGGCCACCACACCGAGGAAGGGGAGCCGGCATGATGCCCCGCCTGCGTCTTGCCCTGCCGCTTGCGGCCTGCTCGCTGGTCGCTGGCTGCACCGGGATCGTCGATCCGACCGCAACCGCGTCGCTGCCCACCGTCGCCGGGGCCTCCGCGCCGACCACGACCGCAGGCGGCGGCGCCGTCCCCGCGCAATCCTTCGCGGTGGGCGAGACAACGCCCCGCGCGTGGTGGACGCAGTTCGGCTGCGATGATCTCGACAAGCTGGTCTACGCAGGACTTGCCGGAAGCAACGACATTGCCGCGGCCGATGCCGCCTTGCGCGCCGCGCGGGCGCAGGCGGGGGTAGCCGGTGCGGCGCTGGCGCCCGGGGTCGACGTGTCCTACTCCGCCCAGCGCGCGCAGAGCCCCAATTCGCTGCAATCGCCGCTCGCCGATTCCACGCAGAGGCTCTACTCGCTGCACACCGCGCAAGTGACGGTGAGCTACCCGCTCGATCTGTTCGGCGGCCTGCGCGCGCGGCGACAATCGGCGCGGGCGGCGGCGAAGGTGGCTGCGGCCCATCTCCTCGCGGCGCGCCAGACGTTGGCGGCCAATCTCGTGGTGGCAACCGTGAGCCGCGCCGCGCTGGAGGACCAGATCGCGGCGACCGAGGTTTCGATCGCCTCGGCGCGGCAGATGCTGG